>Ga0326597_10002009_pt1 | contig 31101 bp, 24 predicted proteins | sample RVTome_12_FD_203789 | JGI IMG/M metagenome (GOLD analysis project Ga0326597, IMG submission 203789) | Soil microbial communities from uranium-contaminated site in the Upper Colorado River Basin, Wyoming, United States - RVT100D185 | ecosystem: Environmental > Terrestrial > Soil > Contaminated >...
CAAAGCCATATACCTGCTCGAGTCCCTCGCGGGATTGGCATGGACAATGATGGGGTCACCGGCGGCGAATGTATTGCGCGACCAGCCGCGCCGCCCCATTGCGGTCGTCGATCCGTGTTCGATTTCCCAAACGATGGACTCGCCCGCGGCGGTCTGCGCTTCGACATACAGATACACATGGGGGTTCGACCATTCGAACTTCGTCACCACCCCGTCGATCGTAAGGCTGCGGTTCTGATCGTAGATGGCGCGGCTATGGTGCGCGGCCGCTGTGGTCGCTGTGAGAATGAAAGCGACGACCAGGCTGGACCGGCTGAGTAGACGTTGCATGGTTCCTCCTGCCTCTGATTTACAGGATGCGCATTAGTCTTTCCGGCGACTAGCGTGGGCGAAATTCGCCTTCGTCTACAAATTTCAGTTATCCGGTAGCGCACAATCAAACGGCTTGATCTGATGGCCTGGTATCCAGACCCAGAGACCTTCCATCACGACAGGTTCAGTGAAGTTCACGGGGTCAGTTATTCGTGCCTCCCAAGCCAAGCTCGTCCCATCGGCGCTCAATGCAAATCGCTCCACGATAACCGCTTCCTCACTCTGCGGTGTCCCTAAATCATCGATAAAACGCCAGTCAATGTCAGTGGTCTCTACGATCAGCGTGTTGCCATCCCAGCCTCCAACGGAATAGCCCATGCGTGGTTGAGCCACCTCGGCGGGACGCTGGCCGTTCATGTGAAAGGTGCGAATACCGTCCCATTCCTCGAGGAGCATGACGATGGTGTCACCCTGATCCAGAAATTGAATCGGATACGGATTATCCATTGCGGTGGGAAGCCCGGGCGGAATGCAGCGTAGCGCCGGATCTTCCGCAGGATCCCACTGCGCTTTAAGGCCCTGCGCCGCTGCCGTCAGCGGGAACTGCGTGGTCCCCGAGCTTGTCCGGGGTCGTTCCTTGGGTAGCCAGACGCGAAAGATATCCGCCCGCAGTCTGGCGTCGGCATTTCTTGCGCTGCGGATCGCATCCTCGGTGAGCCCGTAGCGACGCTCCTCGCCAGCCTGCAGCACGACCTCCCGGCCGTCGGGGAGCGTGATCAATCCCGCGAACATGGCCTTGAGCCCGTTGCGGCCCATGCTCCCGGTGATGCGTACCCGATCCCCCACGCTGACGACGTCGCGGCTGACACCAAGGCGCTCCACGGTATTCACGGAGCCGAACTCCACCTCCCAAAGCTCTGCCTCGCCAGCCGCGTTGATGCGGGCGATGCCGAGCCGGACATGCGGATTGCGCCAGAAGATCGAGGCGATCTCACCCTCGATTGCGCCGATGTCCTCCCGATCGTATAGCCCGGCCGCCGCGTGGTGCGCGGCCGCCCACGAGGCACTCAGTATTCCCGTCAGCAGCAGGCCAAGGCGTAGCAAGCTCATCGTCTCCAGCATTCTCCAATTAGAGCCCCGATCGTCGGCGGACTCTAATCCCGGCAAGTCGAGCTTCTCAGGGACGTTCCTATTAGCGATTCGCCGGCCGTTCAGGTCCGGTAGATTACCTCTATCGCGGGTCTAGACGCGACCCCGGGCCACCGTTAGCTCAAATTCTAGCTACAAGGGAGATGATCTCTCGCCGGATAGAGCTAGCATCAGGTAACAAGAGCTACAAGGGGGAGCTGTCGTTCTGCAGCGGATTCAGAATCCGGGGCCTGATAACGGTCGATGGCGGTACCGCCTCGTCCTGGGCCTGCGTCCCAGCAGGGCGCGATGATTGCTCGCGCTTCCGGCTGGGTGGCGCACGGTAGCTCTAAGTGCATGGGGCTCGGCACGCATCGACGGCTTAATTTGTCCCGCGTCGCTAGCGACGGTGGCAACAGCGTGGCGGCTGTTACGGCGCCGAGTAGTACTCCATGCGCGAGCAGTCGCTGCAGCGCACGTCCTCGATCGGCCGGCCCGAAACCATGTCGGCGATCCAATCGCGGTAGCGGCGCCCGTCGACCTGATAGCTGTAGAAGCGGTCGTAGATGTCCGGCAGACCGCGGTTACGATTGCCGCGCTGTGGGATTGAATCGAAGTAGCCGAGGCTGATCAGATGTTTCTCGCCGCCGGCAAGAAACGTTCGGTAGTTCGAAACGCGCTCTTTGACGTAGCGCTGCCCAGCCTCGATATACGTCAGGATTGGTTGATCCGCGCCGAGATATTCAATCATCTCCGAAAAGACCATGTCGTGCGCCGTGATCAACTGCGTAAAAACAATTTCGGGGTGGTGGCGCGCTGCAGCGATTGTGATGTCCTCGAACGTGAAGCCATCCGAAGTCAAATGTTCGAAACCTTCGTGCCGGCGTACGACATCTACTGTGTTCCAGGCGGTCGGTAGTGGCGCAAGATTCGCACCGATATACAGCGCGCCGTTGCCGTCGCCGATATGGCGCACGGCGGCGCTGGGGTAGCGATCAGCTACGAGCGATGCGTACAATGGCGTTGCGTAGCTGCCGGATGTAAAGCCGCCGACCACCACCGTGTCGGGGTCCTCGAAATTATCGAACACCCAATTCAGCACGGTCATCGCGTTGCGGTAGCCGTTGAAATGCAAAGTGTCGCTGACGCGCGTCGCGCCAGCAGCTAATGGTCCGTCGTTCGGTCGTACGGCATCGCCCATGTGCATATCGCCAGTGCAGTAGCCGACATGCACTTTTGTATAGTCCAAAAACGGGTTCTCGGGATTGTCCTCGGCAAAGATACCGGCAGTGCCCGCGGGGTTATCTTCCTGCCGGACAGTTTTGGGGTTGTCGTCCATGCGTCCGACAGGCTCGTCAGTGCAGGTCAAACCGGACCAGCACGCGCCGCCGCCCGGAAACGTGATCAGTAGCTTTTTCGGGTCCTCTGGGCGCACGAAGAATCCGTACGGTGTGCCGTAGACGCACATCGTATCTTCACCCGGTAGGATCGTGTTCCAGCCGTCGGCCAGCCTAGCGAGCGGCGGGAGGCCCACGTGCTGGTCTTGTGCCGGCGTCGTCGTTGCGGCTGGCGCTGTGGTCTGTCCCGGCGCCGGGGCGTCTTCCGGCACGGGGCCGCAGCCAGCCATGAGAATAGCCGGCGCGACAAACGCGGGAGCAAAAGTGCACAGCCGCCGCGGCAGTGCACTCGAATCGGCTGCGGCGGGGCGCTTTCGCGGCACGCGGGCGATTAGCATGCCTTAGGTTTGCCCGCTCGCTTTTGCGAGCCCGCGCAACGACCGCTCCCGGCCGACATAAGCAGCGAGCGAGCGCTCGTAGCTGGCTTTCGCGAGCTCCGCATCGCCGAGCGCGAGATAGACGTCGCCGAGCAGTTCGGCCATGGGCTGGACGGGCACGGCCGGCCCGTAATCCGGGGAAACGCTGGCTTCGAGTTCGACAGCTTCCTCGAGCAGGGCGAGCGCTTGCGCTTGGTTGCCTGCTGCGAGTTCGATCTGCCCGGCAAGACCGAGGTGCAGTAAGCGCGGAACCATATCGCGCCGGTTGCCGGAGCGCATCGGCTCGCCGCCGCCAATGCCGGCCAGCGCCAACTTGGCCGCAGCCAATTCACCCGCCTTGAGCGCGCGCACGCCTTGAACGTATCGATCCGTCGCGATCGTGACCGGATCCAAGCCCGCGTAGTCGACCTTCACGGTTGCGAAGTGGCCGCCCCATTCATGCGTGTCGATCACGTAGCCCGCGCGCGCATTGACGAAGTTGCGCGTGTTCATCGGTCCACCGTAGCGGTTGACCTGATCTTCGATGAGCGCCAGCTTCGCGGCCGCCTCGGCATGTTTGCCCTGTTGGTTTAGCGAGTAGATCAGCCAGGTCAAGGAATGATAGGCCTGGCCGCCATACTGGCTGTCCGGGGCCGGCTGCCGCGCGACGGCTTCGTTGAACGCACGCAGGTTGCGTTCCGAGCCTAACTCCCACATCCCGAGCGCGAAATAGATATGCGACCCCATGTGCAGGGCATGCACGGCCGAGGGTGCAATTTCGGAGTAAATGTTCGCGGCGCGCAGGCCGAGCGGGGCGTGAATCGGGTCGTCAAAACTGTGAATGTTGTAGTGCAGCGCGCCGGGATGGCTGGGGTGTTTGCGCAGGATGTCCTCGGTAATCGCACCGGCGCGCATGTATTTCGCAAAATCGCGCCCACCGTGACTCGTCGTCAGAATCGACAGTGCATAGAGGGCTGCCGCATCGAGATCGTCCGGATTCTGAGTGTAAATCTCGCCCAAGGCCTCCGAGTAGCGTATTTCACGTTCTTCCTGAGTGCCTTCGCCAAACAAGACATTGAGCGAGCGCAGGTAAGCCTTTTCACGCTCTGTTTGCGCTTTCGCGATGCGTGCCGCCGGAGTCGGGCCGAGTTTCGCAAGCGCTGCCCGTGATGCTGCGATGTCATGCTGGCCCCACAGCGGGTGTTCGTGCGTCAGAGCTTCTCCCCAGTAGGCCATAACCATCGCCGGGTCTTGCTGCTGCGCGGCGAGGAACGAATCCCGAGCATCTTCGTACTCGAAGTTGTGCAATTGCAGTAGACCTCGTAAGAAGAGCGTTTGCGCAACTGGCGAGCCGGTCACCTCGAAATCGGTCGAGCCATACGCAGTCTGTGCCGCGAGCTGACTTGGCGGGGCCATGGCAAGCAGCGTGAAGCTCGCTGCCAAGGTGAGAATGATTTTGCTGTTCATGAATGTCTGTGCTCCGTTTGTCTTGCCCGTTGCAGTGCGTCAGCGTTAATTAGTCGTCGGGACGAAATATTACGAACTCGCCCATACCGATTGATGCGGCATAGCGAGTTGCGTTTTTTGCGAGGCCGCCCGCCGCATTCGAACAGCGCATCAAGACCACCCGGCCGCATCTCGGGCCGCCTAGGAGCGGTTGTGGCCGCCGGTTAGCTTAGAGCCGCTCGGGATAAAGGTCGTACGCGTGGCCGGCCACGGTTAGTCGCGCGGTTTTGACCTCGTACGTGTCCGGATCGGCATGCCGGCGGCCCTGCACGGTGACTTGGTCGCCAACCTTGATGGCGGCTTCGTCGAAGCCGGCGTTGCGGCTGCGCCGCGGCGGGCTCATGACGATGTTCCAACGCTGACCGTCGGCTTCGACCGTCAACCGATCGTGCGGATTGCCCAGATGCGTTTCGACGACGACGCCGGATAAGCTAAAAGTTTCGCCGGTGTACCAGCTCCAGCCGTGGTGGGCCCAAGCGCTGGTCGCGACAAGACTTGCGATGATGCTGCCCAATATTAGGCTAGGAAGGGCGATTCTGCGGGTCATGACACTTTCCTCTCGGGGGGCATTAATCTCGGCCAGCTTAGCACTATTCCACCCTCTGCTTAAGGCAGGGTCTTACCGCAATACGCCGGCGGCGAGCAGCCGGTCCACTTCTGCCTCGATATAACCCAGTTCGGCGAGCACCTCGCGGGTGTGCTCACCCAGCATTGGTGCGCCGCTGCGGATACTGCCGGGTGTCGCGCTGAATTTCACGGGTAAGCCGAGCGTCGGCACTTCGCCGAGCCGGCTGTGTGCAGTCGTTACGACCATGTCGCGGGCCCGCGTCTGTGGATGGGCGAGCATCTCGGTAATGCTCAAGACGGGACCTGCCGGCACACCGGCCGCCGCGAGACGCTCGAGCCAGTCCGCCGTCGGCTTCTGTTTGAATGCCGCCCCGAGCTCAGCGGCGAGCTCCGCCCGATGCGTGATACGGTCGCGATTGAGCGTAAAGCGCGGGTCATCCAGCAGCCCGGGGAGGCCCAGGACTTCGGGCACGCGCCGCCACGTATCCTCGCTCGCTGCGCCAAGGGTAAGCCAGCCGTCCGCCGTCTCGAACGCCTCGTAGGGCGCATTGAGCGGATGCGCTGAACCGAGCGGCGCGGGCGACTCCCCCGTCGCAAGCGCGATCGCCGATTGCCAGAAGGTCTGCGTGATCCCGGCCTCGAGCAGCGAGGTGTCAACCCGCTGACCTTTACCCGTGTTCTGCCGTTCGACATAGGCTGCGAGCACGCCCATCGCGGCGAGCAGGCCGGCGGTAATATCGGTAATCGGCGGTCCACACTTGACTGGTGGCCGGCCCGGCCCTTCGCCGGTAATGCTCATCAGGCCACTGTAGCCTTGGGCGACGAGGTCGAAGCCGCCCTGGTCCGCGTACGGCCCCGTGCGGCCGAAACCCGAGATCTCACAGTAAATTAGTCCGGGATTTTCCGCTCGCAGGCTTTCATAGCCGAGGCCGAGCCGCTGCATCGTGCCCTTGCGGTAATTCTCAATCACGACGTCGGCATCGGTGAGCAGGCGCCGCACGATTTGACGCCCCTCGGGCATCTTCAAGTTCACGGCGATGCCGCGCTTGTTGCGGTTCATCATCATGAATGCCGCCGATTCGCCGTCGATGGTCGGCGGCACGAACCCGCGTGCCGCATCGCCATGCGGCACACGCTCGACCTTGATGACGTCCGCGCCCATATCGGCGAGCATGCGGCCGCAAATCGGGCCAGCCATGATGTGCGCGAGTTCGATAATTTTAAGTCCTGCGAGTGGGCCCGGGCCATGCATCGGTCAGCGTCCTTTGAACTCCGGCTTGCGCTTGGCCAGAAACGCTTCGTAGCCGATCCGGTAGTCCTCCGTGTCGTAGGCGGTATACCCCTCATCGAGCTCGGCGGGCGTCAGTGGCTCAGGACGTAGCAAGCGCCGCACGAATTTCTTGTGCCAGCGATTCACGAGCGGCGCGCGGGCGGCAATCTCTTGAGCGAGCGCATAGGCGTCGTCGAGCCAACGCTCGTCGGGCAGGACGCGGCTCACGAAGCCGAGCTCGTAGGCCCGCTGCGCGCCGAAGACTTCGCCGGCCAGTAACATCTCGAGCAGGCCGGCGCCGCCGATGATGCCGATGAGCGTGTCGAGCTCGGCGTAGGACATCGTCAAGCCCAGCTTGTTGATCGGCGCGCCGAAGCGGCTCGATGCGCCGCAAACGCGAATGTCGCATGCGCTCGACATCTCGAGTCCGCCGCCGACACACACGCCATTGATCGCAGCGATGACCGGATGCCGGCACTTCGCGATCGTGGCTAGGGTCGTGCCGAGCGTGCGGCCGTAGTCGCGGACCTGCTCGGGCGTGCTGCGGTGCTTCTCGAAGCCTGCGATGTCAGCGCCGGCCGAGAACGCCCGCGCATCCGCACCGCGCAGGACGATACAGCGTAGCGAATCGTCGGCGTCGAGCTCCCGCATGATGTCGCCGATACGTCGCCAGTCGGGGAGGTCGAGCGCGTTGAGCTTTTCGGGACGATTCAGGATCACGGAGGCGACGGTGCCGTCACGCTCGGTGAATATCGCGTCAGACACTGTCGGCTCTCCTCTCATGATGGTTCGGCTCTGCCTCGTGGCAGCCAGGATCAAACAGAAATTCAGCTTTGCGCGCGGCGGGGCCGCGCGGCATTTTAACTAACACCAATTCTATAGTACCCGTAACCGCTGCCGTGCGCGCAACCAGCCGCGTTAGCGGGCATTTGAAAGTAATATTGCCGGCCGGATTCCGCACCAGAAAAGCACGTAACGATGCATACCTGTTTCGATTCTTTGCGGAGCCGCATTCGACTTGCGCGCTTCCGTTTCATAAAGCGCGTGCATCGGCGCGGTACGCGTGCCTGGTGGACGTTCGATCGTGCCTCGGTTGCGCGCGGCGTTGCAGTGGGGCTTTTTTTTGGTGTGCTAACCTCGGTCGCGCAGATCGTATTTGCGGTATTGGTCGCCGTTGCCGTGCGGGCGAACTTATTTGTCACCGCGCTCAGTACGTTCGTAACAAATCCGCTCACGCTGCCGATCGTCTACCATTACACCTACCGGATCGGCTCTTTTCTGACCGAACGCCCGCGAGAGCTTGCTGAAGATGCCGCACTGCCGGAGGCGGCGGCAGAGCAGGCGCTCGACGTTGTCGGTTGGTTTCCCACGCTGCTGGAATGGGCCTCGTCGATCGTCTATCCGTTCGTTATCGGCATTTTCCTGCTAGCCGTGACCGTGGCGCTCTCGGGTTACTTGCTCGTGCACGCGGTCTGGAGTGTAAGCAGCGTGATCATGAGTTTTCGGAAGGTCCGGTCGGATGCGCCGTGAGCGTGCTTTGCTCGCGCGTAGCTGAGCAGCCAAAGGACCGCCTGGGATTCGCGGTCGCGCTAGAATGTCAGGCGAAAGCTCTTACCAACAGCATGCAAGGAGAGATCACGAGCGGCAATCATCGCCGCGAACTCATCGATAGAAAAGCTCGACGAGGCTCATCGGGACGGCCGGCACATAGGTCACGAGCACCAAGACCGCGAGCAACACGCCGATGAAGTAGATATTAAAGCGAGTGACATCCCAGATATCGGCCCGTGCGACCGAGCAGGCCGTCACGAGGACGCTCGCGACCGGCGGCGTTTGTTGGCCGATGCCGAGGTTCAGGGTCACGATCAAGCCGAAGTGCACGGGATCGATGCCGACGGCATATACGAGCGGCATTACGATCGGCACGACGAGGATGATCGCGGCGGCCGAGTGCAAGAACAGGCCGACGACGAGAAAGAAGACATTGAGCAGCGCGAGTACGGCCCAGCGGTTGTTCGTGAGTTCGACGATGCCTGCAGCCACGCGCTGCGGTACTTGCTGCTCGGTCAAAAATTCGCTCAGTAGTGCCGACGTGGCGACGAGTAGCATGACGACGGCAGTTTGCACGGCGCCATCAATCATCGCGGCGCGTAAGCGCTGCCAATCCAGTTCGCGGTAGATCACGCCGCCGACGACGATCGCCGCGACGACCGCTAGGCCGGCGCCTTCGGTCGCCGTCACCCAGCCCGTGAAGATCCCTCCGAGGATGATGACCGGCAGCGCTAGCGCCCAGATGGCATCCTTGAAGGTCGCCACGATGCGCCGCAGCTGAAAGACGTCCTCGACGGGGAATTTCCGCCGCACGGCGATGACATAGGAGACCGCCATCATCAGCGCGCCGCCGATGAGGCCCGGGATGATGCCAGCGACGAATAACTCGACGACCGAGCTCCCCGACATCACCCCGTAGAGAATCATTGGTATCGACGGTGGAATGATCACAGCCAGCGTTGCCGAGGACGAAGTGACCGCGGCTGCGAAGGCACCGGGATAGCCTTTGGCCTTCATCTGCGGGATCAGAATCGAACCGAGCGAGGCGACATCGGCGACCGCCGAGCCCGAGATTTCGGCAAAGAACATCGACGCCGCGGTCGTGACCATCGACAGGCCGCCGCGGACCCAGCCGACGAGCGCCGAGGCGAACGCGATCAGCCGTTGGGAGATGCCCGAGGAGTTCATAATCGCGCCAGCCAGAATGAACAACGGTATGGCGATCAGCGAGAAGCCGGTCGCGCCGTTGAACAACACCAGTGCCGCGCTCGGTAACGTGTCGAACCCCGATGTGGCGACCATGGCGACGACAGTGACGACGCCGAGGGCGATCGCAATCGGCACGTCTATAGCCACGAGCACGATCAGCCCAATAAATAACGCCAGGAGAATCACGAATCGGACCCCGCGTCGTGTTGGCGCACGCCGGGCCGCACGTCAGCGAAACTGAACAGCTCCGCGATGATGAACAGTACGGCGCTTATCGGTATCACCGATTGCGTCAGCCGGATTGGCACGTTCGGCAGGCTCGTCAGGTACACGCCGTCGAGGATCTGCAGCACCTGCCAGCCGGCCCAGGCGAGCAGCGCGAAAAAGCCGATGACGATGAGTTCGCGAACGAGCAATGCTGTCAGTTGCAGCTTCGGTCCGAGGGCCTGCACGAGCTTTGGGAAACCGATATGCGCACGCTTGAGTGCTGCCAAGGATGCGCCGTAGTAGGTCAGCCAGGCGAGCAGTATCGAGGCGACTTCGTCATACCAGACCAGCGCGGCACCGGCTTTCCGAAATCCGACCCCGAGGATCACGACGACGGCAAGCGCAGCGATCAGCACGAGCATCGCGATCTCGAGGAACTGCTCGAGGCGTTGCCGGAAGACGCGGGTGGCGCTCACAGGTTCAACGACTCCGCTTGCGCCTAGCTTACCCGCGCAACGCGGCTACGGTGCCAGGCGACGCGCATGATCGAGCAGCGCTTGCGCGCCGGGCACCGAGCTGCCGAACTCGGCGTAGATGGCATTGCTCACTGCCGCGAAAGTCTCGAAACGCGGCTCGTTGACCGCCACGTTGGCGTTTTCGAGCTGCTCGAGAAACTCGATGTCCATGCGTGCCGCCGTCTCATAAACGTAGGCCTGAGTTTCGCGCGCCGTCTCGGCCAGAATCTCGCGCACGTCTTCGGGCAGCCGGTTCCAGCTGTTTGTGCCGACCGTCACGTAAGCGGGCGTGTAGACGTGCCGCGTAAGCGAAAGATAGCGTTGCACTTCCTGTAGTCTCGACGCGACGATCTGCGCGAGCGGATTCTCTTGGCCGTCCATGACGCCCGTCTGCAGTGCGACGAATACCTCGGAGAATGCCATCGGGGTCGGGTTGGCGCCGAAGGCCTGGAACATGCGTACACGCCACACGCCGCTCGGCGTGCGCAGCTTGATACCGGCGAGATCCTCGGGCGTATATATGGGGCGCACATTATTTGTCACGTGGCGAAAGCCGTTCTCCCACACCGCCAGAATCTCAAAGCCGCGTTCGCGAACCAGCGGCGCGAGCGCCGGCCAGAACATCTCCGTTTCGATGCGTTGCATGTGTTCGCGGTCGGCGACGAGGTACGGCATTTCGAACAAGCCGAATTCCGCGATGTTCGAGGACATGACCGTGGACGGTAGAGCGAAGTCGACCGAGCCGAGCCTGAGTTTTTGCAACAGCACTTCGTCGCCGCCAAGCTGGCTCGAGCCGTAGACGACAACTCGGGCGCGGTCGCCGAGCCGCTCGTTGGCGCGCCGTGCGAATTCCTCCGCCGACTCTGCGAACAGGGACCCTGGAGCCCCAACGTGCCCGAAGCTAAGCTCGATCGGCCCGTCGGCCGCACCGCCGCAACTCGCCAGCAACAGAACCGCCAGGCCAGCCCACGGCATCCGCAGCAACAGCGGCATTGACGTCATCACTTCGTGCCGGCGAGGAAGTTCATCGCGGTGGCAACGCCGCCCGGGTCCGATTGCACGCCGGCCAGCGCGAGTCCCATCTCGACGCCGCCGAGCGCGCCGATGAGCGTGAGGTCGTTGAAGTGGCCGAGGTGACCGATGCGGAATACTTTGCCCGCCAGTGGGCCGAGTCCGGCGCCCAACGACATATCGAACCGCTCGAGTATCACGCCACGCAGCTTATCGGCGTTGCTGCCGTCGGGCATTTTCACCGTAGTCACCGTATTGCTGCTCTTCTCGGGAATCTGGCAATAGTTTTCGAGCCCCCAGGCTGCCACGGCTCGGCGAGTGGCTTCGGCATGCCGCGCGTGGCGCTTGTAGACATTCTTCAGACCTTCCGCATTGAGCATGCGCAGGGCCTCATGCAGGCCGAACATGAGGTTGGTGGGTGGCGTATACGGAAAGAATCCGGTCTCGTTGGACTGCAGCATATCCTTCCAGCTCCAATAAGACCGCGGCAGTTTCGCGGCTTGGCTCGCTGCGACGGCTTTTTCGCTCAGCACGTTGAACGCCATGCCCGGTGGCAGCATCAATCCTTTCTGCGACCCCGCGATCGTCACGTCCACGCTCCAATCGTCTTGGCGAAACTCGATGGAGCCTGCCGAAGACACCGAGTCCACCATGAGTAGTGCGGGGTGTTTGACTGCGTCCATAGCCGCGCGAACTTGGGCAATGGAGTTGGTGATGCCTGTCGAGGTCTCGTTGTGCACGACCATGACGGATTTGATCTTGTGACCGGAATCCGCCTTGAGATTATCTTCGACGAGACTTGCATCGACGCCGCTGCGCCAGTCGCATTTGGCGAAATCGATATCGAGGCCGAATCGTTCGGCCGCGAGCTTCCAATTCGACGCGAATACGCCGCTATCGAACATCAGGATCTTGTCGCCCGCCGACAGCGTATTCGAGAACGCAGCTTCCCAGCCGCCCGTCGCCGATCCCGGGTAAAGGATGACTGGCCCGGATGCGTTAAAAATTTTGCGAAGTGCCGGCAGCAGCTCGAGCGTCAGCGCGGCGAACTCGGGTCCGCGGTGGTCGATCGTCGGGCGGGCCATTGCCCGCAGCACTGCGTCGGGGACGTTCGTCGGACCAGGGACCTGCAAGAAGTGTCGGCCGCTTCGGGTGGAGCCAGACCCATGGGATTCGTTCATGCTGTGGGCGTGCTTTGTGTTGTTGGAAAGGTAGAATACTACGGCCTGATCGCGCCAAGCCCAACTGCTGGAGTGTATTTTGTCCCTGACCGAGCCCGTCCAGCCCGACCGAATCGATGCGTCGGCGCTTGCAGCGACGCTCGATCGCGAGCTTGAAGGGGAAGTCCTGTTCGACGCGCTCGCGCGGGGCCGCTACAGCACCGATGCTTCGATGTACCAGGTACAGCCCATCGGCGTCGTGATTCCGCGCAATGCAGCCGATGTGCGCCGGGCCATCGATATCGCTGCAGAGTATGAAGTCGCACTGTTGCCGCGCGGGGCGGGCACATCGCAAGCCGGGCAGACGGTAGGCCACTCACTTGTAATAGATTCCAGTAAATACCTGACGGGCATCGGCGAGTTCGATCCCCAAGCCCTTACCGTGTCGGTTGAACCCGGCGTCGTTCTCGACGAACTCAACAATTTTCTCAAGCCGCACGGACTGTTTTTTCCGGTCGATGTCTCGACCTCGAGCCGTGCGACGATCGGCGGCATGGCCGGCAACAACAGCGTGGGCGCCCGCTCCCTGCGCTACGGGCATATGGTCGATAACGTGTTGGGGATCGACGCCGTGCTGGCCAGCGGCGAGCGGCTGCGATTCGATGCCGCGGCGTTTGCGACGACCGATCCGGGGCCGCTCAAACGCCTCGCGGATGGGATGCGCGGGCTCTATGACCGTGAACACGACGAGCTCGAGCGCCGTTTGCCGCGATCGGCGCGCAATGTAGCCGGCTTCAACCTCGATCGCCTCGGCCGCAAGAATCGAAATCTCGCCGATATTTTGGTCGGTTCGGAGGGCACGCTTGCGTGGTTCGAAGGGATCGATCTCCCGTTGCAGCCGATTCCGGCCCATCGCGTTCTCGGGATCTGTCACTTTCCAACTTTCCTGAGCGCGATGGAAGCCGCTCAGCACCTCGTCACGCTAGACCCTACCGTGATCGAGCTCGTTGACAGTACCGTCATGAACCTTGCGCGCCAGCACCCGGTGTTCGGCGCGACGCTCGAGCGCTTCGTGCGCGGCGCACCGGCAGCGTTGTTCTTGATCGAGTTTGCCGGCGACTCCGCCGATGAGCCGCGCAAACAACTCGATGCGCTCGAGGACGCAATGGCGGCCTTGGGTTTTCCAGGCGCGGTGGTACGTGCCGAGGACGCAGCCTCGCAGGCCGAGGTATGGAATGTACGTAAGGCCGCGCTCAATATCGTCATGTCCGCGAAGGGCGATGGCAAGCCGATCTCATTCATTGAGGACTGCGCTGTGCCGCTCGATCGGCTCGGCGAATATACCCAAAGGCTCACGGACGTGTTCGCGCGGCACGGCACGACCGGCACCTGGTACGCGCATGCGGCCGTCGGCTGCCTGCACGTGCGCCCGATTCTGAACCTCAAGCTCGATACGGACCGCGCCAAGTTACGCGTCATCGCCGAAGACGCGCATGCACTCGTGCGCGAGTACAAGGGCACACATTCCGGTGAACACGGCGACGGCATCGCGCGCTCGGAGTTTCTCGAGCCGATGCTCGGCACCCGCATCACCCAGGCGTACAAAGAGATCAAGGCTGCCTTCGATCCTGCCGGACGGCTCAATCCGCACAAGATCGTCGATCCGTTGCCCATGGACGATCGGGCACTACTGCGTTACCCGGCAAACTACGCGCCTGTGCCGATCGACGAGTCGCTGGATTGGTCGGCCTGGGGTGGCTTTTACCGCGCGACCGAGATGTGCAACAACAACGGCGCCTGCCGCAAGCGCGACGCGGGTGTGATGTGCCCATCCTATCGTGCGACTCTCGACGAGCAGCATGTCACACGCGGACGCGCCAACAGCTTACGGCTTGCATTGACCGGTCAACTCGAGCCTGGCGCGCTGACATCACAAGCGCTCTACGACACGATGGCGCTGTGCGTCGGCTGTAAAGGCTGTAAGCGCGAGTGTCCGACGGGCGTGGACATGTATCGCATGAAGATCGAATTCTTGAGCCAATATCAGAAGCGCCATGGTTTGAAGGTGCGCGATCGGCTCGTTGCGTATCTGCCGCGGTACGCGCCGTGGGTGTCACGCGTGCCGTGGTTAGCCAACGCAACCAATTACAGCGGGCTGCTCAGCCGCCTGCGCGAGCGCCTGCTCGGTTTCACGGCGCGGCGCCCAACACCGGCGTGGCGCCGGGACATCTTTCGTCCGCAGGTGCCGGCTGCGATGGATGGACGGGAGGTCGTCCTGCTCGCCGACACCTTTAATACCTACTTTCAGCCCGAGACTGCAGTGGCTGCGGCGAAGGTTTTGAGCGCGGCGGGATACCGGGTCGTGACCGCGCGCGCTTCCGGTGATTCGCGACCGTTGTGCTGCGGGCGAACCTTCTTGAGCGTTGGGCTTGTCGACCAAGCCAAAGAAGAAGCGCGCCGGACTATGGCTGCGCTCAAGCCATTCGTCGATTGCGGTGTCCCGATCGTCGGTCTGGAGCCCTCCTGTCTATTGACCTTGCGTGATGAGTTTCTGGCGATGCTGCCGAACGAGGAGACCACGGCGCTCGCGGCGAATGCCTTCTTGTTCGAAGAGTTTCTCGTGCGCGAACGGGAAGCCGGCCGGCTCGAGCTGCCACTCGAAGCCTTACCGTCGCCGCAAATCTTGCTGCACGGCCACTGCCATCAAAAGGCTTTCGGGCTCGTATCGACAGTCGAGCAGGTCCTCGGGTGGATTCCCGGAGTCAAAGTCGAAACCATCGACTCGAGTTGCTGCGGCATGGCTGGATCGTTCGGCTACGACGCGGAGAATTATGAAATCTCAATGCGCATGGCGGAGCTGTCATTGCTACCGAAGGTACGCGCGGCCGATGCCGAGACCCTGATTGCTGCAGACGGATTCAGCTGCCGGCATCAAATCAGCGATGGCGCGCAGCGCCCCGGCCTGCACGTGGCGCGCATTCTCGAGCGGGCGCTCGACGCATCAGCTAAGACTTAGCGCTGATGACCGGCCGCATCCGCTTGCGCCGCCGGTTGAATCCACAACGGGCCGGGTGTCTAATCCTGGTCCTTGCCGCGTTAGACTCTGTCTAACCAGGAGCACATCATGCGCACCCAATTCAACACGCTCTCGCTCGTCGGCGTACTGGGGTCTGCCGCAGCGTTCGGATCGCTGGCGCCCGCATTCGGCCAAGCGGTGACCGACGCCGGCTTCATGCTCGAGGAGATCATCGTCACGGCGCGTCGAGTCGAGGAGAATCTGCAAGACACGCCTGTCGCGATAACCGCTCTGACCGGAGCGGCGCTCGAACAACGTCAGATTTTCTCGACGGAGGATCTCGACCAGGTCACGCCGAATCTACAGTTCACGAATGATACGACCTTGGCTGGGAACAACTCCTCGTCGGTCATTTTTATTCGCGGTATTGGCCAGACGGACCCGACTGCAACGGTCGATCCCGGCGTAGGCCTCTACATCGACGATGTCTACATGGGCCAATCCGTCGGCGGCACATTGGACTTCCGGGACATCGCCGGCGTGCAGGTACTGCGCGGCCCGCAAGGCACGCTGTTCGGCCGTAATACGATCGGCGGGGCGATAGTCCTGACGACGCAAGATCCCGGCGATGAGTTCGGCGGCGATTATCGTTTCCAAGTCGGCTCCGACAGTCTTACGGATGCGTTTATTGCGCTCGATGTGCCGGGAAGCGATGGGTTCCGCTCGCGTTTCACGTTCGGTGCGCGCAACCGCGACGGCTATGTCACGCGTATTCTGACCGGCGAAGACTTGGGCGATACGAGCACGTACACAGCGACCGGTAAATTGATCTGGACGCCGCGAGATGCGTTGGAACTCAAAGCGCAGTTCGATTTCACGCGTTCCGACGAAAACGGCAACCCGTTTGTGTTCGCGGCTAGTAACGAGTCGGCGACTTTTCAGCGGGTCGCCAGTGCCGACGCCGGCTGTCCTGGGATTGCGGGCGATTGGACCGCGTTACCCGCGGTTCCAATGATCAACGACGATCGTTGTGCAAACGACTTCCAGAACAAGGGGCCGTACAACAACAACGGTACGTATGCACTCGAGAGCAAACTCGAGAACTGGGGCGCATCGTTGCACGTTAATTACGCGATCGATGAGCTGTGGGCGCTCAAGTCCGTGACGTCCTATCGATCGTTGACGTGGGAGGGAATTCGGGACGCCGACAATACGCCGCTCACGATTCTACACACCGACTACGATAGTGACGGCGATCAGTTCAGTACAGAACTTCAGCTTCTGTACGGCGACGATGGGCTGCGGGGCGTCGCCGGGATCTACTACTTCGAAGAAGAGATCGACGATATTGTTTTTGTGCAGCTCAATACGCCTGCGCCTGGCGTTCAAGCCGACAGCGATAACAATATTACGGAGAACGATAGCTGGGCTTTATTTACGCAATGGACGTTTGACGTCAACGATCGTATGGCATTGACGCTAGGCGGCCGCTACACGGAAGATACTAAGGGTTCGATCCCCGATCAGTTCAACTATGCCGATCCCAGTGCCAAATATTTGCCCGTTCGCTTGTACCAAGAAAGCTTCGATGCGTTTACGGCGAATGCGGCCTTGACCTATCACTGGTCGGACAATGTTATGACCTATCTGAGCTACGCCGAGGGTTATAAGGGCGGTGGCTGGAATAGTCACTTCAACCGCCCGCAGTCGCCCGAAGAGCAGGCGTTGTTTCAAAAATTCGACCAAGAGGAAGCTGAGACTTTCGAGATCGGCTTTAAGCTCGATTTGCTTGCGGAGACGCTGCGTTTGAACGGCGCAGTATTTTCGACCGACTATAAGGACTTGCAGTTCACCTATCGGGTTGGCGTCGCTCCCTATCTTGCCAACGCCGGTAAAGCCAGTATCGACGGCATTGAACTCGAGGCAACGTGGGTGCCGAATAGGGCATGGATGATTCAGGGCGGCGTGGGCAGTCTCGATACGAGCATCGACACATTGCGCGCGATCGCGGGTACCGGAATCGGTGTCAGCATCGGCAATGCGTTGCCGTTCTCCCCCGAGCTTCAGGCCAACGTGGGTGTCGGTTATACCGGCGCCTTGAATAATGGTGCCGTGATTACGCCGCGCCTGGATCTTGCCTATCAAGACCGTACGTTCTTCGATGCGAACAATACGCTAGAGATCGCCCAGTTGAAGTCGGTTACGGTCGCCAACCTGTCAGTCGGTTATGCGCCGGCAAGTGTCAACTGGCGGGTCGTAGCTGGGGTCAACAATGCAACGGACGAACTTTATCCGACCGGCGGAAATTCGTCATTGACGACCGGCAGTGGTTACGCCGAAATCGCTTACGCGCGGCCGCGTGAGTTCTTTGTAAGCTTCAGAAACGAGTTTTAGTATGGATATTCGTCACGAGCCCGAGCAACGGCGCTTCGTCGCTGAAGTGGACGGCGCCGAGGCCGTGCTCGAGTACACTTTGCGCGGTGATGGCGTGCGGAATTACCGGCATACGTTCGTACCGCCGGCCTTGCGCGGGCAGGGCATTGCCAAGGATCTCGTGCTCTATGCGCTCGATGACGCGCGTGCGCAAGGAGTGCAAATAATTCCAAGCTGCCCGTATGTCGCCAAGGTCGTGCGTGAGCAAGCTGAATACGCGGATCTTGTCGCGAGCGGCGCTTAGAAACGCTTTGCTGAGCCGCTGACTCGCAGCTTGCGGCGCTGGTCGGTATCATCGGTGTCTGCATCGCCATCGAAGTAGACGAAGAAATGCATGAAGCTGTGTAGATTTAATGACGACCGTGTCGGTCGCGTCGACGGTGATCACGTCCTCGACGTGACCGAGGCGCTGAGCGCGTTACCCACCTTACGCTGGCCCGTGCCGCGTGGGGACCAGTTGATCGCGCATCTGCCCGAATTCGTTGCTGCTGTGCAGGCGCTGCAGAATTGTCCGCGTATGCGGCTCGATGAGGTGCGCTTGCTGAGTCCGGTAGCAAACCCGACGAAGATTATCGGCGCACCGGTTAACTATAAAAAGCATCTGGAGGAGTCACGCGCCGATCAGGGCATTCATTTCGACCGTGACATCAAGACGATCGATTACTATGGGCTGTTCCTGAAGGCGAATTCATCCATGGTGGGGCCTAGCGAAGGGGTTGCGCTGCGCTTCACGGACCGGCGCAACGATCACGAAATCGAGCTCGTGGCCGTTATCGGCAAGCAAGCCGACCGGGTCAGCCGGGCCAATGCACTCGATTATGTCGCCTGCTACACGGCCGGCCTCGACATGACGGTGCGCGGCACCGAAGCGCGCAGTTATCGCAAGTCGATCGACACCTATACGGTGATCGGCCCGTGGCTGGTCACGGCGGACGAATTGCCGGACCCGAGCGATCTCGATTTCGAGCTCACGGTCAATGGCGAGACCCGCCAGAAGGCGAATACGAGTGATCTGATCTTCGACGTGCCGCGGTTAATCGAGTATGCCTCGAGCTTTTACACGCTCTACCCCGGCGACTTGATCATGACAGGCACGCCTGAGGGCGTCGGGCCGGTGCATGCCGGCGATAAGATTAACGTGACGATAGAAGCGATCGGCTCCATGAGCGTCGATGTGCGGAATGCTTGACGTCTGGAGGGCGAACGATGAAGCGTAGTGTCGATCGAATACTCACCACCCATGTCGGAAGCCTGATCCGGCCATTGGAACTGCGGCGGATACTGCGGGCCGAGGCGACCGGTAATCCGGTTCCCGGACACGAGCACTCGTGCATATTGCGGGATTCCGTGGCAGAGATCGTCCAACAGCAGGCCGACATCGGCGTGGACGTCGTCAGTGACGGCGAGTTTGGCAAGAACATCAGCTGGTCGCAGTATGTACTCGAGCGCTTGAGCGGTTTCGAGCGGCGTCTGCTCGGTCCCGATGATGAGGACCCGTTCGCCAAGGGCGCGGACCGCACTCGTTTTCCGGAATTTTATGCGGAGAACGATGCGCTCGACCGCAGCATCTCGGGCGGTGACGGCGGCGCGCAAAAGTCTGAATCGGTATGTGTCGGTCCGATCGAATACATCGGTCAAGCCGATCTGCAGCGGGATATCGACAATTTCAAGGCGGCGTTAAAGGCCGTCGACGTTCAGGACGGTTTTCTCCCCGTGGCGGCGCCCGCGAGTGCGATTCCGGACCGCAAGAACGAGTACTACGCGAACGACGAGGAGTGCATGCTGGCCGTCGCCGAAGCCATGCGCACGGAATATCGGATGATCGTGGACGCTGGTCTACTTGTGCAGGTCGACGATGCGCGGGCAGCCGTCACCTTCGACCGAATGGTGCCGCCCGCTACATTCGAGGACTACCGGAAGTGGCTCGCTCTGCACATGGAGGCGCTCAACCATGCTCTCGACGGAATACCGCCGGAGCGTGTGCGCTATCACGTCTGTTGGGGCAGCTGGCCCGGACCGCATACGACCGATGTGGCGATGAAAGACATCGTCGATCTCATTCTGAGCGTGAACGCCGGTGCTTACGTGCTCGAGAACGCGAACCCGCGGCACGAGCACGAATGGCGCGTTTGGGAAGACGTCAAACTACCTGACGGCAAAGTTCTGATTCCCGGCGTGATCAGCCACGCGACCAATATCGTCGAGCATCCCGAACTCGTAGCCGAACGCATCGTACGGATCGCGAGACTCGTCGGGCGTGAGAACGTTATCGGCGGAACGGACTGCGGTTTTGCGCAAGGGCCATTCCATCGACGCGTGCATCCGACCGTCATGTGGGCCAAGCTCGGTGCGCTCGTTGAAGGCGCGCAGCTCGCGAGCAAGGAGCTTTGGTCCTAGCGGTCGTATCGATAGACAGGTATCGTCGTGCCGGCGTGCATAGAGCACCGTTCGTGGCGGAGCGCGACATTCGATGCAAGGCGCCGCTGCGATCCTGGACGTAGGGGATGAGTCATGACGCCGAAGCTGTTTCCTAGGGTGATCCTGTTGGCCTCGGCCGGCGTCGCCGGCGTGGCCTGCCAGCAGTCCGCGGAGATGGACGTCGGCGCTCGAACGCCTACCGCGACGTCCCGGAACGTGCCGGTCTTCCGCGCGGATCCGGATTGGCCGCGGCTACCGGCGCAGTGGCGGGTCGGTGACGTTTCGAGCATCGCAATCGATTCGCAAGATAACGCGTGGATCTTGCATCGCGGGCACACCCTGTCGCCGGAAGAAGCGGTGATGGCCGCGCCGCCGGTTGTAGGGTTCGATAGCGCCGGTAATTTTCTCGCGGCTTGGGGCGGCCCCGGCGAAGGCTACGAATGGCCGCAACGGGAGCACGGGCTCCATATTGACCATCGCGGCTTCGCCTGGCTCGGCGGGAACAACTGCCCGGCGAGAGATATTGCCGGCTTAGAGCCGGTAGCTGACGATCAGCTCCTCAAGTTTACGCTGCAAGGCGAATTCGTCATGCAGATCGGCCGCAGCAACGCGAGCCGCGGCAACGCCGACACCGCGAACCTGCACGAGCCGGCCGACGCAGCGGTATACGCGCCGACCAATGAGCTGTTCGTCGCCGACGGTTATGGCAACCACCGCGTGATAGTGTTCGACGCCGATACGGGTGACTTTAAACGCATGTGGGGCGCATTCGGTAACGTGCCTCAGGACGACGATCACTGTCCCAATATCACGCTCACTACGGTGCCAGAAGGCAGCGGTCCGCCGCAGTTCAGCGTCGTCCATGCGCTGCGGGTTTCCAATGACGGCGTCGTCTATGTGGCCGATCGTGAAAATCGGCGACTGCAGATATTCACGCTCGACGGCGAGTACGTGGATCAAATCGTCTGGCCGGACGCGCCATTCGCCCGCAATGTGGCTCTATCGCCGGACACCGAACAGCAGTTCCTGTACGTCGGCGGGGGTAATGGCGTGCGGGTCTATGACCGCCGCACGCTCGAGTTGCTCACGACGATCGAAGGCGATGGCGTAATCGGAGCGGGCCACCATATTCAAACCGATTCGCAGGGCAATCTCTATATCGCGGCGACAGGCGCCGGCTATCAGCGCCTCATCTTCACGGGCTTATCGCCGGCAAGCGAGTAGCTGTCGCGACCGACGCGCGGCCCCTGCCTTTAGATGCTGGCTCCCGATCGATAGCATACCTTGTCAACGCGTTGCGCAAGGCGACGATTCGCTAGCCGGACGAATTGACTGGGTCTGCGGCTTCCGTGTTGTGCGAGGTGGTACTGAAGGTTCCTGCACTGTCGGTTATGCTGCTACCGTTCCCCGTTCCTGGCGGTCGAGCAAGCGTCGCGCGATACTCACGAAACCGAGCGCCGTTGCCGGCATGACCGCAGCATAGATCAGTCCCGCAATCGCCAAGTCGGGCCGCTGCAGAAGATTGAACGTGATCGCGAACGCTAGAGCAAGGTTCTGCACGCCAACCTCGAACGTGATCGTGATTACCTGTGTGAGTGGAAGCTTGAACCCGCGGGCGATTCCGAAGCCGAAGCCCATCGTAATGATGTTCATCGTGATGACGAGTAGCCCGGCCGTCGCGAAATACTCGAGTAAGTCCTCGTAGCTCGAAATGACGCCCAGCAACAGCACCAGGATCATCAGATAGAGAATGCTCTTGCGAATCGGCTCGACGGCTCGTTCGGCGGGACCCGGGAAGAAGTGCCGCAACAGCATGCCGATCGCGAGCGGCAACAATGTGAACGTCATCAGGTTGAGCAGCATGCCCGTCGGGGACATCGTGATACCTTGCTGCTCTTCGAAGAATAACTGCAGCGCGAGCTCGATCAGGAACGGAATCGTGAACACGGTGACGACGCTGGTGATCGCGGACAGGGTGACGCACAAAGGCACGTCGGCCCGTGAGGCGAAGGTATACGCGTTGGCCGTGACGCCGCTCGGGCAGGCGGCGAGGATGACCAGACCGACCGCGATAGCAGGCGGCGCGTTGAAGACCCAGGCCAGGACGAATGCCGTCAGCGGCAGGCCGATCAGCTGGGCGACCAAGCCGATCGTTACCGCCTTCGGGAATACGATGACGCGCTTGAAGTCGGCAAGGGTCAGCGACAGGCCGAGGCCGATCATGACGAGCCGAAGCAGCCACGGAATCACCTCGGCATTGATGAATGCCGCCTGTTCACTCAGTCGCTGCAGTAGTTCCATATCCGCTCGTCCCCCCGGTGCTCTGGTCTCGTGCGCCCTGCCGCCAGCGAGAATTCGCCAACAGGCTTATCAGCGCACGATCGTTTTGTCGTGTTTACGTCTCGGCGTCACTCCCGCGGCGCTCTCGCCACAGTCCAAGGTGCGCCTGTGTAGCGCGATCCGACGCGCTAAATAGCACGGTTTCTTCGTCAGCAGCAAACTGATGGGCTTGCCAGCACGGCACGGCGAAGATATCGCGCGGCGCGTAGCGAAACTCCGTGCGCTCAGATCCCGAGCCGAACTTGACCGTGCCTGTGCCTGCGACGACGCAGAAGACCGTGCCGTCCGTGCTGCGGTAGGTCGCAGACTCGAAACCAGCCGGCAGTAGCTGGATGAAGGTCGAGATCGTCGGAATCGCCGCCCCGCCAGTGGTCGGATCGATGAACTCCATCTTGAGGCCGTGGAAGGGATCCAAAGCGCTGTGTTGCTTGAGGTGCTCGAGGGCCTTGCGTGTCTGCTCGTACGGGTAGCACAGCAGCGGCGACTTCGTGCCGCTGGTCGCATGATCCACAGGAACCATGTTGACCCCATACCGATAGAAGCTGTCCTCGGGCGGACGACTCTCCGGATATCGTAGCTCCGGATACTCCTCGAAGAATATCGCGCCGGTGTTGCGGACCTGTGGCAGGTCGAGGACGTCGAGCCACACGAACGGCCCATCGCCGTCGTGGCTATGGTCGTGCCAGCTCCACGACGGCGTCACGATGAAGTCACCGGGATGCATCGGCAGCTTTTCGCCATCGACAGCGGTATAGGCGCCGGCGCCTTCGATGATGAAACGCAGCGCCGCCGGCGAGTGACGGTGCGATGGCGCCACTTCTCCCGGCATGACGAGTTGCAGGCCAGCGAACAGCGACTCAGTCATCGCCGAGCTGCCCGGTAGCCCCGGGTTCTCGAGGATCAATACGCGGCGTTCCGCTTCGGCCGCGGTAATCAGGTCCGCGGACTCGAGCAGCAGGGCCCGTAAGTCGTCGTAGTGCCATAGATGCGGCTGGGAGTGGATCACGGGCTCGGGCGTCAGCAGGCTGCCGAGCCGTTGCCACAGGGGCGCCAAGTGCTGGGCCGCAATCTTATCGTGGTAGGCCTCGAGTTCGGGCGTGAGTTTGAATTTTTGCCGTGTACGCTCCATGTTTCGAGGGTTCTCCGTGCCGCCACTGCAGTGAGCTGCTCGAGCGCGCAAGCGATGATTCTACGCGAGACGGTAGTGCTGATCGATTAGTCGGGCAGCGGGATGAATTCGTCGTCGCCGGGAACCGTCGGGAAACGACCGTTACGCCAGTCGTCCTTGGCCTGCTCGATGCGCTCTAGCGAGCTGCTGACCAGGTTCCAATACAAATGGCGTTCCCCGGCGAGTGCGGCACCGCCGATGATGACGAGCTTACAATCCTCGGCGGCACTGACAGTCGCGGACGTGTCTGGGCGCAGTACGGCCATCGTTCCCGGGCCAATAGACTGCGTACCGATAGAGAGCTTGCCGCTGACGAGGTAGACGGCGCGTTCATCGACACCGTCGGGTACAGTGAGCGCCGTTCCCGCTGGTAGATCGGCGCTGACGAACAGCGTTGGGGAAGTCGTTTCAACGGGGGACTGTTGCCCGTAGGCGTGACGGGTATCACGTCGGCCGGCGTGTGGACGAAGCTCGGGTCGGTCTCCTCGAGCTCCAGCGGCATGGCAAGCCAAAATTGTAGCCCGTGCAGTCTGGAACCGGTGGCCAGGAGTTCGGGCGGTGACCGCTCCGAGTGCACGATGCCGCGGCCGGCGACCATCCAGTTCACGGCGCCCTGCTCGATCGGCTGGACGTGCCCGAGACTGTCGCGATGCAGAATGGTGCCTTCGAAGAGGTAGGTCAGTGTCGCGAGGCCAATATGCGGATGCGGCCGGACGGCAACTCCGTTGCCCGGGCTGAACTGTGCGGGGCCCATGTGATCGAAGAAGATGAACGGACCGACCCGCTGTCGCGCGCGTCGGGGCAGCGTGCGGCGAACTTCGAATTCGCCGAGGTCATGGATGCGCGCCTCGATCAGTAGCTCGATCAGATCAGTACTCACCGGTGCCGTGCTCGTTTCCGTGACCATGGCCGTCATTGTCCATATCCGTCTACAGGATTCCAGCATAAACGCTGCCGGTCGCGCGGCTGCTGCGCTGAGGCGGGCCACAGTTGACTTTGCCCTGCCGAGAGGCGCGGGTGACGCTGTGGCTGTTAGGATACCGCCGCGTAGCTCGCGCCGAACTGGAGTTCCGCGAGCCGTGCATACAGCGGGTTGCGTACCGCGAGCTCGCCATGCGTGCCGATGTCGATAATCCGTCCATGATCCATGACTACGATGCGGCTGGCTTTAAGTACGGTAGCAAGCCGATGCGCAATGACGAGCGTCGTGCGCCCGCGCATAAGATGCTCGAGCGCTTCCTGAACGAGCCGCTCGCTTTGGGCATCCAGCGAACTGGTGGCTTCATCAAGAAGCAGAATAGGGGGGTTGCGCAGAATTGCCCGCGCGATCGCGATACGCTGCCGTTGCCCGCCGGATAGGCGCGTACCGCGCTCGCCGAGAAATGTGTCGTAACCTTCGGGTAAGCGCCGGATGAATTCGTCGGCTGCAGCGGCCCGAGCCGCAGACTCGACATCTTCATCGGTCGCTTCCGGGCGGCCGTAGCGTATGTTCTCCCGAGCCGTCGTCGCGAACACAACGGTATCCTGCGGCACGAGGCCGAGGCGCCGGCGCAGCGTTTTGGGGTCAGCGTATTTGATATCGACGCCGTCGATCACGATGCGACCGCGAAGTGGGTCGTAAAAGCGCAGTAATAGCTGGAAAATTGTAGACTTTCCGGCACCGGACGGACCGACGATGGCGACAGTTTCGCCGGCTTCGATCGCGAAGCTGAGATCCTCGAGCGCGAGCGTGCCCGGCCGCGACGGGTATGAGAAATAGATACCCTCGATCGTGATTTGCCCCTTGCCGTGCGGCGGAAACTGTTCGGGTTCTGGTGGTGTCTTGACGCGTGGCTCCGCCTGTAGCAGCTCCATGAGCCGCTCGGTCGCGCCAGCCGCACGCTGCACCTCACCCCACATTTCGCTCAACGCCGCGGCGGCAGCAGCAACGAACACCGCATAGAGGAGGAATTGGCCAAGCTCGCCCGCCGTCATCTCGTTAGCGAGAACCGCTTGCGCACCGATCCATAGGACCAAAGTGACGGCGCTAAAAATCGCGAGGATGGCTACGGCCGTGAGCAGCGCGCGCATCCGGATTCGGCGCACTGCGGTGTCGAACGCTTGATCGACCGCTTGCCTGAAGCGCGCGCTTTGCAGCGGCTCCATCGTGAACGCCTGAACGGTCTGCACCGCATTGAGCGTTTCCCCGGCCAGGCCGCTCGTGTCGGCGACGCGGTCCTGAGCGGCTTTGGATAGTCTGCGAACGCGCCGGCCGAGCAATAGGATCGGCACAAGGATGACAGGCACGAGAATGAGAATCATGCCGGTCAATCGAGGACTTGTGATCGCGAGCATGATCAGTCCGCCCGTGAGCATCAAGATTGACCGCAATGCGATCGAGAGTCCGACACCCGCGATCGATTGAATCAGCGTCGTATCCGTCGTTAGCCGGGACAGGATCTCCCCGGTTTTCGTAATCTCATAAAACGCGGGATCCATGCGAATCACATGTCCGTAAACGGCCGACCGGAGATCGGCGACGATCCTTTCGCCGAGCCACATGACGAGGTAGAAGCGCACGGCAGCAAATACGCCAAAGATCATCGCAACAGCCAATAGGAGCAGGAAATAACGATCGATTGTCGCGGCGCTCTCGGCGGCAAAACCACGGTCGACGAGGTAGCGCAGCGTGATTGGCAGCGTCAGCATCGCCATCGCGGCTACGGCCAGCGCCGCCAAGGCGAGACTCAGACGGCCGGCGTATGGTCGAATGAATGGCAGCAGGTCGCGCAGCGGCCGGGCCGATGCGGCTTTGGGTCGGTCTAGCGTAACCAAATCAGCCATTAGCTTGCAGTGGGCGTCCTATAGCGTCGCGCGAGTGACCGGCCTGGTATGGTGTCGAACCATAGATCCGCCGTACGGGCACTCGCCTCAAACGAGTTCGCCGAATAGCCCGCGCCTGACGCCGAGCTTCGCGACCTCAAGTACGGGAATGATCGTCAAAGCCATTCCGGCTACGAAGGCCCAGTCGGACAACGTAAGCGAGAACGTACCCAGCAGCAGTTGCAGTGTCGGGATGTGAACGATTGCGATCAGTAGTGCGAGCTCCCAGATTACAGCGAGGTTCAGCCAGCGGTTTGCGAACGGTGAGCTGACGAGTGAGCGCCGATCGGAGCGAAAATTGTAAGCTTTGAGCAGCTCCATGAGCACGAGCGCGATGAACGTCATCGCTATCGCTTCCTCGATGGGCCGTCCGGCCCGAAGCGTGGTGACGAACACAAAGAGATTCGCGCACATCGACCAGAGCCCGCCGACCAACATCAGCGCGACGACCGGGCGGCTGAAGATTGAACGTTGCGGATCTCTGGGCGGCATGCGCATGAGCTGCGGGTCCGGTGGATCGACGGCCAACGCTAGGGCTGGTAGGCCATCTGTTGCCAGGTTGATATACAGAATCTGTACGGCGGTGAGCGGCAACGGCAAGTTGGCGAGCGTCGCCGCGACCATGAGGCCGATCTCGCCGATATTGGCAGAAAGGAGGTACATTAAATATTTCTTGATATTGTTGAAGACTCTCCTGCCTTCGGCCATTGCGCCGACGATCGAAGCGAAGTTGTCGTCGGTCAAGGTCATGTCGGCGGCCTCACGGCTCACGTCAGTGCCCGTCAGGCCCATCGCAATACCGACATCGGCTTTTTTTAGAGCCGGCGCATCGTTGATGCCGTCGCCGGTCATGGCGACGATCGCTCCTTGCGCTTGCCATGCTGCGACGACGCGAATTTTCTGTTCCGGCGACACCCGTGCGTACACTTCGATCGTGCCGACCTCGCGCTCGAGCTCATCGTCTGACATCGCTTGTAGCTGCGGACCCGTCACAACCCGGCCGTTCGTCAGCAGGCCGAGTTCCTTAGCAATAGCCGCGCCCGTCTCGGGATGGTCGCCCGTGATCATGATGGGTTTGATGCCTGCCGCATTGCAGGTCTCAATCGCTGCCGCAACTCCTTCGCGGGGGGGGTCCATGAGACCTGCAAACCCGAGAAAGATCATGCCCGTTTCGGCGTCGGTGACCTCGGCATCGGGCTTGTAGGCGACGGCTAGAACTCGTAGGGCCTCAGCGCCCATCGCGGCGGCAATCCTTAAAAGCTTCTCGCGGTCGGCCGCTTCGAGCGCAATGGTTTTCTCATTCACGAGCTGGCGGTTACAGGCCGCGAGCATGAGCTCGGGTGCGCCTTTGGAGTAAGCCGTGGTACCCGCCGCGCCGCGATTCAGAGTCGTCATGCGCTTGCGTTCGGATGAGAACGGGATCTCGTCGACTCTCGGCTGCTGGTTTTCGAGCTCCGTCTTGCGGATACCCGCCTTGCCAGCGAGCGTCAAGAATGCGCCTTCGCTCGAGTCACCCTTGACCTGCCACCGTCCCTCATTTTCAAGAAGCTCGGCATCGGAGGCGAGCACTGCCGCCTCGAGCAGCTTGCGTAACGCTCCGGCCGGCTCGAACTTCTGCGCATCGACAAGAAACTCACCCTCGGGCGCGTAGCCGGTTCCGGAGACTTCGACGATGCGGCCGCTTACCCAGAGTTTGCGTGCCGTCATCTCGTCCTTGGTCAGTGTTCCGGTCTTGTCCGAGCAAATCACCGAAGTGCTACCGAGCGTCTCGACCGCGGGTAGGTGCCGCACTAGCGCATTGCGTTTCGCCATGCGCTGGATACCCAGCGCCAGTGAAATCGTCACGACGGCGGGCAGTGCCTCCGGGACGACCGCGACGGCCAAGGCAACGCCAAATATAAACATGTCGAGTAAGGGCGCGCCGCGAATGACACCTAAGGCGACGACGACCAGAACGATCACGAGCGCCACGACGGCGAGGATCTTGCCGAGCCGATCGAGGTTATCCTGCAGCGGTGTCTTTGGTTCTTCGAGTGCGGCGAGCATGCCGCTGATTTTGCCGAACTCGGTCTGCATACCGGTCGCGACGACCACGGCAACGCCGCGGCCGTAGTTGATGGTCGTGCCGGAATAAATCAGATTATTTCGATCGCCGACGGCAAGGGTCTGTTCAACGAGTGCGTCTGTCCGCTTGTTAGTCGGTTGCGATTCACCCGTGAGTGACGCTTCGTCGATCTGCAGATTATGCGCCTCGAGCAAGCGGGCATCGGCTGGCACCTTATCGCCGGCGGTAATCGTGATGATGTCGCCCGGGACGAGATCCCGTGCGGCGATGCTCTGCTCGTTGCCGTTGCGTCGCACCCTGGCCGTCGGCGCGGTCATTTTACGCAACATCGCGATGGCGCGTTCCGCTCGATACTCCTGAATAAACCCCAGCAGGATCGCGAAGCTCACGATGATGGCGATCGCGATGGATTCGATCGCGTGGCCTAAGGCTGCCGAAATAGCCGTTGCGACGAGCAAGATGATGATCAACGCGCTCTTGATTTGATCGGCGAGAACCTGCCAAGCTGAGACCTGATCGGCTGCGGTAAGCTCGTTGGGACCATAGCGGTCTAACCGCATAGCGGCATCTTCCGCGCCCAAGCCTGTCGCAGGCGCGCTCAGCGCTTCGAGCGCTTCCGCGACTGAAAGTGTATGCCACGGCGGGGCGATTTCGTGCATTACTTATTGCGGGCAAGGTCAACGTGACCGCTAAGTCTACGCATCGAGGCGCACGCGTGCACCGCCCCGCCGAGCTTTCTTAATCGGGTCTCGATGACGGATCGGCATAGCAGTTTGTGGTTGGCCATTGGCAACAAGATGAAGTTCTAGAGCAATGAATCGACGTAATGTCATTTGGGTATTAGGGATTGGTACCGGCGTGATGTTGTTGGCACAGCCTCCGTCTCTGGCTGCGGGGCTGTTCGGTGGGCACGACGATCCGATTGCGCCCGTAATTCTCGGTGTGACGGGAATTTTGTTTTTTGCGATTCTCGGCCGCTTTGCCGCGCGTCGGCTCAACCAGCCATCGGTCCTCGGCGAGGTCCTAATCGGCATCGTAATAGGGGTTTTCGGCAGCTATCTCGGCCTTGAGCTCATTATCGTTTTGCGCGAAGGACCCGCTGTATTCGATGTCATCAATTTGGCGTTGAGCGGCCAATCTCTCGATTCCGCGGCACGCGAGATTCTCGGCGAGCCGGCAGCTGACGAGCTATTGAGTGTGTTGCAGGGCCCCAACGGCGGAGTCTACATGGGCGTCGCTCACACCGTCGATGTGTTCTCACGCTACGGCGTCATTTTTCTGCTGTTTCTTGTCGGCCTTAAGAGCAGCGTGGAGGAGATGCGTACGGTCGGCTTCGAAGCGGGCCGCGTTGCCATACTCGGCGTTGTGGTGCCGTTCGTCTTGGGTTTTGCGAGCATGCGGCTGCTAGCGCCAGAGGTTTCAATCAATACCGATATGTTCGTCGCCGCGACGCTCGGTGCCACGAGTGTGGGCATCACGGCCGAGGTCCTGCGTGAGCTTGGACGAGACTCGTCGCGGGAAGGCTATATCATTATCGGGGCGGCTGTCATCGACGATATCCTGGGTCTGATCATGCTCGCGATCGTTTCGGGGATTATCGTGTCCGGCGGCGTCGATATCGCCAATGTGCTGACCATCATTTTCCTAGCCACCGCGTTTCTCGCGGGAGCCGTCTATCTCGGTCCGTACTTACTACGCGCGACCGTCAAGGTTCTCGGTCAGCTCGATATCGTCGAGGCGAAAATGTTTACTTCATTCATGTTCGTCATGGTGCTGGCGTGGCTGGCGAACTTCGTCGGGCTTGCGACAATCGTCGGCGCATTCACCGCGGGTATCATTTTGCACGAGGGTTATTTTAAGAATTTAGGTCCCCAGAACCGGAGCGTCTCGATTCGGGAACTCATTAGTCCCTTAGAGGTGATACTCGTGCCGATTTTTTTCATACTGATGGGCATTCAGGTGAAGCTCGAAAGCTTCCTAGAGTTCAATGTGATTCTGACGGCCGGCGGCCTGCTGATGGCCGCCGTGCTAGGTAAGGTGATCAGCGGCTGGGGTGCCGGCAGCGGAGCGAACCGGTGGCTTATCGGCTTCGGGATGATGCCGCGCGGCGAAGTTGGGCTCATATTCGCCTCGATCGGCAAAAGCCTCGGCGTCATTACCGACGCCCTCTTTTCCGCGGTCGTGCTCATGATCATCGTGACCACGTTAATTGCGCCGCCGCTGATCAAGCTTGCGACGCGCCTCGACGGCGCTTCCGTCGCGCAATAAAAATTTGTGTAGCTAGCGCGCGGCGCCGACTCTGCGGTCACGTACCGTCAGAATTCTGCTGGTGCCCCTGTATCCGTAGGCAGTGCATGGACGAGGCCTTTATGACAATCGATGCATGTTTCGCCGCGCTGTGTCGCCGCGGCATGCTGCCGTGACGCAAAGCGCGGCTGCGCATCGGCATTCATGGACTCGAAGGCGTGGCAGCTGCGGCATTCGAGCGAGTCGTTGGCTTTGAGGCGATCCCATTCGCGTTGCGCCATCGTTAGCCGATGGGCCTCGAACTTCTCCGCGGTGTCGATCTTGCCGGTCAGGTGGAAGTAGAGGTCCTTGCTGACATAGATT
>Ga0326597_10002010_pt1 | contig 31096 bp, 24 predicted proteins | sample RVTome_12_FD_203789 | JGI IMG/M metagenome (GOLD analysis project Ga0326597, IMG submission 203789) | Soil microbial communities from uranium-contaminated site in the Upper Colorado River Basin, Wyoming, United States - RVT100D185 | ecosystem: Environmental > Terrestrial > Soil > Contaminated >...
GACGATGCCGTAGTGCCCGAGGGTCTGCCCGATCATCAATCGGCCCGTCCGATCGCGCGCCGAACGCCGGCCGGCGACGCATGCCTACGAATGGCCGAATTATAGGAGAAATCGACGAGGAGCGCTCGGAGTTGCGCCGTCGCTCCCCGAACGCCGACTTGGTCCCGCACAGGCAACCGGGTCATGATAGGTGGTCCCCTGAATCCTGGGAGAGCAGCCTCATCGGCATGACCCGCTGGACCCAGACGTCGTCAATCGTCGCGCTCGCGGCCGTGGTGCTGGCCGGCCCGGCGTGCGCGCAGACGCCGCAGGCCGGCTCGAACGAGGCTGCCGCCACGATCGGCGGCCGCACGGTCACCGTCGCGGAGCTCGATCGGAAGTGGCAGGAGCTCGACGCCGCGTCCTACATGAAGTCGGCGCAGGAGCGGTACGACATCCGCCGGCGCGTGATCGACGTCATGATCGGCGAGCACCTGCTCGGCGAAGAGGCGACGGCGCGCGGGATGACGACCGAGGAGCTGCTGGCCGCGGAGCTGCCGGGGCGCGTGCAGCCGGTCAGCGAGGCCGACCTCGAGACGGCCTACGACCGGATGCGCAGCCAGATGAACGGCGCGCCGCTCGACCAGGTGCGCCTGCCGCTCACGCAGTTCTTGACGCAGCAGCGGCGCGACCAGGCCCGTGAGGCGTTCGTCGCGGAGCTGAGGGCGAAGGCGGGCGGGATCGAGGTGCTGCTCGATCCGCCGCGGTACCGGGTCGAATCGGCCGCGCACGACCCGGTGCGCGGCCCGGCGAACGCCCCGGTCGAGATCGTGGAGTTCTCCGACTTCCAGTGCCCGTTCTGCGCGCGCGTCGTGCCGACCCTCGCGCGGCTGCGCGACACCTTCGGCGACCAGATCAAAATCGTGTTTCGCGACTTTCCGCTGACGTCGATCCACCCGGAAGCGTTCCAGGCGGCCGAAGCGGCCGAGTGCGCGCGCGAGCAGGGGCGGTTCTGGGAGTACCACGACCGGTTGTTCGACAACCAGCGCGCGCTGGCGACCGCGGACCTCAAGCGCCACGCCGGCGAGTTGGGGCTCGACACCGCGGCGTTCGGCGCCTGCCTCGACGGCGGCCAGACCCGCGCGCGCGTGGACGAGGACCTGCAGGCCGGGCAAGCGCTGGGCATCTCCGCGACCCCGGCGTTCTTCATCAATGGCCGGTTCGTCTCGGGCGCGCAGCCCTACGAGCTGTTCGAGGCGATCATCAAGGACGAGCTCGCCCGCCGGAGGTGACGATCCGGTGTGCCGCGCAGACGCTGACCGACGGCCGCGACGCCGTTCCGGCCGGGTGAACCGTTAATGCTTTCTATCGTCTGGCGATTGGGATGCCGATTGGCGGTTAGCCGGTAGGCCCGTCGTCGGATTCACCTTGCCGGGAGTGCCTGGCCGCGAGGGTGGCTTCGAGCGCCGGAAGCGCAGCCCGGTCTTTCGGCCGGTTCGTTGCGCGCTTGCTGGCAATCACGCGAGGCAGAGACAGGATGTGCAGCGGCACGCCATCGATCTCTCTCGGGATGGCGTTCGCGTATTCCACGTCGAAGGCGTCGAGTCCGTGGGCGGTCAGCACCACGTCCAGCCGCTCCAGGCCGGGCCCGCCAAAGGCCGGTGGCTGGACGCCGAATCCCGGAACCCAGAAGCCGCCCGCGGCGGTCGCCGCCTTGGCGACGCGCGAGTCGTCAATCCGCTCCAGCCAGATATCCAGATCCTGAGTCGCAACGGGAGCCCCTTCGAGAACAGCGGCGCCCAGACCGACGAGGAGGTAACGCACTCCTTGCTCGTTGAGTGCTTCGAACAGCGCGCGTTCAACGGGCGTAAGCGCGAAGTCGTCCACGTTGAAGTCCGGCGCGCAGCCGCTCGGCGGGCGTCAGCTCGAGACAGCGAAGCGCGTGGTACAGGTCGGAGGGGTCGTGGTCCGGGTGGAGCCGCGCGAGCTCGTGGGCCTTGCGCCAGAGCGACTCCGAGTGACGGAGCCACGCCTGCTGGTCCGGCGTGAGGTGCGCCATCACCGGCGGCGTCGACGGGGCGGACGGGACGGCCATCGACCCTATGGTGCCACACGTGGCATCCGCTTGGCCATCGGGAGCCGGCACTGCTGAAGAGCCAAGTCATCGTCCTGCCGCTGGCCTGCGGCATGACCGTCGGCGCGATCCCTGTCGGCCAGACCGCGGCTGTTCCTCCCCGGCCGCTCCTGGACGCCGGGGAAGTTGACCGCTTCCTCGCCGCCGTCGGGTGAACTTGGCGGCGGCGGCTGCTCGCTGCTCCTGATCCGTGATGGAGAGACGATCTACGGAACCTGGCCGGCGTCTTCGTCGCCAGCAACGACCTGGAGAAGTCCCTCTCGGTGTATCTCCGGCTCAAGGCCCTGCTTCGAAAACAGATCCCCGAGGAACGCCGCTTCTTGGGGCCGTGATTGCCGAGGACCGATGGGCGACTGGCGCTCTCAGCGATCTTCGCCCGCTTCGAGGTCAACTCGCGTCCTTACTTGTCAATCCTCGGGCGTGGCGCCTTCTTGGCTGTGTCTCCCCGGTCGTCTGACGCCTTCTTCCGGTCGTCGATGGCGACTGGGGGGGGCTGCTGCTGCCGGACCTCGCTCGGGTGCGCTCACGGGGTAGGCACCCAGGTTGCGCGTGTCTTCTGCCGCCTGGCGCCCGTGCTCGGCGTTACGCCGAATCTGTTCGGCCAGGTTTCGTGTCTTCTCTGCAGCCTGTCGCAGGCTCTCGTCCTCGAGTCGCAACTCCTCCGCGCTGTCGCGCTGTTCCTCGGCGACCTTCCGCTGCCCCTCCGCCACCACACGCTGCCCCTCCGCCACCTCGCGCTGCTCCTCCGCCACCTCGCGCTGCTCGTCGGCGCAGTCAGGATGGTGGGCGGGGTCGCCGGGCTTGGTGGAGTCGGAACCCATCTTGTGCTCGATCTCATTCGGGACGGAGTTCAGGATGCGATAACATACGCGTCAGCCCGTGCCACAAGTCACCATCGAGAACCCGATTCTGAACGGCCCCTTCGCGGCGCCGGCCCGGCATTTCCGCTTCGACGACGACGGGATCACGAACGACATCGTCGAGAGGCGGCGCCGAAGCGCGTACTTTGTACCAATCGCGAGGCCGCGGAAGAAAGGGGCGCAGCGCAGCTTCGAGACCGAGTGGACCGGCGACCGCGTCCAGGAGAACTCCGAGATCAACCGCATCCGCGACCGCGTGGACGCCTGGCGGACCGGCGGATACGTCGGGGTCACGGCCCCCACGCGCCGGCTGCTCGAGTACTGGTCGAACCCCGCGCGAGAGAAGAAGCTGTTCTTCTGCCAACGCGAAGCGGTGGAGACGGTTGTGTACCTTGCGGAAGTCGCGGCACGGTACGGCGACGCCTGGATCGAGAACTTCCTCCGCGACCGGAACGCCGAGTACAACACGGGGCTGCCGCGCATCGCGCTGAAGATGGCGACCGGCAGCGGCAAGACCGTCGTGATGGGGATGCTCATCGCCTGGCAGGCGCTCAACAAGCTCGAGAACCGGCAGGACGCGAGATTCAGTGACGCGTTCCTCGTCATATCACCCGGGATCACGATCCGTGACCGCCTGCGCGTGCTGCTGCCGACCGACCCGGACAACTACTACCGCCAGCGCGACGTGCTGCCACCCGATATGCTCGAACGCCTCGCGCAGGCGCGCATCGTCATCACCAACTACCACGCCTTCCTGCTGCGCGAGCGCGGCGAGGCGGCGAAGCTGACGAAGTCGATCCTCGGAAAGGGCGACACGAGCGCCTTCCGCGAGACGCCCGACCAGATGGTGCGCCGCGCGGCGCGCGAGCTGTCGGGCAGAAAGAACATCGTCGTCATCAACGACGAGGCGCACCATTGCTACTGGCGCAAGGCGGACGCCGAGGACGAGGCGCTGACCGCGGAGGAGCGCGCCGAAGCGAAGCGCCGCGACGAAGACGCCCGGGTGTGGAGCGGCGGTCTCGAGGCCGTGCGGCGCAAGCTGGGTATCCGGAACATCTACGACCTCTCGGCCACGCCGTTCTTCCTGAGCGGCTCAGGTTATCCGGAGGGGACGCTCTTTCCGTGGGTGGTCTCTGACTTTTCGCTGATCGACGCGATCGAGGCCGGCATCGTCAAGATTCCGCGCGTGCCGGTCGCCGACAACGCGATGCTCGGCGAGCAGCCGACGTACCGGGATCTGTGGCCGCGCATCCGTGAGGATCTGCCGCGCAAAGGGCGCAAGACCGGCGCCCTGAGCGGCCCGCCGAAGCTCCCGGCGGTGCTCGAAGGCGCCCTGCACAGCCTGTACGGCCACTACGAGAAGGCGTTCCGCGCGTGGGAGCAGAACGGCGATGCGCGTGCGCGCGGTCTGACGCCGCCCGTGTTCGTCGTCGTCTGCAACAACACCAACGTGTCGAAGCTGGTGTTCGACTGGATCGCGGGATTCGAGACCGGGAAGCAGCACGCCGACGGCACGCCGCTCGTCGCACCCGGCAGGCTTGCTGCCTTCAACAACGAGCAGGACGGACGCTGGACGTCGCGCCCGAACAGCATCCTCGTGGACAGCCAGCAACTCGAGTCGGGCGAAGGCATGAGCGCCGACTTCAAGGCGATCGCCGCCGCCGAGATCGAGGAGTTCAAGTCGGACTATCGCGCGCGCTTCCCGGGCCGCGACGTCGAGGAGCTGACCGACGAGGACCTGCTGCGCGAAGTGATGAACACCGTGGGAAAGGCCGGCAAGCTCGGCGAGCGCGTGCGCTCGGTCGTCTCCGTGTCGATGCTGACCGAAGGCTGGGACGCCAACACCGTGACGCACATCCTCGGCGTGCGCGCCTTCGGCACGCAGCTGCTGTGCGAGCAGGTGGTCGGCCGCGGCCTCCGCCGCATGAGCTACGCGGTGAACGACAACGGCCACTTCACCCCCGAGTACGCCGAAGTCTACGGCGTCCCGTTCTCGTTCATTCCGACGGCCGGTGCCGCCGGGCCCGTCGAGCCGTCTCGTTCGACGCGCGTGCGCGCGATCGAAGACCGCGCGGCGCTCGAGATCACCTTTCCGCGCCTCGCCGGCTACCGCCACGACTTCGCGACCGAGCGCCTCCAGGCGCGGTTCGACGCCGACGCGAAGTTGGCGATTTCGACAGCGGACGTGCCGACCTGGACCCAGGCGGCGCCCATCGTCGGCGAGTCGAGCATCCATACGCTCGACGATCTGCGCCAGAAGCGGCTGTCCGAGGTCGCGTTTCTCCTCGCGAAGCTTACCATCGAGAAGTACTTCAGGCAGGATGGCGAGGATCGGCCCGAGCGGCCGAAGGAGCACCGCTTCGACGCCGAGGTGAAGTGGTGGGTCTTCCCGCAGGTGCTCGCCATCACGAAGCGATGGCTGACGGAGTGCCTGACGTGCAAGGACGACACGTTTCCCCAGCTCCTGCTGCTCGTGGAGCTGGCGCACGACGCGGCCGACCGCATCTATCGCTCGATTGTCGCGAGTGTGGAAGGGGCCGCCTCGCTCAAGCCGATCCTTCGTCCCTTCGACGTCGTCGGGAGCACACGCTGGGTGGACTTCGACACGGCGAGGCCGGTCTTCGAGACCGCTCCGGACAAGTGCCACGTCTCGCACGTGGTCGCCGACACGGGATCGTGGGAGCAGAAGCTCGCGCAGACGCTCGAGAGCATGCCCGAGGTCGTGCGGTACGTGAAGAACCAGGGGCTGAACTTCACGATTCCCTACACGCTGAACGGCGAGGAGCGGCAGTACCTCCCGGATTTCATCGCCGTGATGGACGGGCCTGTTCCTGTGAACCTCATCATCGAGGTGAGCGGCGAGAACCGGAAGGACAAGGCGGCCAAGGTCGCGACCGCGCGGACGCAGTGGGTGCCGGCGGTCAACAACCACGGCGGGTTCGGCCGCTGGGCGTTCGTCGAGGTGACCGACCCGTGGGACGCGCAGAGGACGATCAGGGCGGCACTTGCCGCGGCCGATTAGGGCGGCCGGGACGGGCAGATTTTCGCACCCCGTGACCTGACCTGTCACCGGCATCGAGTACAAGGGAACATGGGTCAGAAGGCGCTCCGGCTCGATGAAATAGGCCACTGGTCCGAGGTCAAGCTCGAGATCGTCAGGAAGTACGCCTCCGCGTATTCGACGATCCTCGCGAAGCAGAGGGGCATCCGAGGGCACATCTACATCGATGGCTTTGCCGGCGCGGGCACACACGTTTCTGGACGCACCGGGGAGCAGGTCGCGGGCAGTCCGGTAAACGCCATGGTGATCGCGCCGGGGTTCACTGAGTTGCACTTCATCGATCTGGACGGTTCGAGGACTGCCGAGCTTCAGCGTTTGAGCACCGCGGACTCGCGCGTGAGTGTCCACCATGGAGACTGCAACGAGATCCTGACACAGCGGGTGTTTCCACGGTGCGCTTGGGATGACCGGAGACGGGCGTTGTGCCTCCTCGACCCTTACGGTCTGAACGTGAACTTCGAGGTCCTCCGCCGGGCGGGGTCCATGAAAAGCATCGAGGTCTTCTACAACTTCATGATCATGGACGCGAACATGAACGTGTTCATGCGTCACCCCGACAAGGTCAAGGCCAACCAAGTCGCGCGAATGGACGCCGTGTGGGGTGGCAATTCGTGGCGCTCGGCCGCCTATGCCAAGGAGCCCGGCCTCTTTGGCGAAATTAAAGAAAAGGCCAGCAATGAGGTCATCGCTGAAGCGTTTCGAGAGCGCCTCGAGAAGGTTGCCGGATTCGCGTACGTTCCCGTGCCCATGCCGATGAGAAACTCTCGTGGCGCCGTCGTGTACTATTTGTACTTCGCGTCGCAGAACAAGACCGGCGCGAAGATCGTGAACGACATCTTCGACAAGTACCGGAACGAAGGAGCCGTGTGATGGCGACCAGCTCTCACATCGAGTGGACCGAGGCGACCTGGAATCCGGTTACGGGCTGCGACAAAGTCAGCCCCGGGTGCGCGCACTGCTACGCCGAGCGCATGGCGATGCGGTTGAAGGCCATGGGTCAGCGCAACTACGCCAACGGATTCGAGCTGACCTTGCAGGAAGCGATGCTGGATCTGCCCCTGCGATGGAAGCGTCCACGCCGGATTTTCGTGAACTCGATGAGCGACATGTTTCACGAGGCTATCCCGCAATCGTTCATTCAACGAGCGTTTGAGGTCATGCGGCGTGCCGACTGGCACCAGTTTCAGATCCTCACCAAACGCTCCGAGCGCCTGCGCGCGTTGGACGCGCATCTGAACTGGCCGGCGCACGTCTGGATGGGCGTCAGCGTGGAGAACGCGCGGTGGCTTCACAGGATTGAGCACCTGCGCCAGACCCACGCGAGCGTGAAGTTCCTGTCGTTCGAGCCCTTGCTTGGACCGCTGGGCCGTCTCGATTTGCGCGCCATCGACTGGGTGATCGTGGGGGGCGAGTCGGGACCGCGCGCCCGGCCGATGGACGGCGCGTGGGTTCAGGACATTCGAGACCAGTGTCTCGAAGCCGGGGTGGCGTTCTTCTTCAAACAGTGGGGAGGCGTGTTCAAGAGCCGGACCGGCCGCGACCTGAACGGCCGCACGTGGGACGAAATGCCTCGGGCAGTGGCCGCGGCCTGGCGGCAGAGCCGGCGGACCCCACTCATCGAACAGCGAGCGTAACGAAAGCCCATGGCCAAGAAGCAGAAGCGGACCGGGCCCGTGCCGATCGAGTCGATCAAGCACAAGGACGCGCGGACGAACATTCCGACCCAGGAGCTGCGCGGGTTCGTGGCCGTCGAGGAGGCCCGGCCGCCAGCGGTGCTCTATCCGCGCGACCCGTCGCTCGACCCGCAACTCGTGTGGAAGGGGAAGGACGAGCAGGACGTAAAGCCGCTCGAGGTGCCGGCCGTCCCGATCTACATCCAGGACAAGATCCACCCGCAGGCGCTGGTGGAACTCCTGCGCGACACGGCGAAGGCCGGCGAGAAGGAGCCGGAGCTGACGCTCTTCGACGACTTCAACGGCGTCTACGATTTCGAGAAGAAGGTGGATTTCTACCACCACGACCAGCACTGGTCGAACCGGATGATTCTCGGCGACTCGCTGCTCGTGATGACGTCGCTCGCGGAGAAAGAGGGGCTCAAGGGAAAGGTCCAGACGATCTACTTCGACCCGCCCTACGGCATCAAGTTCGGCTCGAACTGGCAGGTCTCGACGCGCAAGCGCGAGGTCAGGGACGGCAAGGCTGAGGACGCCACGCGCCAGCCCGAACAGATCCGCGCGTTCCGCGACACCTGGAAGCTCGGGATCCACTCGTACCTCGCCTACCTGCGCGACCGCCTCACGGCCGCGCGCGAGCTGCTGACCGAGAGCGGCTCGCTGTTTGTCCAGATCGGCGACGAGAACGTCCACTTGGTTAGGTGCGTATTGGATGAGGTGTTTGGGAGTGAAAATTTCGCAGCGCTTACGGTTTTCAAGAAGACGAGTGGCGCTGGCGGCGGCCCAACGGGTACTACGTCCGTGTTGCCATCCGTGTGTGACTACATAGTCTGGTACGCGAAGGACCTGCCTCGCGTGAAGTACCACCTTCTGTACCGGGAGAAAGAACTGGGAGGATTGGGCTCAGAGCAGTACACATGGATCGAGACGGCGTCAGGGGAGCGGAGGCGGGGTGACGAGCACGAGCTACTGCCGTCCGGAGGCCATCGTATTCTTCGACCCGACAATCTGACGTCCCAAACGGCTCCTCCAACCACAATTTTTGGTGTTGCCCTTGGAAATCGCAGCTACCGACCTGCCAAAGGAGGATGGAAAACGAATGCCGCTGGTATGGAACGACTGCTGAACGCCAGACGGCTCCTGCCGATCGCCAATACCCTCACATATGTCCGATACTTCGACGATTTCCCACTCTTCCCGATTTCGAATATCTGGGAGGACACCGTCACCTCGGGTTTCGCCGACGCGAAGGTCTACGTGGTTCAGACCAACGCACGCGTGATCGAGCGCTGTCTCCTGATGACGACCGATCCGGGCGACTTGGTGCTCGACCCGACCTGTGGCTCCGGCACGACCGCGTACGTCGCCGAGCAGTGGGGCCGCCGCTGGATCACGATCGACACGAGCCGCGTGGCGCTGGCGCTCGCGCGGACGCGGCTGATGGCAGCGAAGTTCCCGTACTACCTGCTGGCCGACTCACCGGAAGGCGTGAGGAAAGAAGCCGAGATCACGGGCAAGATCCCCCCCGATCACAAGACCGACAACGACATCCGGCGCGGGTTCGTCTGTAAGCGCGTCCCGCACGTCACGCTGAAATCGATCGCGAACAACCCCGACATCAAGGAGGGCATGACGCGGGAAGCGATCGACGCGGCCATCGCGCGCCACGCGGACACCGAGACGCTCTACGACAAGCCGTACGACGACGCGAAGCGCATTCGCGTGAGCGGCCCGTTCACCGTCGAGAGCCTCTCGCCGCACCGCGTGTTCTCCACCGACGACGAGCGGCCCCTATCAGAGCGGGAAGGGGAACGCGACTCGGCGGCTGGGCAGTTCGAGGCGATGATCCTCGGCAACCTCCTGAAGGCGGGCGTCCAGAACACGAAGAAGAACGAGCGGCTCGTGTTCGATCGCATCGAGCCGTTCGCCGGCAAGTGGGTCAACGCGGCCGGCGCTTACGCCGATGCCGACGGGAAGCCGCGTCGTGCGGCGATCGCGATCGGGCCGGAGCACGGCACGGTCGGCCCGACCCTGGTCCAGGAAGCGGCCAAGGAAGCCGTCCAGGGCGTCGGCTTCGACCTGCTCGTCGTCTGTGGCTTCGCGTTCGACCCGCACGTGAACGAAGAAGTGAAGCGCTACGGCAAGCTGACCGTGCTCCCGACGCGGATGAACCCCGACCTCGCAATGGGGGACGAGCTGCTCAAGAAGACCGGCGCAGGAAACCTCTTCACGGTCTTCGGCGAGCCGGACGTGGACATCGAGCGGGACACCGACGGCAATATCATCGTCCAGATCAACGGCCTCGACGTCTACGATCCGACGACGGGGCAGATCCGGAGCAGCTCGACCGACGACATCGCCTGCTGGTTCATCGACACCAACTACAACGGCGAGAGCTTCTTCGTCCGTCACGCCTACTTCACCGGCGCCGACGAGCCGTACGAGAAGCTGAAGCGCGCGCTGCGCGCCGAGATCGACGAGGGCACCTGGTCCACGCTCTACAGCACCCGCAGCCGCCCGTTCGCCGCGCCAGAGCAGGGCCGCATCGCCGTGAAGGTCATCAACCACTACGGCGACGAAGTGCTCAAAGTCTTTGAGGTGTAAGACGACTGTCTACCTCCATGGCGGCATCGTACTACGCCGGCTGGCCGTGTGAATCGCCATGAACCCGCCGAGGCCCACGACCCGCGCGCCTCGCGCGCGTTCGCTCATCCATCGCCATCTCCACGTCCATTGATCGGGGTCGAGCGACGCGAGGCGCTCGAGTTGTGGATGCGGCTGGTCTTCGTCCAGGTCGAGTACCTCGCGACCAGGTGCCTCTGGGCGGACCTGATGCGACGCCGCTTCGGGTTCGACGTGCCGGCCTGTCCGCGGTGTGGCGGCCGCCTGCGTGTGATCGCGCTCATCGAGCCGGCCCCGGTGATCGAGCGGATCCGTCGTCATCTCGGCGTGCCGACCGCGACGCCCGCACGCCGCCGCTCCCCGCGGGAGGCCCCGACGGGGCTGGTTGGGATGACGACACCTCGGTGTTCGACCCCTGTTCCTGAGCGACGCCCGCACGTCGGCGTCGTTGAGGTGTGCCCCGCGGCGCGCAGCCAGGCGCCGAACGAGGCACGAACGAGGCCCTTCGCGCTCGTGTTCCTCGTTGACTCCCCACGCGTTTCTCCCTACAATGCTCGCTCGACCAGACGGGACGACCGCATGATCTGCGCCACCCGAAAGCGTAAGTGGGTTTGCCGAAAGCGGGGCACGGGTGTCGGCGGGTGCGTGGTCATGACGGGCTGAGTCGAGCGTCCAACACGGTGCCACACAACCAACCGCCGACGGCCACGCGCCGGTCGGCGGTTTTTTTTGAGCGAAGAGCCTCCATATGTCGTCAGCCATCGAAGTCGGCGTGCTCGGCGCCACCGGCGCCGTGGGCCAGCAGTTCGTCAGCCTGCTGGCCGGGCACCCCTGGTTCCGCCTCACCTGGCTCGGCGCGAGCGAGCGCTCCGCCGGGCGCCGCTACGCCGACGCGGTGTCCTGGCGGCTCGCCGGCGACGGCCCCGGTCCGGCCGGCGATCTCGTCATCGAGGCGGCGCGGCCCGGCCGGGCGCCCCACCTGCTCTTTTCCGCGCTCGACGCCTCGGCGGCAGGTGAGATCGAGGCCGCCTTCGCCGCTGCGGGTCATCTCGTGGTCAGCAACGCGCGGAACTACCGGCTGCACGACGCCGTGCCGCTCGTGGTCCCCGAAGTGAACCCCGATCACCTGGCGCTGCTCGACACGCAGTCCAGCGTCCTCGGCTGGCCGGGCCGCATCGTGACCAACCCGAACTGCTCGACGGTGGTTCTCTCGATGGCGCTGGCGCCGCTGCGCCCCTTCGGCCTGCGACGCGCCGTCGTCACGACGCTCCAGGCGGTGTCGGGCGCCGGGTACCCGGGCGTACCGTCGCTCGACATCCTCGGCAACGTCGTGCCGTTCATCGGCGGCGAGGAGGACAAGATCGAGCGCGAGACGCCGAAGATCCTCGGCACGCTCGACGGCGGCCGCGTCGCTCCGCACGACGTGTCGATCTCCGCCCACACCACGCGCGTGCCCGTGCTCGACGGGCACACCGAGATGGTGTCTCTCGAGTTCGACCGCTCGCCCGCGAGGGCCGATCTGGCGGCGGCGCTGGCGAGCTTTACGGGCCTGCCGCAGCAGCTCCAGCTCCCGTCGGCGCCAGCCCGGCCCATCGTCGTCCTCGAAGACGACGACCGGCCGCAGCCGCGTCTCGACGCCGGGCGCGGGCGCGGCATGACCGTGTCGGTCGGGCGACTGCGGCCCTGCCCGGTGCTCCACTGGAAGCTGGTCGCGCTCGGACACAACGCCGTGCGCGGCGCCGCGGGCGCGGCCATTTTGAACGCGGAGCTCATGATCGCCACAAAGAGCCCGGAGATCGGGTGACTGACGTAGAACGGGAACCCACGAACCCGAGAACCGGAGAAGCTGCGAACCCGATGAGGTCGTCACGATGCTGGTCATGAAGTTCGGCGGCACGTCCGTTGCCGATGCCGGGGCCATCCGTCGTGTGGTCGACATCGTCTCACGGGCGCCCGACAGCCGGTTCGTCGTCGTGTCGGCGCTCGCAGGTGTCACGGACACGCTCGTCGATGCCCTCAGGCTGGCGGGCGCCGGAGACCGGGACGCCGCCCTCGCCATGGCGCGCGCGATCCGGGAGCGTCACCTCGACGCCGCGGGTCTCGTCCGCGATCGCGCGCTCAGGGACGCCGCCGTGCGTGGACTCGAGCGGGAGCTCGACGGCCTCGACGGGCTGCTGCGCGCGCTGGCCGTGCTGCGCGAGGTCACACCCCGATCGGGGGACGCCGTGGCGGCCGTCGGCGAGCTGGCGTCGAGCCGGCTCATCGCCGCCGTGCTCGCCGATGCCGGCCTGCCGGTGCGTTGGCTGGACGCGCGCGACCTGCTCGTGACCGACGACCGCCATGGCGGCGCCGCGCCGCGTCTGGACGACACGGCCGGGCGCCTGCGCGACCGCGCGCGCCCGCACCTCGACGCCGGGTCAACCGCGACCGTGGTGACCGGCGGCTTCGTGGGCGCCACCACGGACGGCGCCACCACGACGCTCGGTCGGGGCGGGTCGGACTACTCGGCGGCCGTGTTCGGCGCGTGCATGGGCGCGCGCGAGATCCAGATCTGGACCGACGTGGACGGCATGCTCACCGCCGATCCGCGCGTCGTGCCGGACGCCCGACCGGTGGCGCGGCTGTCGGCCGCCGAAGCCGCCGAGCTGGCCTACTTCGGCGCGAAGGTTCTGCATCCGGCCACCATCGCGCCGGCCGTCGCCGCGGGCGTGCCTGTGCGCATCCTCAACTCGCGCCGGCCCGAGGCCCCGGGGTCGCTCATCACGGCGGGACCGACCGGTCGCGAGGCGCCGCTCGCGGCGCTCGCGTGCAAGCGCGGCGTCGCCATGGTCGACATCACCTCGAACCGGATGCTGATGGCCTACGGCTTTCTGCGACGGCTCTTCGAGGTGTTCGAGCGCTTCGAGACGTCCATCGACGTCGTCACGACCTCGGAGGTGAGCGTGTCGGTGACGCTCGACGAGCGGACGCGCCTGGCGGAGATCGTCCGGGCGCTCGAGGAGTTCGCCGACGTGACCCACGAGTCGGCCATGGCGATCATCTGCCTGGTGGGCGAGGGTCTGCGAGACCATCCCGCGCTGGCGGGTGCGGTGCTCGGTGCGCTCGATGGAGTGACGGTGCGCATGGTGTCGCAGGCGGCGTCGCGTCGCAATTTGACCATCGTGCTTCGCGACGCCGACCTGCCGTCGGCCATGGCGCGCTTGCACGACCGCTTCTTCGGGCGCGCGCAGGCGGCGGTCCCCGGGCCAGACGCGACCGGCCTCCCGGCGGATGACACGGCAAGCGCGTGCGGGGCGTCGGCATGAAGAAGCTGCTCATCGTCGGATACGGCCGGATGGGGCGGGTCGTCGAGGCGCTCGCGCCGGAGTACGGCTTCGAGGTGGCTGGGCAGCTCGACTCGTCGAACAACGCGGCGGGCGAGGCGCTGACCGCGGAGCGCTGCCGCGGCGTGGACGTGGCCATCGATTTCTCGAGCGCGGCCGCCGTCTGCGCGAACCTGCCACGCCTGGTGGCGCTCGGCCTGGACGTCGTGGTGGGGACGACGGGCTGGCAGGCGGAGGAGGCCGCGCTCAGGGACGCCGCACAGGCCGCGGGCGTGGGGGTCGTGGCCGCGCCGAACTTCTCCGCAGGGGTCGCGATCTTCGATGCCATCGTCGAGCGCGCGGCCGCGCTCTTCGCGGACCAGACCTCGTTCGACGCGTGGATTCACGAGGCCCATCACGCGGCCAAGCGCGACGCGCCTTCGGGCACCGCGCTCGCCCTCGAGCGGGCGATGACCCGCGGCGGCTACCCGCGGCCGATCGACGTGTCGTCCACGCGCGCGGGGTCGATTCCCGGCACGCACACCGTCGGCTTCGACGGTCCGGCAGAGACGGTGACGTTGACCCATGCGACGAGGGACCGATCGACGTTCGCGCGAGGCGCGCTCGAGGCGGCACGCTGGGTGAGAGGGCGCAAGGGGTGGTTCACGATACGGGACGTGCTGGGGTTGAGAGATGCCGACGGGACTCGAGGCCAGTGGCCCGTCTCGGCCGAACAAGAGTCGTGAACCGGGCGCCGGCGAACCCGCGAACCCGCGATGAATCGAGGTGACGAATGAGACGACCATGGACAGGTTGCGGTACGGCACTGGTGACGCCGTTCACGGCCGACGGTGCGCTCGACGAAACGGCGTTCCGCCGACTGGCCCGGCGGCAGGTCGAGGCGGGCATTCACTTTCTCGTGCCGTGCGGCACGACGGGCGAGAGCCCGACGCTGTCGCCTGCCGAACGGCGGCGCGTCGTCGAGATCACGGTCGAGGAGGCGGGCGGCCGGGTGCCGGTGCTCGCCGGCGCGGGCGGGTACGACACGGCGAAGGTCGTGCACCTCGCGCGCGAGATGGCGGCGGCCGGCGCCCAGGGGCTGCTGTCGGTCACGCCGTACTACAACAAGCCGACGGCCGACGGGCTCGTGCGCCACTACCAGGCGATCGCGGACAGCACGCCGCTGCCGATCGTCGTCTACAATGTGCCGGGCCGCACGGGCTCGAACGTGGATCCCGCCACGCTCGCGCGTCTGGCGGCCATCCCGAACGTCGTGGCGGTCAAGGAGGCATCGGGCAACATGTCCCAGATCTGCGACGTGTGCGGCACCGTGCCCGACGATTTCATCGTGCTGTCGGGCGACGATGCGCTGACACTGCCCGTGATGGCGGCCGGCGGCCACGGCGTCATCTCGGTGGCGTCGAACGAGGCGCCCCGGGAGATGGTCGCGATGGTCGAGGCCGCCGAGCGCAACGACTTCGCCGCCGCACGTGCCATACACCGCCGGCTGCTGCCGCTCATGCAGGTGAACTTCGTCGAGTCGAACCCGGTGCCGGTAAAAGCGGCGCTGGCCATGATGGAACTCGTCGCGCCCGTGTACCGGCTTCCCCTCGTGCCGCCGCGCGACGGGTCGGCGGCGCGCATTCGCGACGTGCTGGCGGCGCTCGATCTGCTACCGGCGGCGCGTGCGGCCTCGGCAGAGGCGCGATGACCGGCGACTCGCTCGAGCGAGACGTCCAGCGGCTGTTCAAGGCTGGCGGCGCGGCCGACCGCGACGAGGCGCGTGCCGCGTTCGCGAGGCTGCGGGCGGCGCTGTCGGTCGGCGACGTGCGGGCCGCCGAGCCGGACCCTACCGCAGCCACCGGGTGGCGGGTCAATGCCTGGGTGAAGCAGGGCATTCTCCTCGGCTTTCGCTGGGGCACGGTGACGGACATGTCGATCGACGGCGGACGGATGCCGTTCGCCGACAAGGACACGCTGCCCCTCAAGCGGCTCGACCCGGCCTGGGGCGTCCGCGTCGTGCCGGGCGGCTCGGCCATCCGGGACGGGGCGTTCGTCGGCCGCGGGGTGATCTGCATGGCGCCGATGTACATCAACATCGGCGCGTACGTCGGCGATGACAGCCTGATCGACTCGCACGCGCTCGTCGGCTCGTGCGCGCAAGTCGGCCGGCGCGTCCACGTCAGCGCCGGGGCGCAGATCGGCGGCGTGCTCGAGCCGATCGGCGCGCTGCCCGTCATCGTCGAAGACGAAGCGCTCGTCGGCGGCAACACCGGGATCTACGAGGGCGCCGTGATCAAGGCGCGAGCGGTCGTGGCGGCCGGCACCGTGCTGACCGGATCGACGCCCGTCTACGACCTGCCGAACGAGCGGATCATCAAGGCAGGGCCCGGCACGCCCCTGGTCGTCCCGGCGGGCGCCGTCGTCGTGCCCGGCGCGCGCGCGGTGACCGTCGGCGCCGGCCGGTCGTGGGGGATCTCGCTGGCGACGCCCGTCATCGTCAAGTACCGCGACGACCGCACCGACACCCGGACGGAGCTCGAGGCGTGGATCAGATAGGCCTGGTGCGATTGGCCCGGACGCTCATCGACGTCGACTCGACGACGGGGCGCGAGGCCGAGGTGTGCGACGTGATGGCGGCCGAACTCGGCCGTCTGGGCTACGCCGTGACCGCGCAGCCGGTGGGCGAGCCGGGCCGGCGCAACCTGCTGGCCGTGCGGGAGCCGCCGGTCGTCGTGCTGACGACGCACCTCGATTGCGTGCCGCCCTTCGTTCCGAGCCGCGAGGCCGACGGCGTGCTGTCCGGTCGCGGCGCGTGCGATGCGAAGGGCATCGCCGCGGCCCAGATCGCCGCCGTCGAGCGGCTGCACGCCGCGGGCGAGTCGCGCGTGGGGCTGCTGTTCGTGGTCGGCGAGGAGCGCGGCAGCGACGGCGCCCGGGCGTCGGCCGCACTGGCGGCCGGCTCGCGCTTTATCGTGAACGGCGAGCCGACCGACAATCGCCTGGCAGCCGCGACGCGCGGCGTGCTGCGCGTGCGCCTCCGCGCCGCGGGACGAGCGGCGCACTCGTCGATGCCCGAGCGCGGCGAGTCGGCGATCGAGAAGCTCCTCGACGCGCTCGTGGCGCTGCGGACGCTCGACCTCCCGTCGGACCCGCTCCTCGGGCGCACGCACTACACCGTGGGGCTCGTCGCGGGCGGCGTCGCGCCCAACGTCGTCCCGTCGTCCGCCGAGGCCGACGTCAACTTCCGGACCGCCGGAGACGTCGCCGCGCTGCGCGCGGCGCTCCGGGCGCTCGAGCCTCTGGTGACGGTGGAGGACATCATCGAGGTGCCGTCCGTGACCTTGATGACCGTGCCAGGGTTCGAGACGGCGGTCTTCCCTTTCACGACCGACGCCGCGTTCCTCACGCCGTGGGGACGGCCGCTGCTGATGGGACCGGGATCGGTGCTCGTCGCGCACACCGACGATGAGCACGTGCGCGTCGCGGATCTCGTCGCTGCCGTCGATCTTTACGAACGACTGGCCAGGACGCTCCTCGCGCCACGGTCCGCCTGAACGCGGACCCTACCGTGTGAGAGCCAACCCACGCAACACCTTGCGGTTCTCGTCCATGACGCCCATGAGCTCCCAGGTGCCGCTCGCCGTGGCCACGTCGCGCGAGATGAAGTTGATCGGACCGATCGTCAGCCGGTGGCGGCTGAATCGGTACTCGCGGCGCGCGAACATCGTCGCGCGCGCCTCCAGGATGCTCTGCCGGCCCCGCTCCACGACGCCGTCCGCGTGCTGGAGGTAGCCGTTCGGGGTCCACAGGCTGGCGACGCCCCAGGAGTCGAGGATGTTCCACGCGGCCTGGAAATCCAACGTCAGTCTCCGGATGTCCCGCTCGTCGCCCGGGCTGCCGCTCGTGGCCGCCGGAGGCGCAAGCGTCGCGCCCGGCGCGCGCGGGGCCATGTCAGGCACGCGCGCGCGGTCCCGGGCGTGTCGCGCGGCCGGGACCGCCGCCACGCGCGTCTCCTCGATCTCGCCGAGCAGGCCCGCGACCCACGCCTCGACGACGACGCGTCCCTTCTCGCGCGTGGCGAGCGTAGCGTCGCCCCAGATACCGATCGGCGAATAGGTCGTGTCGGGCTTGCCCTTCACCCGCGACAGCGGCCCGGTCCCGCCCGCATCGTAGTCCTTCACCGCCTTCGACATGTCGACCGACGAGGGGTCAATGTACGACCAGCGTCTGCCCCTTCGCACGGCCAGCGTCAACTCCCGCACGACGATCGTCAGCCTCCTCGCACGGCAAGCTTCGTCCCTCTGATAGGATCCGCTTCCATGAGCATCGACTCCGAGGCCGATCGCGCCGCGTCCGACTGGAACGCGGAGGTCTACGATCGCCTCTCCCGCCCGCAGCAGGGCTGGGGCCAGGCGGTCGTCGGCCGCCTCGCGCTCGAGGGGCACGAGACCGTGATCGACCTCGGGTGCGGGACAGGACGGCTGACCGAACGGGTGCTCGATTGCCTCCCGCACGGCCGGGTCGTGGCGGTGGACTACTCGCCGAGCATGCTCGAGGTCGCGCGGGCGAACCTCCGGCCGCGCTTCGCCGGGCGCGTCGGGTTCGTGCGGGCCGACGCGGCCGCGTTGCCGTTCGAGGCGGCCGCCGACGCGGTGTTCAGCACCGCGACGTTCCACTGGGTGATGGACCACGACCGGCTGTTTCGCAGCCTGTATACCGCGCTTCGGCCAGGCGGCCGGCTCGTCGCGCAGTGTGGCGGCGGGCCCAACCTGGCGCGGCTGCTCGGCCGCGCGCGGCGCCTGGCGGGCGCACCCGACTACGCGCGCTACTTCAAGGGCTGGACCGAGGCGCTGCGGTTCGAGGAGGCGGCGCCGGCTGCGCGGCGGCTCGAGACGGCGGGCTTCATCGACGTCGAGACAGAGACGGTGCCCGCGCCCGTGTCTTTCGCGACAGCCGGCGAGTTCGAGGATTTCCTGGCGTGCGTCTGCGTGCGCGCGTACGTCGCGCGATTGCCGGACGAGGCGCGGCGCTCGTCGTTCCTGCACACGCTGGCCACGCAGGCGGCGACCGACGATCCGCCGTTCACGCTGGACTACTGGAGGCTCAATCTCAACGCGACTAAGCCGGGACTCGGGACTCGGCCGCCGGCGCGACCGCCCACGTGCATCATCTGGTAGGACGAAGCTCTCAGGGTCTGGGCGGCTTGAATCGGTTGTCTGTCGTATCTGGTCTGGCTGACGCCCCGCGCTGAGCCGCGGCACCCCAGCGCCCGACCTGGGCTCAGCTGCTGAACGCCGCCGCGGCCAAGGCGCCCTGTCCAAAATCTCGCCGCGTCGGGCCGCGTGCGCGGGATGCAATCCTTCGTGTCACAAAGAACATGGCCACCGCGTCAGAGACCACGGAGAAATCAGGAGCATCTCAGCAAGTAGAAGTTGAAGCTGCTTCCGAGAATCTCCTTGAGCCACTTGGCCATCAACATTTTCACTCCAACAACCATCAAGATCACTGCGAGCGACACTTTGAGGTATCTGAACTTGTCGAGCATACCCGCCAGCGCAAAATAGAGCGCCCGGAGGCCGAGGATAGCAAAGACGTTGCTCGTGAACACCAGGAACGGATCGCCTGTGATGGCGAAAATCGCCGGGATCGAGTCCACCGCAAAAATCAGGTCCGTAAATTCGACCACAATCAGGGCCAGGGCCAAGGGCGTGAGCATCAACGTGCCGCGCCGGGCTCGATCGACGGCCTCATCCGGCACGGCAGCAGTACCGGGGTACTGGCTCTCGTATGAGGCGGCCGCTCCAGCCCGGACGACGAAGTGCTGTCCGTGGAACCGCGAAGTGATTGGAAAGAACCGTCACCACATGGGCTTTCCTATGAAAGACCCCGAGGTCCAACGCAAGCATCAGGAGCACAAAGCCGATGAATCCGGCCCACAGCACAATCATTGGGCACCATCAGGTGTCATGGCATCGCGCTGCCAACGGATTGCCATTCACCCGTAGGTCGCGAAGTGGCCTGTCGCGTGCAGTGGCGTGTCATGTGGCCCTCTGCCCGTCGCCCAACACGATGCGAAGGACGACGTAGCCGGCCAGCCCGGCAAGCAGCGAAGCGGTCAGAACACCAAGTCGCTCCAAGCCGAGATACGCTGCGCCGCCCTGCTCAAACGCCAGCGACGCGATGAACAGGCTCATCGTAAACCCGATGCCGCAGAGCAACGCCGTGCCGTAGATGTGTGACCAACGGACTCCCTCAGGGAGCGACGCAATCCCCATCCGCACCGCCAACCAGGACATCGCCATGATCCCGACCTGCTTGCCAAGAAACAACCCGGTCGCAATGCCAAGCGGCACGGGGTGAAGTAGGTCCGCGATCGAGAGTTCCCGAATGGAGACGCCCGCGTTGGCGAACGCGAAGATGGGCAGAACACCAAAGGCCACCCACGGATGCAGCGCATGTTCGAGGTAGTGCAATGGCGACTTGTGCGCAGTCCAAGAAAGCGACTTCTGCGGCACGCGCAGCGGAACGAACATCGCTAGCACGACGCCCGCGAGTGTAGCGTGTACGCCGGATTTCAAGACGGCCACCCACAGAGGAACGCCGAGCAGGAAGTAGGCGGCGGGCCTGGTTACTCCCGAGCGGTTCAGGCAGACGAGGCCCAGCACCAGAATGGCCGCAACGACGAAGGCAAGAAGCGAGAGGTCGGCCGCGTAGAACAGGGCAATCACCACGATGGCCCCGAGGTCGTCGAAGATAGCGACGCTCAGTAAGAATGCCTTCAGCGCGGTCGGCACCCGGTCGCCGACTAGCGAGAGCACGCCCAACGCGAAGGCGATGTCGGTTGCCGAAGTGATGGCCCACCCTTTCAGCGCAACTTGGTCACCCCAGTTAAACGCCGCGTAAATGGCGGCAGGCGCGAGCATCCCGCCCACTGCGGCCAACGCTGGCAAGCTCGCCCGGCGCAGGCTCGACAGGTGCCCCTCAACCACCTCGCGTTTCAGCTCCATCCCCACGAGAAAGAAGAACACGGCCATCAGGCCGTCGTTGATCCAGAGCAGCAGAGGCTTACCGAGCCCACGCGTGCCGATCTTGATGACCAGCGGGAGATCCAGCAGCGTGGCGTAGGACGCGGCCAACGGAGAGTTGGCGACGACCATCGCCATCACTGCCGCCGCCATCAACAGAAGCCCGCCTGCAGCCTCGAGGCACAGGAACTCTTTGAGTCGCTTCAGCGTTTCGTCAATGAGGGTTTCCGCGCTCAATTGGATCGCACACTCCTTCAGTATCTCGTGGGCCGCCTAACCCCCGGCTCACCCGCGGCGCCGCGCGACCTCGCAACTAGTGGCAAAAGCCGCGACCAACTCGTCAGTTTCCAGGAAGATCGAGCGTTTCGATTTGCCCAGGCCCGCGATTCGCGGCCGGCTGAATCCAGAATGCGGCGCGGCGCCGTCGGGTGCAGCGGGTGTCAGACCGCACCTTTCGACGTTCGTCTGCTCAAGCGTTCCTGCGCGCCGACTTGAAGTAACCCAGCCCGGCGAGCCAGACCGCGATTGGCCTTGCACCACCGAGCAACCCACGCGTCAATCCCCAGAAACTTAAAGTAGCGTCCCGCCATGTCCGTCTTCAGCTCGCGCCACGCCCCGGCCTCAATGGCTTTAAGGCGGTACTGCGGCAAACCGAGCGCGACCGCGGCGTCTCTGAGGCCGAGCCCACGCTCGGCTCGAGCCTGCTGGCAGCGCGCCCGGACTGCCGCCCAGCGCACGCCGTCTTTAACCCGGATGCTTGCCGCCGCCGGGGAATCTGCGATGAGCGGGCCGACGACACGGCGAACCTGCCGAGCGAGCGCGGCCACCTCCGCAGGGCTGAGAATAGCCGCCTTGTCCAACGAGAGCTTTCTCTCAAGTGCGATCACTCTGTTGGTTCGACGCATTGTCGGTTGTCGGTCCACTATTGGGATGCAGGACCGGCGCCACAACGCTCGGCGAAACACAGCGAAGCTGAGCCAGCCTGACACCCACGCGGGTGCCCTCGCGCCGAGGTGCGCAAGATCCTGATGCGCCGAATCCTAGCACGGCTGAGGTAGCCGGGATTGGCGAACTGACACGCTGCGAGAATCAGCAGTCGCTTGGGGCGATCGTGGGAAACGTCGCGACTGGCTGGGACTGGTTCGAGGGTCGGGTTTTAGACGTGGAACACGAGAACCACTGGCGAAGCGGGGTCAGGTTGACCACCGGTCTCTTGCACAACCTCAACCGAAGGCACGTTCTTTCCACACGATGGTCCGATAGCTTGCAGGAGGGACGTGGCGCTATCATACGACCGCTGAAACGCGTTCGCGGAACAGCCCGACAGACGCGCGCGCATCGCCGGCGCGCTCCCGGCGCCCCATGCACGTCCTCCAGATCAACTACGCCTACGATTCGTCGCTCGCCAGCCCCGAAGCGCTCGTCGAGCGCTACGCCACGCTGACCGGCTGGAGCGAGGCGCTCGTCGCGACCGGCGTGCGCCGCGTCACGGTGGTCCAGCGCTTCTCGCGCGACGCGGAACTGACGCGCGCGGGCGTCCGCTACCTCTTCAGGCCCGACGATGGCCCGCCCGTGGCCGACGACCGGACGACGTGCGCGGCCCTCGACACGGCGGTTGCCGACGAAGCACCCGACGTGGTCCACGTCAACGGCCTGATGTTCGGCCCGCAGGTCGTCGCGCTGCGCCGGCGCCTGCCCGCCTCCTGCGCCATCGTCGTACAGGATCACGCGGGGCGTCGGCCGCCCGGCGGCCGATGGTGGCACGTCGGCCGGCGGCGGCGCGTGCGCGCGCTGCTCCGCGGGCTCGGCGAGGCCGACGCGTTCCTCTTCACCGCGCGCGAGCAGGCGGCCGGCTGGCGCGCGGCGGGCGTGATCGCCCCGGGCCAGGCCGTCTACGCGATTCCCGAGAGCAGCACGACGCTCCGCCCGGTCGCGAGAGATCGGGCCCGGGCGGAATCGGGCGTGGACGGCGAGCCCGCGCTGCTCTGGGTCGGCCGGCTCGACGCCAACAAGGATCCGCTCACCGTGCTCGACGGGTTCGACCGCACACGCGCGGCGCTGCCCCGCGCGCACCTGACGATGGTGTTCGGCGAGGACGCGCTCGTCGGCGACGTGCAGCGGCGGCTCGGGCGGTCGCCGGCGCTTGCCGCGGCCGTGCGGCTGCAGGGCCGGGTCCCGCACGAGCGGATGGCGGCGTTCTACAGCGCGGCCGACCTGTTCGTGCTGGGCAGTCACCACGAAGGGAGCGGCTACGCGCTGATCGAGGCCCTGGCCTGCGGTGTCGTGCCGGTCGTCACCGACATCCCGCCGTTTCGCGCGCTCGTCGGCGCGGCGCCGGCCGCCCTCTGGGCGCCGGGCGTCGCCACCGCCTGCGCGGCGGCGATCGAACGCGCGGCGGCCGGGCTCTCGGACGCGACACGTGAGATGATCCGATCGCACGTCGACCGCGAGCTGAGCTGGGGGGCGATTGGCCGGCGCGCGCGCGGCATCTACGAGGAGGTTCTGCGCGCGCGAAACCCTGTGCCCGCCGCCCAGGTCTGAAGACCTGGGCCACTGGGACCTAGCCCAGGGCTAGGGGTGAACCGCCAGGCAGCACCGTTGAACGGCCCGTGGTAGCTCCCGTTGAACGGCCCGCGATAGTCCCCGTTGAACGGCCCGCGATAAGCTCCCGTTGAACGGCAGATAATCTCTCTTTCATGCGCATCGGCCTCGTTGTCGCCGGCGGGTTCGACCCCAGCGGGCGGGAGCGCGTCATCCCCGCCCTGCTGTCGCTCGTCGAGCGCCTGGCGCGGCGCCACGCCGTGCACGTATTCGTGCTGCGCTACTTCGACGCGCCGCGCACGTACGAGTTGGCCGGTGCGACGGTGCACGACCTCGGCCGGCCCTCCGGGGTGCGCCGCCAGCGCGCGGCGCTCATCCGCGCGCTCCGGGCGGCGGGCCGGTTCGACGCGCTACACGGCTACTGGGCGACGCCGGCGGGCGTGGCGGCGGGGCTCGCCGGCCGCGCGCTGCGGGTGCCGGTCGTCCTCACGCTCGACAGCGGCGAGCTGGTCACGCTCCCGGACATCGCGTACGGGCTGGAACGAACCTGGCGCGGGCGGGCCGCCGTGAAGCTCGCGTGCCGGCTCGCGGCCCGCGTGACGGTCTGCAGCGCGTTCATGCAGGCGCTCGCGCGCGACCGCGGCATCGACGCCCGGTTCGTTCCGCTCGGCGTCGACTGCGCGGCGTTCGCCGAAGCCGTCCGCCCGGCCGAGGGCCCGCCGTGGCGCCTCCTCCAGGTCGCGAGCCTCAACCGCGTCAAGGACCAGGCCACGCTTCTTCGCGCGCTGGCCGACCTGAGACGACGAGGTCTCGCCGTGGGGCTCGACCTCGTGGGGGAGGACACCCTGGACGGGTCGCTTGGGGCGCTGGCCGCCGACCTGGATCTCACGTCGCAGGTGACGTTCCACGGCTTCGCGCCCACCGACGCCCTGCCGGCGCTGTACGGGCGGGCTCACCTTTATGTACAGTCGTCGCGCCATGAGGCCGCCGGGGTGTCCGTGCTCGAGGCGGCGGCGTCGGGCACGCCCGTGGTTGGCACGGCGGTCGGCTACGTGAAAGACTGGGCGCGCCTGCGCGCGGTCGCCGTGCCGGCCGGAGACCCGCAGGCGCTCGCCGACGGCATCGCCGAGCTCTTGGGGGACCCCGAGCGCCGGCCGCGGCTCGCGGCCGCGGCTCGTGCCTGGGCCTGCACGCACGACGCCGACTGGACGGCGGAGCAGTTCGTCGAGATCTACGGGGAACTGACGCTGAACGTGCGGGGGGCTGGCGCTGGGCGTGCGGGGGCTGGCGCTGAGCGTGCGAAGGAGTAGACCGATGCGACGCTTCTTGATTCTGATGCTTGCGATTGCGCTCGGCGTCGCCGCCGCGGGCCAATCGCCAGAGCCGGTGGACCGGGGCATGGTCGCGAAGATTCGCGCCGAGGGGCTCGAGCGATCCCAGGTCGGCCCGATGTTCGACCACCTGGCCCACGTGACCGGCCCGCGGCTCACGGGCACTCCGGCGCTCGAGCACGCCGCCCAGTGGGCGCGCGAGCGGCTGGCGGGCTGGGGGCTGTCGAACCCGCGGCTCGAGACGTGGGACTTCGGCCGCGGCTGGCAGCTCGACGGCTTCGTCGTCGAGATGATCGAGCCGCGCTACATGCCACTCGTCGGATACCCCGAGGCGTGGTCGGCTGCCACGGCTGGAGAGATCTCGGGCGCGCCGGTGTCCACCGGTGGCAAGTCGGTCGATGACGTGGGGGCGATGCGCGGCCGGCTGAAGGGCGCGATCGTCCTGACGCAGCCGATCGAGACCCGCTTCATCCGCGAGGACCGCCCGCAGCCGACCGAACAGCCCGAAACGACCGCTCCGCCCGCGCCGGCGGCCGCGCCGAGGCCATCGGGGCCGACCGCGCGCGACTGGCAGACCCTCTACCACGACGCCGGCGTCGGCGTCGTCCTGAAACCGAGCCGGGGCGAACACGGGACGCTGTTCGTGCTGGGGCGCGACCAGGGCGATCAGGCGGTGCCGTCGGTCGTGGTGATGGCGGAGCAGTACAACATGATCGCGCGGATGATCGCGCACGGCGTTCCGGTGCGGCTCCGCGTTCGCGTCGACGCTCGGTACCTGGACCAGGACACGAACGGTTACAACGTGCTGGCGGAGATCCCGGGGTCGGACCCCGCGCTGAAGGACGAGGTCGTGATGCTCGGCGCGCACCTCGACTCCTGGCACTCGGCGAGCGGCGCGACCGACAACGCGGACGGCGTGTCGGTGGCGATCGAGGCCATCCGGATCCTGAAGGCGGTCGGCGCCGCGCCGCGCCGGACCATCCGCGTGGCGCTCTGGAGCGGCGAGGAACAGGGGCTGCTCGGCTCGCGACACTGGGTCGATCGGAACCTGGCGGGGGAGGCCAATCGCGCCGCGCACGACCGCTTCTCCGTCTACTTCAACATCGACAACGGATACGGGCCCATCTACGGGTTCTACGCCGAGGGCAACCAGGCTGCGAAGCGCATCTTCGACGCCTGGCTCGAGCCGTTCAAGGACCTGGGCGCGCGCCGCAACGTGATCGAGGGCATCGGCAGCACCGACCACGTGAGCTTCATCCGCGGCGGCGTGCCCGGCTTCAACCCGATCCAGGAGTACACCGACTACGACGTCCGGACCCACCACACCAACGTGGACTTCTACGAGCGTGTCGATCCCGAGACGCTGAAGCACGCGGCGGTCATCTACGCGTCGTTCCTGTATCACGCCGCCATGCGCGACGAGCGGATCCCGCGGATGTGATGTCGGCCCATTCCGTGCACATTTCGTGGGCATTCCGTGGGCATTCCGTGGGCGCTTCCCTCCCACCCCGTGCTATCCTGCGAATATCGAGCAGACAGGTAAGCGACGACCGGATCCCGGCCGTCGATAGTCCTATAGAGGGCAGCGCCGGCGGCTCGACCGGGTCGGACCCGACCAGGACTTCCCGGCGCCTCATCTATTGGCCGCTTCTGCTGTGGGAATTCTCGCCAGTTTCCAAGGGGTCCCGTGTTCGAGCGTCTTTTCGAACTGCTGTTCAAGTACCGGCCGGTCGTGTTCCAGCAGGGCGAGTTCGCCTTCGGCGCCTCCTGGCCTGTCGCGCTCATCGTCGTCCTCGGCGCCGCGGCGGCCGGCGTGGCGGTGGCTGGCTACCTGCGCCCGTCGGGTGAGTCGCGCCGCGCCTGGGTCCTGGTCGCGCTCCGCCTCGCGGCGCTCGGCGTGATCCTCCTCGCGCTGCTGCGCCCCGTGCTCGTCGTCAAGGCGGTCGAGCCGCAGCAGAACTTCCTGGGCATCCTCCTGGACGACACGCGCAGCATGCAGATCGCCGACGGCGAAGGGGAGGATCGCCGCGCCATGGTCCGGCGGCTGTTCGGCGCCGCCGGCGACCTCACGCCGGCGCTCGCCGAGCGTTTCACCCTCCGCTGGTTCCGCTTCGACTCGTCCGCCTCCCGGGTCTCCGGTCCGGAGGCGCTCACGTTCGACGGGACGCGCACCGATCTGGCGGAGGCGCTCGGGCAGGCGCGGACCGAGCTGGCGGGCGTGCCGCTCTCGGGGCTCGTGCTCGTCACCGACGGCGCCGACAACGCCGAGCGCGCGGTGAGCGACACGCTGCGGGCGCTGGGCGCGGGCGCCGTGCCGGTGTTCACCGTCGGCCTTGGACGCGAGGCGCTCGACCGCGACGTCCAGCTCGGGCGCGTGCAGGCGCCGCGGCGCGTGCTGAAGGACGCCTCGCTGCTCGTCGACGTCGTCGTGTCGCAGTCGGGCTACGCGGGGCAGCGCGTGCCGGTGCTCGTCGAGGACGAAGGCAAGGTCATCGGGTCGGCCGACGTCGTGCTCGCCGGCGACGGAGAGCCGGTCACCGCGCGGATCCCCATCACGGCAGCCGAGGCAGGGCCGCGGGTGCTCCGTTTCCGCGTGCCGGCGCAGCCCGGCGAGATGGTCACGCAGAACAACGCGCGCGAGACCCTGGTGGTCGTCGAGGACCGGCGCGAGAAGGTCCTGTACATCGAAGGCGAGCCGCGCTTCGAGGTGAAGTTCATCCGGCGCGCCGTGATGGACGACAAGAACCTGCAGGTGTCGATCCTGCAGCGTACCGCCGAGAACAAGTTCCTCCGCCTCGCGGTGGACAACGCGGAGGACCTGGCCGGCGGCTTTCCAAAGACGCGCGACGAGCTGTTCCGCTACCACGGGCTCGTGCTCGGCAGCGTCGAGGCGAGCTTCTTCACGCCCGACCAGCTCCGCATGATCGCCGACTTCGTCAGCGTGCGCGGCGGCGGCCTGCTCGCGCTCGGCGGCCGCCGGGCGTTCGCCGAGGGGGCCTACGCGGACACGCCGGTCGCCGAGGCGCTTCCGGTGCTCATCGACGCCGCGCCGCCGGCCGAGCCGTTCTTCGCCGAGGTGAAGGTGCAGCCGACGCGCGCCGGCGCCTCCCATGCCGCCACGCAGATCGCGCCGACCGAGGCGGCGTCCCTCGAGCGGTGGCAGGCGCTGCCGCCGCTGACGGCGGTCAACCGGATCCGGCGCGCGAAGCCTGGCGCGACGGTGCTGCTTACGGCGCCGGGCGACCGCGACGGCGACCAGATCGTCCTCGCCTACCAGCGCTACGGCGCCGGCAAGTCGATCGCGCTCCCGGTGCAGGACTCGTGGCTGTGGCAGATGCACGCCGACGTGCCGTTCGAGGACCAGACGCACGAGACGCTCTGGCGTCGCCTCATGCGCTGGCTCGTCGACGACGTGCCGGATCGGGTGACCACGACCCTGACCGAGGACCACGTCGAGGTGGGCCAGGCGGTCGACCTGTTCGCCGCGGTCCGTGACGAGACGTTCGGCCAGGTGAACGACGGCCGCGTGACGGCGACCGTGATTGGGCCCGACGGCGCGGAGTCGACGGTGCCGCTCGACTGGTCGATCGAGCGCGACGGCGAGTACTCCGCGCGCATCGTTCCCGAGGCGCCCGGGCTGTACGAGGTGAAGGTCGGGGCCGAGCGCGACGGCAAGCCCGCCGGCGGCGACGTCGCCTGGTTCCGGTCGGGGCCGAGCGACGGCGAGTATTTCGACGCCGGGATGCGCGCGCCGCTGCTCCGGCGAATCGCGGAGGAGACCGGTGGCCGCTTCTACGATCAGGACACGATCGGCTCGCTGCCCGAGGATCTGCGCTACACCGGCGCCGGCGTGACCGTCGTCGAGGAAAAGGACCTGTGGGACATGCCGGCGCTGCTGGCGCTCGTCGTGATCCTGCTCGGCGTCGAGTGGACGCTCCGGCGGCGGTGGGGGCTGGCGTGAGGCGCGCCGGCCGCGCGGCCGCCGCGACGCTCGGCCTGCTGCTGTGGCTGGCGCCGCCCGCCGCCGCGCAGGACAGCCACCTGCTCGTGATCGTCGGGCTGGGCGGCGAGCAGGAGTACCGCGACCTGTTCCACCGCTGGGCGGTGGATCTGGCGGAGGCCGCGGCGACCCGCTACGGCCTGGCGGCGGAGCACGTGACGTACCTGGGCGAGCGCGCGGACGTCGAGGGCGTGCAGGGACGCTCCACCCGCGAGAACATCGAGCGGGCGGTCGAGCGGATGGCGGCGACGGCGCGGCCAGGGGACCGCGTGTTCGTGGTGCTGTTCGGCCACGGCAGCTTCGCCAACAACGAGGCGCGGTTCAACCTGCCGGGACCGGATCTGAGCGCGCGGGACTTCGCGGTGCTGCTCGACCGCTTCAAGGCGCAATCGGTGGCCTTCGTGAACACGGCCAGCTCGAGCGGCGCCTTCCTCGAGCCGCTGGCCGGACGCGACCGCGCCGTGCTCACCGCCACGCGCACGGGCGGCGAGCGCAATGAGACGCTGTTCGGCGGCTTCTTCGTCGAAGCGCTCGTGGACGGCGAGGGTGACCTCGACAAGGACGGCCGCGTCTCGATGCTCGAGGCCTTCACCTGGGCGAAGCGGCGCGTGGCCGAGGCTTATTCGAAGGAGAACCTGCTGCTCACCGAGCACGCAGCGCTCGACGACGACGGCGACGGTAAGGCCAGCACCGACCCCGATCCGCTCATCGGCGACGGCGCATTCGCGCGGACGATGGTGATGGCGGGGCAGGCGGTCGATCCGGTCGCGGCCACCGACGACCCGGAGCTGCGGGCGCTCCTCGAGAAGAAGCGCGACCTCGAGGACCAGGTCGCGCGGCTGCGGTTGTCGAAAGAGAAGATGAAGGCGGACGAGTACGCCCGCGAGCTGGAGCGCCTGCTGGTGGAGCTGGCGCGCACGAGCCGCGCCATCCGCGAGCGCGGCGAAGCGTAGGCAGACGTAGTGTCCGCCTTCAGGCGGACCTGGCACAGGCCTGAAGGCCTGTGCCACAGGCAACAGCAGTGGCCCAGGTCGTCAGACCTGCGCCTGGATGACCTGATGACGACTCGCCTTCTCGGTCGGACGCTCGCGCTGGCGACCGTCGCCGCGGTCGTGCTCGCGGCGTCGGCGACCTCCGCGCAGTTCGGCCGGCGCAGCCGCGGCGAGTCGGTGGACCTCTCCGCGCTCGGTCACGTGCCGTACGACGGGAGGTTCACGTTCGCGCGCCTGCGCTACGGCGGCGGCGGCGGCGTGTTCGGCGGGCGCTTCCGGCGCGGCGGCGGTCCCGGCTGGGCGCACGACTACCCGCGGGCCGAGCGCAACTTCATGAAAATCCTGCAGGAGATCTCGACGCTCGATCCGTTCACGGGACCCGAAGGCGGGACGATTCTGGGGCTTGACGATCCGGACCTGTTCAAGTTTCCCTTCGCCTACATGTCGGAGCCCGGCGACTGGACGATGACCGAGGAGGAGGCGCTGCACGTGCGGAGCTACCTGCTCAAGGGGGGCTTCCTCCTCTTCGACGACTTCCGTGGCGGCGACTGGTACAACTTCGACGCGCAGTTGCTGCGGGTGCTGCCCGGCGCGCGCCTGGTGCAGCTCGACATCTCGCACCCGGTGTTCCACTCGTTCTTCGAGATCGAGTCGCTGAATTTCGTCCAGATGTACGACCGTGACATGCCGGTGTTCTTTGGCGTGTTCGAGGACAACGATCCCGACAAGCGCCTGATGGTCATCGCCAACTACAACAACGACATCGGCGAGTACTGGGAGTTCTCGGACACCGGCTACGTCCCGATCGACCTGTCGAACGAGGCGTACAAATTCGGCGTGAACTACGTGATGTACGCGCTGACGCATTAGCGGGCGCTGGGCGTTGGGCGTTGGGGGATCGCAGTGCGACGGCGGGCGCACCAGCGCCCGGTCCCCACCGCCCAGCGCCTACCTCGAAAGGACGAACCCGTGACGTACGACGACGTGACCCTGAACGCGCCGGACGACGTGGCGCTGGCCGACAAGATGACGGCGGCCCGCGACCGCATCATGGCGGAGCTGGGCAGAATCATCATCGGCCAGCACGACGTGATCGAGCAGGCGCTGCTGACGCTGTTCGTCGGCGGCAACAGCCTGATCGTCGGCGTGCCCGGCCTGGCCAAGACGCTGCTCATCCGCACGATGGCCGAGGTGCTCGACCTGAAGTTCGGGCGGATCCAGTTCACGCCCGATCTGATGCCGTCGGACATCACCGGCACCGACATCATTCAGGACGACCCGGAGACGGGGAAACGGCACATGGTCTTTTCCCCCGGCCCGGTGTTCACGAACATCCTCCTGGCGGACGAGATCAACCGCACGCCGCCCAAGACCCAGGCGGCGCTGCTCGAGGCGATGCAGGAGCATCGCGTCACGGTGCAGGGGCGCACCTACGTCCTCGACGAGCCGTTCTACGTCTTCGCCACGCAGAATCCGATCGAGCTGGAGGGCACGTATTCGCTGCCCGAGGCGCAGCTCGATCGCTTCATGTTCCACATCATCATCGACCACCCGCCGGAGCACGAGGAGCTGG
>Ga0326597_10002011_pt1 | contig 31073 bp, 22 predicted proteins | sample RVTome_12_FD_203789 | JGI IMG/M metagenome (GOLD analysis project Ga0326597, IMG submission 203789) | Soil microbial communities from uranium-contaminated site in the Upper Colorado River Basin, Wyoming, United States - RVT100D185 | ecosystem: Environmental > Terrestrial > Soil > Contaminated >...
GAGAGAGGTCCTGGACGACTCGCCGCGGATCCGGGAAGCGGCCCTGATGGGCCGATCGCAATCCAAGAAAAATCCACGTTGGGTGTTGACGGGGCTGGCCTTCTCATGGAAGGCACACTTGTTGCCGGTCCTCGGTGGCAAGAAGTGTGCCAGGCACCGTTGTTGCCGGCGAGGCACCGTTGTTGCCGGCGGGCGCCGCGGAAGGCAAGAAGTGTGCCAGGCACCGTTGTTGCCGGTGGGCGACGCGGAAGGCTTCTACCGCGGGCGACCCGGGTCCGCCAGGGTGGCAAGGTGCCGCAGCGCCGCCGCGGTGCGGCTCGGGTACCAGCCGACGAGATCCCCGCGGCAGACCTCGACCCGGGAGTCGCCGCCCAGCTTGGCGCGCACGAGCCGCGCGTGCTCCTCGGTGAAGAGGAAGGGCTCCGACGACAGGAGAATGAGCTTCGCCCCGAGCCGCGCCGCCTCCTCCGGCGTCACCTCGGGGTAGCGACCGGGGAACGGATTCTCCAGACCACAGGCAGAGAGGACGCTCCCGATGTACGTGTCGCGTCCCGCCACCATCCAGGGGTCCTTCCAGATGAAGTAGGCAGCGGGAATCACCCCATGCCTCCGTGACGTGGCTGCCGCCTCGGCCCGCGCCGTCTCGAGATCCGCGGCCATCTTCCTGGCCCCGGGCTCGGCACAGCAAAGCCGCCCCAGCGTCTCGATCATGCGCGGCAGATCCTCGAGGCTCCCGGGATCGAAGACGAGGACCGCAACGCCCTGGCGCCGCAGCTCCTCGACGTGCTCCCGGACGTTCTCCTCCTTGACCGCAAGCACGAGATCGGGACGCAGCGAAACCACCCGGTCCACGCGGGGCGTCTTGGTTCCCCCCACCTCCTCGATGGAGTCGAGGCGATCCCCGAACGCCTCCCGCCCCGGACAGAAGCTTGTCCGCCCGACCACGACCTCCTTCTTTCCGAGGTCCACCAGCGCCGCGGTGAGGCTGGGCACCAGCGACACCACGCGACGCACCGGCCCCTCGAGCTCGACCACCCCGCCGAGATCATCACGAATCGTGACGGTCATTCGTCCCCGTCCCATCTTCTCCATCAACTTGCCGCGGCAACCGCATCGGTTGTCGCGGCCTTCGTGCCCTTCGTCTTCCCTTCGTGCCCTTCGTGTCGAATCGAGCCCCTCGCCGGTTGCCCTACCGCGTCTCTACCAGCTCCAGCTCCTTCTTCCCGGGCGACGACTCGCTTCCGCCCCCCGCCTGCTCTCCCTTGCCGAGGAGCCGAGACGCACCGTGCCCCGCATCCACGAACAGGCTGAACAGGGTCGGTACCATGATCAAGGTGAAGAAGGTCGAGACGAGGAGCCCTCCCAGCACCACGCTTCCGAGCCCGCGGTAGAGCTCGCTGCCGGCCCCCGGGAAGAGGACCAGCGGCGACAAGCCGAACACCGAGGTGAGGGTGGTCATGAAGATGGGCCGAATCCGACTCTCCACGGCGTCGAGGACCGCCTCCCGGGTGGAAAGGCCCTCGTCACGCATCGCGCCCAGCGAGCGGTGCACGATGAGGATGGCGTTGTTGACCACCGTACCCACCAGGATCACGAATCCCAGCATGGTGAGGACGTCGAGAGGCTGGAGCACGAAACGATTGAGGAGCCAGAGCCCGAGGAACCCTCCCACCGCGCCGAACGGCACGCTCAGGATGATCACGAACGGATGCAGCCAGGACTCGAAGAGCGCGGCCATGAGGAGGTAGGTGATCACGATGGCGAGGAAGAGATTGAAGCCAAGGGCCCCCCAGGCCTCGCGCAGCTTGTCGGCGGTGCCGGCGAGATGGATGGCGTAGCCTCCATCGAGCATCCCCTCCTCGCGCAGGGGTCCCACGATCTTCCCCTGGATCCGGTCCATGGCTTCCTCGAGCGCCAGCTCGGGCGACGGCGTGACCTCGATGGTGATCGCCCGCTGTCTCTCCCTCCGGTTGATCTGCTCGGGACCCGTGGACAGCGACACACGGGCCACCGTCCCCAGCCTCACGAGCTCGCCCACGGGCGTGGAGATGGCGAGATTCTCGAGGTCCTCGATGCGGTGGGCAAAGCTCTCCTTGCCCACGATGGCGAGGTCGATCTTGTCGCCCCCTGTGAAGTAGTCGCCGGCATAGGCGCCATCCACGAGGGCGTTGACGGTGTAGCCGAGATCGGTCGCGGTGAGGCCGAGCCCGGCCATGGACTCCCAGCGCGGCTCGATGTGCACCTCGGGACCACCGAGGTCCAGGCTCGGCTGCGGTCGGGCCTGGGCTCCGGGAAGTAGCTCGTGGACCTGCCCCATGATCCGCGAGCCGATGGCGATGAGCCCCTCGATCTCGGGCCCCGAGATCTCGATGTCGATGGTACGCCCCCCGGTAAGCCCCTGCTCGAAGAGGCTCGACTGCTTGGCCACCACGAAGGTTCCGGGCACCGTCCCCACCACCTTCTGCACCAGCGGCACCAGCTCACCGCAGCGAAGTGGGTCGCTGGCCCGGCACCCCATGAAGAGCGACCTCCCCGCGGCCACGAAGAAGAAGTCGGCAATGCCCGGGTAGTCACCGCTCGCGCCGGAGCCCTCCACGTCGATGTCCCAGTACGGTCGGAGCGAGTTCTCGAGATGGGTCCCCATAGTCACCAGCTCGTCGATGTTGTATCCGGGCGGCGGCAGGATGATCCCGAAGATCAGGTTGCGGTTCCCGGACGGCAGGTACTCGACCTTGGGCATGAGCAGGTAGCTCAGCCCCAGCGATCCACCCACGAGGATCACCACCATGACCACGCGCCGCAACACGCCCTCGAGAAGCCAGCGATTGAGCCTCACCACCTGCCGGACGAATCCGCGGGCAAAGACATCGAGGGGAAGCAGGAAAGGTCCCAGCGATCGAGCGATCCGTCCCCGTTCCCTCACTCCCAGGATCCTCTTCGCCGCGGTGGGGATCACCACGATGGAGATGAGGAGCGAGAGCCCCACCGCACTGCTGATGGCAAGGGCGATGTCCCGGAAGAGCTGTCCCGCCTCCTCCTCCACGAAGAGCACGGGAAGGAACACGGCGAGCGTCGTGAGGGTCGAGGCCACCACCGCACCCCACACCTCGGACGCGCCCCGGACCGCCGCCACCGCCGCACTCTCCCCCTTCTGCCAGTGGGTGAAGATGCTCTCCAGCACCACCACGGCGTTGTCCACCAGCATGCCCACCGCAAAGGCGAGGCCGGCCAGGCTGATCACGTTGAGCGAGCGTCCGGCGAGATCGAGGAGGAGAAACGTTCCCACGATGCTGGTGGGGATGGCAAGCCCGACCACCAGGGTCGACCGGCCACTCCTCAGGAAGAGGAGCAGGACAAGAATGGTGAGAATCCCTCCCACCACGATGTTCTGGTTGACGAGGTCGATGGACGAGTGGATGTACTCGGTCTCGTCGTAGACCTGGTGGAGGACGAGGCCACGTCCGCGCAGAATACCCTCGTTGAGCTCGTCCCTGGCCGCGCGCAGCCCCTCCATGACCTCGAGCACGTTGGCACCGGTCTGCCTCTGGACGTTGAGAGCGATCGTCTCGCCACCGAAACGGCGGACCACTCCCGTGGGCTTCTGGTACCCGAGGCGGACCGTGGCCACGTCACCGACGGTGACGATTGCGTCTCCGTCGCGCATCAGGATGCAGCTCTCGACATCCTTCTCGCTGCGGAACTGACCGAGGGTGCGGACCACGTAGCGACGCTTGCCCTCGGAGAGATCTCCCGCGGAAACGTCGATGTTCTGGCCCCGCAGCGCGCGCCTCACGTCGCCGACGGTGAGCTTGCGCGCGGCCAGCCGCTCCGGGTCGACGATGACTTGCATCTCCTCGATGCGGCCCCCGAAGATGTTCGAGTTGGCCACGCCCGATACCCGCTCGAGACGCGCCTCGATCGTGTCCTCGCAGAAACGGCGCAGGAGAGCGATGTCGATGGGGTCGGGAACCAGCCCCCTCAGCTCGGGATGTTCGCGCCCGAGCTCGCGCAGCCGCTGGATGGCGAGGCTGGGGTTGGTCGTCCGGGCCACCAGGTCGAGAGCTGCGGCCCGCTCCGGGTAGCGGTCGCCGAACCCGGCCATCGTCTCGGGATCGGGCAGCCTCTGCGAGAGCACGAACCAGGCGATCGGACGCGCCGCCGAGCTGCTGGCCGAGATCACCGGCTCGTCGGCGTCCTCGGGATACTCGGGAACCTGCTGCAGTCGCGTGCTCACCCGGAGCAAGGCCTCGGCGAGATCGGTGCCCACGCCGAACTCGAGGGAGACCGAGGCGCTCCCGTCCGAGCTCTGGGAGCTCATCTTGATCAGCCCCTCGACGCTCTGGAGCTGCTCCTCCTGCTCCTGGACGATCTCGCGCTCGACCTCCTGCGGGCTCGCTCCCGGCCAGCGGGTCTGCACGGTGATGGTGGGAACCTGGACCTCCGGGGTGAGCTGGACGGGCATCCTTCTCAGGGCGATGGCCCCGAAGAGGACGAGCAGGAGCACGCCCACCGACACCTTGACCGGATTGTCGACAAAGGCCTGGATGAGCCTCATGGTCGCTCACCCCGCTCGAGGCCTCCGGTCACCACGACCTCCTGCCCCGGTCGCAGCCTCTCGTTGCCCCGCACCACCACCAGGAGACCGGGACGGAGCTCCCCCTCGACCCGGACCTGGTCGCCCAGGGACTCGCCCACCCGCACGGGAACGGCCCGCACGGTGGCGCTCTTGCCCGGGATCTCGTCCACCACGTAGACCAGGGGTTTGTCGCCGAGCACCAGCGCATCCTTGTGCACCACGAGCGCCTCGCCCTGCCCCACGGGAAGCTCGACTCTCCCGGACATTCCCGCACGGAGCAGGAGTCCGCCACCGTTTCGGGTCGAAGCGCGGTTCTCGAGCCGGACCCTCACCGGGAACTCGCGGGTCCTTGCGTCGGCCTGGGGAAGGATGGCCTGGATCACACCCTCGTGGACCTGATCGTCGAGAGAAGGGAAGGAGACGACGACGGGAGCCCCGAGGCGAAGCTCCTGCACGTAGTCCTCGAGGACCGAGATCCTCACCTCGACCCACGCGAGATCCACAAGATCGACGACGGGTCCTCCACGCACGAGCCACGCGCCGACCTGGGTGTGCTCGCGCAGCACCTGTCCCTTGAAGGGAGCCAGGATCGTGTGGTTGGCCAGGAGAATCTCGGATCGTCGGACCGCCGCCTCCTGGGAGCGCACACGAGCCCGCGCCTGGTCGACGATCTCCGGGCGAGGGCCGAGCCGGACCAGCTCGAACTCCGACTGCGCCGCCTGATAGGACTTCTCGGAGCTGGCCGCCAGCGACTCGGCCGACTCCAGGGCGTCGGCGCTGGCCAGCTCGTCTTTCTCGTGAAGGTCGCGGGTGCGAGCGAGGCTCGCCCGGGCATAGTCGCGGAGCGAGCGGGCGCCCTCCATCCGGGCCTTTGCCCTCGCGACCTCCTCGGGGCGCGAGCCGTTCTCCAGCTCGAGAAGCTCCTTCTGACGGAGCTCCAGCTCGGCCTGCGACGCGCGGACATCGCTCTCGATGAGGGCCGGCTCGAGGCGCGCCAGAACATCGCCCCCGGCCACCGCATCCCCCTCGCGAACCAGGAGCTCGACGACGGCACCCTCGACCCGGCTCCCCACCGTGGTGGTCCGCAGCGGAAAGACGGTTCCGACATGGCTCTTCCGGATGACGACGTTCTGGACGGAGACGCGAGCCACCACCACCGGGGAGGGGCCGCGCCCCTGGGCCAGGAGAGGCAGCGACAGGACACCGAGAAGGAGCACGAGGGAACCGGCGCGGAGGGGGATTCGGGGAGTCATGCCTTCCATCGTACGAACAGACCCCCCCGTCCGTCAGACCCTATCCGGGCCCTGGATCGGTCGAACCGGGCACCCGACGGCCGGGAGCCCGGCAGACGCGACCTACCCCCCGGAGGACAGGGTCTGGCGCACCCTCTTCACGGCCTCGGCCACCTCCGGGTCGCGCGGGCGGACGCGCGCCAGACCCTCCAGCACCGAGAGCGCCTCCCGGAGCCGTCCCGTCTTCTCCAGCGAGAGCGCGAGGTGCCAGCGCACCACCAGATCGTCCGGCTCCCGGACGAGCACCTCCTGGAACTCGCGAATCGCCTCCTCGTGGCGGTCCTCGCTCACCAGGACGGCGGCGAGGTTCCGGTGGGCCTTGGACGCGGTGGGCTCGATCTCGAAGATCTCCCGGAACTGCTCCTCGGCCTCTCGCGGATGCCCCGTCCGGAAGAGCAGGTTCCCGAGATTGAGCCGCGCATCGACGTGGTAGGGATCGAGCCGGACCGCCTCGAGGTAAGAGCGCTGGGCCTCCTTGGAGAGCTGGTCGGCCGCCAGCTCGTCTCCGGCCTCGGCCGCGGCCTTGCAGAGCTCGTCCTTCACGAAGCCCATCCCGTAGTGCCCTCCGGCGTTTCCCGGAGCGAGGTCGATCACCTTCTGGAGGAGCCCCTTGGCCTCGACCAGCCTCTGCTCGTGGAGCAGCAGGACGCCGTAGTTCGTGAGCGCCTCGAGGTTCTCCGGATCGATGTCGAGGGCCGTGCGGTAGAGTCGCTCGGCCTCATCCGGCCGCTTCTCCCTCTGGAGCATCCGGGCGTCCTCCACGAGCACGTAGGAACGCACGAAATCCTTGGGGTCCCGGTTCCTCTTCAGGGCCACCTCGAGGGGATCCTCGCGAGCGGTCCCTTCTTGCCGCGTCCCCTGCAGGTATCCCAGCGCCTCGAGGGCGCGGACAGCCTCGGCATCGACCGCGAAGTGCCCCAGGGACGAGAGATCCCGCGACATCGCCGTGCGCACGGCGCCGAGCTTCTGCTCCATCTTCGCCGCCACCTCGGGGTGGGAGTCGATCAGGTTCTGCTGCTCGCGAGGGTCCTCGACCAGGTCGTAGAGCTCGGAACGCGGAGCGCGCACATATTTCCAGCGAGCGTCGCGCACCGAGCAGAGAGCGCTCCATCCGAACTGGCCATGGGGAAGGATGGTCTCGGCATAGATCGGTCGATCGGCATCCGTCCACGGCTGCCCCCGGAAGTGGGAGACCAGGCTCTGGCCCTGGGCCACGCCGGGGACGTCGACCGACAGCAGCTCGAGCATCGTGGGCAGGAGATCCACCGTGGATACGGGAGCGTCGAAGACCCGGCCCCGGGGAAGGCTGCCGGGGTGTCGGATGAGGCAGGGAACGCGAATCGTCTCGTCGTAGAGGTAGATGCCATGGGAAAGCTCATCGTGGGGGTCGCCGAGGCCCTCGCCGTGGTCACCCACCACGACGAGGAGCGTGTCGTCCAGCACCCCCTCCCTTCGCAAGACGTCGAGGAGCCGGCCGATCTCCTCGTCGACCCCACTCACCTCGGCCAGATAGGGATCGCTCACCCGGGCCAGGGCCTGCGGAGGAGGCACGTAGGGGGCATGGGCATCGAAGAAGTGGAGCCAGGCAAAGAAGGGGTCCTCGCCCCTCCACCCGTCCCAGGAGAGGAACGAGTCCACGATGGCGGCGGCCCCGCGCTCGGTGAAGGTGAAGCTGGCCGCGCGGCGTCCGCGGGACAGATCGTCATCGTAGTGGTCGAATCCCTGATCGGTCCCGAAGCGCCGATCCAGCGGAAAGGCGGCGATGAAGGCGCCGGTGCGAAACCCCTCCGCGGCGAGGATCTCCGCCAGGGTCACGTTCGACCCATCAAGGCGATAGCCCCCGTTGTCGCGGGCTCCGTGCCAGAGGGGATAGGTGCCCGTGAGGATGGTGGCGTGAGAAGGAAGGGTGACCGGCGAAGCGCTGAACATGCGGTCGAGCTGGACGCCCTCCTCGGCCACCTGATCGAGAAAGGGAGTGCTCGCCCTCGCGTTGCCCGAGCACGACAGGGCATCGGCCCGGGTGGTGTCGAGGGTCAGGAGCAGGATGTTGCGCGGCGCGCTCCTGGCTCGCGGGCAGCCGGCGAGGAGCGCGGGAACGGCGAGAAGCAGGGCCAGGGCGAGTCGACCTCGCGGAACGGGCCCCCTCAACGGTCGGCCGCCGCGACCCCGCGGCGCAGCTCGGCCAGCCGATCTCGCAGCTTCTGCACGTGCTCCGCCATCCTCGGCTTGAGCCTTGGATCGTAGAGGAGAGCGGCCGGGTGGTAGAGGACCACGAACTCCACCTCCGGCCAGCGCGGGAGGTGGAAGCAGCTTCCGGCCTCTTCCGCCATGACCAGGCTCTTCCGGGTCGGATCGAGGTGCTTGAGGGCCGTGGCGCCGAGGAGCGCCACCATGCGCGGACGCACGAGCTCGATCTGCTTGTCGAGGAAAACCGAGCAGGTCTCGGCTTCTTCTCGGGTGGGCGCGCGGTTTCCGGGAGGTCGACACTTGACGACGTTGATGATCAGGCAATTGCGGTTGGAGTCGATGTCGATGGCCTGGAGGATCTTGTCGAGCATCTGCCCGGCCCGCCCGACGAAGGCCCGCCCCTGGGCATCCTCGTCCGCGCCCGGCCCCTCGCCGATGAGCACCAGGTCCGTGTCCGGGTTGCCCCGATCGGGCACGAGGTTGGTCCTTCCCTGGTGCAGCGGACAGCGGCTGCAGCCAGAAGCGACCAGGAGCCGACGGAACTCCGGATACGAAGGAGACGAAAGAATCCCGTTCAGCTGTCCGTCGAACAGATCGTACTGCATGAAGCGTCCCTCCCCGGACAGGTGAGCCGGACCCAGGGTAGCCGGCTTGCACGGGACCCGCAAGGAGAGGACCATGGGGCCTCGGACCGGAAAGCCAGACCTCACGAAGGAGGAACCCGAAGTGAAGCCGCTCGACAGGACCCAGGCCGGAGAGAGTGTTCTTTCCCCTCCCTTTCTCCTCCTCTCGGGTGTGGCCGTGGCCGCCCTCGTGCTCTCGGTCTTCCCCCTCCTCCGGGAGCCGATCTCCCCCGTCGATCCCCGGCTCGCCTCCCGGATCGACGCTCTCGAGGCGCGGGCCAGTGACCGGAAGGTCGACGAGGCGCCATCCGGCGAGGGAACCGATTCCCGCCGGCTCGAAGCCGAGGTCCGCTCCCTGCGGGCCTCTCTTCAGAGGATGCAGGAGACCCTCGAGACCCAGTCCAAGGCCCTCCTCGACCTGACGGCGCGCATCGGTCGCCTCGAGGAGCCCTCGAGACCGGACGACTTTCCGCCCGAGATCGGCAAGAGTGACCCCACGCCCGGAGCCCTGGCCAGGCTCGAAGCGCGGGTCGTCAGGCTCGAGCGCGGCCTGGCCGAGCAGATCGACCTCTTCGACAACCACACCCACACCCTCGAGGCCCGCGACCTCCAGAAAGGCTGGAGCCACGCCTCACCGGGGTGGGCCAACGACCTCCACGAGAGGCGAGCCGACTCGGCCGAGAGGAGGCTCACCACCCCCTTGCCCATCAGCGACGTGCTGGCGGTCTGGAGCGATGACGGCTATGGCCGGGCCGAGCTTGCTCCGGAGGACAAGGTCAGCACGACCGACAAGATCGAGGAGGGCAAGGTCCAGCAGGGGAAGACCAAGAGAAAGTAGACGACCCCTGCCCATCAGAACAGCCTTCGGGCACGCAGCGTCTCGGGCAGCTCCGTGAGCGCCTTCAGCACGTCCGCCGAGACATTCCTGTCGATGTCCACCACGAGGTAGCCCACGAGCTCGTTGGTCTTGAGGAACTGGGACTCGACGTTGGCTCCGAGGCGGCTCAGGATGCCGTTCACGCTGGAAAGCACCCCGGGCACGTTCTTGTGGATGTGCATCACCCGGTGGGTCTCCGGCGTCCGCGGAAGGTCGACCTGGGGAAAGTTCACCGCTCCCACCGTCGCTCCCTCATTGATGAAGCGGACCATCTTGGTGGCCACCGAGCGGGCGATCCTCTCCTGGGCCTCGACGGTATTCCCTCCCATGTGAGGAGTGACGAGCACGCACGGGTGGCGGAGGAGTTCGTTGCGCAGGCGGGCGTGCGGCGACGACGGCTCGATGTCGAGCACGTCGAGCGCAACCCCGCCCAGCCGCCCCCTCGTCAGAGCCTCATCGAGGGCCTTCTCGTCGATGACCGAGCCCCGGCTCGTGTTGACGAGGAACGATCCCACCTTGACGGAACGGAGCTCCTTCCTGCCGATCAACCGATAGGTGCCGGATCCTCCCGGTACGTGGAGGGTCACGAAGTCTGACTCGCGGAGGAGGATGTCGAGGGATCCCACGGGACGGGCATTTCCCAGGGGCTGGCGGTCGAGAACGTCGTGGAAGACGACCCGCATGCCGAGGGACTCGGCCAGGACCGAGACCTGGGCGCCGATGTGGCCGTATCCGACGATACCGAGAGTCTTGCCCCTCAGCTCGTACGATCCCTCCGCCGTCTTGGTCCAGTGACCCCGGCGCGTGTTCCAGCTCATCTCGGCCACGCGTCGCGACAGCGCGAGGAGAAGACCGATGGTGAGCTCGGCAACCGACCGCGTCGACGAGTGCGGAGCATGGAAGACGGGAATCCCGGCTCGCGTCGCCGCCTCGAGATCGACGTTGTTCGTCCCCACGCAGAAGCAGCCCACCACGAGGAGGCGTCGCGCCCCCTCGATCCGCCTCGCCGTGAGCTTGGTCCTCGACCGGATCCCCAGGCCGTGAGCCGTTTTCAGGGCCTGGGCCAGCAGACGGTCATTGGCCGCCGCTTCCCCCATCGAGACCTGGAACCTCTCCGTGCGGAGGAGATTCACCGCCGCCGGATGGATCTTCTCGAACAGCTCGACCCGGATCTTGCTCTTGGGATAGCTCGTCTGTGCCATGGAAGGTCAGTCCTGAAGGAGGGGTTCGTCGAGGAGATCGAGGATCAGCGGCATCCTGTTCACCACGCGGTCGGCCGCCGCCACGACCTCGCTTCTCTCGACGACGCCGGTGAAGGCCACGAAGAACGCCGCCGCTCCTCTCGTTCTCACCTCGAGATCGGTCGCGCCATCTCCGACCATGAGCGCGGTCCCGGTGCACGCGAGCCTCCGCACGACCTCGATCTTCCCCCCGTCACGGGACAGGGAGTTTCCCGCCACGACGCCGGTCAGTCGCCCGCCCTCGAGGACGGGATCATTGCAATGGATGGCCTCCCGCGGAAAGCCGAGGGCGAGCGAGATCGGCTCCACCAGGGGCCGCAATCCCCCCGAGACCACCGCCACGGCGATCCTCCTCTGTCGCAGGGCCAGGACCGTCTCCCTGGCTCCGTCCACGACCACCTCCCGGAGGCGAGCGAGGGCTCGGTCGAGGTCCCTGGTCGTCGCTCGCAGGAGCTCGATCCGCTCGCGGAGGGCCTCGGCGAACGAGACCCGCCCGGCCATCGCTCGCGTGGTCAGATCCCGGACCCGCGCCACGAGGGCGGCCCGCTCCGAGGTCGACAGGGCCTCTCCCACCACGTCGGCCAGGAGGTCGAGGCCCTCCGCCCTGACGAGGGTGCTGTCGAAGTCGAAGATGACCACCGAGATCCCCACCGCCCTGGTCCTCCGCACGCGGCTGTCCCCGTCCTCGGGGAGGAGGCTGAGCCGAGCTCCCGCCCACGACGGGCCTCCCGCGACCCCGATCGGGCAAGAAAGCCGCCACAACTTACAACTTTCTCGCGGGGTTCCCACACCAGAAGTCGTGACCGGGGCGCCTTCCCGGGTGACCGTGGAGGGACCAGTACCGCCGGGATCCCGGTCATTTGTGGACCCGGCGACAGGACCCAACGAGGAGGATCGTCGATATGAAGTCTCGTCTCGCTTGCCTTGTGGCGCTCTGCGCCGTGCTGCTGCTCGCCGGGTCCGCCCTGGCGGATCAGTTCCGTTTCGTGGCGAAGCATCGCGGTGATGCACGGTTCGCCATCCAGCTCTGTATCGGCGACGGCGGCCGCATCGTGGCCATCCTTCACCGACCCGACGGACGTCTGATCTGTGGCCCGATCGACGTGGACCGGCTCCCGGATCGCGTGCTCTCCTTCCGTTGCCGCACGCGGGGCCGTGACCTCCTCCTCTTCATCTTCCGCACGCCGGATGGCCTCGTCTGGAAGCTCCAGCGAGGCGACGAGTGTGTCACCGGACCCCTCTGTCCCGTTCCCTGACACCCGACCCAGGATTCCGCCCTCCGCGAGGAAGCGCTCGCGGAAGGAACCCCACGGCCCCGGAGCGGGAACCGCATTCTCGCCCGGGGTCGTTCTGCAAACCGGCCGCCAGGTCCGCTCAGCCCTCGCCGCCCGCCTCGAGGCAGTCGTAGATCGTCCCGACCCAGTCCTTCTCCCCGATGAAGCCCCAGGCCCAGCTCTTGTAGGGCTCGGAGAGTCCTTCCCTCTGGATGAGAGCCTTGGACTTGTCCGCGGCCATGGCGGCACGGACGTGGGCCGTGGTCTCGACGAGCATCTGGTGGTACTTGCGCAGGTCGTCCTTGGTCGACAGGGGACCGTGGCCAGGAATGATCTTCACATCCTCGGGGAGGCGCTCCAGGATGGCGGCCACGCTCCGGGTGAGCCCGATGACGTCGCCTCCGCTGTCGCGATCCACGAAGGGGAGGAGCCCCGAGAAGAAGAGATCCCCCATATGGACGACGTTGCTGCCCTTGAAGAAGACGACGCTGTCGCCGTCGGTGTGAGAGGTGGGGAAGTGCAGGATCTCGATCTCCTCGCCGTTGAGGTGCACGGTGACCTGCTCGGCATACGTCACGACGGGAAGCGCGACCTTCGGAGAAGCCGGCGTGGTCTGGCCGCGCCGGGTCTGGGGTGTCGCGAGCCTCTGGCGCACGTTGTCATGGGCGAGGATCAGGGCCTCCTTGCCGAAGATCGCGTTGCCCCCGGTGTGGTCGCCGTGCCAGTGGGTGTTCACGAGAAACCGGAGCTCCTTGCCGGGGGCGATGGCCTGGGCCGCGGCCCGGATCTTGTCGGAGAGCGGCGCGAACTGGTCGTCGATCATCAGGATCCCGTCTTCGCCGGCACAGATGCCGATGTTGCCGCCACTACCTTCGAGCATGGAGACGCTTCCGGCCACGGACGTGGTCTTGATCTGGACGTCCCCTTGCTGGGCCACGACCCGTCCCACCAGGAGGAAGAAAAAGAGAACGATGCCACAGGAAAAGAGTTGCTTCATGAGTCTGATCTCCGGGGTCACCGGCTCCGGGGCGGCGCCGGGGGAGTTGCGCGGTTCGATCCTGGAGGGGATTCTAGCCGGGGACCCGCGCGAGGGCGAGCCCTGGCGCCCGTCGTGAGGGGTCGAACGGGGGTAGAATGGAGGCTCCCGCGCTCCCTTCCAGGAGAGGAAGAATGATCCGGACACCCACATCGCTCCCGGGACAGAAAGGCGCCGCCGAGACGAGGATCTTCGGCGTTCTGGCCGCCGTCGCCGTGGTCTCCCTCCTCTTCATGGGGGTCTACCTCTTCCTCGGCGGCCGTGATGAAGTCGCCCCGCGCGACGGCGCCCGGACAGGGGGCCGCGCCCGCCTCGTCGAATCGTCCCGGGAAGCCCGAGTGGTGCCTCCCGCCCTCTCCGAAGACACCGGCTTGGACCTCGAAGGCGAGAGCCCCGAGCCCGCCGCCGCTTTCGACTGGAGAAGGGGCGCGGAGCGGGGAGACGCCTCCCTGCGAGTCCGCGTCGTCGACGCGGAGACCGGCGCGCCCGTCCCCGAGCTGCGCTACTCGATCTTCACCGGGATGCCGAGGCAGGCGAACCTCGGCCTCGGAAAGACCGACGCCGACGGAATCGCCGATGTCGAGCGGCTCCCGCGACGCTCCATCCTCGTCGAAACCGAGAGACACCCTCCCTTCGCCCCGACGGTGGCCGGAATCGACCTCTCGCAGGAGGCCGTCGACACGCTCGAGGTCCGGGTGAGCCGGGGGGGCACCCTCGTGGGACGGGTGGTCGACGACCTGGGACGGCCTCTCGAAGGCGTGAACGTCACGCTGCCGGATTCGACTCCCGGGCCGATGGCCAAGGGACGACGGCTGCAGCTCCAGAAGGAGAGCTATGGCACGACCGTGATGACGACGGACCCGAGTGGCCGCTTCGAGGTCGGAGCGGTGGTGAGCCTCCCGCGTTCGATCTGGATCCTGGAGGGCGAGCTGCGCCCGGCGGCCTGGCAGGCGGTGACGCTGCAATTCCAGCGGAACGAGGCCTCGACCACCCTCGAGGCCAACGTCCAGGACGGCGAGACCCGCGTCCTCGACGACGTCGTCCTCCCTCGCCCCCGGGTCTATGCCGGCAAGGTCCTTCACGCCGACGGCTCCCCGGCCATCCAGGCCCTGGTGAGCCTGGACGCCTTTGCCGCCCGTCGCGCCTTTTCCACCAGCTTCTACCCCGGAGGTCGTCTGCGTCCGCGCCCTGGACCGGAGTCTCCTGACTTCGAGGTCGCGAGCGGAGAGGCGCTGACCGACGAGCGAGGCTCCTTCGAGGTCGAGGCGAACGAGAAGACCCGAAACCTCCTCGTCACCACCGGCGACGGCCAGAAGCAGGTCTTTGCCATGCCCCCGGTCGGTCCCGGGGAGACGACCCAGGATCTGGTGCTGCGGCTCGACGAGACGACCGTCCTCGAGGTCGAGATCGTCGACCCGGAGGGCCAGCGTCTGGTGGCCGAATCCTTCACCCGGGAAAGCCGCCTGGGAATGCTCAACCGGCCGGAACTCCTGCGCGTGGAAGCCGAGCTCGACGACGGGGACTTCGTCGCCCAGCAGCTCGATGCGCAGGACGATGACCTCTTTCGCACCGTGCTGCCGTGTCCCCCGGCCGCCGTGCGGCGGCTCGCTCTCGAGGCGCCGGAGCGGAGGTGCGAAGCCCTCGACTTCCCGTCCGGGCTGCGCAGCGGTCAGAGGGTGACGTTCTCCACCACCGCCATCGAGACCCACCAGCTCCGGCTCGCCTTGCACGTCCAGGAAGGGGAATCCCCGGCCGCCGACGGGACGAAGAACGACAAGAACGACAAGAGAAAGAGAAAGACCCAGATCCATGTGCTGGCCACACTCGTGGCCCCCGAGAGCTTCGACGAGAGAAACTCCCTCTTCCGGGCTCCCTGCGGCCTCGGCGCCGCGGCCGTGGTTCCGCTCGAGTCGGGGACAGAGCTCGATCTCGAGGTGGCCACGTCGGGCCCCTACTGGGTCTACATCTCCGGCATGATGGAGAGAGAGCCCCAGTCGTTCGGCCCCTACCCTGCCAACGACACGCGACACGACCTTCCTCCCCTCGATCCCTCCCGATTCGAGGTGGATTCCATGGAGCGCGCACCGAAGGAGCCGCCGGCGATGGCGGCCGTTCCCAAGGGGAAGGGACGCGTGACCGCTCTGGTCCTCGACGCCGAGACGGGCCAGACCCTCGACCGGATCCGCATGAAGGTCGAGCGCCGGACCTCCGTCTCCTCCCCGGACCAGAGCCAGTCCAGCACCCTCTTCCTCAGGTCCGAGCAGGGCCAGGAGATCGAGACCAGCCTCACCGCAGGCTCCTACTCGGTGATCCTCGAGCAAAGAGGCTACGAGAGCTCACCCCTCATCGACTTCTCGGTCGAGGACGGAGGCACCACCGCTCTCGGTACGGTGGAGCTCGTCCCCCATCCGCTGCTCCGGCTCCGCATCCTCCAGCCCGACGGGACCCCGATCACCCGGTCGAGCCGGGTCCGGGCCGCCGGCGACGACGACGTCCCGTTCTTTCTCTGGGTTCCGGTCCTCGATGGGGGCCTGGTGGAGGTGCGCCCCGGCGAGGACACGCCCGACACCGTGACCCTGGTGGTGGAGACCCATCCCCGGATCCAGGCGAGCTCGGGGAGCAATCCCGGATTCCAGCATCTGCGGGCCGAAGCCGGGTCCTCTTCCTCGGGGGAGCCCCGGACAGTGAATCTCGCCCCCTGGAAACGAGTCGACGTGGAGGTGACGGGCCTCCCTCCCGAGCGCTCTCGGACCACGCTCCGGATCGGCGTCCATACTTCGGGAGACGAGGGCATCCGGCTCACGAGCTCGATCCCCGAGATCCACTCCTCGTCACCCACCACGCGCTCCTTCCGGTGCTTCCTGGCCCGGGGACGCTACACGTTCTCGGCGGAGAGCCCCCTGCTCTCGATCGACTCCGCGGAGATCACCGTGGGCGACGGGGACTCCCCTTCGCTGGTGAGGCTCCGGGTGCGATGAGCCAGGTGCGATGACATCGTGGAGGGGTGGACGACCGGGACGGGTCGCCAGCGCGAATCGTCCGGGATAGACTCCAGCCCATGGATTCGAGAGTCGCCTCCACGTGCCTCCTCCTCGTTCTTGCCGGCTGCGGGGGGAGCGCGCCCCGCTTTCCGGGCAAGAGCCTGATCCTGATCTCCATCGACACGCTCCGGGCCGATGCCCTGGGCGTCTACGGCGAGAGGAAGCCGACCTCCCCCGCCCTCGACCGCCTTGCCGCCGAGAGCATCCTCTTCCGCCGCGCCATCAGCCCGTCGTGCGTCACCGCCCCCTCGCACATGAGCCTCCTCACGGGCCTCTACCCCACCGTTCACCTCGTCGACAACTGGAGCTTCCTGACCACGGAGGAGGGACGCTCCAAGGTCGCGCGCCGGCGCCTCGGACGGGAGGTCGCCACCCTGGCCTCGGTCCTGGGCGAGAAGGGCTACGCCACCGCCGCCTTCGTGGGCGGAGGCAACGTCAGCCACGAGATGGGGTTCGACCAGGGCTTCGATCTCTACGACGACGGCGCGGACAATGGCATGAACGGGAACCGCGAGCAGCTCTTCGACCCCACCCGCTCCCTCGAATGGCTCTCCGCACACCGGGGCGAGAAGCTCTTCGCGTTCCTCCACACGTACATTCCCCACGGCCCCTACCTGCCCCCTCCCCCCTGGGACACCGCGTTCACGGATCCTTCGTACGCGGGGCAGATTCCCGGCGACCGCCGGGAATTCTACGCGGAGAGAGGCAAGACCTACCAGGAGCGGACGGTCGAGTACTGGGCCAAGGTGAAACCCGACGAGCGTGACGTCGCCCACCTCCATGATCTCTACCGCGGCGACGTGCGGTACGCCGACGATGCCCTCGCGCGCATTCTCGACGGCCTGCGCGAGAGCGGGATTCTCGACGCCTGCGTGCTCGTGCTCGTCTCCGACCACGGCGAGGAGTTTCTCGAGCACGGCTCCTTCGAGCACCAGAAGAAGCTCTACGAGGAGCTCGTCCACGTTCCACTCCTCATCCGGCTCCCGGGAGGACACCGCGGAGGCACGGTGATCGACGACGCCGTGCCTCTTCTCTCGGTGATGCCGACCGTGCTCGAGCTCCTCGCCGTCGATCCTCCCCGTCAGGTCATGGAGGAATCCCTCGTTCCCCTCCTCGGCGACGGTCCGGCTCCGGCAGCGGTGATCAGCGAGAAGGTCCTGGAATGGAGCGCCGAGCCGGCCTCCTCGGGCGACCCGCTCTTCCGGCCGACCGGGATCTTGCGGGCGGTGAGGTGGGGGAGCTGGACCTACATCCGGAGGACCGGAAGCGACGCCAGCGAGGAGCTCTACGACCGGGCGACGGATCCGCTCGAGGCCCGGAATCAGGCCCGGAATCCGGCGCGGAGCGCGATCCTCGACGAGCTGAGAAGCCTCCTCGCCGCCCACGAGAGCCGGTGCTCGGAACGGGCGGCGACCCTGGGCCAGGCCGAAACCGCCACCCTCTCGGCCCGGACGCTGGAGGAGCTCGAGGCCCTCGGGTATCTCCGGGGCGACGAGTGAAAGCAGGGACAAGGGGGCTCCTGGGGCCGCGTCGGCACGATTCTGTGCCGACGACGCCTTTCAGGCCGTCTACCCGGAGGACGTCTTGCCGGGGAGACGCTCCCGGATGCGAGAGTCGGGTTTGGCCCCACGATCGGCCCGGTCTCGCGTAGAATGGGGCGTCCGCTCCCCAAGAAGAAGGAGATCCTGCATGACCCGGACTCGCACACGGCTCCTGGCCGTCGTCACCGCCGTGGCACTCCTTGCCCCCTGCGCCCGTGCCTCCACCGTGATCCTCCCCGCCGACCGCGACAACACCCTGATCCAGACCGCCACCGGGAACCTGAGCAACGGCTCGGGCATGTTCCTCTTCGTGGGCCGGACCGGTCAGGGTCCCTCGACCTCGATTCGCCGGGCCGCCCTCCACTTCGACGTCAGCTCCCTTCCCGCGAACGCGGTGATCCACCGGGTAAGCCTGAGTCTCCGCATGGACAAGACCATCTCCGGCGTCCGCACGGCATCGCTCCATCGCATCACTGCGGGGTGGGGCGAGGCCGGATCCAATGCATCGGGAGACGAGGGTCCCGGGACGACGGCCCAGTCCGGAGACGCGACGTGGATCCACCGGGTCTCCCCGAGCACCCTGTGGACGACCCCCGGCGGAGACTTCGTCGCCCAGCCCAGCGCCCAGACCTCGGTGGCCGGAAGCGGGAACTACGACTGGAGCTCGGACCAGATGGCGGCCGACGTCCAGTCCTGGATCCTCGACCCCGCCTCGAACCACGGATGGGTGCTCCTCGGCAGCGAGACGGCGAGCCGCACCGCCAAGCGCTTCCGCTCCCGGGAGCACGGCATGTTCCCTCCGGCCCTGACCGTCGACTACTACGTCCTCGACGGAATGGCGGGAGTGGTGAATGCGGGCGCGGGTCCAGTCACCGACGTGGTCCGGATCAACGGCTCCGCCGGAGACGCCAACCGCGTGGTCCGGGTCGCCACGGGAAACCCCGTCATGCTCTCCTTTGACGCCGCACCGATGACGCCGTCGGGGCGGTATGCGCTCTGGGTCTGGAACGGGATCCCCTGCTCCCCCACTCCGCTCCAGCTCGGTGACGACTTCCTCGGCATCGTGGTCAACGCCATCCCGCCGCTTCCGGGAACGCCCCAGCCCTTCCGTTGCCTGCGGAGCCCCGAGCTCCCGCCGCGGATCTGCCAGGGGGTGGCCGAGGTGGCCTCGGCCCGGCCGCGCGTGCCCTGGTCCATCACCGATCCGATGGGAGCTTCGATGCCGGGCGCCTTCGTGGTCCAGGGCATCGTCCAGGACGCCGGCGCCGCCAACGGCAAGGGATTCAGCGCGTCCAATGCCATCCTTCTCGTCATCGAGTGACGGAGGCGACCTCCCCATGCAAGTGCCCAGCCGGATCGCACTCCTCGTCGTGGCGTGCCTTCTCGTCCTTGCCGGTCCCCTCGAGGGTCAGGAGCCACCCGCCGGCGTCGATCGTCAGGAGATCGAGCGGATCATCGATGAGATCCTGAGGAAGCGGGCCGAGGAGGCCCGGCAAGAGGTTCCGCTCGACCCGGTGCTTGTGGAAGAGGGCTACGAGGCCTTCCAGATCAGCTGCACCCTGTGCCACACGGCCGGCCGTGCCATCGATCGCCGGAAAGATCGGGCGGGATGGCGGCTCACCGTGCGCAGGATGCAGAGAAAGCCCGGCGCCGAGATCCCCGATGGCGAGATCGAGCCCATCACGGCCTACCTCGTCTCCGTGGCGGGCCCGGTTCCTCGGGAGCAAGATCCGGAGAGCTCGACGGGTGAAGGGATCGGAGAAGGCAGGAGGGACGCGCCGGTGGAGTCGATCCTCTCCCAGCTCGACTTCCGGGCCACCTTCGCGCCCGTCTTCCGCGGCAGCGCCCGCAACCGCCGGCTCGAAAACGACGGCTTCACCGCCGAGGTGTGGGCGGGGGTGGAGTTCCATTCCGAATCCAGGCTCAGCGCACGCATCCTCGCCTGCTCGACCTGTCACAAGAGCAGCGAGCCGGAGGGGGATCGCCTGGAGATCGTCGAGGCCGTGGTGCGACTCGACCTCGTGGGCAAGGACGCGAGCGACGGCCCCCGGATCGGGGTCGAAGGTGGCCGCTTCCTGGTGCCGTTCGGAACCGACCGGGGACGCGTGCACCTGGGCAGCCAGCGCACCGCCACGCGCTCGCTCCTCTACAACATGGGACAAACCGTCAACCGCGACGAGGTCGGCCCGGCGCTCCTTCCCCTTCCCTACGCGGACGAGGGGTTCCTCATCGACGCCACCGTGCCCGTCTCCTCGGCCATCACCGCCCACCTGTCGGCCTATCTCGTCAATGGTCTCCAGGGCGAGGGCGGCATCGACTTCTTCCGAAGTCGCGACACCACCGACAACAACAACGATCCGGCCTACGGCGCTCGCCTGTCCGTCGGCAGCCCCCAGCTGCAGGTGGGCGGAAGCTTCACCGGAGGCCGCCTCGACCGGGACGCCGAACGGCGTCTCGGCTACTCCATCCACGGCGTCGACGTCACTGCGCGCTACAAGGACCTCCTCCGCTTCCAGGCCGACTATGCGCGGCGGACGAGCGACCGGCTGGTCTTCTTGCCAACGTCGGTGAGCGACGAGGAAGAAGTGCTGGGATATTCCCTGGAGGCCGAAGCCACGATCCTGCGGGATCCGGGGCTCTGGGCCCTCTTCCGCTTCGACAACCTCCGGCGGGACGGTGCCCTGCCCCCGCCCGGTAGCTCTCTGTCCGACGGGGGCTACACCGTGCAACGGATCACCTGGGGCTTCAACTTCGGCCTTCCCGGGGGAAGCCTCCTCGTCCTCAACCACGAGCACTGGTCCATGCCGTCGGGGCTCGACGCGGTGGACGTGATCGCGGTCCGGTGGATCGCCTCCTTTTGAGCAGGGAGTCCGGGGCTTGCGGACCTCGTTCCATTCAGGCAAGGGCAGGAAGATTCCGGACTTGGGTTTCCCGGCAGGGCATCCGATAGGGTCTTTGGATTGCCACGGGGCCAGTCTCCGCGCGGAAGCTCCATGACCACCACACCTCCTCGCGTCTCTGTGATCATCCCGGCGCTCGATGCCGAGGTTTTTCTCCCCTCCTGCCTCGACGCTCTTCGGGTCCAGGACACCGACGCTTCCTTCGAGATCCTCGTCGTCGACAACGGGTCCCGAGACCGCACCTGCGACCTCGCGCTCGAGCACGGGGTGCAGCTCCTTCACGAGCCCCTCCCCACCTCGTATGCCGCCAGGAATCGCGGCGTCGCCGCTGCCCGGGGAGAGGTCCTCGCGTTCCTCGATGCCGATTGCATTCCCGGCCATGACTGGATCCGACAGGGGCTGAGCGCCCTTGCGTCAAGCGGTGAGGACACGATCGTGGCGGGAGCGATCGCCGTCACCACCGGCGACAGGCCGACCTTCTGCGAGCGCTACGATCAGGTCAAGTATCTCCGCCAGGATCGTGCGGTGAGCGAGCGCACCGCCGCCGCCACCGCAAACCTCTGGGTGCGCAAGGACCTTCTGGAACGTCTGTCGGGATTTGACGCGTCCCTCCCCTCGGGCGGCGACGAGGACTTCTGCCTGCGCGCGAGGAAGCTGGGCGCACGCATCGTCTACGGCCCCGAGGCGCGGGTCTCCCACCCGGCGCGCGGAAGGTTCTCCGGCCTGGCGAGGAAGAGCTTTCGCATCGGTCGGGGCTGCGCGGCAAGGGCGCGCAAGGACCGCTTCCCGATGACGAAGCTCCTCCTCATGCTCCTCGTCTTCCTCCCCCGCAAGAGGTTTCTGCTGGAGGCTCTCTCGCCAAGGCCAGAGAAGGGTCGCGGCCTGCTCGTGGGGTTCTTCCTCCTCGACTGGGTGCTCAAGGTCTTCTCGGCCCTGGGCATCGTGCGGGGGCTCGTCGAGAGAACGCCGCACGAGAGGACTCCTGGCACGGATCGGGCTGTGCCCGATGCCGTTCCCGGGACCACCACGGCCGAGCCTGGCCCGCGCGCGCCGAAGGCAACGGCTCGCTGAGCATCCCTTGACCCGTCGATCGGTCCCGGGAGGCGCGCAATCAGCCTCTAGAACCGCCCCTCCAGCGATTCCGCGTACCCCGCCAGCTCGACGAACCCCGCCCCCGTCACCGATCCGGTGACGATCACCGGACCCTCCCAGTAGGCGATGCCCACCGAATCGCGGCCGTCGAGCTCGGCGCTCTTGACCCGCGGGGTGAGCACGAGGTCGAGCCCCTCGCTCTCGATGATGAGCCGCCATCCCGAAGGATAGACGGCTCCCGTGACCGGGCTCTTCCAGGTCGAGGTGGAGGTGAGCTCGACGTCGGCAAACGAGATGGGCCGGCTCTTGCCGCTCGGGCCGACGAGGGTGCCTGCCGAGTACGGGGAGGCGCTGCCGTCGGCAAGACGCAGCCGGTAGACCATGAGCTCTTTTCGGTTGTCCAGGCGCAGCGCGAACCAGTCCCACCCCACGACGCCCTCGCCGAGCTGGCTCGTCCCCCACTCGTGGTCGAACCAGGACTCGCCCGTGACCGTCATCTCGGCGCCGTCGAGGAAGAGCTTGCCGGCCGTCTCCATGCGGGAGTAGCTCACGTAGGCCGAGGCGTTTCCCTTTCCGGGTCCCTTGGGGGAGAGTCCCCCCGCCCCGTGGAGAACCGGAGCCTTGGTGGGCCGCGCCAGAAGATCGATCCCGAACCCCTTCTCGAGGTCCCGGGCGAGAAGCCGGAGCGACCCGTCGTCGTTGCGCTCCATCTCCCAGTCCTCGAGCACGATCCGGAGATCGGTCTCCGAGAACGAGGCGAGCCCGCCTCCCGCCCGGCGGACCCTCTGGGCCTGTCGGTAGCCAGAGGACCCGACGAGAGCCAGACCCAGGTGGCCGACCAGCAGGTGGCGCGGCCGGAGGCTCGACTCCCCCTCCTCCTTCTTTGAAGCATCGATGCCCTGCCGGAAGAACGTGATCTGGTAGCCCATCTCGCGACCTTCCTCGTCGCGGAGATCTCCCGTCACGTACCACCACTCGGTCCTGGTCTCCGGGTGAGCGCCGTGGTCCCGTGGAAGCGCGATCGAGAGCGGGGGCACGATCGACTTCCAGGAGGAGCTCTCCTCCTCGGACGCGGCGAGGGGCGCCCGACCGAGGAGGGAGAGGAGAAGGAGAGAGGCGAGACGACAACCCCTCACGTGGTGGCCTCCGGGACCCTTCCCGGATCACCACTCTCGGGCTCGTAACCGAGGTTGGGCGTGAGCCAGCGCTCGGCCTCCCTGACCTCGATGCCCATCCTCCGGGCGTAGTCCTCGACCTGATCGCGACCGATGCGTCCCACGCTGAAGTAACGAGCCTCGGGATGGGCGAGGTACATGCCGCTCACGCTCGCCGCAGGAAGCATGGCCATGGATTCGGTGAGAGTGATGCCCACCTTTTCCGACTCGAGAAGGGAGAGGAGCCTTTCCTTCGGGAGGTGGTCGGGGCAGGAGGGATAGCCGAAAGCGGGACGGATGCCGCGGTACCTCTCGGCGAAGAGATCCTCCACTCCCGGTACCCTCTCTTCGTAACCCCACTCGCGGCGGACCCGGGCATGGACGAGCTCGGCCAGCGCCTCGGCCAGACGATCGGCGAGGGCCTTGGTCATGAGGGCCCCGTAGTCGTCGTGGTCCCGCTCGTATGCCTGCACGACGTCGTCGCACCCGAGGCCGCAGGTGACGGCGAAGGCTCCGACGTGGTCGAGAAGGCCGCTCTCCCTCCCCGCGACGAAATCGACGAGCGACCTCAGGGGGTCCCGGTCGCCGGCCGGGGACTGCTGCCGCAGCATGGGCAGCCGCAGAACCTCGCGCGTCCTCTCCTCGCCGGCGAAGAGCACGATGTCGTCACCCACGGCATGGGCCGGCCAGAGGCCGTAGACACCCCTCGGCGTGAGGAGCTTCTCGCTCACGATGCGATCGAGGTGCGTTTTCGCCGCGGAGAAGAGCTCGCGCGCCGCCTCGCCGTACCGGTCATGATCGAGGATCTTCGGGTACCGTCCCTTGAGCTCCCAGGCCACGAAGAACGGCGTCCAGTCGATGTAGGGAACGATCTCCTCGAGGCTCACGTCGTCGAGACGCCGGAGCCCGATGAACGACGGCGCGGGAAGATCCTCGGCCAGGAACTCGACCGCGGGTCGCCTCTTCCGGGCCTCGTCGAGGGACAGGAGCGGCTTCCGGGTCTTGCCCTCGTGGAGAGTCCGGAGCGTCTCCTGCTCGTTCCTGTTCTCGGCGTCCAGAACCTCACGCCGCTTCGGGTCGATGAGGGCTCCCACCGTCTCCACCGACCGCGAGGCGTCGAGGACATGGACGACGGGCCCCGAGTAGGCGGGGGCGATCTTCACCGCGGTGTGAGGACGACTCGTGGTGGCACCGCCGATGAGGAGCGGCAGGGACATCCCGCGCCTCTCCATCTCGCGCGCCACAAACACCATCTCGTCGAGAGAAGGCGTGATCAGACCGGAGAGGCCCACCATGGTGGCCTTGTTCTCGACGGCGGAGTCGAGGATCCGGTCGCACGGAACCATCACCCCGAGATCGAGGATCTGGTAGCCGTTGCAGGCCAGCACCACTCCCACGATGTTCTTGCCGATGTCGTGGACGTCGCCCTTGACGGTGGCCATGACGATCTTGCCCCGGGACGAGCTCTCGCTCTTCTCCTCCTCCATGAAGGGTTCGAGGTAGGCGACGGCCTTCTTCATGGCCCGGGCGCTCTTCACCACCTGGGGCAGGAACATCTTCCCGGCCCCGAAGAGGTCGCCCACGATTTTCATGCCGTCCATGAGGGGCCCCTCGATGACCGCGAGCGGCCTTCCGAGGGACTTTCGGGCCTCCTCGGTGTCGTCCTCGATGTACTCCACGATGCCGTGGACGAGGGCGTGGGCGAGCCTCTCCCCCACCTCCTTCTCGCGCCAGGTGAGATCGGCGACCTCGCGCCTGCCCTTTCCCTTCACTCTCTCGGCGAAGGTCACGAGCCGCTCGGTGGCGTCCTTCCTCCGGCAGAAGATGACGTCCTCCACGTGCTCCTTGAGGTCGCCGGGCAGGTCCTCGTAGACCTCGAGCTGGCCCGCGTTGACGATGCCCATGTCGAGGCCGGCGCGGATGGCGTGATAGAGGAAGGCCGAGTGCATGGCCTCGCGCACCCCGTCGTTGCCCCGGAACGAGAACGAGAGGTTCGAGACGCCGCCGCTCAGCTTGACCCCGGGGCAGCGTTCCTTGATGAGACGGGTGGCCTCGATGAAGGCCATCGCGTAGCCGTCGTGCTCAGCGATGCCGGTGGCCACGGCGAGGATGTTGGAGTCGAAGATGATGTCCTCGGCGGGGAAGCGAACCCGCTCGGTGAGGAGGCGGTAGGCGCGCTCGCAGATCTCGACCTTGCGCTCCACGGTGTCGGCCTGGCCCGTCTCGTCGAAGGCCATGACCACGACCCCGGCTCCATACCGGCGCACGTGGCGCGCCTTGTCGAGGAAGGCCTCCTCACCGTCCTTGAGCGAGATCGAGTTGACCACGCTCTTCCCCTGGACGCACTTGAGCCCCTCCTCGAGCACCGACCAGCGGGAGCTGTCGACCATGATGGGGATCCGTGCGATCTCGGGCTCGGTGGCGATCAGGTTGAGGAAGGTGCGCATGCACTCCTCGGAGTTGAGCATCCCCTCGTCCATGTTCACGTCGAGGATGTTGGCGCCTCCCCGGACCTGGTCGAGGGCGACCTGGAGGGCGTCGTCGAACTTGCTCTCGGTGATGAGACGCCGGAAGCGAGCCGATCCGGTGACGTTGGTGCGCTCACCGATCATCTGGAAGTTGGACTCGGCGGTGATGCGCAGGGGCTCGAGGCCGGAGAACGAGGTCACCCGGGGTCCCGGGGGCAGGAGCTCGCGCGGCGGCAGATGAGCCACCTTGTCGTGGATGGCCTTGATGTGCGCCGGAGTGGTGCCGCAGCAGCCGCCCACCACGTTGACGAGACCGCTCCGCGCGAACTCCTCGAGAAGTCCGGCGGTGGTGTCGGGGGTCTCGTCGTATCCGCCGAAGGCGTTGGGAAGACCCGCGTTGGGATAGCAGGAGACGAACGGCGTGGCGATCCGCGCCATCTCGGCCACGAACGGGCGCATGTCGAGGGCGCCAAGCGAGCAGTTCACCCCCACGCAGAGGGGATCGGCGTGCATCACCGACAGGTAGAAGGCGTCGACGGTCTGGCCGGAGAGGGTCCTCCCGCTCTTGTCGGTGATGGCCACCGAGATCATCACGGGAAGGCGGATCCCCGTCTCCTCGAAGACCTCCTCGATGGCCACCAGGGCCGCCTTGGCGTTGAGGGTGTCGAAGATGGTTTCGACGAGCAGGATGTCGGAGCCGCCCTCGACGAGGCCTCGGGCCTGATCGGCATAGGACTCGCGCATCTCGTCGAAGCTCACCGGGCGGAAGGAAGGTCGGTTGACGTCGGGCGACAGCGAGAGCGTCTTGTTGGTGGGACCGAGGGATCCGGCCACGAAGCGGGGCTTCTTCGGCGTCCTCTCCGTCCACTCGTTGGCCTTCCGTCGAGCGATGCGCGCCGCCTCGCGGCTGATCTCGCGGGCAAGGGCCTCGGTGCCGTAGTCGGCCTGGGAGACGGAGGTGGCGGTGAAGCTGTTGGTCTCGATGACATCGGAGCCCGAGACCAGGAACTGCTCGTGGATCTCGGCCACGATCTCGGGCCGGGTGAGACAGAGGAGGTCGTTGTTGCCCTGGAGGGGGGAGGGGTGATCCTTGAAACGGTCGCCCCGGAAGTCCTTCTCGGACAGGCAATAGGTCTGGACCATGGTTCCCGTGGCGCCGTCCATGACGAGGATGCGCCGGCGCAGGATCTCCTCGAGGGTCCGGCGCAGATCGGCCACGGGAACGGGTCGCTGGATGCTGTTCTCGATCACTCCTGTCTTGCCTCCTCGGGCGCCCTGCCCCGGCCTGGCCCGGACGGGCCGACGGGCCTGGCCTCCGGCCCGGGGAGGTCATCGGACTGGAGAGGGTATATGCCTTTGCACAGATTGTAAAGGCGGGCAAGTCGCCGCGGCAGGCGCTCCGGCCTGCCGCGGCTCCCTCCCTCAGCGGTGGTCACATTCCCGGTTCAGCGGTTCGGCGCGCGCGGCCCGTCATTCGGACTCTGGGCGCCTGGCCCCACCCGGAACACCTTCTCGGCGAGGACGAAGTAGGCGATCCCGTCGTCGGACTCCACGATCACCTTGTAGGGACCGGCGGGAAAGCCCGGTACGGTCAGGATCACCTGCTCGGACAGTGGATCCGACAGGCTCGTGTCGTAGACCGCCCTCTTGGACCGGTAGATGATGTGATCGGTATTCAGATCCTTGATGGCCAGCATGATCTCGATGTAGTCCCCGTCCGCATCATCGAACGCCAGGGTGACGTCGAAGGGCTGGTTCGCGAAGGTCTGGGGGAAGGGCACACCGATCTTGACGATGGGCGCCTCGTTGTTCACCGGGTTTCCGGGCCCGATGATGTCGAAGGCACCCATCCGGCTCAGGCCGGCGAGCTGCGAGATCACGGCTCGCCCCTCCAGCGGTGCGCGGGGGCTGACCACGACGTCCACCGAGGCCGTGTAGTCATCCAGAGCCGCGAAATCGGTGATGAGAATGCCCGCTCCGAGGCTGACCACCTGCTCGGGATTGGCGAACAATGGCTCCTCGGCCGAAACCAGGATGCCCCGGACCGTCGTGCCCTGCTCCAGCACGTCGGGCGAGATGCTGATCGGCTCCGAGATGTCATCGGTGGGAACATCCGCGATGAGAAGATTGTCGAGGGAAAATGTGTAGCCACAACCTGTGGCTCTCTGGGGGGTACCCGGTCATTCCAGGCAGAAGTTGGGATCGATGTGCGAGAAGGTGATGGTGTAGCCGGTCAGGTCCCCGTTGGCATGCACTGCATCCGAGGGTCTCGACTTGCCGAACCTCCAGGTTCCGTCCTTGTCGCGCACCTGGTAAACGATACGATCCTGGGTCTCACCGGGGAGAGGCGGAAGCCAGTCCAGCCTGAGGTCCTTGGCGTCGGGACAGCTGTCCTCGGTGGTGTATCCACGACCACAGAAGATCCCGATGGTGGAGGAGTTGCCCCCTCCCTGGGAGACGTCGTAGACGCAGAAGTTCCAGAACGGGCGCAGCATCCGGGAGGCGAGGAGGGGATACTCCTTGCCGGTATCGGGATCGGGGATGAGGGCCTTGAAGTTGATGGCCTCGCCGATGTCGAACTGCTCCAGGGTGATCTGCTGATCGATGATGAAGGACGTGGCTCCGCGAGGAGCCTCGATCCTCACCCCATCTCCCTGCTTGAAGACGGTGACCTGAAGTTTTCCACCCACTTCGACCATCACTGCGCTACCGATGACGCTGTACAACGTGTCATCGATCACTCCGTCCTCGAAATCATCGCGCACCAGCTCGGTCGCCTGGAGCGACACCGGGCAAAGCATCGAAGCGATGACGGTGCCGGCCACGAGGAGGCGTTTGGGGCCCCCGACGCCGAATACTGCACGTGGTTTGACGCTGGAAACAGATCTCATGAAGAACTCCCTTCGTTCGGGTCAGCTCGGAGCTGACCCACCATGGGTATGCCGCGATCGACGAGACGGTGACGGTCCCAACAGGTAGCGCCTCTGGTCTCTCTCCGACTCTTGACGACCCCGGACGGGATTGAATCGATGATGCGCAGGCGCGGGTCGTGACCCCGCTCCTCGCGGATAGGCTCAGTACCCCGCCACCGCGGCGTCGAGCCAGGTTCCCTGGATCTCACCCACTCCGCCGTCGTCCGCAGCCGAGTAGTAGTCGACGATCATCACGGCATAGGTCCCCGGGGGCACGTTGAAGATGAACGTCACGGAGTCACCCACTGCCAGGGGAATGGGATCGGGATCCAGAAGGGTAGCCGTACGATCCAGAGGCTCTCCCACGAGAAGGTCATCGAGGACGACGCGTGTACTGCTGGTGTTGACGCGCCGCTGGATCCAGATCACCTCCGAGCCCGACCGATTCGGGACCTCGGCCTCGACGGAGATGCTGCGGTTGGCAATGGGCTGGGCCACGGCCGCTCGTCCCTGCCCCGCTTCTCCGGTGCCCGCCTTCCCCTGTCCGGTCAAGGCCTTCCAGGTCAGGCCATCGCTGGGAACCCGGGGCGAGAGCGGCTCCCCGTTCTGGCTCCACCGGAAGATGGTGCCCAGAGGGGTCAGATTTCCGGTGATCTGGAACCCGAAGTGGCCCATGCCTCCCGGGTTGACCTGGCCGCCATCCTCCGGCGGCCCCCATCGTATGACGGTTCCGCTTCCCTCCTGGGTCACGCTCGCGTCGGGAGGGGCAAAAGGATTCAGCGCACCGTTGTAGACGTCGGTGATGCTGCCCGGGACGATCCCGTCCAGAAAGACCTCGAAGTCATTGGCGATGAACACGGTGCGGTTCCAGACGTCGAAGTTGCTCAGCGACCCCTCGATGGTGGGCGGCTGACTCAGGCCGGGAACCGAGAAGGACAGGAGGCACACCGCTCCTCCGGCGATGCCGAGAAGGATCCGCCACACGGGCAGACGGATCGTCTGCCAGATCATCATGGATTGCTTCATGAAAACACCTCACTTGTTGAACACCACGACAATGGTCAGGGACGGTCACCGAAAATCGAGACGGTCAGACGTCTCGAGGCGCTCGCATCGATCAATCGGGGACGGAGCATCTGACTTTTGAGCGCACCGAGTCCATGGACTGATTGCACGGAGTGCAGGCACTACCGCACGGAGAGCATGGGCTGGCCACCAAAGCCAGGAGCTCGATCCGGAGTGTCGGGCTACTCGTGCAGCCGGGGAGGAGCAGCAAACAAGGGGAAGAGGGATTGCCGCCGGGGAGGACTGGGAGTAGAGGTCATGGGGCTGGGCCTCCTCGAATACTCGTCGAGTCTCACGACTCGATCTGTCGTTCGTCCGGCCCTTGTGATCGGATGATAACCGGAAGCGGAAAGAAACAGCAAGCAAAAAAAGTTTCTCTTCTGCCGCGCATCCTGCCGCCAAGCAGTAGCGCGACCTACACCACGCGCGCCCCCTTCTCCTCCAGCAACATGCGGAGAATCGAGCGATGACACCTGCTCTCGTTCTCGCAGTAACACCCCACCGCCAGGCTCGTCGTGTGCGACAGCGTAGCCAGGAGCTCGAGAATTCGTTGACTCTCGGGCTTCTTCATCTCCGCCCGGTAGCGGCGCTCGAACGTCTTCCAGTCCTTGTCGGTCTGCGCGCCGAGGGCCTGCTTCACCAGCTCTTCGCCGGGGGCGAGATTGGGAAGCCAGGTGTCGTAGAAGTCGCGCGTGGCGAGATGCTCCTTCTTCACCCCGCGCGGTGGCCGCCGAACCGTGCCGATGCGGATCCCCTCGTTCTTCTTGCGCGGCGTTCCCAGACGCACGATGTGAATGGCCATGGTTCGGGTTCCTTTCAGAGCCTCGGCAGCAGGGCTCCGGTCCTCTGGCGAAGATCGGCGTACTGCTGGCCGAACTTCGCCTCCAGGGCCCTCTCCTCGCGGGGGATCACCACGAGGCGGACGGCGACCACGGTCACCAGGGTGATGGCGAGGATGAAGCCGCTCGCCGACATGAGACCGAGCCCCACGAACATCACGATTCCCGTGGTGTAGAGGGGGTGGCGAATCCACCGGTAGGGACCGATGGTCACGAGCTCGTGATCCTTCTTGGTGAGCACGGTCTCGCTCACGTTGGCGCCGAGGCTGCCGAGGGTCCAGGCGACGGACGGAATGGCGAGGATCCCCAGCCCCGCCCCGACCCAGCGGAGCCAGGCAGGCAAGGGGAGCTCCGCCCAGCTCATCCATCCCGGCATCACGATGGTGGTCAGGACCCCGAGGAAGAGCGGCAGCGCCACCACGAGCCGGAAGGCCATCATCCAGCCCCCTTCCCGGGACCGGGCGATGGTCTCCTTTTGCTGTCGGGCCCGGCGCCGGTGGTACCCGGACACGGAGCCGCAGCCGATCAGGACCACGAGCATGATCAGGCGAAACATGGGTCGTCCTCTCCTGGGCTTGTCACCGGTATACGGCGGTGAGGGGATTCGTTCCAGGGACCAGGAAGAGATGCCACGTCATGGACAAGGAAGATCCGGCCGGCCGGGAGAGCGGAGGGGAGCCGCGTCATGGGCGAGGGGCTCGTTTGACACGAAGGGCGCGAAGGGAAGACGAAGGGCACGATGGAAGAGAGCCGCGACGGCCGAAGCGGCCGCCGCTGCAGGGGGAGGGGGCGGAGAGGAGTTAAGAAGTGTGCCTGGCACCTTTCTTAACAGGGTGTCGATTCCCGAGTTATTTTGCCCTAACGGTTGCTGCGATCGTTGTGTGAGAATTCACCGGGCCTCGCGTCGTCTCCCGATCGGCCCCAGCTCGCTTCGCTCGCCTCCGGGTGGGGGCCG
>Ga0326597_10002012_pt1 | contig 31072 bp, 24 predicted proteins | sample RVTome_12_FD_203789 | JGI IMG/M metagenome (GOLD analysis project Ga0326597, IMG submission 203789) | Soil microbial communities from uranium-contaminated site in the Upper Colorado River Basin, Wyoming, United States - RVT100D185 | ecosystem: Environmental > Terrestrial > Soil > Contaminated >...
GACCCCGGCGCGGTCGCTCGCGGGGGCCCCGACACCCCGCGCCGCTCCCGCGCCCTTCGGCGTGACTCAGGGCGTCCCGAGCGGGGTCGAGGGACGCGGGCGCGCCGTGCGCGCCGGCGGCCCATTATCCCCGATGCTCCCACAGCGGAAAAGCGGCCGCGCGCGACGATTGACCGACGCCGGAGGCGCGGCCACAATGGCGCTGGTCACGCCATCCGCCGGGTCAGCCGGCACGAGGGAGCCTGTCATGCCTCAGCTTACACGCCCGCTCATCCACGTCGCCGCCGGTGCGCTGGCGCTGACGCTGATCCCGGTCGCTGCCCAGGAGCGCCGGCCGCGCGCCCGCGATCTCGGCATCGCGCCGGGCGTGTTCGAGCCGGGCCCGCTCAACGCGATCACGGACGTCGCTGGCGTCAGGGTCGGCCACACGACCCTCATCGAGGGCGACCGCGTCCGAACCGGGGTGACGGCGATCCTGCCGCACGCGGGCAATCTCTTCCAGGAAAAGGTCGCGGGCGCCGTCTTCGTCGGCAACGCCTTCGGCAAGCTGGCCGGCTCGACGCAGGTGCGCGAACTCGGCACCATCGAGACGCCGATCGTGCTGACCAACACCCTGTCGGTCGGCACGGCCGTCGAGGCGGTCGTCGCGTGGACCCTGGGGCAGGCGGGCAACGAGGATGTCCGATCGGTCAACGCGCTGGTGGGCGAGACGAACGACGGCGGGCTGAACGACATTCGCGGCCTGCACGTGAGGCGCGACCACGTGTTCGCGGCGATCCGATCCGCCGCAGCCGGCCCCGTGGTCGAAGGCTCGGTCGGCGCCGGCACCGGTACGCAGGCGTTCGGCTGGAAAGGCGGCATCGGTACGGCGTCCCGCCGGCTCCCCGCCCGGTACGGCGGCTACACGCTCGGCGTCCTCGTGCAGAGCAATTACGGCGGCGTCCTGACGATCGACGGCGCGCCGGTCGGGAAGGCGCTGGACCGCTACGCGTTTCGACCCCAGGCCGGCGCGGACGAAATGCCCGACGGCTCCTGCATGATCGTCGTGGCCACCGACGCGCCGCTCGACGCGCGCGATCTCACGCGCCTGGCCGCGCGGGCCCTGTTCGGCCTCGGGCGCACGGGCTCTTCGTTCTCCAACGGCAGCGGCGACTTCGCGATCGCCTTCTCGACCTCGGCCGAGATGCGGATCCGGTCGGGTGAAGCCACCCCACGGGCGCAGGCCGTGTTGCCGACCGACGCGGTCTCGCCGCTCTTCCAGGCCGCCCTCGAAGCCACCGAGGAGGCGGTCTACAACTCGCTCTTCCAGGCGACGACCGTGACCGGCAACGGCCGCACGGCCGACGCGATCCCGATCGAGCGGGTGCGGGAGATACTCAAGAAACACGGGAGGTAATGCCCACGGAATGACCACGGAATGCGTGACGGAATGAGCCACGGAATGAGCCACGGGAACTGGCGTCGCCCCGTGCGACATTCCGTGGTTCCTTCCGTGGGTCTTTCCGTGGTTCCTTCCGTGGTCCTTCCGTGGCCTTTCCGTCAGTCCTCCGCACTCCCCGCGAGCAGCGGCTCGATCGGCTCGAGCCGCGCGCCGTTCTCGTCGCACACGGCGAAGCGCGAACGCTCGCTGGTGTACATGCCGACGCCGGCGTATTCCCCCTTCGCGTTCACGACGTAGAAGTTGATGCCGAAGCTGGGCTCGCCGCGGCTGTTGAGCAGCCGCGGCTCGATCGTGTTCGCCTTGATGCGGCGGCAGGCCTCGAGCGCCGCGTCCTTGGGATGCCGGCCGCGCCGCATCTCCTCGACGATCAGGAACGAGCACAGGTTGTAGAGGTTCGCCTCGCCGCGCCCCGTCGAGCCGGCCGCGCCGACCCCGCCGTCCACGTACAGCCCCGCGCCCAGGATCGGCGAATCGCCCACGCGACCGGGGATCTTCCACGCCAGGCCGCTCGTCGTCGTCACGCCGCAGATCTCCCCCTTCGGACCGACACCGTCGCAGTTGATCGTGCCGTAGAGGTGATTCTCGTCGAGGAGCCCCTCGGCGACCATCTCCCGCACGACCTCCTGCTCGCGGATCTGCCGCTTCGTCGGATCCAGGTAGTGCGCGGGATCGGTTCGCCGCTTCCACTCGAGCCAGATCCGACGCGATCGATCGGTATTGAGGTCGTCCTCGACGGTGAAGCCCATGTTCCGGGCGAACTCCTGCGCGCCTCGGCCGACGATCAGGTGATGGTCGGTCTGCTCCATCACCGCCTTGGCGACGAGCGACGGCGTCCGCACGCCCTCGAGGCAGGCGACGGCCCCCGCCTGTTTCTTCGGCCCGTGCATGCAGCAGGAGTCGAGCTGCACGACCCCGTCGGCGTTGGGCAGCCCGCCGTAGCCGACGCTCGAGTCCTCGGGATCCAGCTCGACGATGTTGACGCCCGCCACGAGGCTGTCGAGCACGTCGTCGCCCTTCGTGATTCGCTCGAAGGCCGTCTCGACACCGGTCTTCGGGCCGCCGTTCTTGAACCGATGGCCGTTGGCGGAGGAGATGACGACGGGCTTGACGGATCGCGGAGTCATCATGGTCGGACTCTGGCCGAAGAGCGTTCTGGGCGTTGCCGCGGCGGCGAGGCCGGCGGCGCCGGTGAGCACGAAGTCACGCCGGTTGATGCGTTTCATGGGCGCTCTCTCCTCCCGCGTCCCGGCCACACCGGCTCCGCGGGCGCTGCAGTACTCGGTTCCTCAATTCTCAATTCTCACTTCCCACTTCTCACTTCTCAGTCCACCCCAGCCCGGTTCCACTTCGCGACGATCTCCTCGACCAGCGCCGCCATCTTGTCGTTCACCTTCGTGAAGTACTCCCGCGCCTTCTCCAGGTCGAACGTCGGATAGCCCTGGCCCGCCTGGTAGAGCCCGATCGTCGTCGGGTTCGGGTAGGCGCTCCACGTCCCGGCTGCGGGGTTGGCCGTGGTCATCTCCGGACCGGCGTAACGCTCCTCGTGCACGAGGGCGGGATCGATGGCCATCATGAACGCGTTCTCGTTCTCGCCGGCGTGTCCGCCGTCCTCGCCGAACACCGCCAGCGTGACGTCGGCGCAGTACGACCACCAGTTGACGACGAGCGTCCGGATGCCCGCCTCGCGGCCGATCTCCATCGCCACCGCGTTCAGCACGGCGGTCTGCGGACCGCCGTGCCCGTTGACGAGGATGACGTTCTTGAAGCGGTTCTTCGCCAGCCCTCGGAGGATCGCCGCCAGATAGGGACGGTAGGCCTCCTCGGGGATGGTGAACGCGCCGGGATACGCGTCCATCGAGCCGGTGATGCCGTAGGGGACGACGGGCGCAATCATCGCGTTGACGCGCGGCGCAATGGCGCGGGCGATCGCGACCGGCGCCAGGATGTCCGAGCCGTTCGCGGTCACGCCGTGCGGCTCGAGGGTGCCGAGGGGCAGCAGCACGGTCTCGATCCGCGCCGGCACCCACTCGCGGAACTCCATCCAGTTGATGCGTTCCAGCTCGCGCGTCGAGGGGCCGGTCTGCGCCCCGGCGGACGCGGCGCAAAGCGCGACGCCGGCGGCCGCGACACACCCGATCGCTGCCTTCCTGATCCTCATCGTGCGCACTCCTTGGGCGGCGGCGCCGTGGCGGCGCCGCGGGGAGAGGGCTAGTCTAGCAGGCCGCGGTGAAGATCTGCACGGCCTGCGTAGCCCGCGAGGTGACATCGGCCACGGGCTGCTCGCGCACGGGGCCGCGCGGCAGCGACAGCGGCACCAGGTGGCGCGATTGACGGAGCCGGCCGGCGCGGCTAGGATTTGGAGTTGTCCGCGTGAAGAGGCACATCAGCATCGACACCGTCCGTGAGGCGGCGACGGCCGTCTATCGGGCCGCGGTCTGCACCCCGCTCATCCGCCTCGATTATCCGGAAAGCGACGTCGAGATCTACCTCAAGCTCGAGAACCTCCAGCCCATCGGGTCCTTCAAGATCCGTGGGGCGTACAACGCGGTCCGTCAGCTGCCGCCGGACGCGCTCGCGCAGGGCATCTGGACGATCAGCGCCGGCAACGCCGCCCAGGGCGTGGCGTACGCGGCCCGCATGATGGGCGCCCGCTGCTCGATCCTGATGATCGACACCGCGCCCGACACCAAGCGCCGGGCGGTCGGCCGGCTGGGCGGCACGATCGTGCCGGCGTCGTACGACGAATGCTGGAAGGCGCTCGAGGAGCGCCGGTCGGACCGGATGCAGGGCTTCTTCGTGCACCCGTTCGACGATGACCGGTTCATCAGCGGCAACGGCACCATCGGACTGGAGATCCTGGACGCGCTGCCCGACGTGGACGCGGTGATCGCGCCGCTCGGCGGCGGCGGGCTGCTCGCCGGCATCGGCTGCGTGATGCGCGCCCTGCGGCCCGAGGCGCGCGTCTACGCGGCCGAACCCGAGACCGCCGCGCCGCTGGCCGCCTCGCTCGAGGCCGGAGCGCCTCGGTACTTCCCCGGGTGGACGGCGTCGTTCGTCGACGGTGCGGGCGGCAAGTCGGTCATTCCGACGATGTGGCCGCTGCTGTCGACCTGGGTGCACGGATCGCACGTGGTGTCGCTCGCGGAGGTGGCCGAAGCGATGCGCGTGACGGCCGAGCGCGCGCGCGTCATCGCCGAAGGCGCGGCCGGCTGCGCGGTGGCGGCGGCGCTGTCGGCCCGTCCGCGGCGCGCCGGACACCGCAAGATCGTCGCGGTCGTGTCGGGCGGTAACATCGACCTCCACCGGTTCGCCGAGGTGACCGGCGCCTGCCGCGGCTGAGCGTGCGGCGCGAACGCCCCGAGCCCCGAGCCACGACAGGATCAATGACATCGTGACGCCGACGACGCTTGGCCCCGCCTCCCTCCCTCCGCTCCCCGAGCGCATCGGCCGGCTCAACGAGCTGGTCTACGACATGTGGTGGAGCTGGAACCACCGGGCGCGCGAGGTGTTCCGGCGGCTCGACTACCCGCTCTGGCGTCGCACCGCGCACAACCCGGTGCGCATGCTGCGGCAGATCGCGCCCGAGATGATCGCGCGCGCGGTGAAGCAGCCGGACTTCCTGAACCTCTACAACGCGACGATGGCCGCGCTCGACAGCGCGCGCGCGGCCACCGACACCTGGTGGCACCAGCGCCACCCTGGCCTCTCGTCGCGCCCCATCGCCTATTTCTCCGCGGAGTTCGCCTTCCACCAGTCGCTGCCCATCTATGCCGGCGGCCTCGGCGTTCTCGCGGGCGATCACCTGAAGGAGGCAAGCGACCTCGGCCTGTCGCTCGTGGCGGTCGGATTCATGTATCCCCAGGGTTACTTCCACCAGAAGGTCTCGGCGGAGGGGTGGCAGCAGGAGGTCTACGAGCGCCTCGACTGGGCCGACGCCCCAATCCAGATCGCCGAAACGTCGGCCGGCACCCCCTGCATCATCGCGGTGCCACTCGGCAATCGCAGCGTGCTCGTGCAGGTGTGGCGCGTGCGGCTGGGCCGGGTCCAGCTCTACCTGCTCGACACCGGCCTCGAGGAGAACGTACCCTGGGACCGCGATCTGTCGGCGCGGCTCTACGGCGGCGACCGAGAGACCCGCATCCAGCAGGAGATCATCCTCGGCATCGGCGGCGTGCGGGCGCTGCACGCGCTGGGCCACGATCCGGGCGTGTGGCACCTCAACGAGGGCCACGCGGCGTTCGTCGTGCTCCAGCGCATCCGCGACCTGCTGGAGCGGGGGGAGAGCTTCGAGGCGGCGCTCGCCGAAGTCCGCCGCACCACGGTATTCACGACGCACACCCCGGTGCCGGCCGGCCATGACGCGTTTCCGTTCCAGCTCGTCGAGAAGCACCTGGCCGGCGCCTGGGGCACGCTGGGCGACCACCGCGACGCGTTCCTCGCGCTGGGCCACCATGACAACGGCGGCGGGCCGCTGTTCAACATGACGGCGCTGGCGCTGCGCGCCGCCGCCAACGTGAACGCGGTCAGCGAGCTCCACGGGCAGGTCACGCGCGACATGTGGGCGTCGCTCTGGCCCGACCGGGCCGAGACGGACCGGGCGATTCAGGTGGTGACCAATGGGGTCCACCTCGCCACGTGGCTGTCCTCCGAGATGGCGAAGCTGTTCGAGCGCCACCTCGGCGCCGACTGGCGCGACCACGAGGAGGATCCGGAGTTCTGGCAGGGCGTGCTCGACATCCCCGACGAGGAGATCTGGGCCGTGCGGCAAGCGCTGCGCAACTACCTGTTCGCGTTCGTGCGCGAGCGCGCCCGGCGCCGGTGGGTGGAGGAGCAGGTGTCCGCCGCGCGCGTCGTCGCCGCCGGCACGCTGCTCGACCCCGCGGCGCTGACGATCGGCTTCGCCCGGCGGTTCGCCGACTACAAGCGTCCCGAGCTGGTGTTCCACGACCCCGAGCGGCTCGCGCGCATCCTCAACGCGCCGCGGCGGCCGGTCCAGATCGTCTTCGCCGGCAAGTCGCACCCGGCCGACGACCAGGGTAAACGCCACCTTCAGCGCGTGTACCAGCGCGCGGTCGACCCGGCGTTCGGCGGGCGCGTCGCCTTCGTGGACGACTACGACTTGCACGTCGCCCACTACCTGGTGCAGGGGTGCGACGTGTGGATGAACAACCCCCGCAAGCCGCTCGAGGCGAGCGGCACGAGCGGCATGAAGGCCTCGATCAACGGCGTGCCGCACCTGAGCATCGGCGACGGCTGGTGGGCGGAAGGCTACACCGGCTCGAACGGCTGGCTCATCGAGGGTGGATCGGCGGACGACCCCGCGGAGGTCGACGCCCGCGACGCCGACGCGCTCTACCGCCTGCTCGAAGAGGAGGTCGTCCCGACCTTCTACGACCGCGACGACCGGGGCGTGCCACCACGCTGGATTGGCATCGTCAAGGAGGCGGTGCGAACCATCACGCCCCGCTTCTGCGCGCGGCGCATGGTGAAGCAATACGCGGACCGCATGTACGCGCCGGTGCTGCGCGGACCAGGGAAATAGGGCTGCAGGTTCCAGGCTGCGGGCCGCAGGTCCATCTGATAGAATTCGAGCGCATGCCTCGGAAGACAGCCGCCCAGGCGCGGTGCGCGCTGTGCGGCGCGAAAGACGTCTCGGAACCCAGGGGCGAGGAGCGGTACTGCCGCGACTGCTGGGACAAGAAGATCGCCGTCGAGGAGATCGTCGCCCGGGAGTTCACGCTGAAGCGGTACATCCGCGCGCACTCGGCCGAGAAGTACCTGCTGTACCACTCCACGCAGAAGCGCCCCTGCGGCCAGCTCATCGTCGTCGACGACGGCTACGACCTGTTCCTGACGCTCGTGCTCTACCCCAGCTTCGTCTGGGACGAGCCCGCCTATCACCTGGAAGGCGACCCCGAGGGCCGGACGTTCGCGGAGATCCTCGTCGACGTCGTCGCGACCGAGGTCATCGAACCCTGGGGCGGCGGCAAGTGGCACCTGGAGATCTTCCGGGCGTCGAACCCCGAGCCCGAAGACTGGAACGGCGAGATGTAGCAACGCCCGGACGCAGTTGAGCCTGCGGCGCGCCCGGGTCTATAATCCTCGCAGGATGGGAATCGGTCGATGCCTGGGAGGGCGCCAATGAAACGCCTGGAACTCTTACTGCTGACCGCGATTGTCGGAAGTGGACTGCTCGTCATCGGCTGCGGAGGCAGCGACACCGGGACGACGCCAGCTGAACAGCCCGCGGCGTCCGCCCCCGCCGAGGCCGCGGCACCGGCAGCCACGACCGAACCCGCCGCGACCAGCGCACCGTCTCAGGCGGACGCCGCTGACGAAGCCGCAGGCGAAGACGCGGGGCAGGAGAAGACCCGGTTCGTGCCGCCGATCCGCGGCACGGCGAACATCGAGATCCTCGCGCCGGTGACCAAGGTCGAGGGGAACGACGTCGTCACGCGGCTCAAGATCCGGAATGCCTCGCTCGGCGCCATCGCGCTGCTCCGCGTGGACGAAACCTGGTACGACAAGGCGGGAAACGCCATGCCGGGCGACACGCAGCGCTGGCGCAAGCCGTTCCTGCCGGGCGAAGTGATCGACATCGAGCTGCGCGTGCCGAAGAGCTCGCGGTTCTACCAGAACAACTTCCAGTTCTCGCACGCAAACGGCAAGATCGACGTCAAGACCGTCAAGAGCTTTCCGAAGCCGATCGAGGGGTAGGCACGGCGCCGCCGCGCGCGGCGCCGTTCGTCCTCGCCAGGGCGCGGGTCAGCGCCCGCGCTTGCGGATGGCCTCGAAGCGGACGTCGCCATCGGTCCGCGCCACGCGGATCAGGTGGAACGGCGAGGTGATCACCTGCGCGAGCATGGCGCCGGGGCCGGGCATCGTCTCGGTGTACCGGACGACCAGGCCCTTCGCTTCCGGCTCCACGCCGGTGATCTCCACGTCGTAGCCACCGGTGTTCCGCGCCCCGAGGAACACACCGACCACCATCTCGGTCGAGAAATCCACCTCGGGCGCCATGGCGCCGGGACCGCCATGATCCCGCCACAGCGTCTGCCAGTCGCCGGCCGAGCGGACCACCGCTTCGCGCGGCTCCATGATGTCGCTGATTCCGCCGCGCGCGATCGAAGTCATGGGTATGAGCGCCTCGAGGAACAGAGTCGCGAGCACGAGTGGCACCATGACGGCCTCCGGAATGAACGAGTGAGCCGACGGCTCCCGGTCACGGCCGGCCGGCCTGGCCGGCCAGGACATGGAACAGGATCTCGCGGGCGGGGACGTCGCCGCCGAGCCGGGAGCGCGCTTCCACCCGCAGGACGTAGAGCCCCGGCGCCAAGTCCTGGAGGGGGACCTGTGCGCTGTAGCCGTACCCGCCGCGCGCGCCCCCTAGCTCAGCGCTCCGCCGCTGGTCCTCCGTCTTGAACACGACCCGCCCGTCGTCGGTCAGCACGCTCGTGACGATGTCGACGGTGTGCGGCGTGGCGGGCTGGTTGTCGTAGACCTCGACGAACAGCGCCAGCGTGTCGGACGCGAAGAACTCCCGGACGGTCGTCGGCTGGCCCGGCAGGACCTTCTTCACCTCCTCGTCTGCCTTGGGGGTGAGCGTCTGCGCGGCACGCGCCGACGTGAGGACCAGCCCGCTCATCAGGAGCGGCGCGTCGGAGAAATCCGGCACGATGAGGTCGTAGATGAGGCTGCCGACGCGGCCGGCGTTTTCCTCGTGAGCGGCGATCCGGAACTGGTAGCGGCCCGGTGGCACCGACACCCGCGACGTGAACCGCACGCCGCGCTGGAGCAACAGCGCATGGGTCTGCGGGCGCAGATCCAGCTTTACGCTGTTGCGGTCGCCCCCCTTCACCTTGCCCGAATGGTCGTAGACTACGAGCGACATCTCGAGCGCATCGACAAACCGGCCGTTGCGCTCGGCGAAGTCGAAGTCGGTGCCGGGCACCTCGATGCTCAAGAGCACCGACGCATCCTTGTTCTCACCTTTGAACGGCGCCGCGACCGCGCGGAGCGTGAGGCCGCTGACCGGCAGCGGGCTCGCCAGCGCGTCACGCAGCGCCGCCGACGTGCCCGCGGCTGCCTCGCTCGGTTGCGTCTCCGCCCGGCCGCGCGGCGCCACGTAGCCTTTGCGGGCCTTCACGCCGTACCCGGGCCGCTTGACCCGTACGTCGATCTTCCGGAACCGGCCGTCGCGCCGGTCGTTGGTCGGATAGTACCCGAGCACGTAATACGTGCTGTTCTCCTCGAGGATCCGTGAAAACGCGCCCGCGAAGTCGTTGGAGTTCACCGCCGCGAACCCCCCCGTCTCATCCGCCAGCACCCGCAGGCTGTCCTGCGCGATGCGCAGCTCGTTGAAGAGCGCCGTGCTGCCGATGCTGTTGTCATCGGGGAACGACTGGATCTCGATGCCCTCGTCGCCGAGCGCCGTCAGGCCGCGAGGGTCGACGGTGTACAGACTGACATTGTTGCGCGTGGCGGCGCCGATGACCTGCTGCGTGTCCTGGATGATCGAGGTGGCGTACCGGTTGTCGAACGGGTTGTTGATGTCGTAGTCGATGCCCTCGCTGAACAGCACCACCGACTTGCGGCGCCCGCGGATGCCGCCCAGCCAGTCCGACAGCGCCTCGAGCGTGCCGAGCATCGACTGGGCCTGGTACCCGCGCTCGAAGTCGTCCGGATCCGTGATCTTGTCCCCCGCGTTCGGCGTGCCGCGGTTCTGGAAGTACTGCTCGATCATGCCCGCGGTCGCCGAGCGGACCTTGCGCCCCATGAACCGGTCGATCGCGCGCACGAGCAGCGTCCGGCTGCTCGTGAAATCCTGGCTGGCATCGGTGCGGCCGCTCGTGGGCAGGACCGCCGCCAGGTCGTTGGCACCGACGTACCGCTCGACAAACTGCTTCGCGGCGTTCTTGACCTGCGCCGACCGCAGGACGTGCGTGTGCAGGTCGTCGAGCACGAGGACGAAGATGCGCCCGTCGAACTCCTTCGCGTTGCTCCGCACGTCGGGCTCGATCGCCACCGGACTGAAGAGCGGTCGCTCGGGGCGCTCGATCGGAATGTCGACCAGCGAGAAGACCGAGACGGGCTGCGGCCGGCCGTCCTCGAGCACCTCGAAGTCGTCCTTCGTCAGGGTGCGGACCAGGTTGCCCCGCGCGTCGGTGACGATGGCGTCCACCTCGACGTAGTTGATCTCCACCTTGAAGGTGACCGCGGGCGGCTCCTGCTCCGAGGGTCTTCGAGGCGACTGGCTCTGGGCCAGCGCGAATCCCGTCATCACGGCCACCAGGCCGGCTGACATCAGCAGTCTTCGCATGGCTGTATACCGATCGACGCCCCGGAACCGGCCGGGCGTTGGCCCACCGGCCGGTCGAGGCCCGCGCTCAGGACAGGCAGGGTGAAAGCTGGCGTTTCGTCACTTCATTATAGCCCGGCCGGCTTGCCGGACGCGCGCGCCCCCGGGTCCGGGCTGAGCGCCCCGAGGCGGCCGGCCCGGCGCTACCCCTTTATGACGCCGATCGGGCGCAACTGGACGACGCGGCGGGCCAGCCCCGCCTGGTCGACTACCCGGACGACGTCGGCCACGTCCTTGTACGCCTCGGGCATCTCCTCGGCCACCGTCGCCATCCCGGCCGCCATGACGTAGACGCCGCGCGCCTCCAGCTCGCCGAAGAGCGACCGGCCCCGCGCGGACCGCTTGGCCTGGGCGCGGCTCATCCGGCGGCCGGCGCCGTGGCAGGCGGAGCCGAACGTCTCGCCGAAGGCCCGATCGGTGCCGGCCAGCACGTAGGAATAGCGCCCCATGTCGCCCGGAATGAGCACCGGCTGCCCGACCTCGCGGTAGGCCGCCGGCGTCTGGGCATGGCCGGGCGGATACGCGCGCGTCGCCCCTTTTCGGTGCACGCACAGCTCCCGGCGCCGGCCGTCGACGACGAACGTCTCGAACTTGGCGATGTTGTGGCAGACGTCGTAGACGACCTCGATGCCGGTCCGGTCGGGCGCAATGCCGAGCGCGTGCGCCACGCTCTCGCGCACGTGGTGCCCCATGACCTGGCGGTTGGCGAACGCGAAGTTCGCGGCGGCCGACATCGCGGCCAGGTACGCACGCCCCTCGGGCGATCGGATCGGTGCGCAGCAGAGCTGGCGGTCGGGCAGGGTGATGCCATATGTGCGCGCGGCCTCGACCATCACGCGCAGGTGCTCCTGGCAGACCTGATGACCCAGGCCCCGCGATCCGCTGTGAATCATGATGGTGACCTGATCGCGGAACAGGCCGAACGCCGACGCGATGCGCTCGTCGTAGATCTCGGCGACGTACTGGACCTCGGCGAAGTGGTTGCCCGAGCCGAGCGTGCCGAGCTGCATCTGGCCGCGCTCGAACGCCCGGTCCGACACACGGTCGGCATCGGCGCGCGCGAGGCAGCCGTGCTCCTCGATGACCTCCAGCTCGTGGGCCCGGCCGAATCCCTGCTTCACGGCCCAGCCGGCGCCCTGCTCCAGCACGTCCCTGAGGTCGCGCTTCGAGAGGCGCAGGTCGCGCCGGCGACTGCCCACGCCGGTGGGCACGCTCGCGTACATCGCGGCGACGATGTCGCGCAGCCTCGGGAGCACGTCCGTTCGGCTCAGACCTGAGCCGAGGAGGCGGACCCCGCAATTGATGTCGTAGCCGACACCGCCGGGCGACACCACGCCATCGGCCGCGTCCATCGCGGCCACGCCGCCAATCGGAAACCCGTAGCCCCAGTGGATGTCGGGCATCGCGAGCGAGGCGCCCACGATGCCGGGCAGGTGCGCGACGTTGCAGACCTGCTCGAGGCACGGATCATGCCGGATGTCCTCGATGAGCCGCTCGTCGGCGTACACGAGACCATCGACGCGCATGCCGCCGCTTTTCGGGATCCGCCAGCGGCAGTCGTCGAGGCGCTCGAGCGCAGTTGGTGCAGTCATGGGTTAAGCCGGTACTCGGTCCTCGGTACTCGGGACTCGGGCGCGAGTCGCGTCACGCCGTCACGGCCCCCCCGAGTACCGAGTACCGAGCCCCGTCGGCCCGCCCTCCCATCAGATATCAAACACCACGATCGTCTCCACCTCTCCGTCCACCTCGACGATGGCGAGCTGGTGGTAGGTCGCGCCCTTCACCAGCACGCGCGCGCGGTGCCGCGCCTCGTCGAACGGCTCGCCGTCGACGGTCGCGTCGAGGCGCCAGGTGCCGCCCTCGTCGATGACCTGCGCGTCGGCCCGCGCCACGAGCAGACCGTCCACCTCGAACCGGTACACCAGCTCGTTGAGCCAGTCCACCAGCAGCAACTCCGGCGACGAGGCAGCGAGCGACACCCCGTGGCGCGCGGTCGGCCGAACGCCCTCCGGCTCGACCAGCGTCGCCGTCAGCGCGCGCGCCGCGTCGGCGAAGAGCGCGCCGAGCGACGCCGCGCGGACGTGCGCCGCGACGTCGCCGGTGTGGTCGAGGAAGCGGTAGCCCATTCGGGATCGCACAGCTACGTGAAGTCGATCCCCCTCCGATCGACGCCGCCGAGATCCTCGCCGGGAACGCGGAGACGCGGTGTCAGACGCCGCCCAGCGTGTGAACCGGTGGGGTCTCGCCCGTCGGCGGGGGGCCGCCCTCCCGCTGTCCCTCCGCGCCGCTGGCGACCAGGGGCCCGGAGATGACGCCGACCCTGCCCTGGATGATGCTGACGCTGCGCCTTCCGCGGGACCGGGGGCGTCCAAGTACTCTTGATGCAAGTTTACCTCCCCGGCGCGGCCGGGCGGCGAACCTTGCTATACTCAGGGGATTCAGGCCTGACCCCCGCCGCCGGCCGCGCGGCACCCCGGTTGTGGGATCGCGCGCCGCCCAGGGGAGACGGGCTTCCAGCAAGACGGAGAGACACGAGCATGTCCACGCGAAAGACGACGTTGTTCTATACGGTCCTGGTCGCGATCGCCTCGCTCGCGGTCGGGATGGTGATTGCGTCGCGACTGGATCTGTCGCCGGCCTCGTCGGCGCAGATGACGGCGACGTCGGGCCCCGCGGTGAACCGCGCGCCGCTCGACGGCCCGATCGACGCGTTGACGTTCCGCCGGATCGCGCAGGCGCAGTCGCCGACCGTCGTCAACATCCGGACCGAGTCGGCGCCCCGCGGCGCGCAGCTCACCCAGGTCTTTCCCGACGACCTGCTGGAGCGGTTCTTCGGGCGCGGCGAGCGGCCGCAGCCGCCGCCGGCCGATGCGCCGCCGCAGCAGGCGACCGGCACAGGGTTCGTCATCGACCGGGAGGGGTTCGTCCTCACCAACAACCACGTGGTCGAGGGCGCGGACCAGATTTTCGTCAAGCCGTACGGCGCCGGCCGCACCGAGGAGTACGAGGCGGAGCTGGTCGGCCGCGACGTGCTCACCGACAGCGCGCTGATCCGCCTGAAGGAGAAGCCGTCGGAGGCGCTGGGCGTCGTCAAGTTCGGGGATTCGGACGAGATGCAGCCGGGCGACTGGGTGATGGCGATCGGCAACCCGTTCGGCCTGGGCCACACCGTGACCGTGGGGGTCATCAGCGCGCTCGGGAGACCGTTCGGGATCCAGGGACGCGAGCAGGACATGCTGCAGACCGACGCCGCGATCAACCCCGGCAACTCGGGCGGACCGCTGCTCAACATTCGGGGCGAGGTGGTCGGAATCAACACGTCGATCATCTCGGACCAGCGGCAGGCGAATCTCGGCATCGGCTTCGCGATGCCGATCAATCTGATTCGCGACATCCTGCCCCAGCTGCGCCGCGGCAAGGTCATCCGGGGCGTGATCGGCGTGCAGATCAGCCGCGAACCGATCTCCCCGCGGGCGGCCGATCAGCTCGGCCTCCCGAACACGAACGGCGCCGTGGTGACCACGGTCAACGAGGACGGCCCGGCCGGCAAGGGCGGGATGCAGGCCGGCGACGTCGTCGTCGAGTACGACGGCAAGCGCGTGGCCAACAGCAGCGCGTTGGTGGACATGGTCGTGCACACGCAGCCGGGCAGGACCGTGCCGGTGGTGGTGATGCGTAACAAGGAGCGCAGCACGCTGCGCATCACGGTGGACGAGCTGAATCTGGAGGCCGAGCAGGGCCGCGCGCCGGGCAGCAGCCCGCGCGAGGAGCCGACCGAAACCGGTCTCGGCATGGAGCTGCGGGCGCTGACGCCCGAGATCGCACGCCAGCTGCGGGTGCCGAGCGGCCGCGGCGGGGCCGTGGTCAGCCGGGTCGAGCGCCGGAGCCCCGCGTTCAACGCCGGGATCGCGAACGGCGACGTCATCCTGAAGGTGAACAACCAGACGGTCACGAGCCTGGCCCAGGTGACCCGCGAGCTGCAGCGCGCGCCCTCGGGCGACGTGGTGTTCCTGCTCGTCTGGCGCGGCGGCCAGGAAGTGTTCATCACGGTCAACAAACCGTAGTCGACAGGAGTCGGGAGATCCCCCGATCTGAGCGGATCTCCCGACCCCGTTCCCCGCATGGCGCTCCGGGATCTCATCGCCGCCCGCATCGAGGCCGGCGGGCCGATCACGGCAGCCGAGTTCATCGACCTCGCCCTCTACCATCCCGAACGGGGCTACTACGCGGTCACGCCCCAGCGCTCGGGGCGCGGCGGCGATTTCTACACGAGCGTGGACGTCGGTCCGTTGTTCGGCGAGCTCGTCGCCGCGCAGCTGACCGAGATGTGGCGACTGATGGACCGGCCGGCTGCGTTCGATCTCGTCGAGGCGGCGGCCGGCAACGGGCGGCTGGCCCGCGACGTGCTCGATGCCGCGCTCGCCGACGATCCGGACTTTCACGCCGCGATTCGCCTGCACCTCGTCGAAACGAGCGGCCCGGCGCGCGCGGCGCAGCGCGACTCGCTCGGCCCGCACGCCGCCAGGCTGGCCTCGAGCGGACCCGACCTGCCCTCATCGATCGAAGGGGTGATCCTCGCCAACGAGCTGCTCGACGCGCTGCCACCGCACGCCGTCGTGATGCGCCCCGACGGTGTCAGGGAACGCCGCGTCTCGATCGGGGACGGCGGGTTCGCCGAGGTCGAGGGACCGCCGTCCACGCCAGAGATTTCCGCCTACCTGGAGCGGGTCGGCGTGACGCTGGAGCCGGGCTGGCGCGCCGAGATCAACCTCGCGGCGGAGCAATGGGTGATCGACGCCGCGCGCCGGCTGACCCGGGGCTTCCTGATCGTCATCGATTACGGCCACGAGGCGGTCGACCTCTACTCGGCCGCGCACGCGGCGGGCACGCTGACCACGTACCGCGCCCACACCATCGATCCCGCGCCGGACGCCTGGCTGCGCGATCCGGGCGGCCGCGACATCACGTCGCACGTGGATCTCACCGGCATCCGGCTCGCCGCCGAGCGCGAGGGCCTCGACACGCTCGCGGCGCTCGACCAGACCTATTTCCTGCTCGGGCTCGGCGCCGCCGAGCTGATCGGCCGGTCGACCGGCGACCCCGTCGCCGACCTCAGGCGCCGGCTCGCGCTCAAGACCTTGCTCCTTCCGGGCGGCATGGGCAGCACGCACAAAGTGCTGATCTTCGGCCGGCGTGTCGCCGGCGCCCGACTTCGAGTGGCCCGCAGCGGCGGACGCCTCACGTAGCAGCCCGTGGCAGCAGTCCACGGGCTGCGAGGACGCGGAGCGCGAATGCTGAGAGATCGAGGACGCGGAGATGCTCCGGATTTCTCCGTGTTCTCTGAGGCTGTGGTCACGCCCTCCGTGACCTCGCAGGCCGTGTCGACGTTCACCATGGCCTGCCAGGGCACGGTTCGGGCTTCAGGCTGCAGGCCTGTCCCGCGGCTCATTCGGTGGGCATTTCGTGGACCTTCCGTGGACCTTCCGTGGACCTTCCGTGGGCATTCCGTGAGCCCGGTGATATCCTCTCGGCATGCGCAGGCTCCCCCGATACGCATACGCGGGGCTCGCCCTCATGGCGGTCTCCGAAGCGGGCATGTTCGCCGGGATCGAACCGTTCTTCACGTTCCACATCCCGATCGTGTGGACGGGCTACATCCTGTTCGTGGACGGCATCGTCTGGCGCCACCGGGCCGACTCGTGGCTCCAGAGCGCCCCGGCCGAGTTCCTGTTCCTGGCCGTGTTCTCGATTCCGCTCTGGCTGATCTTCGAGTTCTACAACCTCTTCATCCAGAACTGGCATTACGTCGGCCTGCCCGAGAACCCGTGGCTCAGGCTGCTCGGCTACGGCTGGTCGTTCGCGACGATCTGGCCCGCGATCTTCGAGACCGGCGACCTGGTGTCGGTGATGCGCGATCGGCGTGCGCCGCCGCGGCGCACCGTCGAGCCTGATCGGCGACTGCGGCTCACGCCGGTCAACGTGCTGTCCATGCTGCTCGGCGCCGGCCTGCTCGCCTGGCCCCTGATCCGCCCGTCACCTTACCTGGCCGCGCCCGTGTTCCTCGGCTTCATTTTCCTGCTCGATCCGATCAACAGCCGGGTGGGCGGGCGAGCGCTCGTGCGCGACTTCGGGTTCGGCCGCGGCCGCCGGTGCGTGAACTTGGCGGTGGCCGGGCTGATGTGCGGGTTTCTGTGGGAGTTCTGGAACTACTGGGCGGGGGCGAAGTGGATCTACACGGTGCCGATTCTCGAGCGCTGGAAGCTCTTCGAGATGCCGCTGCCCGGCTACCTCGGCTTCCCCGCCTTCGCGCTGGAGTGCTACACGATGTACGCGACCGTCCGGCTGCTGCTGTGGCGTGGAGCCAGCCGGAAGATCTCGATATAATCGCGCTCTGCCGCCGCGCGGGGCCCGCCTGACCGGAGGTCGCGCATGGACACGACGACGATCGAGCGTGAAGTCAAGCTTCCGTTCGCTTCGGCTGACGATGCGCGCGCTGCGATCCTGGCGACCGGCGCGACGCCCCTGCACGGACGGCGGCTGCAGGAGGATTGCCTGCTCGACGACGAGAACGAGACCCTGCGCCGGCGGCGCTGCGTCCTGCGCGTCCGCACCGAAGGCGGGAAGAGCCGGCTCACCTTCAAGGGGCCCGTCCAGGCCGCCTCGGTGAAGACGCGCGAGGAGCTCGAGACGGTCGTGGGAGACGGCGCGGTGCTGCGTCGTGTGCTCGAGGAGCTGGGCCTGCACGTCTGGTTCCGCTACGAGAAGTACCGGGAGGAGTTCGCGCGCGAGGACGTCATCTTCGCCATCGACGAGACGCCCGTCGGCGTGTTCGTCGAGATCGAGGGTTCCGAGCAGGGGATCGCCGCCGCCGCCGAGGCGCTCGGTCGCAGCCCGGCAGACTACGTGCTCGACTCGTATCGCGGCCTCTTCCTCAAGTGCCGGGACGCGCTCGGCCTCACCGGCAGCGACATGGTGTTCGACGAGCCTTGACGAGCGTCCACGTCGACCGCGCGCTGGTGCTGACGGCGGGGCGCGGCACACGGCTCGGTCTCCTGTCGGCCCTTCGCGCCAAGCCCGCGTTGCCCGTGGCGGGCCAGCCGCTCGTCCGCCGCATCGTCGGGTGGCTCGCGCGGCAGCAAGTCACGGAGATCGTGCTCAACCTGCATCACCGCCCGGAGACGATCACGGCGATTCTCGGCGACGGCGCGGATCTCGGCGTGCGGGTGCGCTACTCCTGGGAACAGCCGCTCCTGGGATCGGCAGGCGGTCCACGCCGCGCCCTGCCGCTGCTCGACGCCAGCCGCTTCTGGATCGTCAACGGCGACACGCTCCACGATCTACCGCTCGCAGAGATGGAGGCGGCGCACGCCCGAAGCGGCGCCCTCGTCACCATGGCGCTCGTCCCGAACCCGCGTCCGGAGCGGTTCGGCGGCGTGATCGTGGAGGATGGGCGCATCGTGAGGTTCGTGCCGCCGGGCACGCCCGGCCCCTCCTGCCACTTCATCGGCGTGCAGCTCGCCGAGGCCGAGGTGTTCGCGGCGCTGCCCGACGGCGAGCCGGCAGAATCGGTGTCGGGCATCTACCGCGCGCTGCTCGCGCGCGGCCCGTCGCCGATCTGCGCATTCCTCGGCGATGCGCCGTTCCAGGACGTCGGCACGCCTGCCGACTACCTCGCCACGGCGCTGGCCGTGGCCCGCGCCGAGGGTCTCGGCGACGACCTGCCGTGGGGACCCGGCACGCGCGTCCACGCGACGGCTCGTCTGACCCGGACCGCGGTCTGGGACGACGTGACGATCGGCCCGGACGTCGAGCTGACCGAGTGCGTGGTCGGAGACGGGGCGACGGTGCCGGCCGGCCTGCACCTGGCGCGACGGGTCCTCGTGCCGGCGGACAAAGTCGGGACCGCCGCGGTCGACCGCATCGGCGACCTGGCGGTCGCCGCGCTGTGAGAGGACGTTCGCCGATGCCGACGACGACCGGCCCGGATTCGACGCTCGACCGGGTGCACGCCTATCTCGAGACCAGCGGCCTGGCGCGCCGGGGCGGGCGGGCCGTGCCGCTCACCGGCGACGCATCGGACCGCCGGTACTTCCGCGTCCTGACGCCCAGCGAACCGTCGATCGTCCTGGCGCTCCACGCGAAGCCCTTCGACTTCGACACGCTCCCCTTCGTCAACGTGGGGCGCCTGTTCGGCCGCATGCCCGTGCCCATCCCCGACGTGCTCGGACACGACGAGACGCTCGGCGTGATCGCGCTGCAGGATCTGGGAGACGTCACGCTGCAGGCGCACGTGGGAACGGCACCGGCCACCGATCACGCGGCACTCTACCGGCAGGCCGTCGCGCTCATCACGACGCTGCAGCAGCGCGGCGCCGAGCTGGCGTCGAACGAGTTCCTGCCCTACGGTGTCGCGTTCGACGTCGAGAAGCTGACCTGGGAGCTCGAGTTCTTCCTCAAGCACTTCGTCGCCGCGTATCGCGGCGTGACGCTGCGGGCCGCCGCGCTCGCGGAGCTGCGAGAGGAATTCCGCGTGATCGTGGAGGAGCTGGCGGCCGAGCCGCGCGTGCTCTGCCACCGCGACTACCACAGCCGCAACCTCATGCTCCACGAGGGGCGCCTACACATGATCGATTTCCAGGATGCGCGGATGGGCCCGGACACGTACGACCTCGTGTCGCTCCTGCGCGACTCGTACGTCGATCTGAGCGAGGCGGCGGTCGAGGACCTGATCGCGTATTTCCTCGCGCTCAAGGGCGCCACCCCGGGCGCCGCCGCGTTCCGCGCCCGGGTCGCCGTGATGGCGCTCCAGCGGAACCTGAAGGCGCTCGGCACGTTCGGCTACCAGACCGCCGCCCGCGGCAACCCGGTCTACATCCAGTACATCCCCCGGACGCTTCGCTACGTGCGCGACACCCTGGCGCGCGAGGCCCGCTTCGCCCGGATCCGGGATCTGCTGGCGGCCGAGTTCGACGAGCTCCGCTAGCCTCGACCCCCGCCCGGCGAACCCCGGCGCGGGTCCCGCCCCCTTGCCGGCCGGCGCGCCGAGGCCCTAGAATCGGGTTTTGGCCACCTGACGAACCTCGCCGGTGGGCAAGGACCGCGCCCGGGAGCCTGCATGCGTTTTGGCATCTCCACCCACCTCTATCACGACGTGCCGCTCGAGCAGCAGCACCTCGTGCAGATCGCCGCCCACGGCTTCGACGCGATCGAGCTGTTCGCCACGCGCTCGCACTTCGACTACCGGGACGAGGCGGCGATCGCGCGGCTCGCCGGGTGGCTCGGCGAAACGGGGCTGGCGCTGCACAGCATGCATGCGCCGATCACGACGTCGTTCGTGAACGGCCAGTGGGGTCTCGCGTTCTCGAATGCCTGGAACGACGCCGCGCGGCGCCGGTCCGCCGTGGACGAGAGTGTAGCGGCGCTGGCGGTCGCCCGGCGCATCCCGATGCGGTTCCTGGTGCTCCATCTCGGCGTGCCCGGCGAGCTGGCGGGCGAGGCCGGCATCAACACCCGCGAGGCCGCGCGTCGCAGCCTGGAAGAGCTGCACGCCGCCACCGCCCCGCTCGGCGTCCGGCTGGCGGTCGAGGTGATCCCGAACCCGCTCTCGCAGGCCGACGCGCTCGTGGCGCTGCTCGAGGATGACCTCGACCTGCCGGACGTCGGCCTCTGCCTCGACTACGGACACGCGTTCCTGATGGGCGACGTCGTGGACGCGATCGAAACGGTGTCGGGCCACCTGCTCACGACGCACGTCCACGACAACCGCGGGCACACCGACGACCATCTGCTGCCGTTCGAAGGGGCGATCGACTGGGGCGCCGCGCTCATGGCGACCCAGAAGGTCGGCTACGATGGCACGCTGATGTTCGAGGTCGCGGGCGCGGAATCGCCCCCCACCGTGCTGCACCGGACCCGGCACGTCAGGACCCGCTTCGAGGAGCTGATCGTCTGACGCCGGACCTCGCGCCTCGCCCGAGGATGAGACCCATGCACGTGTACATCGAAGACATCGCGCGCCACGAAGGCCGGCCGGTCACACTGAAGGGCTGGCTGCACAACCGCCGGTCGAGCGGCAAGATCCACTTCCTGACGCTGCGCGACGGCACGGGGTTCATCCAGGCCGTGATGACGAAGCAGACCATCGGCGACGAGGCGTTCCATCGGGCGGACCACCTCGGGCAGGAGACGTCGCTTGTCGTCCAGGGCACGGTCCGGGCCGACACGCGCGCGCCGGGTGGGTACGAGATCGACGCGACGGGCTTCGAGGTCGTAGGCGATTCGCAGAACTACCCCGTCACACCGAAGGAGCACGGCGTCGACTACCTCATGGACCGGCGGCACCTCTGGATCCGCACGCCGCGGCAGCACGCGATCCTGCGCGTCCGCCACGAGATCGTCGACGCGATCCGCGATTTCTTCAACGGCCGCGGCTTCACGCTCGCCGACACGCCGATCTTCACGCCGGCCGCCTGCGAAGGCACGACGACGCTGTTCCCGGTGCAGTACTTCGACGACGCGACGGCCTACCTGACGCAGAGCGGTCAGCTCTACAACGAGGCGAACGCGATGGCGCTCGGCCGCGTGTACTGCTTCGGACCCACGTTCCGCGCCGAGAAATCGAAGACCCGGCGGCATCTCACCGAGTTCTGGATGGTCGAGCCCGAGATGGCGTACGCCACGCTCGAGGACGTCATGGAGCTGGGCGAGGCGCTCATCCTCGCCATCGTCGAGCGCGTGCTCGACCGGCGGCGCAGCGAGCTGGCCACGCTCGAGCGCGACGTCAGCCGCCTCGAGGCCCTCAAGGCGCCGTTCCCGCGCATGAGCTACGATGAGGCGGCCGCGATCCTCAAGCAGGAAGGGCTGCCCTTCGAGTGGGGCAGCGACTTCGGCGGAACCGACGAGACGGTGCTGTCGCAGCGCTTCGACCGGCCGGTGCTCGTCCATCGTTTCCCGTCGGCGATCAAAGCCTTCTACATGAAGCCCGATCCCGACCGGCCGGAGCTGGCGCTCGGCGTGGACTTCCTCGCGCCAGAAGGCTACGGCGAGGTGATCGGCGGCGGCGAGCGCCTCGCCGATCTCGACCTGCTGATCCGGCGCATCGAGGAGCACAAGCTGCCCAAGGAGGCGTTCGAGTGGTACCTCGACCTGCGCCGCTACGGCACCGTCCCCCACGCCGGGTTCGGCATGGGCCTCGAGCGCACCGTGGCCTGGATCTGCGGCGTCGAGCACATTCGTGAGACCGTACCGTATCCGAGGATGCTGTACAGGTTGTATCCCTGACGGGCGCTGGGCGCTGGGCGTTGGGCGCTGGGCGCCAGTGGATGGCGATGGGCCGTCCCGAGCGAGCAGTCGGGCGAGGGACGGCAAGGCCAAAGGCCGCCCGCGCGAAGCGCGTGGAACGCGAGCGGAGGCCCCTCGCGAGCGGGGCGCGTCGTCTCCAGTTCGCTGTGCTCAGGACGGCGGCCTGACCCCCGTAGGGGTCTCGCGGTGGGCGAGGGTCCGCGGTAGCGAGGGGCGAAGGCGACTTGACGCCGATCAGCGACGCGGTTCGGCACCGCGGACCCTCGCTCCACCGCGAACCCGCCAGCCAGCCGCCCATTCCCCACGGCTCGCCGGTCAGGCCGCCCCGCTCCTTGTGTGCTTGGCGCACGGCGCGGCCCGCGCGAAGCTGCTCAGCGAATGGAATGCTCGCTGTGATCCTCCGTGGACCGAACGTGAGCTTCGAGACAAGGTTGGCCGGGCGAAAAAGTACGGGCGGGAGTCGTCTAGCGCGTTGAGATGTCGCGAGCGGTGCTAGAATTCGTCCGGCTCATCGGTGCACGATGGTACGACCAGGGGAACGCCCACTGCTCCGTCCAGGCGACGCGCACTGGGAGAAGTGTGCGCGGCACCAGAACGCCTCAACGACGCGATTTGTCGCGAATTTCTTCCTGTGCGACGATTGCAGCGATCGCTTGCAGCGCGAGGCGTTTAACGACCGCCCCCCGTTGTTTGAAGGCCTGCACGTGGAGGGCTACTGCGGGCTCTGTAACGAGCTGACCGCGACCGACTTGCGGCAGTGGTTCGTGTGCCCCATTTGCGTCAACGTGATCCTCAGCTATCCAAAGGGGTTTGCCGCAAGCAGATATGTTCACGCTTTCTGGGAACATGAAGTGAAGCCGCAGTTCCCGGACCTTGAACTTGAGGAACTCGACGAAGTGAAGCTGGAGCCTTTCGTGCCTGGCAGACGCTCTGCGAAGACGAAAGGCGAAGTGGTCCAGGCGCTCGACTATCGCGTGGTGCGTCGGCACGACGCTGGAGCCGAACCGCTGTTCTGCATTGAGCTCAAGGCTGGACCGGCGTCGATCGAAGAAATGTCGGAGTTTCAGCTTGACGTGAACGATTTCAACGACATCGCGAACGGCTGCAACAGATGTGGCCTGCCAGCGTACGTGTTCCACGTCCAGATTAACGACGAGTACATGCCGCCGACGAGGCGCAGCGTCGCGAGAGATCTGTGGTGGACGGACGTGTGGACGCTCGACGGCGCACGCAAAGCGGTACGTCAGCGCCGAGGCGAGGATAAGCGCGCCGCGTACTACAAGCCGTCGGCCTTCAAGGAACGCGCTGGGTTCCTCGAGGAGCTTCGCAATGGGGGGTACACCACTCTTACCGACAGGCTGAGAGAAGCCGGAATCGCGCTCCTGTAACCGGGCACTGCGCGCGCGGCGGACGACGCTATACTCGACAAGACAATGCTCATTGATCACGTCGATCTCGTGCGGATTGACGCAGGTCGCAGGCTGGAACCCAGAAGGCAAGCGGAGCTCGGGCAGTTCATGACGCCCGCGTCCACCGCTCGTCTCATGGCCTCCATGTTCGAGGCTCAAGGCGAGACGATCCGCCTCCTCGACGCAGGTGCTGCCGTGGGTTCTCTGACCGCAGCCTGGATAGCGGAGATCTGCGACCGCTTGCAGAAGCCAAAGGCTGTTCAGCTGACCGCATACGAGATCGATGCGTCCCTGGCCGATCGCTTAGCTGGAACGCTTCGCAGCTGCCAAGACACCTGCGAAGCCGCCGGTGTGCACTGCGAGACGCGCCTACAGCGGGACGATTTCATCGAGGCTGGGGTGCGGATGCTCGTCGGCGGCTTCTTTGGTCCGCAACTGGAAGGATTCGACGCGGCCATCCTGAACCCGCCGTATCGAAAGTTCACGACGGATTCGAAGGAACGACTCCTCCTGCGCCAGATCGGCGTCGAGACGAGCAATCTGTACACGGCGTTTCTCGCGATCGCTCTGAAGCTCCTGGCACCCGGCGGCGAGATCGTCGCCATCACACCACGGAGTTTCTGCAACGGCCCGTACTTTAGGCCCTTCCGCAAGCTCCTCGTCGATACCGTAAGATTGCGCCGCGTGCATGTTTTTGAATCTCGCACGCACGCCTTCAGAGAAGATGACGTTCTTCAGGAGAACATCATCTTCCACGGAGTCAAGAAAGATTCATCGAATCGCTCGGTCGAAATTTCCTCGAGCACCGGACCAGGTGATGACCACGTCAGCTTTCGGGAAGTGCCGTACGAGGAGGTGATCCAGCCGGGCGATCCCGATTCCTTCATTCACCTTGCTGGCGACAAAGTCCAGGAACAAATCGCGAAACGGATGAGAGCGCTTCCCGCATCTCTCAACGATCTCGGCTTGACGGTATCGACTGGTCGGGTCGTGGACTTTCGCGCGACACGGTTCATTCGCCAGAACCCCGGCGGTAATGCCGTTCCGTTGATCTATCCAACACATTTCGACCATGGCTTCGTTCGCTGGCCAAAGGAATCGAAGAAGCCAAATGCAATGGAAGTCCTTCCGGGCATCGAGGAGTTGCTCGTACCGAGTGAAACATTCGTACTTGTGAAGCGGTTTTCGGCAAAGGAAGAGCGACGGCGCGTGGTAGCGGCCATCTACGATCCAAAGCGCCTAGACGCCGAGCAGGTTGGATTCGAGAACCATCTCAATTATTTCCACCGTAACGGGCGCGGCCTTCCAGATGTCTTGGCGCGCGGACTGGCTGTCTTCCTGAACTCGACGCTGGTTGATCTGTATTTTCGACAGTTCAACGGTCACACGCAAGTCAATGCGACGGATCTCAGGAGCCTGCGATTCCCGAACAGGGAGCAGCTGTTAAGACTCGGCTCTCACGTCGGCGATACGTTCCCGAATCAGGATCAGATTGACGCCGTTGTCGACCGCGAACTGTTCGCGGCTGCGAATGGGGACGACCCCGTGATCACGACGAAGAAGATTCAGGACGCACTGACGATTCTCCGCACACTCGGTTTCCTGCGGCACCAAACGAACGAGCGATCGGCGCTCACCCTGCTCGCGCTCCTCGATCTGAAACCAACAACGCCATGGGCAAAGGCTCGGGACCCTCGCGTCGGGATAACGCCGATGATGGAGTTCTTTGCAAAGTATTACGGAAAGCAGTACAAGCCGAACACGCGTGAGACGGTGCGGCGGCAGACGGTTCACCAGTTCTTGGATGCTGGACTTATCGTCATCAACCCTGATCAGCCTTCTCGGCCTACCAACAGTCCGAACTCCGTTTATCAAGTCGAATCTGGCGCTCTGGAATTGTTGCGCTCGTTCGGGTCGCCGCGCTGGGACAAGGGAGTCAGGACGTACCTCGCGTCAGTTCGGACTCTGAAGCAGAAGTACGCCCGTGAACGGGACATGAAGCGAATTCCGCTCACGCTCGCGAAAGGAACCAAGATCAGCCTCTCGCCGGGGGGTCAGAATGTCCTCATCGAACGCATCATCACGGACTTCTGCGAGCGGTTTACGCCCGGCGGCCACGTGATCTACGTGGGCGACACGGACGAGAAGTTTGCGTACTTCGACAAAACGTATCTAAAGAGACTTGGGGTCCATGTCGAATCGCACGGCAAGATGCCTGACGTGGTTGTCTACCACAGAGAAAAGAAGTGGCTGGTGCTGGTCGAAGCGGTGACGAGCCACGGCCCGGTTGATCCCAAGCGACGCGGAGAGTTGAAACGACTATTCAAAGGCGCGAAACCCGGTCTTGTCTTCGTTACAGCATTCCTCGATCGTCGGGCAATGGTGAGATATCTCGGCGATATCTCATGGGAGACCGAGGTATGGGTCGCCGACGCACCTGCCCATCTGATCCACTTCAATGGAGAACGGTTCCTCGGCCCGTATGGCGAGTGATTCGCCGACAGACTCCGACATCACGGCGGACCTTGTGATGGCGGTTTTGGCTGTCAATAGTCGGACACTGGAGCGCGTCGGACGCTTGCACGGCAATTCGTGAGCGGATCGCCTGTTTGATCCCCCCTGTGTCAGCAGCATGGATACCGAGGACATGCGGGAGCGGCTAGAATCCGTTGGATACAGACGGCGAGCCTAAGCGGTATCCGATCGGTTTGAGTCGCGAGTCGGGTGCGCGCCTACGCTACGTGGCGCGTGACTGCTCGAGGGGCTCCGCGAGGCCAGGACGAGGCTGCGGCGCGGCGCGCCGCGCCGCGGCAAGGCCACAGGCCGCCGCGCAAAGCGCGTAGGAGCGAGCGGGGGTGGGGCCCCGCGAGCACTGAAAAATGAAGATCGGTTTTCTCTCCCTCGGCTGTCCGAAGAACCTGGTGGATGGCGAGGTCATGCTCGGGCTCGCCGAACAGGCGGGCCATCGGATCACCCCGGACGCCGGCGACGCCGACGTGCTGGTCGTCAACACGTGCGCCTTCATCGATTCGGCGAAGCAGGAGTCGATCGACGCGATCCTGCAGATGGCCGAGCACAAGCGCACCGGCCGGTGCCAGCGTCTGGTCGTGACGGGTTGTCTGGCCGAACGGTATCGCGACGAGCTCAGGGCCGAGATGCCCGAGATCGACGTCGTGCTCGGCACCGGCGAGGTGCCCGACATCGTGAGCGCGATCGGCGGCAACGGCGCGGCAGAGTCGGCAGCCGCGGTTTCGCCGGTACAGTTCTTTCGCACCGCTCGGTCAACGTCTTTGTCATCTTCTTCACCGCTCGCGGGGCCCCACCCCCGCTCGCACGCGCTCGGCGGCTCGCAGGCTCGGGCCTCGCGCGGGCCGCAGGCGCTGCCCAGCGCCCAGCGCCCAGCGCCCGACTACCTCTACGACGCCGACACCCCGCGCCGCCTGACGACGCCTCAACACTTCGCGTACATCAAGGTCGCCGAGGGCTGCGACTACACGTGCAGCTTCTGCATCATCCCCACATTGCGCGGCCACTACCGGAGCCGTCCGGCAGAGTCGATCGTCCGCGAGGCGCGCACGCTGGCGGAACGTGGCGTCCGTGAGCTCATTCTGATTTCCCAGGACACGACGTTCTACGGCGTCGACCGCGGCGAGCGCGGCGCGCTGGCGGCGCTGTTGCGCGAGCTCAACGGCATCGACGACCTGGCCTGGATTCGACTGCTCTACCTCTACCCCACGACCATCCGCGACGACGTGCTCGACGCCATGGACCAGTGCGAGAAGGTCTGCCGGTACGTCGACCTGCCGCTGCAGCACGCCTCGGATCGCGTGCTCAAGCGGATGGGCCGTCCCGGCACGCGCGCCGGCTACGAGCGTCTGCTGGCGCGCGTGCGCAGGCGGGTCCCGGGCGTCACGCTCCGCACGACGCTCATCGTCGGGTTCCCGGGCGAGGAGGAGGGCGACGTCGCGGAGCTGGAATCGTTCGTCCGGGCGGTCGGATTCGACCACGTGGGCGTCTTCACCTATTCCCACGAGGAGGGCACCCGGGCGTTCGGGTTCGCCGACGACGTGCCGGCGCGGACGAAACGGGCGCGCCGGAACCGGCTGATGCGGCTGCAGCAGCAGTTGGTCGCCAGGCGGCAGCGCGGGCGGATCGGCGAGGTGGTGACGGTGATGGTGGACGGCGTCTCGCCGGATCATCCACTGGTGCTCCAGGGCCGTCTGGAGGGCCAGGCTCCGGAGGTCGACCCGGTGGTGTATCTAACCGATTGTGACCCGGCCGCTTATCAGCCCGGCCGGCTGGTCGAGGCCGCGGTCACGGGGGCGCGCGGCTACGACCTGGCCGCCCGTCCGTTGTCGTAACTCCCCTGACGTGCTATAGTTAGTTGCGCAGTTTGGGTTCCCTCAAAAGTGGGCGCGTGCCCGCTTTTTCTTTTTGGGGCCCGTTTGCGAGGACAGCCCGTCCGGCCCGCGCTCACCTTCGAGCGAATGCGGGTCGCCTACTAGGGACAGCACGTCGTGGGCTCGCCACGCGCCGAGGTAGTGGAGCGTATCCGGACGATCGCCGGCCGCGTTGCGGAGAGCTATGGGCTCGACCTGTTCGATGTCCAGTTCAGACGCGAGTCGGGCGGCTGGATGCTGCGCGTGATCCTCGATCGCGACACCGGGCCAGTGACTCCCGGCGGGCGAGCGCCCGAGGGGGTGACGATCGACGATTGCCAGAAGGTCAGCCACGACCTGAGCGCGATCTTCGACGTCGAGGAGGACGGTGTGTTCGGGGACACGCGCCTCGACCACGCGTACACGCTGGAGGTGTCGTCGGCGGGGCTGGACCGCCCGCTGCGGCACGAAGCGGATTACCGGCGGTTCACCGGACGGCTCGCGAAGATCGTCGTGTCGGAAGCGGTCGACGGCCAAAAGGCCTTCGCCGGGCGGATTGCGGGGCTCGACGCGGGGGTGGTGCTGCTGACCGAAGGCCGGCGGACGCACCGCATCCCGCTCGCGCTCGTGACGCGCGCGCGGCTGGAGGTGGAATTCTGATCGAGCCGGACGGGCAATCCATCGTCAGGGAGGTCGCGGTTTCGAGCCCTGTGTGAGAGGCCGCCAGAGCGATGAACAATCCGTTGCTGCAAACCATCGAGGCGCTGGCCAAGGAAAAGGGCATCGAGCCCGAGGTCATCATCTCGGCGATCGAGGACGCCGTCCTGACGGCGTCGCGCAAGTACTACAAGTCGGACGAGAACCTGCGAACCAAGTTCAACCCCGAGACGGGTCAGGTCGACCTGTTCGCCGTCAAGCAGATCGTCGAGACGGTCGAGGAGCCAGCGACCCAGATCTCGCTGGCCGACGCCCAGGAGCTCTACGGCGACGAGGCCGAGGTCGACATGGAGGTCGAGTTCCCCAAGCCGACCGACGTGCTGGGCCGCATCGCGGCGCAGACGGCCAAGCAGGTGATCTTCCAGAAGGTGCGCGAGGCGGAGCGCGAGAACGTCTACGCCGAATACGGCCAGCGCATCGGCGAGGTCGTCAACGGCACCGTCAAGCGCTTCGAGAACGGCGACATCATCGCCGAGTTCGGCCGCATCGAGACGATCCTGCCACGCAAGGAGCAGTCGCGCGCGGAGAACTACTCGGTCGGCGATCGCGTGCGCGCGATCATCAAGGCGGTGAACAAGAACGCCAAGGGGCCGCAGATCGTGCTCTCCCGCACCGACCCGGCGCTGCTGATCAAGCTGTTCGAGCAGGAAGTCCCGGAGATCTACGACGGGACGGTCGTCATCCGCGGCGCCGTCCGCGAGGCCGGGGACCGGGCCAAAGTGGCGGTCTACTCGCGTGAGCGCGACGTCGACCCGGTCGGCGCCTGCGTCGGCATGAAGGGCACCCGCGTGCAGTCGATCATCCGCGAGCTGCGCGGCGAGAAGATCGACATCGTGGATTTCTCCGATGACCCGGTGACCTTCGTGACCAGTGCGATCAGCCCCGCCAAGGTGCAGCGCGTCTCGATCGTCGACGATGCCGAGCGGGTCATGGAGGTCGTGGTCGAAGACAGGCAGCTCTCGCTCGCCATCGGCAAGAAGGGACAGAACGTCCGCCTGGCAGCCAAGCTGACCGGCTGGAAAATCGACATCAAGAGCGAGGAAGAGAAACGCCGCGAGGTCGAGGCGCAGTTCGCCGGCTTCGAGGCCGCGGCGAACGACGAGGTCACCGTCGTGGTGGAGGGCGTCGACCAGGAGGCGCTCGACTCGGTCTCGCAGGCCGGCTTCGACACGCTGGAGCGCCTGGCGTCGGCGTCGGTCGAGGACGTCACCAGCGCCACCGGCATGGATGCCCAGACGGCCGAGCGCGTGATCGCGGCGGCCCGCGAGGTGCCGACCGAGACGGCCGAGGGCGACGAGGCGCCGCCGGCCGGCGAGACGGGCAGCGGTGACGAGCCCGCGTCGAGCGAGCCCGCGGACGTGGCCGAAGAGGCTGTGGCGACAGACCGCGAGAAGTAAGCACACCCAGAAGAGGACACGTTGGCCACTGTTCGGATCTACAAAGTCGCGGAACTCCTGGGGGCGGCGAGCCAGGACGTCATCGATCTGCTCAACAAAGAGCACGGCATCGTCGTGAAGAGCGCCTCGAGCACGATCGAGGAGGTGGTCGCCCGCCAGTTCGTGGAGCGGCAGGCGCGCGAGCGCGGCCTGGCCGTGCCGGGTCGTGCGATGTTCGCCGACACACCGGCCACCAAGGGCAAGCGGGCCGCCAAGGCCGAGCCGCCGAAGCCCGTCGCGCAGAAGCTCCCGCCGCCGCGCCTCGTCAAGACCGCCAAGCCGCACAAGCCCGAGCCGGAAGCCGAGCCGGTCGAGGCGCAGGCCGCGGCCCTGGACGAGCCGACGCTCGAGCCGGGTCCGGCGGCGGACCTTCCGGCCGCGGCCGGCGTGGAGGTCGGGGCCGAGCCGGAGATCGAGCTGGCCGCGGCGCCCGGGGCGGACCAGCCCGCTCTGGCTGCGCTGGCGCCGACCGCACGGCTTCCGGAGCCGACCGGCCGCGTGGTGCCCCCGACGCTCCGCCTGCGCATCGAAGACCCGAAAACCCGGGCGAAGCCGTACGGCCCGGTGACCCCGAAGACGCCGCGGCTGATTCGTCCGCCGGCGCCGATCGTGAAGCCGCCCGTGCCGGGACAGCCGCTGCCGATCGGGGTCCGCCCGATCGCGCCGCCGCGCACGCAGGTGCCGCTGGGCGGCCCGCGTCCGCTGCCGTCGCAGCCGGTGCGTCCGCCGGCGGTGGGCCGGCCCATGCCGACCTACCGGCCGCCGCACATGCGGCGCCCGTCCGGGGGGCGCCGGACCACCGCGCGTCCGACACGGCCGACGCCCGCCGCCGCGCCGGCGCCGCCGCCGCCGGTCACCCGGACCATCACGCTCGCCGAAGGCATGACGGTCAAGGATCTCGCGGACAAGCTCGACGTGCGCGCGAAGGACGTCCTCAGGAAGCTGCTCGAGCGGCGGCGCATGATGACGATCAACACCACGCTCGACACCGACACCGCGATGATGATCGCGCGCGAGTTCGGCGCCGACGT
>Ga0326597_10002014_pt1 | contig 31071 bp, 32 predicted proteins | sample RVTome_12_FD_203789 | JGI IMG/M metagenome (GOLD analysis project Ga0326597, IMG submission 203789) | Soil microbial communities from uranium-contaminated site in the Upper Colorado River Basin, Wyoming, United States - RVT100D185 | ecosystem: Environmental > Terrestrial > Soil > Contaminated >...
ATCGTGTGGCCTGCGTGTCGAAGACGAAGCCGCAGGTGCGCATCAGCGCGACATGGCGTTCCACGGCGGCGCTCAGCATGGCACCACCCCCGGCCACGCCTGCGCAATGGCACCGAGCGCATCGAGATCGACCTTGGCATATCTGGCCGTGGTCTCGATCGAGCGATGCCGCAGCAACGTGCCGATGGCCTCAAGGCTCGCGCCGTCCTCCAGCAGGGCGCGGGCTGCCGAATGGCGCAACAGGTGCGCGCCGTGCGAGGGCACGTCCTTGAGCCCCGCGCGACAAATCGCGCGGCGGACGATCTTCGAGATCGCGGCGGATTCCGTGAGAGGCCGCAAGGGCGCCGTGTAGCGCAGGAACACATGAGGGTCGTCCACCTGCGGGCGGCCGTCCTCGAGCCAGGCGAGCATTGCATCGCCAACGTCTTGCGGCAGGGGCAGTCGGCTCTCGCGCCGGCCCTTGCCGGTCAGCATGATCCGCCCGCGCGCCCAGTCGATCTGTTCAAAGCGCAGGCTGCGCACATCCTCGGCCCTGAGGCCCAGTCGGACGAGCAGGAGCAGGATCGCCCGGTCCCGGCGGCCGGTCGGGCTGGTCAGGTCGCAGGCGGCGAGCAGCCGATCGACATCGGCGGGCCTCAGGCCGCGCGGCAGATGATGGCCATTCCAGTTGGCGATGGTGGGCACTGCCGCGACCAGTCCGGGATCGCACCACCCCATGGCCGCGTGATAGCGCAGCCAGGATCGCAACACGGTGACTGTACGCTTCAGGCCGCCGCGGCCCTCGCGCCCGCGCCGGTCGAGGATCGCGGTCCGCAGGGTGGTTGGCGTCCAACCGGCCGGATCGGTACCGATGACCGGCAACATCTGGCGCAGCCCCTTGGCGTGGCTCCGCACCGTGATCTCCGAAAGCCCGCGGTGCCGTCGCAGCCAGTCGAGATGGGGCACGACATGCCGGGCATCGGGATCTTCGGCGGGCGATGGCGCAAGAACGCCTTGCGCGACGAGGAAACGGACGAACCGATCGACCTTGAACAGGTAGCGCGCCGACCGTGGACCACCCCGGCGAACGCCACCGCAATGACAATCGTGACAGGCGAAATCTCGCACGAGCCCATCCGCAGGCCCAGCGAGCAGCAGCCCGTTCAGTCGAGCCCAGGCACAGAGGTGCCGCGCCGCCGCGACGAGGCAGTTGACCGTATATGCATCGTAACCCACGCAGCCAATCTCGTCGGCATAAGCCGAAACGAGGTCCGCAAAAGGCCCGGGATCCATCGCCCAGCGTTCGGGCGGAAGAACGTGTGTCGTCATGTCGAAGTCTCCGATTATCGCGCCCGAAGGCGCTGGTGAAGACTTCGACCCCAATCATGTTATGCGGAGTACCGCATGCTTAACCCGTTGATCAAAAGGTGCTTGTGCGACCAACTCCGCATAACCATCCGCTCCGCATATTACAAATTATGCGGAGCTCCGCATAACCAATAGACCCGCCCGCGTCCTTCGACCTTCTCGGAGGTCACCTCGAGCCCGAGCTTCTTCTTGAATGCCCCAGCCATTGCGCCTCGAATAGTGTGGGCCGCCCAGTCGAGGGCTACCATGATTTCCTCAATGGTCGCGCCGTCCGGCGCGCGCAGCATGGCGATCAGCGTGGCCTGCTTCGTGCCCTCGCGCGGCGTGCGCGCCTTGGGCGCGGCTTCGGGTTCGTTGGTGGTATCGGGCGCAGCTTCGTCGGTCGGCGCGTCCGTCGTGCCCTCGGGCGCAGCGTCCGCGTCCTCGGGCTCTATGCCAATGGCGGCGAGGCCGATGTCGGTGGCGACCAGCGTGACGCCGTGGCCGTCGCCGGTTTCGCGCCACATGGGTTCGCCCTTGCGCAGGTCGGCATCGACCTCCTGCAGCAGGCCCTTGGCGATCATCGCGCCGATCACCTTGGCGGCGGCACCGCCGCGCAGGCTGTCGGGCAGCGGAAGGGCAATGCGCTCGGGCCGCTGGGCGGCGGCGCTCAGGATCAGGGCTTGGGTGTCGGAAAGCTGAGTCATCGTCGTCTCCCGTATCGGGGCGCGCGGAATGCGGGCCCTTCTACGAGGCGGAGCCCCGCAGGGCGGGGCTGGCGCGATGGCTGGTTGGGCTACTCGGCGTGTTCGCCTTCTTTGAAGGCGCTGTCGGTGATCTCGCGCAGCTTCGTGCGGTAGTGGTTCAGGGTGCCAACGTGCCCCCAGTGGATCTCGTCGGGGCTGGTCTCGAAATGGTCGGCGCTAAGGGCGGCGAGTCGCTCCAGCATCGCGTCTATCTCGAACTTGGCGGCGAGGAAGGCATCGAGGGCTTTGGCATTGTCGGTCGCGCGGCGGGTCATTCTGGTTGCTCCTTGGTCGGGTTGCATCGTTGCGTTGGACCAACGTTCGCTCTGGTCGCGATGCTTATCAACTGAATAAGAATCTGTTTTTGAATGATAATCGGAGACGCCGATGCAGGGAATGAGCGAGCGCCAGTATGCCGCGCATGTCGGGCTGTCGCGCGGCGCGATCCAAAAGGCGAAGACGGCCGAGCGGCTGGTGCTGTTCGCAGATGGCAGCATCGATGCCGAGGCCAGCGATGTGCGCCGGGCGGAAACGACCGACCCGTCGAAGACCCGGAAGCCGCCCGAACCGAAGCTGAAGCCGGTCCCCGAGGCGGCGGTGGCCGCCGTCGGCGACACGCTGCGCGAACAGGGTCTGGCGGTGCCTGCGGTCGGTGGCGGTACGACGTACCTGCAGGCCAAAACCGCGAACGAGGTGCTGAAGGCGCAGGAGCGGCGGATCCGGCTGCAGAAGCTGAAGGGGGAATTGATCGAGCGGGCCCGAGCGCTGTCGCTGGTGTTCCGGCTGGCGCGGGAGGTGCGGGACGCTTGGGTGAACTGGCCCGCGCGGTCGTCGGCACTGATGGCGGCGGAACTGGGCGTGGAACCGGCCGCGATGCAGAAGGCCTTGGAAAAACATGTACGCGCCCACCTCGACGAACTTGCCGAGGTCCGGCCTGACTTCCGATGACAGTGATCTGACCGACTTCGACGGCGCGGCGGAGATCCTGCGAACCTGGGGTGCGGGGCTGACGCCCGATCCGGATCTGACGGTCTCGCAATGGGCGGACATGCACCGGATGCTGTCGGGCCGCGCCTCGGCCGAACCCGGGCGGTACCGCACGGCGCGCACGCCTTACATGCGCGAGATCATGGACCGGCTGTCGCCCGGCGACACGATGCAGCGCGTCGTGTTCATGAAGGCGGCACAGGTCGGTGCAACCGAAGCGGGCAACAACTGGATCGGCTTTGCCATCCACCAGGCGCCGGGGCCGATGCTGGCGGTGCAGCCGACGGTGGAACTGGCCAAGCGCAACTCGCGCCAGCGGATCGACCCGCTGATCGACGAGAGCCCCGAGCTGCGGGACAGGGTCAAACCGGCCCGTTCCCGCGACGCGGGCAACACCATGCTGTCGAAGGAATTCGCGGGCGGCATTCTGATCATGACCGGGGCGAACTCGGCCGTCGGGCTGCGGTCCACCCCGGCGCGCTACATCTTTCTCGACGAGGTCGATGCCTATCCGGCGTCGGCGGATGAGGAGGGCGATCCGGTCAGCCTTGCCGAGGCGCGGTCGCTGACGTTTGCCCACCGGCGCAAGGTGTTTCTGGTCTCGACGCCGACAATCCGGGGGCTGAGCCGGATCGAGCGCGAATATGAGGCCAGCGATCAGCGCCGGTTCTTCGTGCCGTGCCCGCATTGCCGCCAGTTTCAGTGGCTGAAGTTCGAGCGGCTGCGCTGGGAAAAGGCGCGGCCCGAGGCTGCCGAATATCACTGCGAGGGCTGCGACCGTCCCATCGCGGAACACCATAAGACGGCGATGCTGGAAGCAGGCGAGTGGCGCGCAACCGCCACAGCCGCCGATCCCGGCACCGTCGGCTATCACCTCTCGGCGCTCTATTCGCCGATCGGCTGGCTCAGCTGGGAGCGGATCGTGCGGTCATGGGAGGCAGCGCAAGGTTCGGATGGCGCGACAGGTCACGCCACCGGTTCGAGTGACCTGGAGCGCATCCGGGCGTTCAAGAACACCATCCTTGGCGAGACTTGGGTGGAAACCGGGGAGGCACCGGACTGGTCGCGGCTTTACGACCGGCGTGAGGCGTGGAAGCCGGGCATCGTTCCCGCGGGCGGGCTGTTCCTGACCGCCGGGGCCGACGTGCAGAAGGACCGGATCGAGGTTGATGTCTGGGCCTGGGGTCGGGGCGGGACAAGCTGGCTGGTCGATCATATCGTGATCGACGGTGGCCCCGACCATCAGGGCGCTTGGGCGGAACTGACGCAGCTGCTGGACCGGACATGGCCCCATGAAAACGGCGCGTATCTGCGGCTGGCCAAGCTCGCCATTGACACCGGCTATGAGGCCCCGGCGGTCTATGCATGGTCACGGCGGCAGGGGGTGGCGCAAGTTGCTCCGGTCAAGGGCGTCGAAGGGTTCAATCGTTCCAGCCCGGTATCTGGCCCGACCTATGTCGATGTGACCGACGCGGGCAAACGCCTGCGCCGGGGCGCGCGGCTCTGGACGGTGGCGGTTTCCACCTTCAAGGCCGAGACCTACCGTCACCTTGGCCTGCCGCGCCCGACGAAGGAGGAACTGGCCGAGGGGGTGCAGTATCCGCCCGGCACCGTGCATCTGCCGGATTGGGTGGACAGCGAATGGCTCAAGCAGCTGGTGGCCGAGGAACTGGTTACCGTACGCACCAAACGCGGCTTTGCCCGGCTCGAATGGCAGAAGCTGCGCGAGCGCAACGAGGCGCTGGACTGCCGGGTCTACGCCCGCGCCGCGGCCTGGATCGTCGGGGCGGATCGCTGGTCCGAGGCGCGCTGGGCCGATCTGGAGACGCAGGTGGCTGGGGACGGCAAGGCTGATGGGGGTCACGACAAGGCCGCCGCCGGAGCCATCCGTGCGGTGCGCAGTCCGGCGCGACGCAGGTCGGTGGCGTCGAATTACATGCGGTGATCAGGACAATTGGCCCTGCGCCGACAGTGCCAATTGTCGGCGCAAGGGACGGTCCCGCTTCAGATACCACTCGCGGCGCATGGCTTCACTTCGCGAGGGCAAACGCTCGGCATAGAGCAGGCGCCAGACCCGGCCGCGTGTCGACTTCGCCCCAGTGCCGGAGTTGTGCTGGGCCAGACGGCGGTCGAGATTGAGCGTTCAGCCGACATAGGTGCGATAACCGCTCGGGGAGTCGCAGCCGAGGACATAGACCAACCCGGTCATGTTGTTGCGGCTCGCGGATCAGCCCGCCAGCGTGCGCTGGACGATCTTCGGATCGGCGGCAATCAGGGCCAACAACACGCGGGCGGGGCCTTCAGGACTCCGTCTGCGGTGCTCCCAATTGAGCAGTGTGGCTTTCTTCACGCCGATGCTGCGGGCAAAATCCGCTTGCGACAACCCGGTCTGCGCCCGGATCGCCTGGACGTCCGGATCGGGAATGTCGATCTCGTGGATGATGCCTGTGGTCACGCCACGCGCGTGGGCAATGGCTTCCTTCAGGCCTTGTTCGATGCTCTTGAATGCGTCGGTCATCGCTTGCTCCTGTAGGTTGCGGATAGGGCTTCGCCGAGGGTCTTGACCGCCTCGGTCTCGGTTTTGGTCAGGTTGGCCTTCTCGTTCTTGGCGAAGACCGTGATCAGAAATACCGGCGTTCCGTCGTCGGGGCTGAAGAAGTGGATCACCCGATATCCACCGCTTTTGCCGCCCCCGTCGCGCGCGAAGCGGAACTTCCGCACCCCGCCACCGATCGACACACCGGTCGTTGGGTTCCGAGCGACGAAATCGATCAGCTCCAGCCGCTCTGCATCGCTCATGATGGCGCGGGCGCGGCGCTGGAACTCGGCTGTTTCGACAACGGTCACGATGGTCATGGGCTCATATATGCGTCAATGGCACATAAGTCAATGACACATGAAAGGTGTGCGCCATGCCCACAATCGCAGAGCTGAAGGCCCGCCGCGAGGCCCTGGCGGCGTCGCGCTCCAGCGGTGTGGCGCGGGTGAGTTACGGCGGCAAATCGGTGGATTACCGCAGCCTGGCCGAGATCGACCGGGCCATCGAGGTGCTGGACCGTGAGATCGCTGTGGCCGAGGGGCGCAGGATCATCCGGCAGGTGCGCGTGATCACCACCAAGGGACTATGATGCATGGGTTGGCTCGATGCCTTTCGCCGCCGGGAGACCGGCGGCCCTGTCGCCGTGCGCGCGCGGCTGGAAGGGGCGATGTCGCAGCGCCGGCTGCGGGGCTGGCAACCGCCGCTGGAAAACATCAACTCGCTGGTCGCCTCGGGCGGGCCGCGTCTGCTGGCGCGGTCGCGCGAGCTGGTGGTGACCAACGGCTACGCCGCCAATGCCTGCGAGGCTTTTGCCTCGAACCTGGTGGGCGACGGGATCAAGCCCTCGTCGCTGATCGAAGACCCAGACTTGCGCGACCAGGTGCAGCGGCTCTGGCTCGCCTGGACCGATGAGGCGGATGCGGACGGGCTGACCGATTTCTACGGTCTGCAGGCGATGGTGGCGCGCGAGATGTTCGTCGCGGGCGAATGTTTCGTGCGGCTGCGGCCGCGCCGGGCAGAAGACGGGTTGCTGGTGCCATTGCAACTGCAACTGCTGCAATCGGAGATGCTGCCGTTTGATGCCACCAAGACCGCGCCCAACGGCAATCGCATCCGCTGCGGCATCGAGTTCGATGCCATCGGACGGCGCCAAGCCTATCACTTCCGCCGCCGCCATCCTGGCGACAGCACCGATCAGGGTATGGTCACGTCTGAGACTGTGCGCGTTCCGGCGCAGGATGTCCTGCACATCTACCGCCCGATTGATGCGGGGCAGATCCGGGGCCTGCCGCATGTCGCACCTGCGATGGTGCGGCTGTTCCTGCTCGACCAGTACGACGACGCCGAACTCGACCGGAAGAAGACGGCGGCGATGTTCGCGGGCTTCATCACCAAGACAGCACCTGAAGAGCAGCTGATGGGCGAGATCGAGGCGACCGACGACAGCGGGGCGACCGCCAGTCTGGAACCCGGCACCCTGCAGGTTCTGTTGCCGGGGGAGGACGTGAAGTTCTCCAGCCCCGCAGATGTTGGCGGCGGCTATGAGGCGTTTCAGTACCGGACCTTGCTGTCGGTCTCGGCCTCGCTGGGGCTGCCCTATCATCTGGTGACTGGCGATGTGCGGCAGGCCAACTATTCCAGCCTGCGCGCCGAACTGGTCGAGTTCCGCCGCCGTGTCGAGCAATTGCAGCACGGGGTGATCGCGCATCAGCTCTGCCGCCCGGTCTGGGCGCGCTGGCTGGAAACCGCGGTGTTGTCGGGGGCGCTGGACCTGCCCGATTTTGCCCGGTTCCCCGCGCGCTATCGCCCGGTGAACTGGATCCCGCCGCGCTGGGATTGGGTCGATCCCTTGAAGGACATCCAGGCGCAGGTGCTGGCGATGGAGGCGGGGATCATCTCGCGGCGCAAGGTGGTCGAGGCCACCGGCTACGACGTCGAGGAAATCGACCGCGAGAATGCCGCCGACGCCAGGCGCGCCGGGGACATGGGTCTGCACTACCGCACCAGGCCCGGCGAGACGCAGGGGGCGCGGGCGACGCCAGCCCGCAAACCGGAAACCGATACAGAACAGGAGGCGTAAGCCGATGAACAGCTGGTACACGATCCGCGCCGAAAGCACCGGCGCGGAGGTGGTGATCTATGACGAAATCGGGGCTTACGGGGTCTCGGCGAAGGGGTTTCTGGCGGAACTGGGCGCGCTGCCGGATGCCACGCCGCTGGCGCTGCGGCTGAACAGCCCGGGCGGCTCGGTGTTCGATGCGGTCGCGATCTACAACGCGATCAAGCGCCATACCGGCATGGTCACTGTCTGGATCGACGGCATTGCCGCCTCGGCTGCCTCCTATATCGCCATGGCGGGCGACGAGATCGTCATGCCGGAAAATGCCTTCCTGATGATCCATGATCCGGCCGGCATGGTCATGGGCACCGCCATCGACATGCGCGCGATGGCCGAGGCGCTGGACAAGATCAAGGGAAGCCTGCTGCAGGGCTATGCCGCCAAGTCGGGGCGGCCGCAGGAAGAAATCGCCCCCTTGATGGCAGCGGAAACCTGGCTCGATGCCAAGGACGCGCTGGACCTCGGCTTTGCCGACCGGATTGCCGGGCCGGTCCGGATCGCGGCACGGTTCGACGTGGGGCGGTTTCGCAATGCACCGCCCGCGTTGATCGAGGTGGATGCTGAGATTGCGGGCGAGACGGCGGACGAAGACACCTCTGGCAATGTTGCGGCAATCGGCGATACGGACGAAGAGGCTGCGCCTTCCGATCCTGCCGCCGCCGATCCAGCAGCAGGCATCAGAGGCGACGCCACCATCGAAACAGAGGGGTTGGGGCCGCCCGCCGAACCTGATCCTCCCGCAGATCCCAGCGTGCCGTCAGTGGAAAAGGATGCAGTCAGCGCCATTGCCGCCAACATCCGCGCCGAAGCTCTGACCCATGCCCGCGCTGTCGTTGATCTCTGCCGTCTCGCCGGGCAGCCACAGATGGCGGGTCGCTTTCTCGAGCGCGACGCCGGTCTCGACGATGTGCGCGCAGCATTGCTGGCCCATCGCGTGGGGGAAGAACCCGACATCTCCGCCGCCCATCCGCAACCCGGCCGCCCGTCTGGCGCGCGCCCCTGGGGCGATGTCATTGCCCGCACCTTCCGTCTGAAAGGATAGACCCATGCCGATCCTCACCGAAACCCCGCACGCGGGTGGCTTTCTTGTCTGGGAAGCGCTTCGCGACTATTGCCGCAGCACCGTCATCCTTGCCTCTGGAAACCTGCAACCCGGCACCATTCTGGGCAAGATCACCGCCTCGGGCAAATACGCCGCCCACGATCCCGCCACCACCGACGGCACGGAGACGGCGGCGGCCATCCTCTGGGACAGCGTCGATGCCAGCGGTGGCGACACCAACGCCGTGGTGCTGATCCGCGGCCCCGCCATCGTCAATCAGCATGAGATCAGCATCCCCGGCACGCCCACCGCGCCGCAGATCGCTGCCGCCCATGCGGCCCTGCTGACGCTCGGCATCCTCGTCCGCTAATTCCCCAAATCAGGAGGCACCCCATGGCCAGCATGGACATCTTCGAAGGCGATGCCTTCTCGATCATCGAACTCACCCGCGCGCTCGAGAACATCCCCTACAAGCCCGCCACCCTGTCCGGGTCGGGCCTGTTCGGGCCGCGCGGCGTCCGCTCGCGCACCGTCGTCATCGAGAGCCGCGATGGCACGCTGTCGCTGATCCCGTTCTCGGAGCGCGGCTCGGCTTATGACCAGCAGGTCCCCGAACGCCGCGATGTGCGGGCCTTCGTCTGCCGCCAGTTCAAGAAACAGGACGTGATCTGGGCCTCGGAAATCCAACAGGTCCGCGACTTCGGCACCGAGTCCGCCACCCAGCAGGTTCAGGCCGAAGTCGCGCGCAAGCTGGGCCGGTTGCGCAACGACGCCGAGACCACCTTCGAATATCACCTGTTCAACGGCATCCAGGGGCTGGTGAAAGACCCGCGCGACGGCGCCACCGTAGTCAACTACTTCACCGAGTTCGGCATCGCCCCGGCAGCAGAAGTGGATTTTGATCTCGACAACGCCACCCCGGCCTCGGGCGCATTGCGCAAACGCTGCCAGGCGCTGATCGAAAGCGTCGAGGATACGATGGGCGGCCTTGCCACCGGCGCCATCGCGCTGCGCGCCGAATGCGGCTCGGCCTTCTTCGCCGATCTGGTGGCGCACAAGGAGGTGCGCGAGACCTACCTCAACACCGCAGCCGCTGCAGATCTGCGGTCGCGCATCGCCGATGAGGTCAGCTTCGGCGGCATCACCTTCCGCCGTTACCGGGGCGGGGCAGGCTTCGGGGTCGCAACCGACAAGGCGGTGTTCTACCCCGAGGCCGTCGACGGCCTGTTCGAAATCTACCACGCCCCCGCCGATACGTTCGAGACGGTGAACACGCTGGGCCAGCCGCTTTACGCGCGGATGATCCCCGACCGGGATCGCGACGAATGGGTCCGCCTCGAGATCGAAAGCAATCCGCTGCCGATCTGCACCCGCCCGCAGGTGCTGCGGTCCGCACGGCGGACGTGATGAACGCCTTTGCCGCCGCCATTGGCGCGCTCTTCGCCGATCCGAACATGGGGCGCGACGCGGTCTACATCGCCGATGGCGGCGCGCCCGTTCTGGTGCGCGTCGTCGCCCGGCGTGCCGATGCCGTCAGCGACTTCGGCGATGCCCGGCTCTGGTCTGAAACCACCCGCATCGACCTGCGCGTCGCCGAGGTGGCAAATCCGCGCCCCGGCGACCGCATCGAGATCGACGGGGACGCCTTTCTCATTCAGGGCGAGCCGGTCCGTGATCGCGAGCGGCTGGTCTGGACTGTCGATCTACGCCCGGTGTGAACGCGATGAAACTAAAGCTCGAAATCCAACCCTACATCGTCGCCATGATGGCAGCCGAGGTCGCTGCTGGCGAACGCGCGGTCACCGCCGCCATGCGCGTAGCCGGAACTGGTCTGAAAGCCGCCTGGCGCACGCAGATCACCGGCGCGGGGCTGGGCACCCGCCTCGCCAACTCAATCCGCCTCGCCAGCTTCCCAAAGTCGGGCGAGAGCCTGAACGCGGCCGCGCTGGTCTGGTCCAACGCTCCGGTGATCATCGGCGCGCATGACACAGGGCCGCTGATCCGGTCGAAAAACGGGTTCTGGCTGGCAATCCCCACGCCAGCGGCGGGCAAATCCACGCGCGGCGGCCGGATGACTCCCGGAGAATGGGAACGCCGCACTGGGCTGCGCCTGCGGTTCATCTATCGCCGGAGGGCCCCCAGCCTGTTGGTGGCCGAGGGGCGGCTGAACACCAAGGGCCGCGCAGTGGCGTCCCGGTCGAAGGCAGGCCGGGGCGTCGTCACCGCGCCGGTCTTCCTGCTGGTGCCGCAGGTCAAGCTGCCCAAGCGGCTGGATCTGGCGCGGGATGCCGAGCGGGCACATGGCGCTGTGGCGGGGCTGATCGTGGCGAACTGGGTGGAGGGACGGATACGGTGAAATGACGTTAACAGACAGAACCCGCCCTTCCCAGATCGACCGGATTTGGGAGTTCAGGGCGGATGCGGTCATTCTTTGCGACGCGGCTCGGTGAAACGGCAGCGCAGAAATCAGCCGCTCGCCGCAGAAACGGCGTTTCTTGCTTGTGAAGGCGATGACGCATTTCATGCTGGAGGTTGATCTGGAAGACAGGGGCGGAGCATATAGATTCACGGATCTGGTGACCCTGACGAATGTTACCATCCTGACGGACAAAGCCGCGCGGGACGCCAGCGGCTCGATCATAACTTAACCAGGACAGGATTTTTCAGATGCCGTGCGGCCACATCGAATTTGGATTTCTGCCGACGCCGCTCCAGTTTTCGCGTGGTGATATCTCTGTCGCGCCCCTTGTGGATGGGCTGGACAAGGTTAGTGAGGTCCGCTTATCCCCCCATGTTCACAAAGACTGGCGTTACGCTCCGCCCTCGGGCGCTCACGATATTGTCAGAGATCAGGTGGCCGAGCACCCATATCCTGCCCGCGTCTTCGGGCTACCCCATACGCATCGGCTGTGGCATTCAAGCGATGACGACCGTGACCATCTGGATTTCCTCATTTGGTGTCTAGGCTTCTTTGAGGGGCTTCGTCTCACAACGTTCGAGGCAGGTTACCTCGATGCGACGCCGATCAAGAAGGGCGCGCTGACCGACTTCGTTTTGACGGGCGGCTCAACTCCGGCCAATGCCATCGAGCTTGCGGAGAAATTTTGGACCGACCACGCGTCTTACCCCAGGCGAACGAAACGAATGGTAGGGATCATTCACAGCCTGTTTCTGGCGCAAAACCCGAACCATCTTCAATTTGAGGCCTTTTCGTATCTCTACATGGCGCTGGATGCCTGTTTCAAACTGACATGCGATTTACGGGGCGCGCCAAGGGGGCTGAGCCACGCAGCACGTATTGAATGGACCTGCCAGCAATTTGGCATGCCGGTCCCGAACTGGGCGGCAAGCACACCGGGCAACGGGAGTCAGATTTCGACAGTCCGGAACGACACAATCCACGAGGCGCTGTTCTTCGATGAACCGCTCGGCTTTGTGACCTATGGGGGACGCACTCCGCCTGTGAATCAGCAGAACGTGCCACTGCAAATGATTGCTCTGACATGCCGTCTGGTTGTCGCATTACTTGGGAAGCCGGACGCAGCGCATGTGAAGAGTGCCGTAAGCACACGTCAGAAATCCGGCCTCAAACTCACCTGATGCGAGAATTCTGAGTTAAGTGCGCAGGCAGGAAGTGCGCCGTAGTGCATGGCCATTCTCGCACACGCAGCGGAAGTCCTGTCTTGACGTGCCGCACCGCAGCTTGGGCTGGGTGAACGGCAGGTCAGGGCCGACCTAGCGGGTTGCATGGACATGTTCCGGACATCCATGCCAAGTTGTAATCGGGAACTTAGGGGACAACGATGGCAAATGAGAACAACCAGACCCTGGCGCTGCTGATCGATGGCGACAACGCTTCGCCGAAGATTGTTGGCGGTTTGCTTGCGGAGATCGCGAACTACGGCACGGCGAGCGTAAAGCGGATCTACGGTGACTGGACCAAGCCGAACCTCAATGGCTGGAAAGACTGCCTGCTAGAGCATTCGATTCAGCCTGTTCAGCAGTTTGCCTACACTACCGGCAAGAATGCGACTGATGGTGCGATGATCATTGATGCGATGGATTTGCTCTATACCGGGCGGTTTTCCGGGTTCTGCATCGTCTCCAGTGACAGTGACTTTGCCCGACTTGCGGCCCGCGTCCGGGAGCAGGGCGTAACTGTCTATGGCTTTGGCGAACGAAAGACGCCTCGCCCCTTCATCACCGCTTGCGACAAGTTCGTCTATTTCGATGTCTTGAACGCGCCCGTGGCCGATCAGAGTGAGGCGCGGGATAATAAGGATACTGGACTGCTCGCCTCTCTCGGGGCGCCTGCACCCAAGCCTGCTCCTGTGAAAACCGCGCTCGACGCCGCGGCAATCGACATGCTTGTTAAGGCGATCAGTGCGACGGCCGAGGACGATGGCCAGGCGAATCTCGCGAAAGTCGGGGCACATCTCGCCAAGCAGGCTCCAGACTTCGATGCCCGTAACTATGGATTTCCAAGGTTGACGAATCTGGTAGAGGCTTCGGGTATCGCTGAAGTGAAGCGCGTCGGGGAGAACCCGACCATCGTTCGTGTGCGTCTCCGAACTGATAAAACCTCAGTTCGCAACACGTAGACCGAACGTTCTCGCTGCAATAATTACGAATGACCGGTCTGAGAAATCTGCCAAGGGCAGTTGGTCGAGGCTGAACTTCCGCAATGGGCGGCCTGCGTCAGCTTGAATGGATGTGCAAGCTGGCCCATGATTGCGACGGGGTGCGGGGCGGCCCCGTTTTGAGCGGCAAGCCTGAGGGTGCGGGCATGTGCGGTCGTTTTGTTGACCCCAATCTGCGGGGCACGGAACTCGAATACTCTGAACTCAAGATCACGCCATTCCCGCGTCGCTTCAACGTAGCACCGACGAATGATGTGCTGATCTTTGCCAAGGAGCCGCTTGAGGCGATGATCGCCCGCTGGTGGCTGGTGCCCGCGTGGCACAAGGGCGAGTTGCGCGACTGGAAGGCCAGCACCTTCAACGCCCGGATCGAGGATGCAAAGGACAAGCCCGCGTTCCGCGCGGTCTGGCGCCATGGGCGGTGCCTGATCCCTGTCAGCGGCTTTTATGAATGGACGGGGCAGAAGGGCGCCAGGCAGCCGCATTTCATCCGCTCTGCCGGGAACGAGGCGACGCTCTGGTTTGCCGGGCTTGCCTTGCGCTGGCACGATCTGCTGACCTGCACGATCATGACACGGGAGGCCAATGCCGCGATGGCCGGGCTGCACAGCCGAATGCCGGTGATCCTGAATTCCGAAGAACGCGAGGCGTGGCTGGGTGGGAGTGATGATCTGCTGATCGGGGCGGGGGTGGAGATTCGCCACCACCCGGTGCGGAAATTCGGGTCGCAGGACGACGGGCCTGAGTTGATCGAGCCGATTGTCTAGAGTTTCGGCAAAGGTGAGGCTCTCGCGTGGTTTTGTCCGAATATCGGTTGTGCTGAGGCGTTTGGATACTTGGCCGACTCGGCAGGGCCGTTCTCGGCAAGCCGTCGGCCTGTCTGCGAACGACGGCTCCGGACCGTCCTTGCTACGTCCCAGTGGCACAGCGGACGAGCGTGACGAGACTGGAATCGACTTTCAATTCATCAGAATGTTCGGCCGCGAGCGCACATGACCACCATCCGCGAAACCATCCTCGCCGCGCTGCACGCGCGGCTGCAAACCCTTGCCGCCACGGCCCTGCGCGATGATGTGCTGCCCGAGCGGATCCCGCCCTCCGGCCTGATCATCCTGCGCGATGGCCAACCCGGCGAGCCGGAGGTGACACTGTCGCCGCTGCGCTACCATTACCAGCACCGGGCAGAGCTGGAGGTCGTTGTCCAAGCGGCGAATGACCGGGCCACGGCCTTCGACAGCCTGATCGCCGCGATCGGAACCGCGCTTGCGGCCGACCGCACGCTTGGCGGCCTCTGCGACTGGATTGAGGCCGAAGCACCCGCCTCGGTCGACTTGCCCGTCGAGGGTGCCGCAACCTTGAAGGCGGCGGTGATCACCGTCGTGCTGCATTACACCACCGCCGACCCGCTGAGCTGATCCCGGCACGATCCCACCCACAACAAGGAGGCAAACATGGCACGTGCGCAAGGCGCGCGGGCGCAGATGGCGCTCGGCTTTGAGACGGTTTACGGCAATCCGCCGGTCGGTGGGTTCACCAGAATGCCCTTTGCCAGCACCTCGCTGGGATCGGAGCAGCCGCTGCTGAAAAGCGAATTGCTCGGCTATGGCCGCGATCCCCTGGCCCCGATCAAGGACGCGGTCACCGCCGATGGCGATGTTGTGGTGCCGATCGATGCCGAGGCTTTCGGGTTCTGGCTGAAGGCGGCGTTCGGAGATCCGATCACCTCTGGCGCGGGCCCCTACACCCATGAATTCCGCTCCGGCGGCTGGACCCTGCCGTCGATGTCGATCGAGACCGGCATGCCCGAGGTGCCGCGCTATGCCATGTATTCTGGCTGTGTGCTGGATCAGCTCAGCTGGCAGGTGCAGCGCTCGGGATTGCTGACCGCGACGGCGCGGCTGGTGGCACAGGGCGAGACGATCAGCACCACGACCGGTGCAGGCACGCCCACTGACCTGGCGCTGAAGCGGTTCGGCCATTTCAACGCAGCGATCAGCCGCAATGGCACGACCCTGGGGAACGTGGTCTCGGCCGAAATCACCTATGCCAACAACCTCGACCGCATCGAGACCATCCGCAGCGATGGCAAGATCGACGGGGCCGACCCCTCCATCGCCGCACTGACCGGCCGCATCGAAGTGCGCTTCGCCGACAGCACGCTGGTGACGCAGGCGATCAACGGCGATCCCTGCGAAATCGGCTTCGCCTATGCCCTGCTGACCGGCGAAAGCTTCACCTTCACCGCCCACGCCGTCTACCTGCCGCGCCCCCGGATCGAGATTTCCGGGCCGCAAGGCGTGCAAGCGACATTCGACTGGCAGGCGGCGCGCGATGCCGCGCTTGGCCGCATGTGCACCGCAACCCTGATCAATGACATCGAGGCCTACTGATGATCCGTCTGAACCTGACCGCCACCCCGCAATGGTTGACCCTCGTCCCGGGCCTGCGCCTGCTGGTCGCCCCGTTGACCACCGCGCTGATGGTCTCGGCCCGCGCCGATCCGGCCATCGAAGCTCTGCCCGAAGGCGCAAGCCAAGAACAACTGGCCCTCGCCATGGCCAAGGCCGTCGCGCGTCGCGCGGTGCTGGATTGGGAAGGCGTCGGCGACGACGCGGGCGAGATCGTGCCCGTTTCGCCCGAAGGGATCGACGCCCTTCTGGAAATCTGGCCGGTCTTCGAAGCCTTCCAGACCCAATACGTCGCCAAGGGTCTGATCCTGGACGCGGAAAAAAACGTCTCCGCGCCCTTGCCGACTGGTCCTTCGGCGGGGGCGACCGGTACTGCGCGGCCTGCGAGCCCTGCGAGGGCCGCGGTGGGCGCTGCCCCGACTGCCCCGCAAGACTGAACCGGCCACTGACGCATGAGGGTTGGCAAGTCTGGGATCTGGTCGGCCGTCTTGGCGGCCAGTTGCGGGTGATCCCCGGCGCGGTCTTGGGCTGGGACATGGGCGCGGCCCTCGCCATGGCCCGCGCCCTCGGCATCGACACCCTGATCGCGGCCGAACTGCTGCCCGAGATCGAGGCGGTCATGGTGCGCCGCTCAAACGAACAGATCGGAGACGGCCATGGCTGAGAAGAGGGTCAGCGTCCGCTTGGTGGCGGAAGGCGGACGACAGGTGCGGGCCGAGCTGGAAGGCATCGGCGATGCTGGCGCGCGGGGGTTCGGCCGTCTGTCGACCGAGATGGAACTGGCCAATGCCCGGCTTGGCAGCTTCGCCCGCAAGGCCGGGATCGCGCTTGCCGCAGTGACCGCCGCCGCCGCCGCTGCGGGCGTGGCGATGGTTCGGTCGGGTCTCGCCAATGTCGACGCGCAGGCCAAGCTCGCGCAATCGATGCAGACCACGGTCGAAAGCGTCCAGACCCTGACATGGGCCGGGGAACTGGCGGGCGTGTCGATGGGTGAGATCGAACAGGCGACGAAAAAGCTGACCACCCGGTTGTCGGAAGCGGCGACCGGGTCGGGATCGGCCGTGGCGGCCCTGCAACGACTGAACCTGACGGCCGCGCAATTGCAGGCCATGCCGCTCGACCAGCGCATCGTGGCCATTCAGGAAGCGCTGAACCAGTTCGTGCCGGAAGCCGAACGCGCCGCTGTAGCGTCTGACCTTTTCGGCGATCGGGCCGCACTGGCTTTCCTTCGCATCGATCCGACAACCCTGCGCGAGGCTGCGCAGGATGTGCGGGATTTTGGGGTGGCCGTCAGCGCTAGTGACGCCGCCCAGATCGAGCGCACCGGCGATGCCATCGCACGCCTCAGCCTGATCTGGACCGGTCTCGTCAACCGCCTGACTGTCGCCGTCGCACCGGCCCTCGAGACCATCGCCACCAAGCTCGCTGACATGGCGCGGGCGACCGGCCCAATCGGTCAGGCTATCACGGCGCTGTTCGACAACATCGGGCGGCTGACGACCTATGCCGCGACCTTCGCGGGCATCATGGCCGGGCGCTGGGTGGCGGGCATGGTGGCGGCGGCGCTGTCCGTGCGCGGGCTGGCCACGGCACTGGTCTTCCTGCGCGGGGCGCTGATCCGGACCGGCATCGGCGCGCTGATCGTCGGAGCGGGCGAATTGGTCTACCAGTTCTCGCAACTTGTCGCCCGTGTCGGTGGTGTGGGCGAAGCGTTCCGCCTGCTGGGCGACCTTGCCAAGGAGGTCTGGTCGCGCATCGGTCTGTCACTCGATGCGGCCTTTGCCAATATGGCCGCTGGCTGGGAGCGGCTGAAGGCGGCCGGGCTCTCGGCGCTTGAAGGAACCATCGCGGGCGTCGTCAGTTTCGGCGACCGGACCGCCGCCATCTTCCAAGGGGCGTATGATGCGGCGGTCGCAATCTGGGGCAGTCTGCCCGGTGCCATCGGCGATTTCGCCTTCCAGGCCGCGAACGGGCTGATCTCGGGCGTCGAAGCGATGCTGAACGGCGTCGTCACCCGGATCAACAATTTCATCAACGGGTTGAACGCCGCGCTGGATCTTCTGCCCGACTGGGCGGTGGGCGAAGGCGGGGTGCGGATCGGCACGCTTGGCCCGGTCGAACTGGCGCGGATCGACAACCCGTTCGAGGGGGCCGCAACTGCCGCCGGGGCGGCCGCAGCAGATGCATTTTCGGCGGCGCTATCGCGGACCTATCTCGAGCCACCCGACCTCGGGCTTGGCACGATGGCAGATGACGCGCGTGGCCGGGCCGATGGCTATCGCGAAGCGGGTGGCATGTTGGCCGATGCTGCCGGCCGTCCACTGGCCAGTTGGCAGGCCTTGCGCGACGCGGTGACCGGCACAGGGGCGGAGGCAGAAGCCGCGCTGGCAGATGCCGCCAGTTCGGCGGATGCCCTGAACACAGAACTGGACGACACTGCAGCCGCTGCCGGAAGTGCCGGTGCGGCTGCGCGCGAGGCCGGGGCGGACGCTGCCGCAGGGGCTGACCAGGCCGCGACCGGCTGGGGTGCGGTGACCGCAGCACTCGCCGACTATGCCGCCAAGGCGCGCAACATCGGCGGTGATATCGGCCAGGCACTGGTCAGCGCCTTCACCTCGGCCGAGAATGCAGTCGGCGAGTTCGTCAAGACCGGCAAGCTGGATTTCCGTGATCTGGTCACGTCGATGATCGCCGATCTGGCAAAACTGGCGGCCCGGCGCTTCATCCTCGGGCCGATTGCCAATGCGCTGTCCGGGGCCCTCGGCGGTGCGGGCGGGATCTTCGCCAACATCCTGCATGCGGGTGGCATGGTCGGATCGCCGGGCCCGGGTCGCATGGTCCCAGCCATTGCCTTCGCCAATGCGCCACGGATGCATTCGGGTGGCTGGGCCGGGATCAAGCCCGATGAGGTTCCCGCGATCCTGCAACGGGGCGAGCGGGTTCTGTCGCGCCGGGAAGCGGCGGGCTACGGCCAGACCAGCGCGCCCGCCGTCAACGTCACAATCATGGCGCGCGACGCCGAAAGCTTCCGGCAATCCCGGACGCAGGTGGCAAGCGACATTGCCCGTGCTGTGTCGCTGGGCCGGAGGGGCATGTGATGGCATTCCATGAAGTCAGGTTTCCCGACAACATCAGCCGCGGGGCGCGCGGCGGGCCGGAACGGCGCACGCAGATCGTCGAGCTGGCCTCTGGTGATGAGGAGCGCAACGCCAGCTGGGCGAACAGCCGCCGACGGTACGACGTCGCCTATGGCATCCGTCGCGCCGACGAAGTGGCGGCGGTCGTGGCCTTCTTCGAGGCCCGCAATGGCCGCCTGCACGGCTTTCGTTACAAGGACTGGGCGGACTACAAGTCCTGCCTGCCGTCGCAGGCGATAGCCCCGACCAACCAGCCCATCGGCACCGGCAATGGCGCGGTCAACACCTTCGCCTTGCTGAAGCGCTACACCTCCGGCGCGCAAAGCTGGACCCGCGCGATTGCCAAGCCGGTCGCGGGCAGTGTTCGCGTCGCCCTGAACGGCGTCGAGCAGATGACCGGCTGGAGCGTCAACACCGCCACTGGCAGCGTCACCTTCACCACCGCCCCCGGCGCGAGCGTGGCCATCACGGCAGGCTTCGAATTCGACGTCCCCGTCCGCTTCGACACCGACATGCTCGACGTCACCCTCGACCTCGAGCGGCTGGGGTCGATCACATCCATCCCGCTGCTGGAGATCCGGCGATGAACGAAGAAACTGGCTTCATCGCCGCCGCGCTGCGCGACCTGGCGACCTCCACTGCAGTCATCTTGGCGGCTTGGGGTGCACTGGGCGGGGCCACCAACGCCCTGACCACCCGGATGCGGCTGCGCGATGCCCTGCGCCACATCCTGCTCGGCGGTCTGATCGCGGCAGGGATGGGCAGCCTGTCAATGGCGGTCATCACCGCTTGGCTCGGCCTGCCATCGCAAGCGATCCCGGCCGGGGGTGCGGCGGGGTCGGCCGCCTATCTGGTCGGCGTCTTCGGCCCCGCCTTCATCGAGGTCGTGCTCGCCCGGTTGCGCAGCGGCAAGGGGGGCGACAGCGATGCATGAACTGCTCCGCCTCGCACGCTCCCTCCGCTGCGATGCCGCCGATCCGGGCCGGGCCTTCAGCCATCGCCTGCGCATCGGCCTTCTGGTCGCCGCGCTGATCCTGATCCTCTCACTTCTCGGGTGATCCCATGCACATGACTGACCGGGGCCTGCTGGCCCTCGGCCGGCACGAAGGACTCGTGCCCGGACCCTATCTCGATGTCAAAAACGTCTGGACCTTCGGCATCGGCCACACCGCCGCCGCCGGTTCCCCCGATCCGGCACGAATGCCGCGCGGCATGCCCGCCGATCTCGATGCCGGGATCCGCGAGGCGTTCCGGCTCTTCCGCGCCGACATCGTGGCTTACGAGGCTGAAGTGCTGCGCGTCGTGAAGGTGCCGCTGGAACCGCACGAGTTCGATGCGCTGGTCAGCTTCCACTACAACACTGGCGGCATCGCCAAGGCCTCGCTGACCCGCCATCTGAACGCGGGCAACCGCGCCGCCGCCGCGCAGGGGTTCATGGGCTGGCTCCGGCCCGCCGCGATCCGCACGCGGCGCGAGGCGGAACGGGACCTGTTCCGCGATGGCCGTTATCCGACCGGCACGATCCCGGTCTGGGCGGTGGACCGCAACGGACGGGTGGATTTCTCGCGACCGCTCCGACGCCTGACCGAGGCCGAGGCGCTGGCGCTGCTGCGTCCGACACGCCTGCCAGTGAAGCCCGCAATCCCCACCGAACCGCCATCGCCACCTGCGTCCATGCCGCCGCTTGGCTGGCTCGCGCGCCTCGCCACCTTCTTCTCCAACCTCACCCGGAGGGTCTGACCCATGCGCTATTTCCAACCGACCTCGCTGACCTGGTGGGCGGGACTGCTCGCGGTGCTGACCGGCGGCGGCGCCCTGTTGCTGCCCGACCAGGGCCAGCTTGCCGAACTGGCCCGCCTCGTCGCGATCCTCGCCGGGGCCGGGGATGACTCGCCGATGACCCTGATTACCCTTGGTCTTGGCCTGATCGGGCTGCGCGACCGGATCGAGCGCGGGTTCCGGTGGGAGGGGCGATGAAGACGCTTTCGCCCGCGCTTCAAGCACATCTCGACGAGGGCACGACGACGCTGGCCTGGTGCTGGAAGATCACTCCGGTGCGGGGACCGCTGCCCGACATCGCCTTCACCAACAGCTTCATGTGGCCGGATGGCGACCCCTACGACTGGCACAGCGCAACGCAGGCCAGCTGGCGGCAACGGCTGCCGCCGCGCTACGGCACCTGGCAGATCGCGCCATTCAACCCGGGGGCGTCGAACGTCGCTGCCTTCAAGACCAGCCCCTGGTATGGCGACAAGACTGGTGGCCACCATTCCGGCGACTGGTCCTGCTATTTCGACATCGACGTGTCGGAGATCCCGGCGGGCAGCCAGATCACCTATTCCGACATCATCGAGCGAGGCGGTACCTACGACAGCGTTGGCGCGAACAGCATCGTGACCTTCAAATGGTTCACTTTGGCGCAGACGCTGACCTTCGACGGCACCGGCAAGTTTCTGGCTCAGTCCGGCACGAGCCTTTCGCCAAGCATCAACAACATTCTGAATGGCCCTTTCGCCGCCGTGCCGCGCAGCTTGACCGTCACGGTGCCCGCCGGGGCACGGATGATCCGGCTGCACACCGAGACGGAGGGGATCTTCAACACATTTGGTTTCGTGGGCTGGAATGTGATTTACAATCCGGTGCTGTCCATCAGCGCCTGCTCCCCGGACGGCGCCCTCGGCTTTACCGACCACGATCGGTCCCTCAGCTTCGACGGCACCGACTTCGAACCCGAGAGCGGCTTCGCCGCCTCGGAAGTGCGCGCGGGCTCCGATCTCTCGGTCGATGCGCAGGACGCCCAAGGCGTGCTCACCTCCGACCGGATCACCGAGACCGACATCCTCGACGGCCGCTGGGACAATGCGGCGGTCGAGGTCTGGCGGGTGAACTGGGCCGATCCAGGCCAGCGCCTGTTGATGCGGCGCGGCGCCATCGGTCAGATCCGGCGCGGGCGGCTGGCCTTCGTGGCCGAGGTGCGCAGCCTCGCCCATGTCCTCGGCCAGACGGTCGGGCGGACGTTTCAGGCCTCTTGCGATGCAGCGCTTGGCGATGCGCGCTGTGGCGTCGATCTCGATGCCCCGGCCTTCATGGGCACCGGCGCGGTGATCGACCCGCTGCGCGACCGCGCTTTCACCGCCTCCGGCCTCGCAGGCTTTGCGGCAAGCTGGTTCGCCTTCGGCACCCTTGACTGGACCAGCGGCGCCAATGCCGGACGGCGGGCCGAGGTGCTGGCGCATGACCTCGTCGACGGCGTCGCCGTGCTGACGCTGCTGGAAGCCCCGGTGCGTGCCATCGGCGGGTCGGACACCTTCACCATCCGCGCCGGGTGCGACAAGCGCATCGCGACCTGCGCGACGAGGTTCGCCAATGTCGCGAACTTCCGGGGCTTTCCCAGCATACCGGGTCAAGATGCCGTCCTTCGCTATGCGACCAGAGACGGCGGTCATGAAGGAGATGTGTTGTGACGCATATCCCCGGCCAGGGTGAGGCGGATCAGCAGACAGTCCGGGGGACTGTCTGCCCGCCGAACGGGCGGCGTTATGCCACCAAGGACGGCGGGCACGAGGGGGCGGTGCTTTGAACCGGCCCCAGTCCATCGCCGATCCTGCCCGCGTCATCGCCGTTGCCCGGTCCTGGCTGGGCACGCCTTACCACGATCAGGCCAGCCTGAAGGGCGTCGGCTGCGACTGCCTCGGTCTGGCGCGCGGTGTCTGGCGCGCGGTGGTGGGCTCCGAACCATTCCCGATCCCGCCCTATAGCCGGGACTGGGGTGAGAGCGGCCCGCTTGAAGTTCTGGCCGCTGGTGCGCGGGCGATGATGCCGGAAATCGCACCCGTCGATGCCATACCCGGTGCGCTGATCCTGTTCCGCATGATGCCGCGCGCCATCGCCAAGCATGTGGGCATCCTGACCAGCCCCGACACCTTTCTCCACGCCTATGAGCGGCTCGGCGTGATCGAGGAACCGCTCTCCCCGACCTGGCGACGCCGTATCGCCTTCGCTTTCCTCTTTCCCCAACGCTGAGAGAACACTATGGCCACGCTCGTCCTCGGCGCGGCCGGCGCCGCGTTACTCGGCGTCAGTCGCACGCTCTATAGCCAGAGGCAAGGCACTCCCGCGCCCGCCGCTGCGCTTCGGAGATGTCGGCGGCGGTCATGGTGGCGGCGATCGCGTCGCGCTGGGAAGCGGCTTCTGCAACGCCATTGGAGCCCGCGATATTGGCCCACATATGGGCGGTGACAAAGTCCTGCGGCACACCCGTGCCCTTGGCATACACGAGGGCGAGGTTGAACTGCGCCCCGGCCTCGCCCTGATCGGCCGCGAGGCGGTAGAGCCGCACCGCCTCGGTATCATCCTGCGGCACGCCCTCGCCATTGTGATACATGAAGCCGAGGTTGAGCTGCGCATCGGCATTGCCCTGATCGGCCGCGAGGCGGTAGAGCCGTGCCGCCTCGGTATAATCCCACGGCACGCCCTCGCCCTTGTAATACATGAGGCCGAGATCGCGCTGCCCCACGGCATTGCCCTGATCGGCCGCGAGGCGGTAGAGCCGTGCCGCTTCGGCATGGTCCTGCGGCACGCCAGCGCCACTGGCATACATGAAGCCGAGGTTGAGCTGCGCCTTGGCATGGCCCTGATCGGCCGCGAGGCGAAAGAGCCGTGCCGCCGCGGCATGGTCCTGCGGCACACCCTCGCCACTGGCATACATGAAGCCGAGGTTGAACTGCCCCCTGGCATCGCCCTGATCGGCTGCGAGGCGGTAGAGCCGCGCCGCCTCGGCATCGTCCTGCGGAACACCCTTGCCCGTGGCATACATGAAGCCGATGTTGAACTGCGCCTCGGCCACGCCCTGATCGGCCGCGAGGCGGTAGAGCCGCGCCGCCTCGGTATCATCCTGCGGCACGCCCTCGCCATAGTAATACATGACGCCGAGATAGAACTGCGCCTCGGTATCGCCCTGATCGGCCGCGAGGCGGTAGAGCCGTGCTGCCTCGGCATAATCCCGCGGCACGCCCTCGCCCTTGTAATACATGAGGCCGAGGTGGAACTGCGCATCGGCCACGCCCTGATCGGCCGCGAGGCGGTAGAGCCGCGCCGCCTCGGCATAATCCTGCGGCACACCCTCGCCATTGTAATACATGAGGCCGAGGAGGAACTGCGCCTTGGCATGGTCCTGATCGGCCGCGAGGCGGTAGAGCCGCGCCGCCTCGGTATCATCCTGCGGCACGCCCTTTCCCACGGAATACATGATGCCGAGTTTGAACTGCGCCCCGGCCTCGCCCTGATCCGCCGCGAGGCGGAAGAGCCGCGCCGCCTCGGCCCGGTCCTGCGGCACACCCTCGCCCTCGTAATACATGAGGCCGAGGAGGTACTGCGCCATGGTATTGCCCTGATCGGCCGCGAGGCGGTAGAGCCGCACCGCCTCGGCATCGTCCTGCGGAACACCCTTGCCCGTGGCATACATGAAGCCGAGGTTGAACTGCGCCTCGGCATCGCCCGCCTCCGCCAGTGGCCCCCATTCCGCCGCTGCGGCGGCATGGTCGCCCGCTTGATAGGCGGTATGACCTGCCGCGAAATCCGCCCTCGCGGCGCCTGCCACAAGCCCCAGCCCGATCACGCCTGCCAAAATCCAGGTTCTGCGCATCCGCGCCCTCCATCGCAAATTCTGCGCACCCTAGCCGCAAAAGCGCAGCCACTGCCAGCGCTTTCCGGCCATGACCTGATACATGCGCCCGACTTCCAAGCCCAGGATCAACGTCCCCGGTCTCTCGGGCGCCGTCGCGGGCTACGCCATCACCACGCTCGCGCAACATTGCAACGCGTCAGCATGATTGGGACCAGTGCGTCGCGGAGTTCATCAAGGCCTGCGGTCAGAAAAGAGCGCGCCAGCGGGCCGAACACATGACCGCAAGCCGTAGTGATCACGACCACCAAGAAAACCCTTGCAGAAACGGAGCTACCCTCTCATGGCCACGCTCGTCCTCGGCGCTGTCGGTACTGCCATCGGCGGGGCCTTTGGTGGTGCGATCCTTGGCTTTTCCGGCGCTGCCATCGGCGGCTTCATCGGCTCGACCGTGGGCTCGGTGGTCGACAGCTGGATCGTGTCATCGCTGGCCCCGGCCCAGCGGATCGAAGGCGCGCGGCTCGACACGCTGCGCATCACTTCGGCCACCGAAGGGGCGGTGATCCCGCGGCTCTACGGCCGGATGCGGATCGGCGGCAACATCATCTGGGCCACCGATTTCCGCGAGGAGACCAGGACCACCACCCAAGGCGGCGGCAAGGGCGGCGGGGGCGGCAAGGTCAAGACGACCGAATACCTCTACTATGCCAGCTTCGCCGTGGCGCTGTGCGAAGGGCCGATCACCGGCATCGGCCGCATCTGGGCCGATGGCAAGGCGATGGACATGACCGGCGTGACCTGGCGCTGGTATCCCGGCAACGAGGCGCAGACGGCCGATCCGTTCATTGCAGCCAAAATAGGCGCGGCGAACACGCCCGCCTATCGCGGCACCGCCTATGTCGTGTTCGAGGATCTGGCGCTGGCGACATTCGGCAACCGCCTGCCGCAACTGTCGTTCGAAGTCTTCCGCCCGCTGGCCGATGCCGACACCGCCGAGGGGCTGACCCGCGCCGTCACCCTGATCCCGGCCTCGGGCGAGTTCACCTATGCCACCGAGGCGATCCGCAAGGGTAGTGGTGGTGCGACCGTGGCGGAAAACCTGAACGCGCTGCCCGACCAGCCCGACATCGTGGTGGCGCTGGACCGGTTGCAGGCCATGGCTCCGGCGGTCGAGAGCATCAGCCTCGTGGTGGCCTGGTTCGGCAACGATCTGCGCGCGGGCTCCTGCGAGGTGAAGCCGGGTGTCGAGGTCGCCACGAAGGCCACAACGCCTGCCAACTGGTCGGTAAACGGGGTCAGCCGGGCCAGCGCCCACCTGGTCAGCCGCGACGCCGAGGATCACCCGATCTATGGCGGCACCCCTGCCGACTTCGCGGTGGTGCAGGCGATCCAGGAGATGAAGGCACGCGGGTTGCGCGTGACCTTCTACCCCTTCCTGCTGATGGACGTGCCCCTCGGCAACACCAAGCCGAACCCCTACAGCGCCAATGCCGCCACCTTGGGCCAGCCGACTTTCCCCTGGCGGGGGCGGATCACCTGCTCGCCCGCGGCGGGTTTTGCCGGAACGGTGGACAAGACCGGCACGGCGACAACGCAGGTCACGGCACTGTTTGGTGCGGCGACGCCCGGCAGTTTCAGCGTGTCGGGCGAGGCCGTCGCCTTCACCGGCTCGCCCAGCGATTGGGGCCTGCGTCGTATGGTGCTGCACTACGCGCATCTCTGCGCAGCGGCGGGCGGGGTCGATGCCTTCCTGATCGGCACCGAGATGCCGGGGCTCACCTCCATCCGCTCCAGCGCCAGCACCTATCCCGCCGTCACCGCCTTCAAGACCCTCGCGGCCGATGTCCGCAGCATCCTCGGTACGGGTACCAAGATCGGCTATGCCGCCGACTGGTCGGATTATTTCGGCCACCAGCCGCAGGATGGGAGCGGCGACGTGTATTTCCACCTCGACCCACTCTGGTCGGACGCCAACATCGACTTCGTCGGCATCGACAACTACTTGCCGCTGTCGGACTGGCGCGACGGCTTCGACCATGCCGATGCATTGGAAGGTTGGCCCGCGATCTACGACCGCGCCTATCTGCAGGCAAACATCGCCGGGGGTGAAGGCTTCGACTGGTTCTACGCCAGCGCCGCCGACCGGTCCGCCCAGATCCGTACAGCGATCACCGATGGCGCGGCGGCAAAGCCGTGGGTCTTCCGCCCCAAAGATATTCGCGCCTGGTGGACGAACCCGCATTTCAACCGGCCGGGCGGGGTGGAGGGTGGCACGCCGACGGCATGGGTGCCGCAATCGAAACCCATCCGCTTTACCGAACTGGGTTGCCCGGCCATCGACCGGGGCACGAACCAGCCCAACGTCTTCTTCGACCCGAAGTCGTCTGAGAGCTTCACGCCGTATTTCTCGCGGGGCTGGCGCGACGATGCGATCCAGCGGGCCTATCTGGAGGCGAGCTACCTGCATTGGGGCGATCCGGCCAACAACCCGCTGTCGTCTGTCTATGGCAACCGAATGGTGCATCTGCCCGAATGCGCGGCCTGGACCTGGGACGCACGACCCTATCCGTTCTTTCCCGAACTGACCGATGTCTGGACCGATGGCCCGAACTGGCGGCTGGGCCATTGGCTGACCGGGCGGCTGGGGGCGGTGTCGCTGGCGGCGCTGGTTCGGCACCTCTGCCTGCGCGCCGGGATGCCCGAAGCCCTGATCGACGTGTCCGGCCTCTGGGGCGCGGTCGAGGGCTATGCCATCACCGCGCTGGAAGCTCCACGATCCTCGATCAGCACGCTGGCCCGGCATTTCGGCTTCGATGCCATCGAGACCGAAGGCATGATCCGCTTCGTCATGCGCGGGCGGGCGTCCGTTGTTACCTTGACCCATGACGACCTCGTGGCGTCCCGCGAAGGCGAGGCACTGGAACTTGTCCGCGCGCAGGAAACCGAACTGCCGCAGGCGCTGAAGTGGCAGGTCGCCCGCGCTGATGAGGACTATGACGCGGCCCTTGTCGAGGCCCGCCGCATAACGGTGGACACCACCCGCATCGCGTCCGAGTCCTTCCCGATGGCAATCCCGCCCGAGGAGGCCGAACGCCGCTGCCGCCGCGCGTTGATGGAAGCCTGGATCGGCCGCGAAAGCGCCAGCTTCCGCCTGCCGCCCTCCCGACTGGCGCTGGACCCAGCCGAGGTGATCCAGCTGATGCATGACGGCCGCGAGATCGAGCTGCGGCTGGTGTCCATCGCCGATTCCGACGGCCGTGGCATCGAAGCCGTCCGCCAGGATCGCGCCGCCTATGACCTGCCACCGGGCGATCCGCGCCCGGTCTCGCTGACCCGCTCCGTGGTGTTCGGCGCGCCGGATGCGGTCCTGCTGGATCTGCCGCAGCTCTCCGAGGACCAGCCCGCGCACCGGCCGATGGTCGCGGCGCGTGCGGTTCCCTGGCCGGGCGAGATGGCGGTGTTTCGCAGCCCCTCGACCGATGGGTTTGCCTTGCTGACCACCTTTGGCAGCCGCGCCCGGATTGGCACGCTGGTGTCGGATTTCCACGCCGGTCCGACCTCGCGCTTCGATCTTGGCAACGCGCTGGTCGTCGATCTGGCCTCCGGCATGCTGGAAAGCGTCACCGATCTGACCCTGCTCGGCGGCGCCAATGCGCTGGCGGTGGAAACGGCCCCCGGCATCTGGGAGATCGTTCAGGCGGGTGCCGCCGAACTGATCGCCCCCGGCCGCTATCGCCTGACCCGCCTTCTGCGCGGCCAGCGCGGCACCGAAGGCGCAATAGGCAATCCGACCCCGGCAGGCGCAAGGGTCGTGGTGCTGGATTCTGCCCTTGCCGCGCTGCCCATCGCCGAGGCCGATCTCGGTCTGCCATGGAACTGGCGCATCGGCCCTGCGGCACGGGCGGTCAGTGACGCCAGCTATACTGCGCTCGCCTTCACGCCCGCAGGTCGCGGCCTTGTGCCCTTCGCCCCGGTCCATGTCGCGCAGCCGTGGCGCATGGCACGCAGCCCGGGCGATCTGACGATCCGCTGGACGCGACGGTCCCGCGCGCTGGTGGCCGATGCCTGGGAACAGGTCGAGGTGCCGCTGGCCGAGGCCTCGGAAAGCTACGATGTCCATTTCCTCGATGGGGCAGCGATCAAGCGCACGCTGACGGCGACCACCACATCCGTCCTCTACACCGCCGCCCAGCAAACCGCCGACTGGGGCGCGCCGCTCGGCCCCGGCAGCCTGTTGGCAATTCGCATCTACCAACTCTCGAACCGCCTCGGTCGCGGCGATCCCGCTGCCGTCACCCTCCAGTTCTGAAGGCCCGTCCCATGTCCGACACCTCCACCCATCTTGGCCTGCCGTATCTTCTGGCGGCCCAGGCCCAGAAGCATGTCACCCACAACGAGGCCCTGCGCCTGCTCGATGCCATGGTGCAACTGTCGGTTCTCGACCGCACGCGGACCACGCCGCCTGCGAGCCCCGCCGATGGCGACCGCCACCTCGTGGCCTCGGGCGCGACCGGGCTCTGGGCCGGGTGGGATCTGAACATCGCCTTCTGGGTTGATGGCGTCTGGATACGCCTGGTGCCGCGCCAAGGCTGGCTGGTCTGGATCGCAGCCGAGCAGGCATTCGTGGTCTGGAACGGCACCGTGTGGGATCCGGTCGGAGTGCCGCAGGATGTTTCCGACGCCATCTTCAGCCTCGTCAACGATGCCGATCCGACGAAGAAGGCCCTGTTTTCGCTGTCGGGGATCACCACTGGGACGACGCGCACCTTCACGCTGCCGAATACCTCGAGCGAGTTGGCGATCCTCGCGGGCACCCAGACCTTCAGCGGCAACAAGACCTTTTCCGGCACGTTGACCGCATCGGGTGCCACCGCCACAATCGGCACGTCGACCGGCACCGGGACCTATGGTCTCGGCACCGGGGCCACGACCAATGGCACAACCAAGACCGTGAACCTCGGCACCGGCGGCGCTTCGGGGTCGACCACGGTGGTCAACATCGGTTCGGCCACGGCGGGTGCAGGCGGGACGACGGTCGTAAACACCCCGACGGTCACCTTCGCCAATGCTGTCACGCAGGTCGGCATGCCGCAGGCCAACCTGACGGCCCAGCTTCTGGGCCTTGGAGGGGCGACGGCCGACAGCTACAATCGCGTTTCGGTCAACACCCCGGCCCTCCTGTTCAACAACGCCGGGGCCGGGATCGAGGCCACCGTCAACAAGGCGGCGGCCGGGAACGACGCGGCTTTCGCTTTCAAGACCGGGTTTTCGGCGCGGGCGCTGATCGGCCTCTTGGGCAATGACGATTTCAGCTTCAAGGTCAGCGCGGATGGCTCGGCTTTCTTCGAGGCAATCAGGATCGACCGCACCAACGGCCAGGTGGAACTGCCGCAGCCGACGATCCTGCCGGGGCTCAGTGCGGCCCCGAGCGCGCCACCCTCCGGCAAGGCGGCCGTCTATGCCCGCAACCGGGCGGGCGCGCCATGGATCGACGTCATGCGTCCCTCCGGCCGGGATTTCCCGCTGCAGCCCCACTTCGGCGTCAACCGGATCGCCAACTGGTCGCCATCCGTCACCACCACGATCACCACCGAAGGCCTGCCCATCACATCGGTCGGAACCGTCTCGCACCCGACGCTCGCCGCGACCAACCTTGCCGCCAGCATGCGCCGCTGGCGTCTGACCTCGGCGGCGGTGGTGGACTCGGCGGCCGAGCAGCGATCCGCAGGCTGGGCCTGCTGGCGCGGCAACGCGGCGGGGCTGGGCGGCTGGACCTTCGTCACGCGGATTTCGCTGACGACACTGCAGGCCACCGGCATGGGCTTCTTCGGGCTTTACGGATCGACCGCCGCGCTCGCCACCACGCTGACGCTGGCCACCGTCCTGAACTGCATAGGCATCGGCTTCCAGCGCGGAACGCACACCCGCTGGCAGTTGGTCGCAAACGACGGCACTGGCGCGCCGACCCTTACCGATATGGGGGCGAGTTTCGGCATCGCGACGGGTGGGGTGCTGACCCTGTTCATCGCGGCCCCGCCAAATGGCAGCCCAGTGTGGGTGCGAGTGGTCGACGAGGTCTCGGGCGCAGTGTTCGAGCAGGAGATCACAGCGGACCTGCCAGCCAACACGCAGTTCCTGTCACCTCGCCTCTACCTCAACACTGGCGCGACGGCCGCCGCCGTTGCCTATGACTGCGCCGGGGTCTACCTTGAAACCGACTTCTGACCCGCAGGACTGCGAAAAAAGGATGGATCATCATGAACGACAGGGTTTCCATGTCTCCGAGTCGCGATGCTTCAGGGACCTAAAGTATCCGCTGTTTGCTCGTTATGTTCCAGGCTATCGTGGAAATTCGTGATTAAAGCCGGATTCTTGAAATATGGGGGTCGACGTGACCTGCCCCCCTGAATTTCCCTCGCCGTGATGTAGAGTCTGCCCAACCTGAAGGAGCAGACGAGATGAGGAAAAGCCGTTTCACCGAAGCGCAGATTATCGGGATGATCA
>Ga0326597_10002015_pt1 | contig 31058 bp, 30 predicted proteins | sample RVTome_12_FD_203789 | JGI IMG/M metagenome (GOLD analysis project Ga0326597, IMG submission 203789) | Soil microbial communities from uranium-contaminated site in the Upper Colorado River Basin, Wyoming, United States - RVT100D185 | ecosystem: Environmental > Terrestrial > Soil > Contaminated >...
CGCGCCTCGAGCACCTCGAACGACGGCGGCAGGACGAACACCGACACGGCGTCGGCGCGCTGGCGGACCTGCCTCGCGCCCTGCACGTCGATCACCAGCACGACGTCGGCGCCTCGGTCACGAAGCGCGTCGGTGTCGGACCGGCGGGTGCCGTAGAGGTTGCCGAAGACGTCGGCCCACTCGAGGAACGCACTCCGGCCGGCCAGGGCCTCGAATGCCGGCCGGCTCAGAAAATTATAGTCGACGCCGTCCTGCTCTCCCGGCCGCGCCGCGCGGGAGGTGTACGACCGCGACCGGTCCAGGTTCGGGCATCTCCGCACCAGCTCGTCCACGAGCGTGGTCTTGCCCGTGCCGGACGGGGCCGAGATGACCCACAGGGCGCCGCGCGGGACCGGGCCGTCACTCGACATTCTGGACCTGCTCGCGAATCCGCTCCAGTTCGGCTTTCGCGGAGATGACAGTTTCGGCCGCCCGGCCGCCCTCGGCCTTCGACCCGATCGTGTTGATTTCGCGGTTCATCTCCTGCACCAGAAAATCGAGCTTGCGGCCGCACGGCTCGGCGCCCTCCGCCAGCGCCCGCCAGTGTTCGAGGTGCCCCCGCATGCGGACGACTTCCTCGTGAATGTCGGACCGGGCCACGAAGCGGACGACCTCCTGCGCGACCGCGGCCGGATCGGCGCCGAGGTCGGCTGGGAGCGTCTCGATCCGCTCGCGCAGCCGGGAGGCCATCGCCGCCTGCCCGTCCGCCGCGAGCCGCTCGAGGTCGTCCACCATCCCGGCCATCGTGGCGAGCCGCGCCTTCAAATCGCTCGCGAGATAGCCGCCCTCGGTCGCGCGCATCACGACCAGCGCGTCGAGCGCCTCGACGACCGCGGCCTCGACGACCGCCTGGACGCGGTCGGGTGCGCCGTCGGTCGCCTCGTCGGCCTGCCGCACCTCGAGCACCTGGGGCAGGCGCAGCACGTCGGCGGGCGTGAGCGGGCCGGACACGAGCCCCCTGTCGCGGACGGCGTCGATCGCCTGCGCGATCTTCTCGAGCAGCGCGACGTCGAGCGCGGCCTCCCGCGCCGGCACAGCCAGGTGTTCCACGCCGATCGCGACGTCGAGCCGGCCGCGCGCGAGCCGCTGCTGCGCGAGCGCGCGGACCCGTGTGTCGAGCGCCGCGAGCGACGACGGGCCCTTGACGACGACGTCGAGAAAGCGGTGGTTCACCGACTTGACGGTCACCCGCACGCGCGCCAGCTCGTCCTCGCGCGCCGCGACGGCAAAGCCGGTCATCGATCGAATCACCCTTGCCCTCCCGCGGCCGCCCAGGGCCGGCGCGGCCGGTCGGGATCCTCGAAGGCCTGCAGCGCATACAGCTTCGCATAGACGCCGCCGGGCCGATCGACGAGCCCGTCGTGCGTCCCGACTTCCGCGACCCGTCCGCCCTCGAGGGCCACGATCAGGTCCGCGCGCCGGACCGTCGAGAGCCGGTGCGCGATGACGAACGTCGTGCGGTCGCGCATCAGGTTGACCAGCGCGTCCTGGACGAGCTGCTCGCTCTCGGCGTCGAGCGACGAGGTCGCCTCGTCGAGCACGAGCAGGGGCGAGTTCTTGAGGATGGCGCGGGCAATGGCCAGCCGCTGCCGCTGGCCGCCGGACAAACGCTGGCCCCGCTCGCCGATTCTCGACTCGTATCCGGCCGGCAGCGCCGAGACGAACTCGTGCGCGTGCGCGGCCCGCGCCGCGGTCTCGATCGCCTCCGGCGAGGCGCCCGGCACCCCGTAGGCGATGTTGTGCGCAATCGTGTCGTCGAAGAGCACCGTCTCCTGCGTGACGAGCGCGATCTGCGATCGCAGCGACGCAAGCGACACCTCCCGGATGTCCACGTCGTCGATCAGGATGGCGCCGCCCGACGGATCGTAGAAGCGCGGAATCAGGTTGGCGAGCGTGGTCTTGCCGGCGCCCGAGAGCCCGACGATCGCGACGACCTGTCCCGCCCGGGCTTCGAAGCTCACGTGGCGCAGCGCGGCGCGCTCCGGGTCGTCCTCGTAGGCGAACCCGACGTCGCGGAAGACCACCGAGCGGCGGAGCGGCGCCAGGGCTGGCGCGCCGGGCGTGTCGCGGACCTCGGTGTGCGTGTCGAGCAGCTCGAAGATCCGCTGGGCGGCCGAGATGGCCTGCTGGAGGCCCGCGTTGACCCGGCTCAGTTTCTTCAGCGGCGCGTACATCATGAACGCCGCCGCCAGGAACGACGCGAAGTCGCCGGGCGTCAGCGCGCCTGCCGCAATCTGCCGCGAGCCGTAGAGCAGCGCCATCACCGCCGCGATGCCGCCGATGATCTCCATGAGCGGCGGCAGCGCCGCCACCGCACTCGTCACGCGCATCGTCGTCCGGAACAGCCGGCGGGCGGCCTCGGCGAAGCGGCCGGCCTCGCGCCCCTCGGCGCCGAACGCCTTGACGATCCGGTGCCCGGTCAGCCCCTCGGCGGCCACGTGCGTGAGGTGCTCGAGCTCCTCCTGGCTGCGCCGCGAGGTTTGCCGCACGCGCTGCCCCAGCCGCGTGAGCGGGTAGACGACGAGCGGCGTGGCGGTCAGGCACACGAGCGCGAACCGCCAGTCTTTGTAGAAGAGGAAGCCCGCGTAGCCGAGGACGGCGAGCGACTCGCGCACCAGGTCGGCCACGGTTTCCGCGACGGCCTGCTGGACCTGGGCGACGTCGTTGGTGATGCGCGACATCAGCTGTCCCGACGTGCGCCGCGAGAAGAACGCGGCCGACTGGTCGAGGATGTGCCGGTAGAGCCGGGTGCGCAGGTCCATGACGACCCGCTGGCCGACCCAGCTCATCAGGTAGCCCGAGCCGTAGGCGCCGACGCCCTTGAGCAGATAGGCGCCGAGCAGCAGCATCGCCACCTCGGCGACCGACTCGCGCGCCGGGAGCACGTCGTCGAAGATGGGCTGGATCTGCGTGACGATGCCGAGCGCGCCGGCGGCGTAGACCAGCATGGCCAGGAGCGCGACGGCGAGCCGCCCCCGGTAGGGTGACGCGTAGCTCAGCAGGCGCAGGAACTCGTTCACTCGGTGAACCGGTACTTGAGGAGCACCCAGAGGGCCACGACGCCGTCGCGCCAGGTGATTTTCTTGCCCTCGTCGTACCCGCGGCCATCGTACGTGATCGGCACCTCGTACACGCGGTAACGGCGCTTGAAGATCTTGGCGGTCATCTCGGGCTCGATCCCGAACCCGTTCGACTTCAGCGAAAACGACCGGAGGACCTCGGTGCGCATCACCTTGTAGCAGGTCTCCATGTCCGTGAGGATCGTGTTGTAGAGGATGTTCGTGAGGAGCGTGAGGAGCCGGTTGCCCGCGTAGTGCGTGAACAGGAACACGCGCCGGCGGCCGAGAAACCGCGACCCGTACACGACGTCGGCGCGGCCCTGGCAGATGAGCTCGACGAGCGCCGGGTACTCCTCGGGCGAGTACTCGAGGTCGGCGTCCTGGATCACGACCAGGTCGCCGGTCACGTCCTCGAACCCCCGCCGCAGCGCCGATCCCTTGCCGCCGTTCCGGGGCTGGAAGATCAGCTTGAACCCGTGCGCGGCCTGGAGCCTGGTCAGGATGTCCCGCGTGCCGTCGGTCGAGCCGTCGTCCACGACGATGAGCTCGATGCGCATCGGGACCGCCAGCACGCGGCCGATGATGGTCTCGATCGTCTCGCGCTCGTTGTAGGCGGGCATCACGACCGACAGGAGCGGGTCGGTCAGCACGCCCTTCAATCCCGGCATAGCCTCTCCATCAGCGCGGCGTCGAACGGTAGCCCCGTGGATGCGCGTGGTGCCATCGCCATGCGGTCTCGAGGATCGCGGCCAGGCTGCTGCGGCGCGGCGTCCAGTCCAGCTCGGCGCGCGCGCGCGCGTTCGAGGCGACGAGCCGCGCCGGATCGCCCGCCCGGCGCGCCCCGATCCGGTGCGGCACCTCGCGGCCGGCCACCCGGGCGACGCCGTCGATCACCTGACGGACCGACACGCCGTCTCCCCCGCCGAGATTGTAGGCCGCCGAGGCCCCGCCCGCCTCCAGCCGGGCCAGCGCCGCCAGATGCGCGTCGGCCAGGTCCGAGACGTGGACGTAGTCGCGGACGCAGGTGCCGTCGGGCGTGTCGTAATCGTCGCCGAACACGGTGAGCGGCGGGCCGCCATTCGCGGCCCGGATGGCGAGCGGGATCAGGTGTTCCTCCGGCTCGTGGTCCTCTCCAAGCAGGCCGTCCGGGTCCGCGCCGGCCGCGTTGAAGTACCGCAGGATGGCGAATCGGATGCCGGCGGCGCGCTCGACGTGCGGCAGGGCGCGCTCGATCGCGAGCTTCGTCTCGCCGTAGGCATTGATCGGCCGCTGCGGGTGCGTCTCGTCGATCGGGACCGCATCCGGCTCGCCGAACGTGGCGGCGGTGGACGAGAACACGAAACGCAAGACCCCCGACTCGGCCATCGCCGACAGCACGTGCATCGTGCCCGTCACGTTCGCGTGGTAGTAGCCGATCGGCTCGCGCACCGACTCGCCGACGAGCAGCCGCGCGGCAAAGTGGAGGACGGCCGCCGGGCGCGCCTCGCGGATCGCGCGCGCGACCGCGCCGGCGTCCGCGATGTCGCCCTCGACCAGCCGCACGCGCGCAGGCGGCGCCCCGGCCGCAATCCGCTCCACCGCCTCGGCATGGCCCCCCGACAGGTTGTCGTAGACGACGACCTCGTCGCCGCGGGCCGCCAGGGCCTTCACCGTGTGACTGCCAACGTAGCCGGCCCCGCCGGTCACGAGCACGACGCTCATGGACGCCCGATCGAGGAGTAGGTGAAGCCGAGGTCTCGGATCTGTTTCGGATCGTAGATGTTCCGGCCGTCGAAGATGACGGGTGCGCGCATGAGTTTCTTGATCTTCGCAAAGTCGGGCTCGCGGAACTCGTTCCACTCGGTCACGATGAGCAGGGCGTCGGCGCCCTTGACCGCGTCGTACGGCCGCGCGGCGTACTCCACGCGCTGGCCCAGGATACGGCGCGCCACGTCCTTCGCTTCCGGGTCGAACGCCGAGACCTTCGCGCCGCGCTTCAGCAGGCCCTGAATCGTCGGAATCGACGGCGCCTCGCGCATGTCGTCGGTCCTCGGCTTGAACGAGAGCCCCCAGACGGCGATCCGCTTGCCCCGCAGCGACCGGCCGAAGTGCGCGTCCACCTTCTCAAGGAGCCGCGTCTTCTGCGCCTCGTTGACGGCCTCGACGGCCTCGAGAATCCGGAAACGGTACTTGCGCGCCGCCGAGAAACTCACAATGGCCTTGACGTCCTTGGGGAAGCAGCTGCCCCCGTAGCCGATCCCGGGAAAGAGGAACGCCGGCCCGATCCGTTTGTCCGAGCCGACCGCCTTGCGTACCTGGTCCACGTCGGCGCCGAAACGGTCGCAGACGTTCGCAATCTCGTTCATGAACGAGATGCGCGCCGCCAGCATCGCGTTGGCGGCGTACTTGGCCAGCTCGGCGCTCGCGCAGTCCATCACCATGACTGGCGCGCCCGTGCGCGTGAAGGGCCGGTAGAGCTCCCGCATCAGCTCGGCCGACCGCTCGTCGGTCGCGCCAATCACGACGCGGTCGGGCTTGAGGAAGTCCTCCACCGCGGCGCCCTGCTTGAGGAACTCGGGATTGCTCACCACGCTGAACGGCTGCGTGGTCGCCCGCCGGATCGCGTCCCGGACCAGCTCCGAGGTGCCGGCCGGCACCGTGCTCTTGTCCACGATCACCTTGTAGCCGTTCATGTGGCGCGCAATCTCGCGCGCGGCCGCCAGCACGTGCTGCACGTCGGCCGCGCCGTCCTCGTCGGTGGGCGTACCGACGGCGATGAAGATCACCTCCGACCGCCGCACGGCCTCGGGCAGCCGCGTCGTGAACACGAGCCGCTTCTCGAGCCGGTTCCGGCGGACCAGCTCGGTCAGACCGGGCTCGTAGATGGGCAGCCGGCCACGGCGAAGCGTGCGGATTTTCGCGGCGTCCCGATCGACGCAGATGACGTCGTTGCCCGTTTCGGCAAAGCACGCGCCGACCACCAACCCGACGTACCCGGTACCAACGACGGCGATCTTCATGGACGACGGTCCCTCCAGGAGAGAAAACTCCACACCGTAACACGACGCTCGAAACACTGTCAATCGACTGAGCGATAAGGAGTTGCGGCCGCCGCGGCCGGGCCAATGGGGCGCGTGATAGCATCCGGCTCGGTCTTCGGCCGTGCGCATCCTGCTCGACTATCGACCCGCCCTTCGCGAACGGACCGGCGTTGGCGAGTACGTCCACGAGCTGGCGCGGGCGCTCGTGGCGACGGCCGTTGAGGGCGAGACGGTCACGCTCTTCTCGGCTTCGTGGAAGGATCGGCTGCCACCGGACGCCGTGCCGGGCGCGTCGGTCATCGACCGGCGCATCCCGGTCCGCGCGCTCAACCTCGCCTGGCACCGGCTCGAGTGGCCGCCTGTCGAAGCGCTCGCGCGCGGCGCGTCCTTCGACGTCGCCCACTCCGGCCACCCGCTGCTGATGCCGAGCCGGACGGCCGCGCAGGTGGTCACCGTGCACGACCTCGACTTCCTCGACCACCCTGAGCGGACGCGAGCCGAGATCCGGCGCGACTATCCGGCGCTGGCGTCGGCGCACGCGCTCCGCGCCGATCACGTCATCGCGGTGTCCCGGCACACGGCGCGACAGATCAGCAATCGTCTTGGCGTGCCGGCATCGCGCGTCACGATCTGCTCCCCGGGCGCGCCCGCCTGGCCGCGTCGCGACGACGAGCCGCCTGAGGGCGTCATCCTCTTTTTCGGGAGCCTCGAGCCGCGGAAGAACCTTGCCGTGCTGCTGGACGCGTACGAGCAGTGCCTGGCGCGCGCAGCCGGGCCGCTCCCTCGTCTCGTGCTCGCCGGCCGGGCGGGCCCGCAAGCGGCGCCGCTCCTCGAACGCGTCGGCCGGCCGCCGCTCGCCGGACACGTCGAGCTGGTCGGATACGTCGAGCCCAGCCGTCGGCGGGAGATCTACGACCGGGCCCTGGTGCTCGTCATGCCCTCGCACACCGAAGGATTCGGCATCCCCGCCCTGGAGGCCATGACCCGCGGCGTGCCGGTGATCGCGGCCGGCCGCGGCGCCCTGCCGGACGTGGTCGGTCCGGCCGGCCGCCTGATCGACCCCGACGACGCGGCCGCGCTCAGCCGAACGCTCGAGGAGCTGATCGGGAACCGGAGCGAGCGCGACCGGCTCCGCGAGGCCGGCTGGCAGCAGGCCGCCCGGTTCGACTGGCGGGAAACCGCCGCCGAAATCCGCGAAGCGTGGGCCATGGCCATCGAGCGGCGGCGGAAGGACCGCGGCTGACGCCCGATGCACATCGCCATCGACGGACGCGAGCTCGTGGGCAAGCCCACGGGGGTCGGTCGCTACGTGACCGAGCTCCTGCGAGCGTGGTCGTCCTCAAGACTCGACGACGAGCTCTCCGTCGTGCTGCCCGCCGAGCCGGCCTCGTCACTGCGTGCGCTCGGCACGCGGCTCCGGTGGGTCGTCGAGCCCGCCGAACGGGCGGGCACCGGCTGGGAGCAGCTGCGCCTGCGACGCGCGCTCGGCCGCCTGTCGCCGGATGTGCTGTTCGCCCCGGCCTACACGGCGCCCCTGCTTCACCGCTGCCCCACCGCCGTGCTCGTCCATGACGTGTCGTTCTGGGCCCACCCGGAGTGGTTTCCTCCGCGCGAAGGCCTGCGCCGCCGCTGGCTCACGCGGGCGTCGGCGCGCCGGGCCGATGCCGTGCTCACCGTGTCCGACTTCTCGAAGGCCGAGATCGTGCGGTGGCTGCGCGTGCCCGCCGAGCGCATCATCCTGGCGCCGCCGGGCGCGCCTCCTCGTCGCGGCGGCTACGACTCCGTTCGGCCCCCGATCGTGCTCTACGTCGGCTCGCTCTTCAATCGGCGACGGATCCCGGAGCTGCTCGCCGGGTTCGCGCACGCCGTGAATCGGGTGCCGGATGCGCGGCTCGTCCTTATTGGCGACAACCGCACCTCGCCGAGGCAGGACCCGCGCGCCCTCGCCCGTAACCTGGGCCTCGAGTCCCGCGTCGAGTGGCACGCGTGGGTGGACGACGCGACGCTCGACCGCTGGTACGCGCAGGCTCGTGTCTTTGCGTTCCTCTCCGACTACGAGGGCTTCGGCATGACGCCGCTCGAGGCGATGGCTCACGGCGTGCCGGCGGTCGTGCTCGACACGCCCGTCTCACGCGAGGTCTATGGCGATGCCGCCCGGCGGGTGCCGCCAGAGCCGGCGGCGATTGGCGAGGCGCTCGCCACGCTGCTGAGCGATCCGGCCGCCCACCGCGCGCTGGTGGACGCCGGGGCGCGGGCCCTCGAGCGCTTTACCTGGGGCCGGACCGCCGACACCGTGCGCGCGACGCTCCAGCGGATCGCCGGCCGATGACCGGGCCGATCGACGTCATCATCGTCAGCTGCAACACCCGGGCGCCGCTCGGGGCGTGCCTGCAGTCGCTCCGCGATGCCTGTTCCGAAACGGTGCGGCAGGTCATCGTGGTTGACAACGCGTCGGGCGACGGGTCCGCCTCGATGGTCCGCGAGCGCTTCCCCGAGGTCGATCTCGTCGCGCTCGATCGCAATGTCGGGTTTGGAGCCGCCAACAACGTCGGCTTCGGCCGCGCGACCGCGCCGCTCGTGCTGCTCCTCAACCCGGACACGGTGGTGCCCGCGGGCGCCATCGAATCACTGGCCGCGCGTCGAGAAGCCACGGGCGCTGTTGCCGCCGGCCCGCGCCTGACCGATGGCACGGGCCGCCCCGAGGTCTCGTTCGGGCCGATGCTCTCGCCGCTCGCCGAGGCACGCCAGTGGCTGTGGCAGCGGCTGGCCCGCTCGCCGTCCGGCCTCGCGACCTGGCTGACAGCACGCCACGTGGCGGCCGAGCGATTCGTTGACTGGGTGACGGCGGCCTGCTGCCTGCTCGATCGACAGGCCGCGGTCGGGGCCGGCCTGTTCGACGAGCGGTACTTCCTGTACGAGGAGGACGTGGACCTGTGCGCCGCGCTGCGCGCGCGCGGCGGCCGCATTCTCTACACGCCGGCGGTCGAGGTCGTGCACGCGCGGGGCCAGGCGTCGGCCGGCGCCGGGCCCGGCGTCGCCCGGCGCCACTACGACCGGAGCCACCAGCTCTTCTACGAGAAGCACCGGCCCGGATGGGCGCGGCTGCTCGCGGTCTGGCAGCGGCTCGCCGGACGCGCCATCCGCTAGAATCCCACAGGTGAGCAGCCGGTGCGGGTAGCCATCGACGCGCGCAAGCTCCACGATTTCGGCATCGGCACGTACGTCCGCAACGTGCTGCGCGAGCTCGCGCGCGTGGACGACGGCAACACGTACGTGCTGCTCTGCGGCCCGGCGGACGCCGACGGACTGCGCGCCCAGTGCCCGCGGTTCGAGACCCTGATCGAGCGCGCCGGCAACTACTCGGTACGCGAGCAGGTCACGGTGCCGCTCGACCTGTGGCGCGCGCGGGCCGACGTCTTCCACGCGCCCCACTACGTCGTCTCACCGCTGACGCCCCGGCCGTACGTCGTCACCATTCACGACTGCATTCACCTGAGGTTCCCGCAGTATCTGCCGAGCCGCGCCGCGCACGTCTACGCGCGCGCGATGATGACCGTGGCCGCGCGGCGGGCGGCGAAGATCCTGACCGTCTCGATGGCTTCGAAAGAGGACATCCTGCACTACCTCGGCGTCGAGGCCGGCAAGGTCGAGGTGATCTACAACGGGCTCGACGAACGGCTGGCGACGGCGCCCTCGCCCGAAGCGGTGGACCGGGTGCGCGATCGCTTCATGCTCCGATCGCCCTTCGTGCTCTACGCGGGCAACATCAAGCCGCACAAGAACGTCGACCGCCTGATCGAGGCGTACGCCCTCCTGCGGCAGCACGGACGCGACGACCTCAAGCTGCTCATCATCGGCGAGGAGATCTCGCGCTTCCCCCATCTGCGCCGGCTCGTGCACCGCCACCAACTGCACGGCCAGGTCCGGTTCTTCGGGTACGTGCCTGACGCGACGCTCGCCGTGCTCTACCGGCTGGCGTCGGTGTTCGTCTTTCCCTCGCTCTATGAGGGCTTCGGCCTGCCGCCGCTCGAGGCCATGGCCGCCGGCGCGCCGGTCGTGACGTCGAATGTCTCGTCGCTGCCGGAAGTCGTGGACGACGCCGCGCTGCTGATCGATCCGCTCGACCCGGAGGCCATTGCCGGCGCCATCGCGCGCGTCCTCGACGAGCCCGACCTGCGCGCCGATCTCATCTGCCGCGGCCACGAGCGCGCCCGCGCCTTTTCGTGGGAGCGCGCCGTGCACCGCCTGCGCCAGGTCTACGCCGAGGTCGGCCGGCGTGGCTGACCGCCGACGCACGCCGGCCCGCGCCGTGCTCGTCCACGACTGGCTCACGGGCATGCGCGGCGGCGAGCGGGTTCTCGAGTCGATCGCTCGCGTGCTCCCCGGCGCGGAGCTGATCACGCTCGTGCATCGCCCGGGTGCCGTGTCCCGGGCGATTGAAGACCGGCGCATCCGCCCGTCGGTCATTCAGCGGCTGCCGGCGCCGGCCAGGCTGTATCGCCACTACCTGCCGCTCTTTCCGGCGGCCATCGAGTGGTTCGACCTCGACGACGTGGACCTCGTTGTCTCGACGAGCCACTGCGCCGCCAAGGCGGTCGTCCGGCCGGGTCGCGCCGTGCACGTCTGCTACTGCCACTCCCCGATGCGGTACGGGTGGGATCAGTTCGACGCGTACTTCGGCGAGGCCCGTCTCGGCCGGCTGGGCAGTGCGGCGGCACGGCACGTGATGGCCCGCCTCGCACGCTGGGACCGCGCCACCGTCGGCCGCGTCGATCGGTTCATCGCCAACTCACGCCACGTTGCGGGCCGGATCGCCCGGTACTATAATCGGGGGTCTTCCGTGCTGTATCCCCCTGTCGATACGGAGTTTTTCACGCCCGGGACGGCCCCGGCAGCGGGCTACTTTCTCGTCGTGTCGGCGCTCGTGCCGTACAAGCACGTGGACCGCGCCGTCGGCGCGGCCGCCCGGCTCCGCATGCCGCTCAAGGTCGTCGGCACCGGACCGGACGACGCCCGCCTGCGGGCGCTCGGCGGCGAAGCGGTCGAGTTCCTCGGATCGGTCGATCCGGACGCCCTCCGCGACCTGTACCGCGGCGCGATCGCGCTCGTGCTGCCGGGCGAAGAGGACTTCGGCATCGTGCCGGTCGAGGCCATGGCCTGCGGAAGGCCGGTCGTCGCGCTGGGCCGCGGCGGCGCGACCGAAACCGTCCTTGACGGCGTCACCGGACGGCTGGTCGGAGACGCCGCCATCGAGAGCTTCGCGGCCGCGATGCACGAGGTGGCCGGCGCGCCGGTGGACAGCGGTGCCATCCGGAGGCACGCCGAGACGTTTGGCCGGGAGCGCTTCGAGCGGGCGTTCGCCCAGGTGGTCGCCGAGGCGATGGCCGGCCGGAACTGATGCTGAGACGCCACAACCGGCTGCTCGTGGCCATCCACGTCGTCGCGGACTTCCTGGCCGCGTGCGCCGCGTTCATCCTGGCCTACTTCGTCCGGTTCGAGGCGGGGCTCGTGCCGGTCACCGACGGGCAGCCGCCGCTCGTGCGGTACCTCGCGCTCGCGCCGGCGATTGCCGCGCTCGTGCCCCTCGCCTTCCGCCTGCAGGGCCTCTACCGGCTGCGCCGCGGGCGCACGCGCGTCGACGACTTCTTCGGCGTGCTCGTCGGCAGCGTGCTCGCCGTGCTCTTCGGCGTGATGGGCACGCTCTACGTGAACACCTACCACCTGAGCGACGCGCTCAAGGCGGCGGGCTTCCTCGAGATCTCCCGCGGCGTCTGGATCCTCTTCCTCGGCTTCACGGTCGTGTTCACCTACGCCTCGCGGGAGACGGTTCGCGACCTGCTCCGCCGGCGCTGGCGCCGTGGCGTCGGCCTCCGGCGGGTGCTCGTCGTCGGCGCCGGCGATCTCGGACGCATGGTGGCCGACCGCATCCTGGAGCACGGCGAGCTGGGATTCAAGCTCGTCGGGTTCGTTGACGACCGCATCCTGTCGGGGGACAACATCGGGTACCGGGGTCTCCCGCTGCTCGGCAGCCTGGCGCAGGTGCCCGAGGTCGCCGCCGAGGAGCAGATCGACGAGATCTACATCGCGCTGCCGATCGAAGAGCACGTCAAGATGCTGAGCGTGGTCGAGTACGCCAGCCGCGAGTGCATCAACATCCACGTCGTGCCGGACCTGCTGCAGTTCATCGCGCTCCGGGCGCGGCTCGAGGACCTCGACGGCCTGCCCATCATCGGCGTCAACGACATCCCGCTGCAGGGCATGAACAGCGTGGTCAAGCGCGCCGTGGACGTCGCGTTGTCGGCGGGCGCGCTCGTCGCCGGCGCGGTGCCCGCGCTCGTCATCGCCGAGATCGTCCGCCGCAGCTCGCCGGGCCCGGCCTTCTACACCCAGGAGCGCATGGGGCTCGACGGGCGGGCCTTCACCGTCTACAAGTTCCGCACGATGACCGTCGACGCCGAGGGCGCCAGCGGACCCGTCTGGGCCCGCGAGGACGATCCGCGCGCGACCCGCATCGGCCGCTGGCTGCGCCGCTACGACATCGACGAGCTGCCCCAGTTCTGGAACGCGTTCAAGGGCGACATGTCGATCGTCGGGCCGCGGCCCGAGCGGCCGTTCTTCGTCGAGCAGTTCAAGCACCGCATCCCGCAGTACATGCTGCGCCACAAGGTCAAGGCCGGCATCACCGGCTGGGCGCAGGTCAACGGCTGGCGCGGCAACACGTCGCTCGAGAAGCGGATCGAGTTCGACCTGTACTACATCGAGAACTGGTCGCTGAAGCTGGACTTCAAGATCATGTGGCTGACGCTCGTTCGCGGACTGACGAAACCGGCCTGACACCCATGCGCATCGTCATCACCGGCGCCGCCGGTTTCATCGGATCCCACCTGTCGGAGGCTCTGCTCGACCAGGGCCACGCGGTCGTCGGCATCGACAACCTGCTGACGGGCGACGTCGCGAACATCGCACACCTCACCGGCCGCGACTTCGTCTTCCTCAAGCACGACGTTACGAACTACATCTCGGTGGACGGACCGGTCGATGCCGTCCTCCACTGGGCGAGCCCGGCCAGTCCGATCGACTATCTCGAGCTGCCGATCCCGACGCTGAAGGTCGGCGCGCTCGGCACCCACAATGCGCTCGGCCTCGCGAAGGCCAAGGGCGCCCGGTTCGTCCTCGCCTCGACGTCCGAGGTCTACGGCGACCCGCTCGAGCACCCGCAGCGCGAGACTTACTGGGGCAACGTGAACCCCATCGGCCCGCGCGGCGTGTACGACGAGGCCAAGCGGTTCGCCGAGGCCATCACCGTCGCCTACCACCGGTACCACGGCCTCGACACGAAGATCGTGCGCATCTTCAACACGTACGGCCCGCGCATGCGCATCCATGACGGACGCGCGGTGCCGACGTTCATCGCCCAGGCCCTCCGGGGCGAAGACCTCACGATCTTCGGCGACGGCTCGCAGACCCGGAGCTTCTGCTACGTAAGCGACCTCGTGCGCGGCATCATCGCGCTCATGCAGTCGTCGCTCAACGAGCCGGTGAACATCGGCAACCCGCAGGAAATGACGATCGAGGCAATCGCCAGAACCATCATCCGCATGACCGGCTCGTCGAGCCGCCTCGTCCAGCGGCCGCTGCCCACCGACGACCCGAAGGTCCGCCAGCCGGACATCACGAAGGCGCGCACGCTGCTCGGCTGGGAGCCGCGCGTCCCGCTGGAAGAAGGGCTGACGTCCACGATTGAGTACTTCCGGAGCCGGGTGTAGGGGCAGGGTCGGAGGCGCCAGGGTCTAATCGAGCGGCTCGTCGGTGGACGGGCGCATGAGCCGCGCCACGTAGTGGAAGCCCGACACGAGCGTGATCGCCAGCGACGCGTAGACGCCGATGCCCACGAGCGCCATCACCTCGCCCCGGAAGTTGGCAAAAAGCGTCACGACGCCCGTGCCGATGTAGACGACCGTGGCGATCTTGCCGGGCAGCGAGGGCCGGAACGTCCGCCGCGCCACCGCGAGGTTGAAGATCGCGACGGTCATGACGATGCCGATGTCGCGGCTGATGACGAGCACGGTCAGCCAGAGCGGCAGGCGGTTGGGCTCGCTCAGGCCCGGCACCGTCAGCACGACGAACATCGTAAGGACGAGCAGCTTGTCGGCGGCCGGATCCAGCCACGCGCCGAGCACGGTCGGCTGGCCGGACCGGCGCGCGAGGATGCCGTCGAACATGTCGGTGACGCCGGCGAGCGCGAACGTCACGAGCGCCCAGCCGTGCAGCCCGTAGATCACGCACAGCGCGAACACGGGCACGAGCAGCAGGCGGAACAGCGTCAGTTGATTCGCAGCCGTGAGCACCGACATCGGCGGGCCTACCGATCGACGAGACGCTCGATCCGCGCGACCGCGGCTAGCAGCTCCGAGCCCGTCACGGGCCGCGCAGGCTGAAACCGGCCGTCCTCGGCCGTCATCGCGCCGGCGGCCACCGCCGTTGACGCCGCGCGGTACACCAGATGGGTTGACGGAAGGTCGGCGAACCGGGCCTGCGCCGCGCTCCATCGGGCCAGCTCACCCGGCCGCCCGGCTGACGCCGCCGCGAGCATTTCGTACACGAACCGGGCGAGATCGCCCCGCCGCACGATGGCGTTCGGCTGGAAGGTGTGGTTCGGGAAAATCTCCATGATGCCGACCTGCGTGACGGGGAGGATCCAGGACGCGGCCCAGTGTCCGCGCACGTCGGTCGCGACCTCGGTGACCCGTCGCGGCGCCGACGCCAGGAGCGCCTCGAGCCGCAGGCCGATGAGCGCCGCCACCTGCGCGCGCGTCACCTGCGCCGCCGACGGCAGCGAGCCGAACTCGGGCGGCAGGGCCGCGAGCCGCGCGCGGCTGGCCAGGTCCGCGCCGCGCGCGCGCCACCCGTCCCGGTCGTCGATCGCGGCCGCGCGCGCGAACGCCGCGGCGGCGTCCTCGAGCTCGCCACGCGCCTCGAGGACGCCGCCGAGCGTCGCGTGCGCGTCCGGGTCGCTGCTGTCGAGCTCGACGGCCCGCCGGGCGTGCGCGAGCGCCCCATCCAGCTCGCCGCGATCGCGCTCGGCGCCGGCCAGCTCCCGCAGAATCGCGGCGCTCGCCGGGGCCAGCGTCATCGCTCGTTCGAGCGTCGCGATGGCCTCGTCGAGGCGGCCGGCCTCGTGCGCCCGGCGCCCGGCCTGGAGCAGCGCCTGCACCTGCCGCAGGCGGAGCAGTTCGATCCGCCCCCGCAGCTCGGGCTCACGGACCGGATCGAGCGCCACCACGCGCTCGAGCGATCCGATGGCTTCCACTTCCAGCCCCTGCTCGAGCTGCGCCGTCGCGAGACCCCGCCAGGCTGGCAGATAGAACGCGTCGGCCGCCAGGGCGCGCTCGAACCACCGGGTCGCGGCCTCGTACTCGCGCGCCGCCACGTCAACGAACCCCAGGCCGGTTTCCGCCGGGTAGAAGTCCGGCGCCTGGTTCAACACCTGGCCGAAATCCCGGCGGGCGCCGCCGAGATCGCCAGCCTGCAGGCGCTGCCACGCCGCGTCGTGCCGCTCGATCACCTCAGCCGGCGCGCCGAGCGTCGCCGGGGCGACGGGCTTCGGGAAATCGGGAAACCGGGGCGCCGTGGCCGCTGGCACGGGCGGGTTGGTCGCGCACGCGGCCGCGAGCACGCCGGCGCCCACGACCGCCATCAGGACGCGCCGGCTCGTCATGCCGGCACCCGGTCTGTGAGAAACCGTTTCAGCCACCGCCTGGGAATCTCCGCTTCGATCGACACGTCCGATCCGGTCGCATCGTGCCTGACGACGCGCGCCACCCGGTACAGCTCGGCAATCAACCGTTGATCTTCCTCGCGTCCGGGCGAGAACCGCAAGGTCACGCGGGGCGCATCCATGCGGAGCCGCTCGACGACGTCGTCGATCAGGCCGGGGATCCCGCGCCCGGTTCGCGCCGACACCAGCGCCGCGTCCGGGTGCGCCCGGCCGAGCCGCCGGCGCTCGGTCGCCGTGACCAGATCGATCTTGTTGATGACGTCGAGCGTCGGCACCGCCGCCGCGTCTACCTGCGCGAGGACCGCGCGCACGGCTTCGGCGCGCCGCCCGGCATCGGGCGCGCCGCCGTCGATCACGTGCAGGATGAGCTCCGCGCTCGCCACTTCCTCGAGCGTCGCGTGGAAGGCCGCGACCAGTTCGTGCGGCAGCCGATCGATGAACCCGACCGTGTCCGACACCAGCACCTGCCGGCCGTCACCCAGCCGGACGCGGCGGACCACGGGATCGAGCGTCACGAACAGCGCGTCCGACGTCTGTTCCGACGCCCCGGTCAGCCGGTTGAACAGCGTCGTCTTGCCGGCATTGGTGTAGCCGACGAGCGCGACGACCGGCACGTCGGTGCGGCGCCGGCGCGCGCGCAGGAATCCGCGGCGGCGCTTGACGGCGCCGATCGACGTCTTGAGGCTGCCGATCCGCTGCCGGATGCGCCGCCGATCCGTTTCGAGCTTCGTTTCGCCCGGTCCCCGGGTGCCGATGCCGGCGCCGAGCCTCGACAGCGCCGTGCTGGACCCGGCCAGCCGAGGCAGGCGGTACTCGAGCTGCGCCAGCTCCACCTGCAGCTGGCCCTCGCGGGTCCGCGCGCGCCGCGCGAAGATGTCGAGAATCAACGCGGTTCGATCGATGACGCGGCGCCCGACGACCTCCTCGAGGTTGCGGGCCTGCGCCGGCGACATGGCGTTGTCCACGATCACGACCGTCGCGCGGGTTTCCGCGCACGCGGCGGCGAGCGTCTTCGCCTTGCCGCGGCCGATGAGCGTCGCCGAGTCGGCCGCCGCGCGCTCCTGCACCATCGTCAGGACCACCGCCGCGCCGGCAGCGCGCGCCAGGCCCGCCAGCTCGTCGAGCAGCAGATCCTGATCGAGATGGCGCTCGGCCGGCGTGACGAGTCGGACGAGAACGGCCCGATCCTTCGGCTCGTTCGTCACTGCCGAGGAGTTGTTCATCGGTGAATCGATTCTAGCACGCGGCCCCAGGGCACGGCGCCGTCGCGGATGAGGCGTGGACGCTCTCCGCGCGCGTCGACGATCGTCGATGGCCGTCCGCCGGGCGTGTCACCGCCGTCGATGACCATCACCCGGGCGTCATCGGCGAGATCGACGAGGTCCGCGGCGCGACGGGCCGGCGGCAGTCCGCTGCGGTTGGCCGACGTGGCCGTGAGCGGCCGGCCCCACGCCACCGCGAGGGCGCGCGCGACCGGGTGGCCGGGCACGCGGATCGCGACGGCGCCGTCGGCCGCCGCGACGCCGGACGCGAACGGATCGCGCGCCGTGACGACGAGCGTCAGCGGACCCGGCCAGAAGGCGCCGGCGAGCCGCTCGTCGAGCGCGCCGAGCGTGCCGATCGCCCGAACCTGGTCCAGCGTGCCCGCGATCAGCGGCAGCGCCGCGTCGGCCGCGCGGCCCTTCAGATCGACCAGCGCCGAGACCGCGCTCGCCGATACCGGATCGACCGCCAGCCCGTAGAACGTCTCGGTCGGAAACGCCACGACGCCACCCGAGCGCAGCCACTCGACGGCCGGCGCCAGGTCGGCCGGCTGGCACGAAGCCGGATCCACCCGCAGCATCAGCGCGGCTCCACGGCCGGATGGCCGGCCTGGACGAACCGGCGAACCGCCCACGCCAGCGCCGCCAGCCCGACGGCGTCCACGAAGAACACGGTCCGCACGCTGAGCGATCCGATGAGACCCGACACGACCGGGCTGAGCGCGAGCGCGGTCAGATAGGCCGTCGTCAGGTACCCGAACGCCAGGCCCCGCTTCTCGGCAGACACCGACAGGCTGGCAGCGGTGTAGATAGAGGTTGTCGCGACGCCAATCCCCACGCCGAACAGGCCCGCCGCCACCATCAGCACCGCCGCGGACGGCGCGACGCCGAAGACGGCCGCGGCAACGGCCGACAGCGCCGCCGCCGCCGGGACGAGGACAGAAATCGGGGCCCGGCGAAGCCACCAGCCCGCCGTCTGATTGCCGACGGCGGCCGCGGCCGCGCTCACGGTGAACACGATACCCGCCAGCACCGGCACCCGCTCGGACGCCATGCCGGCCTCGCGGAGAAAGAGCGGCAGGATGGGGCCGAAGCTCCGCTCCGCCATCTGCAGGCCGAAGACGGTTGCCATGAACAGCACGAAGTTGGGCACGCGGCGGAACGTGGCGAACGTCATCGTGCCAGCCGGAGGCGGCCCGGCCGGCCGGGACCGCGCCGACTCGCGGTAGCCGACGGCCACGAGCGCGGTGGCGGCGGCGAAGAACCCGGCCGCCACGAGGAACGTGTTCCGGAGCCCCAGGCTCTGCGCCAGCCCGCCGCCAATCACCGGTCCCAGCGCCGGCCCCAGGCGCTGGGCGGTCTGCACGAGGCCAATCGCCTCCGCTGTTCTATGCGGCGGCGCCGACTCGGCCGCCATCGTGAGGGCGACGGGACCGTAACCGGCGAACAGCCCCTGCACCGCTCGCAGCCCGAGCACCTGCCACGGCGCGGTGACGAACGCGGTCGCCGTCATCACCACCACGAAGCTGAAGAGCGACCGGACGACCATCGGCTTGCGCCCGACGCGCTCGGCCACGCGCGCCCAGATCGGCGCCATCACGGCCGTCACGGCCGGGGTGACGCCGAGGCTCACGCCGGACCAGATCGCGATCGCGCCGGCGCTCTCGACGCCCAGTTGTTCGAAGTAGAAGGGCAGGAACGGCATCACCAGCGTGAAGCCGGCGAAGCCGATGAACGAAGCGCCGGTGACGGCGGCCTGGTTGCGCCGCCAGTCGCGTGGCGACGCCGGACTCACGCCGGCTCCGCGGCGCTAGAACTGGATGCGGAAGTCGCCATCCGCCGTGGACTGCACGTGGATCGTGTCGATGAACCGGATCTGGTGCGGCTGGTTCTGCATGACGATCGAGCTCGTCCGGACGCCGGGGCCGAAGAACCGCACGCCGCGCATGAGCGAGCCGTCCGTCACGCCGGTGGCGACGAACGTAATCGACTCGCCCGGCGCCAGGTCCACCGCGGTGTAAACCCGTTTGAAGTCCGTGATGCCCATCGCGCGGCAGCGTTCCTCGTGCTCGGGCTTCGAGACCACGAGCCGCGCGTAGATCTCGCCGCCCAGGCACCGCATCGCGGCCGCGGTGAGCACGCCCTCGGGCGCGCCGCCGGTGCCCATCACCGCGTGCACCGCCGAGCCGCGAATCGCGGCGGCGATGCCGGCCGAGAGGTCGCCGTCGCCGATGAGCCGGATGCGCGCGCCGGCCGCGCGGATGTCGGCGATGAGCTGCTCGTGCCGCGGCCGGTCGAGCACGATGACAACCAGGTCTTCGATGTCCCGGTCGAGCGCCGTGGCGATGGCCTGGAGGTTGTCCTTGACCGGCCTGTCGAGGCCCACGGCGTGCCGGGAACGCGGCCCCACGACCAGCTTCTCCATGTACAGATCCGGGGCGTGCAGCAGGCCGCCGCCGCTCGAGGCCGCGAGCACCGCCAGCGCGTTGGGCGCGCCGGTCGCGCACAGGTTCGTGCCTTCCAGCGGATCGACCGCGATGTCCACCTTCGGCAGGCCCTGTTCACCCTTCGCGGCGCGGCCCACCTTCTCGCCGATGTACAGCATCGGCGCCTCGTCGCGTTCGCCCTCGCCGATGACGATCGTGCCGTCGATCGGCACCTCGTCGAGCGTGCGCCGCATCGCCTCGACCGCCGCCCGGTCCGACAGGTGGCGGTCACCCTGCCCCATCGTCTGGGCGCAGGCAATCGCCGCCTGCTCGGCCACGCGCAGCAGCTCGAGCGACAGGCCCGACGGCGCCTCGGCGCCGGTGGTCACGACTCGCCTCCGGGATGCGGAGGCAGGTCGCAACGCAGCGGCCTGTCGACGCGGTAGCCCAGCGCGTAGTCGGCCTGCATCAGCTTGTGGATCTCGCGCGTGCCCTCGTAGATCACCGCGCCCTTGCAGTTGCGGTAGAACCGACCGACCGGGTACTCGTCGGAGTAGCCGTTCGCGCCATGAATCTGGACGGCGTCACCGGCCGCGCGCTCGGAGGCCACCGTCGAGAACCACTTCGCCAGGCCCGTCTCGCGCGTGTTGCGGCGGCCCATGTTCTTGAGCCAGCCCGAGCGCATCCACAGCAGCCGCGAGGCCTGGTAGTCCGACTCCATCTGCGCGATCATTTCCTTCACGAGCTGGTGCTGCGCGATCTCGACGCCGAAGGTCCGGCGTTCCCTGGCGTAGGCGATGCTCGCGTCACGGCAGGCCCGGATAAGGCCGGTCGCCCCGGCGGCGACGGTGTAGCGGCCCTGATCGAGGGCAAACATCGCGATCTTGAACCCCTCGCCCTCGCGCCCCAGCAGGTTCTCGGCCGGCACTTCGACCTCGTCCATCTTGAAGTAGCCCGTGTTGCCCGCGAGGATCCCCCACTTGTGGACCATCGTCCCGCTCGAGAACCCTTTGAAGGCGCGCTCGACGATGAACCCGCTCAGGCCGCTGGGATCGCGCTTCTTCTTCTTCTCGAGGTCGGTCCAGGCGAACACGAGGAAGTTGTCGGCGACGTCGGCGAGCGAGATCCACTGCTTCTCGCCCGACAGCACGTAGCGATCGCCCTGCCTGATCGCCACGGTCTGCAGGCCGCGCACGTCGCTGCCTGCCGACGGCTCGGTGAGGCCGTAGGTCGCGATCTTCTCGCCCTGCGCCTGCGGCACGAGGTACTGCTGCTTCTGCGCTTCGGTGCCCCACGTCAGCAGCGTGAGGCAGTTCAGACCGGCGTGGACCGAGATGATCACCCGCAGCGACGTGTCGACGTACTCGAGCTCCTCGCTGACCAGCCCGAGGCTGAGGTAGTCCATCCCGGCGCCGCCGTACTCGCCCGGCACCGACACGCCGAGCAGCCCGAGCTTCGCCATCTGCGGCAGGATCCCGCGATCGAACTTGTGCTCACGATCGAGATCGCGAATCCGCGGCGCGATTTCGCGCCCGCTCCATTCCCGCACGGTCTGTTCCAGCAGCCGCTGTTCCTCGGTCAGATCCAGGTTCATCATCGCCGTTCGTTCGTCCTCAGACGCGCTTCAAGACCACCGTGTCGCCGACCCTGACGCCCAGCTGTTCGGCGGCGCTCGCCTCCGGCGCCGCGCATTCCAGGTGATCGGTGCTCCCGAAGAGCGCGCCGACCTCGCCCGGGTTCAGGTCCGCGAACGTCGAGACGATGCGGGCGATGGACGTCCCGCCGACGACCAGCTGCACCGCGGCGCCGCCGTTGGTCAGGCGCTCGCACGACACCCGATCCAGATTGGTGACGATGTTGCCGAACCGGTCGATGCGGACGACCTGGCCGGTCACGGTCTGCCCCGTGAACGTCGCGTGCGGCAGATCCAGCATCACATGATCGGTGACCGCGCGCCCGAACGCGTTCAGCTGGATGCCCCTCGCGATCCACGCCGCCGCCGGTGCGAACCGATCGCGCCCCTCGAACGTCCGGCTGACCGTCGGCCGCGCGTACCGCCGCTCGGTGAGCTCGACGACCCGCTTGGGCGGCGTCTCGCGGAAGACGCCCGTCAGCACGCCGTTGTCCGGCGCCACGAACTTCCAGTCGCCGACCTCGGCCGCCAGCCCCCGCCGCGCGGTGCCGACACCGGGGTCCACGACCACCAGGAAGATCGTCCCCGCCGGAAAGTACTTGTAGGTCGCCTCGAGCTCGCGCGCCGCGAACGGGATGTCGTGCGCCGGCAGATCGTGCAGCACGTCAATCAGGGTGATGTCCGGGGCGATGCTCAGGATGACGCCCTTCATCACGCCGGCGTAGTGATCCCGGTTGCCGAAGTCGGTGAGAAGCGCGAGGATCGGTCTGGCCACGCCGCCCCATTATGTGCGGAAAACGGGCCTTCCGTTAAGCCTTGCGGAACAGGGTCTCGCGGCAGTTGGCCTTGAGCAGCACGTTGTCGGTCATCTCGAGCCCCTCGAACATGCGGTCCACTTCGCGGGGCGTCCACACGCGGCGCCGGTTGGGCCGGGCGGGATACGTCCGGTGCCGGATCGCGTCGTCGGCTTCGACGATGAATCGGGTGTACGAGCGGGTCTCCGACGGCGCAGTCGCAAAGAACCCGTGCAGCACCCCGCCGGCTTTCAGCACGCGCGCGAGCCGCCGCGCGAGCGCCCGGCTGACCGGCGGCTCCAGGTAATCGAACACGTCCCAGCACGCGATCCCGTCCACCGATCGCGGCTCGTCCGGCAGGCGCTTGAGGAGCGCGACCGTGAGCACATCATCGTCGAGCCCGCGCTCCACTTCCTGGTAGAGATCCTGGACCAGCAGCTTGCAGGCGAGCCGTTCGCCGAACAGCGCGACGTTCGAGCCGACGACCGGCCCCAGATCGAGCAGCACCGGCGACGCCTGACGCGCCAGCGTCAACAGGAATTTCGGCAGGACCTTGCTGGCCGCCACCGTCTCCGGGGGTGAGACGTCCGCCGGTCCGGCCGTCTCCGGCTGGACGCCGGGCCGGCTCCCCCACCGGAAGAGTGCTGTCAACGCGGAACCTCGCCGCCGCTCGCGCGACTCATGGCGGCCACACGGACCGCCCCCTAGTGTGTTGACGTCGCCACCGGCGCCGGCGCCGCCGGGATGGCTGCCGCGCCCTTGGCGTCCGGCTTGGCCTCGGCCGGCTTGTTGCCCCGCTGCATGTCGATCGTGCCGCGGAAGTGCGCGCCGTCGGCGATGGCCACGCGCGGCGACGACAGGTCGCCGTCCACCGAGCCCTTGTCGCGGATGTCCACGCGCTCGGTCGCGGTGATGTCGCCGTGGACGTCGCCCTCGACGACGACCACCTTCGCCACGATCTGCGCCTTGACCTTGCCGTTCGGGCCGATGGTGAGCATGTTCTGACGCAGCTCGATCTTGCCCTCGACCTGCCCTTCGACCGTCAGGTCCTCGCTGCCCGTCAGCTCGCCCTTGATGATGACGCTCTTCCCGATGTTCGCGGTATCTTTCATCGGCGTTCGGCTCGCAGTCTCGACCCGCGGCGCGGGCGGTTCAGGTTTCCGTGCCGCCGGCGCCGCCGGAGGCGGCGTCACGGCCTCTTCACGTTTCCACATCGACATGGTTGTACTCCCGGCGCCGGATGGCCAGCGTGCTCACAGGCGGCCGCGCGACCGCCCGAACGACACGTATCGCCCGGTCTATCGGCCGTTCCGGCGCAGGCTGTAGCGCGCGACGGAGCGACCGGGTGCTACGATGGTCGAAACGACCGTGCGAATCTACTTAGACTACAACGCCACGTCGCCTCCGGCGCAGGAAGTGGTGGACCGGGTCGCCCTCCTGATGCGGGAGACCTACGGCAACCCGAGTTCGATCCATGCCTACGGACAGGCGGCCAAGGCGGTGCTCGACGAGGCTCGCGCCGCGGTGGCCCGGCTGATCGGCGCCGAGCCCGGCGAGGTCGTCTTCACCGCCAGCGGCACCGAGGCCGACAATCTGGCGCTGCGGGGCGCCGCCGAGGCCCTCGAGCCGTCAAGCCGGCGCCATATCGTCACGTCGGGCCTCGAGCACGAAGCGGTGCTGACCACTTGCCGCGCGCTCGCGCGCCGCGGCTGGTCCCTGACGGAGCTCCGGACCGGTCCCGACGGCATCGTCACGACGGAGGCGCTCGAGGCCGCGGTGACGCCCGAAACCGGGCTCGTCGCGATCATGCACGCCAACAACGAAATCGGCGTCATTCAACCGATCGCGGAGCTGGCCGCCATCGCGCGCCGGGCCGGCGCCCTTTTCCATACCGATGCCGTCCAGTCGGTCGGCAAGATCCCGGTGTCCGTGCGGTCGCTGGGCGTGGACACGCTGGCGCTCTCCGGTCACAAGTTCGGTGGCCCGAAGGGCACGGGCGCGCTCTGGGTTCGCCGCGGCGTGCGGCTGGTCGCGTCTCTGACGGGTGGTCGGCAGGAGCGCAACCGGCGGGCCGGCACGGAGAACGTCCCCGCCCTGGCCGGCCTCGGCGTCGCCGCCGACCTCGCGGCCGCGCGACTGCCCGAGTCCGGCCCTCGCCTGCGGGCCCTGCGCGACGAGCTGGAGGCCGGTACGCTCGCGTCGGTTCCGGGCACGGCCGTCAACGGCGACCGCGAGCGCCGCGTGCCCAATACGTCGAGCCTCAGCTTCGACGGCATCGAGGCCGAATCGCTGCTCATCGCGCTCGATCTGGAGGGCATCGCCGTCTCGACCGGCTCGGCCTGCTCGTCCGGCTCGCTCGAGCCGTCGCATGTGCTGCGCGCCATGGGCCTCACCGAGACGCGCGCCCGCAACTCCATTCGCTTCAGCCTCGGCCTGGCGACCACCGCCGACGAGATCGCGGCCGTCGTGGCCGTGCTGCCGGCACTCGTCACGAAGCTCCGGCGGCTGGGCCGGACCGCGGCCGCCCTCGGATGAGCAGGCGCACCGTCGTGGCGATGTCTGGCGGCGTAGATTCGTCGGTCGCCGCCAGCCTGCTGGCCGAAGCCGGCCGCGACGTCGTCGGCCTGTCGATGCAGTTGTACGACCAGAGCGATCCGGCCGGGTCGTTCGGCTCGTGCTGCAGCCTCGACGATCTCCACGACGCGCGCCGCGTCGCCCACGCCCTGGGCATCCCGCACTACCTCGTCAACTTCGAGGAGCCGTTCCGCCGGGTCGTGATGGCGGATTTCGTGTCCGAGTACGCGTCCGGCCGCACGCCGATTCCGTGCGTCCACTGCAACGCCGACCTCAAGTTCGCGTCGCTGGTCGAGCGGGCGGCGGCCTTCGACGCGACAGCCGTGGCGACGGGCCACTACGCGCGGGTGACGTTCGACGAGGATTGCCGTCGCTACCGCCTGCTGCGCGGCGTGGACCGCGACAAGGACCAGTCGTACTTCCTCTTCTCGCTCACCCAGGACCAGCTGGCGCACGCGCTCTTCCCGGTCGGCCACCTGACGAAGGCCGAGGTCCGCGCCCACGCGCGCCGCCGGGGCCTCCCGGTCGCCGCGAAGCCGGACAGCCACGAGATCTGTTTCATCCCCGACGGCGACACCGGCGGCTTCGTCGAACGCCATGCCGCGGCGGCGCCGCCCGCGGGCGACATTGTGGATTCGTCAGGCGCGGTGATCGGCCGGCACGCCGGCGTGCACCGGTTTACGGTCGGCCAGCGTCGGCGGCTCGGCGTTTCCACCGGCACGCCGATGTACGTGCTGCGTCTCGAACCGGCGGACGCGCGGGTCGTCGTCGGCCCGCGCGAGGAGCTGGGGCGGGACGCCCTCACCGCCTCCAGTGTCAACTGGATCGCCCGCGCCGCGCCGGCCGCGCCCCTCCGCGTGACCGCGCGCATCCGGCATCGCCATCAGGACGCGCCCGCGACGGTTGAAGCTGGGCCGGGCGGCCGGGCCGAGCTCCGGTTCGATGAGCCGCAACTGGCCGTGACTCCTGGCCAGGCGGTGGTGTTCTACGCCGGAGAAGAGGTCCTGGGCGGCGGCTGGATCGACTGAATGCTAGCCTATCCTTGTTCCTCCCGATCCGAGAAGCTGGGCCGGAGCGAGGCTGCCGCGACCTGCGCGCGCGGCCAATTGGCAGGTTGCTGAAGACCGTATCCGGAACTGGAGCCTGTGTGGAGAGAGCCGTTCAGGTCTTCGCGGCGGTGAGCTTCTTGGTAATCGGGCTCTCGCACGTTCTTCAACCGGCAGCCTGGGTGGAGTTCTTCACCAAGCTCCGCAACCTCGGCCGGCCCGGAGTGTTTGTTGAAGGCTTTCTCAGTTTGAGTTTCGGTGCTGTGATTGTCTCCTTCCACAACGTCTGGTCTGGTCCGCCCGCTGTCTTGACGTTGATCGGTTGGGGCCAGGTATTGAAGGCGCTCTTCCGCTTCGTTGCGCCAGCAGCAAGCCTTCGCCTCTACGAGAAGATCAGGCCGGAGCGGGCGTGGCAGTTTCGAGTGGCAGGTGGATTCGCCCTGGTGCTCTCCGCGTTTTTCGTGTTCTTGGCGGTTCGAAGCGCCGTCACCTGAACCTCGTGCTCGTGCCGCCCGACCAGCCGCGGGCCCGGGTCCTTCGACCGGAAGGGTCGTTCTGGCTGTTTGCGGCCATCGGTGCGTTGGTGGCACGAAGGCACGTCCTCAGTCGTCGCGAAGCGTTCGGGCTGAGATGGACCGACGTCGCAGTCACTCTCCTCGCGGTTGTTGTTGTCCGGCTGATGGCGCGCGGCATCCCATTCGTGCCATGATGCTGACTCATCGTCTCGTGCCATCATGTCGCGGCGGTCGTTCATTCCATGCCCAGGACAAGTCAGAATGAATGGTCCTTGCAGGGGTTCATTCGGAGCGGCAGTGCGCGCTGACGAGTTCCGCCGGATCGCGCTGGGCTTGCGGGACGTCGAGGAGCGCTCGCACATGAACCATCCGGACTTTCGCGCCGGAGGCCGGATCTTCGCGACGTTGCATCCGGATCTGGCGTGGGGGATGGTCGTGCTCACGCCGGATCAACAGCAGCGGTTCGTGCGAGAGCATGCCGGCGTGTTCGTGCCCGAAAAGGGAGCCTGGGGACGGCAAGGCTGCACCGCCGTGCGGCTTGAGGCGGTTGACGAGGAGCAACTTGGTGAAGCGTTGACGCTGGCGCGCCAGAACGCGGTCGCCAAGGGCCCTTCCCGGAGCCGAAAGCCCAGGCCCCGCCGAGGCGTCGCCGGCCACGGATAGGATGACGGGCGCATGGGACTTGCGCGACGACTGTTCGGGCCGAGCCGGACGTCGGTGAATGGCGCACCTGAGACTCAGGTCGCCTCCCGCCGGAACGCGCCCGAATCCTGGGGGGCCCATGACTCGCCGCTTCGCGGCGGCGACCCACTCCTCACCTGCCAGCGTAACCGCTACAGGTCGCGCCGCTGAAAGATCGCCGCCGCCGCGCCGAACCCGGCCAGTGAAACGACCGCGAGCAGCGCGGGATCGGCGGCCGCAACCCCGTCGCGCACGATGTCCTGCGGCCGGTAGTAGGCGAACAGCGTCAGCGGCCGCGCCCAGGCGACGGGCGGCCAGACGCGCGCCAGGAACTCGAGAACGAACGACACCACGATGATGCCGGACGTCCACGCGATCGCGGACCCGGCCTCCCGGCCGAGCGCGCTCGCGAGGAGCGCGACCCCGGCCCAGCTCATGAACAGCAGCCATGCCATCGCGGGCAGCACGACGATCTGGCCGGGCGCCACGCCGAGCGATCGCACGCGGAGGCCGACAGCCATGCCGCCCCAGGCGGCGCCGGCGAGGACGGCCAGCCCCGCCGCAATCGCGAGCCAGGCGGCGAGGGCGTGCGCCCATCGCGGCACGGGCCGCGCGGCCAGCAGATCCATCGTTCCGCGGCCGATTTCGCCGGCGAGCGCGCTCGCGGCGACGCGAATCGTCCAGGCGCTGAGGAGCGCCAGAAAGAACGGGTGGAGGTAGCCGAACGCGAGCACGCCGCGCGGCGACGCCAGCGCCAGCTCGCTGCCCACGAACGAGGCAACCTGCGGGGGCAGGAGCGCCAGCAGGCCGCCGAGGAAGCCGGTCTGGCCCGGCTCGGGCGCTACGCGCGTGATCACAAACTCGAACAGCGCGAGGCCCGCCGCCATCACGAGCAGGGCGAGACGGTGCTGGCGCCAGTGGCGGACGACGAGCGCGCGGGCGCGCCGGTCGATCATCGGTACTGCTCCAGGAACGCGTCCTCGAGGCGTTGCGGCTCGATGAGCAGGTCTGCAATCGGCAGCAACGCCACGCGGCCCGCCAGCTCGGTCACGCGATCGACCGCCACGAGCAGCTCCACCCGCGCGGCGGACCGCGCGAGCACGCGTCCGAACTCCGAGAGATCGGCGGCCGCCGACTCGTCTCGAAAGACGACCGTGACGCGGCGCGGCAGCGCGCGCCGGAGGTCCTCGACGCCGCCCACGCTGACAAGCGCGCCGCTTCGCAGCATCGCGACCCGGTGGCACACGCGCTCGACTTCCGGCAGCACGTGCGATGAGAAGAAGATCGTGGCGCCCCGCCGGGCGACGTCGAAGAGCACGTCGTAGAAGGCGACCTGCATCAGCGGGTCGAGCCCCTTGGACGGCTCGTCCAGGAGCACGAGCCTCGGGGCGCACTGCAGCGCCTGCACGATCCCCAGCTTCTGTCGCATGCCATCGGAGTAGGTGCCGACGCGCCGGCCGAGATCCTCGCCGCTGAGCTGCAGCCGATCGACGAGCTCGCCGCGCCACGCGGCTGGCCGGCCCGTCAGATCCGCGAGCAGATCGAGCGTGCGCGCGCCCGTGAGTCCTGGCCAGAGCGCCAGCGTACCGGGCAGGTACCCGACCTCGCGGCGCCAGGCCGATCGGACCGCCGGGTCGTGTCCCAGCACCGTCGCGCGGCCGGACGAGGGCGCGATGAGGCCAAGCAGCAACCGGATGGTGGTCGTCTTGCCGGCGCCGTTCGGGCCGAGGAACCCGAAGATCTCGCCCTCGTCGACCGAGAGCGACAGGCGCTCGAGTGCGCGCACCCGGCCGTAGCGCTTGCTGAGGTCATGCGTCTGAATCGCGACCGGCGCCACGGCGCCAGTGTATACTCCCGCCTGTCGAAGGTCAGAGGCGGCGGATGCCGCCTCTCCTCGCCGGGCGCCCGAGTGTCTACTGCTTGGCGATCAGAATCGAGAACGAGAGATTGAAATCTCCACGATCCTCCAGGAGGGTGCCGCCGCCGTCCGTTCGCGCCAGCTTGGCGACGTTCGCCCCGGACGGGTTGTTCGGCGTGAACTGCCACTGTGAACACGGACTGCTCGAAGACGTGCACGTCACCTTGACGTCGTCCGTGGTCGGGAAGGGCCCGTTAAGGGTTGGGAAGCTCTTGTTCATGAGCAACACGTAGTGGTCAACACCGACGTCGAACGCTATGCGCAAGGGGCAGAGTTTCTCGTCGCCCGCGTTGAACTCCGGCAACTTGTTGCCCGCAACGCTGCACTGCATGAGCGCGCGGAACTTGTAGAGGCCGCTGAGAAGCGGGACGGGGTCCCCGCCGCCGGGCGCGCTGCCGGGAATCGGATCGCCGAAATCGAGATAGACCTTCCGCTTGGACTTGATGAGGGCGTCGAGCACCCAATCCCCAACCGGCTGAATCTCGGATTTCAACGTCTTGCTGCTGACATACGGCCCCAGGCCGTCGCTCTGGATGCGAAAGCCCGCGGCGTTCGCCACCGTCGACGTCACCGGAATCGATGTAGGAGGGGCAGGCGGCTTGGCGGCCGTCCCCGCCTGGGAGCTTGGGGCCACCGGGCTCGTTGGCACAAGCCCTTGCTCCGAGCAGGCGGTTGCGGCGAACACGAGGCCGGCGACGATGAGAACGCGACCGAATCGGTGAACTGGCATGGTTGACGCCTCCCTGGCGCAATTGGCTTGATACCCCTATAACGCGCCCGCCGCCCCCGCCGCACAGATTCCCCACCGTGGCCGTGAAGGCTCCGCTAGAATCACGCCGGCCACGATGACCGAACCCGCTGCCCCTGAGCCGCAATCCGGCCCAGGGCCGACACCCTCCGATGCCGATTCCACGTTCCAGCTCCTCGACCGCGCCCGCGCCGGCGACGCGGCGGCCCTCGACGCGCTCTTCGCGCGGTACCTGAGACCGCTGCAGCACTGGGCGAGCGGCCGGCTCCCGACCTGGGCCCGGAACGCGGCCGATACACACGACCTTGTGCAGGACACCCTGCTCAGTGCGTTTAGGAGGATCGAGAGCTTCGAGCCCCGGCGCGAGGGAGCCTTCCAGGCCTATCTGCGCCAGGCCGTGATGAACAAGATTCGCGACCATATTCGGCGGACCGGGACGCGGCCGGCCACGCAGACGCTCAATGAGGCCGACCATGTGGATGACGAGTCGCCGCTCGAGCGCGCGATTGGGCTCGAGACGTTCGAGTGTTACGAGGCCGCCCTGGCCCGACTGACGGCCGCCGAGCGCGAAGCCGTCATCGGCCGCGTCGAGCTCGGCAACACCTACGAGGAGCTGGCCACGAACCTTGGCAAGCCGTCGGCCAACGCGGCGCGCATGGCGGTGGCTCGCGCCCTGGTGCGACTGGCCGAAGAAATGAAACGTGGACGCGCCCGATAAGCCGACGAGCCTCGCCGCCCGGATCGCGGATGGCAGCGACATCGACTGGGCGGCCGCCCAGTCGGCGACCGGGAGTCCGGACGACCGTGCGCTCGTGGACGAGCTGCGCGCGATTGCCGACATCGCCACGGCCCACCGCGCCCCGTCCGCGTGGCCAGGCCAGCGGCAGCCGCCGACCCGGACCTGGGGGCCGCTCACGATTCTCGAGCCGCTCAGCACGGGCCGGTTCGGCGACGTCTATCTGGCGTGGGACGCGCGGCTCCAGCGGCGTGTCGCGCTCAAGCTCCTGCGCGTGGCCTCGACGTCGCTCGCCTCGCCGACGCGGGCGATCGACGAGGCGCGCCTACTCGCCCGGGTGCGGCACCTGAACGTGCTCACCGTATACGGCGCCGAGTACGTCGACGACCAGGTCGGCATCTGGACGGAGTTCATCGAGGGCCGGACGCTCGCGGCCGAGCTCGCCGAGCGCGGTACGCTCCCTCCGAATGAGGTCATCGAGATCGGCGTCGATCTGTGCCGCGCGCTGTCAGCCGTGCATGACGCGGGCCTGCTCCACCGCGACATCAAGGCGCAGAACGTCATGCGCGAGACCGGCGGGCGCATCGTCCTCATGGACTTCGGTGCGGGTCACGACCTGGCGCTGTCACCGGTTCGCGACGGCGACCTCACGGGCACGCCGCTCTATCTGGCGCCGGAAGTCCTGGCCGGCGTCGCCGCCTCGCCGGCAAGCGACGTGTACGCGCTCGGCGTCCTGCTCTTTCATTCACTGACGGGCACCCATCCGGTCACCGGACGAACGCTCGAGGACGTGCGCGCTGCGCATGGGCGCGGCGTGTCCGCCTCCCTC
>Ga0326597_10002016_pt1 | contig 31049 bp, 31 predicted proteins | sample RVTome_12_FD_203789 | JGI IMG/M metagenome (GOLD analysis project Ga0326597, IMG submission 203789) | Soil microbial communities from uranium-contaminated site in the Upper Colorado River Basin, Wyoming, United States - RVT100D185 | ecosystem: Environmental > Terrestrial > Soil > Contaminated >...
TTGAAGATGGGGCGGTTTAGGTCGTTCTGGCGCATGGCGGTAACTCCTTGTCCTGAAGTATGGAATACCGCTCATGCTTTGTCAAGGTGATAATTAGGATATTATTCCTATAATGGCCGTGGTGGGCGAGGGGCGGCCCGCCGGCGCGTTTCCCGCTCGTTTTCCCGACGTACCGGTCCGGACGGTTCCCGCCGGGGACGCGTGGCGTCCGGTTGGCGCGGAGCGGGAACGCGCCATCGGACGGCCCGCGGCGGGCGCCGGGGTACTTGCCTCAACTATATCGCCGGCGGCGGGCGCCGGTCCGCGGCGGGGGCGGTATCGGGCTGGAAAACGCCGTCGGAACAAGAGCTTGCAAATAAAGGTCAGCAATACTGACCATTGTTTCACGTGAAACAATGGCGTTGCGGGCGAAGCGGTTCGGAGTGGCGCGGCGGCTCAGCCGCCGACGGTGTCCTGCAGCCGGTGCAGCCAGGCGAGGCGGGCTTCCACCTGGCCGATATCGTGGTCGAGCCAGGCGGTGAGATAGCCGGGGGCCGCGGCGTGGCGGGCGCGCAGCTCGAGCAGGCGGGCCAGCTCCACCTCGCAGGCCTCCGCCATCATGACCACCTGCAGCGTGCGGTCGGCCGGCTCCAGCAGGTGCAGGAAGCGGAACTTGAGGGCGAGGACCAGCTTGCTGACGTCGTTGACCGGCGCCCGCACCGCCGAGCGCAGCAGGGTGTAGAGCTCGGCGCGCCCCTCGTCGGTGAGGGCCAGCAGGGCGTCGGGGCCGTGCGCGGCGCCGTCCACCGTGCGCACCAGCCCTTCATGGCGCAGCAGCTCGATGGAGGTGCCCATCAGGTCGAGCGAGGGTCCGGTGATGTGGCTGGCGAAATGGCGCACCTCGCCGGCCAGGGCGGCGTAGGACAGGGGCGCCCCCGCCAGCAGCCCCAGGGCCGCCAGCCGGACCGCCTCGCGCGGCAGAAGGCTCCTGTCCGGATACACCGCTCGCTCCTCGCCAATGCCGTGCCGTCATCATGGCGGCACGAGGTAAAAATAGTGCTGACGCGCGGCTTTGTCCAATCACAAGGTAGCGGGCGGCCCGTTTACCCCTGCGGCCCGCTTACCTCTGCGGATCGGCGAAGAAATCGTTGCCCTTGTCGTCGACCACGATGAAGGCGGGGAAATTCTCCACCTCGATGCGCCAGACCGCCTCCATGCCCAGCTCGGGGTACTCCAGCACCTCGACCCTGCGGATGCAGTCCTGCGCCAGCCGCGCCGCCGGGCCGCCCACCGAGCCGAGGTAGAAGCCGCCGTGTTTCCTGCACGCCTCGGTCACCTGGCGCGAGCGGTTGCCCTTGGCCAGCATCACCAGGCAGCCGCCGGCGGCCTGGAAGTCGGCGACGTAGGAGTCCATGCGCCCGGCGGTGGTGGGGCCGAACGAGCCGGAGGCGTAGCCCGCCGGCGTCTTGGCCGGGCCGGCATAGTAGACCGGGTGGTCTTTCAGGTAGCCGGGCATCGCCTCGCCCCTTTTCAGCCGCTCGGCGATTTTGAGGTGGGCGAGGTCGCGCGCCACCACCATCGGGCCGTTGAGCATGACCCGGGTCTTGACCGGATGCTGCGACAGGGTCTTGCGGATCTCGTCCATGGGCCGGGTGAGGTCGATGGCGACGGCGGTGCCGGCGAGCCGCTTCTCGTCCACCTCGGGCATGTAGCGGGCCGGATCGGTCTCCAGCCGTTCGAGGAACACGCCGTCGGCGGTGATCCCGCCGAGCGCCTGGCGGTCGGCGGAGCAGGAGACGCCGATGCCCACCGGCAGCGAGGCGCCGTGGCGCGGCAGGCGGATGACGCGCACGTCGTGGCAGAAGTACTTGCCGCCGAACTGGGCGCCGAGGCCCATATGGCGGCTGCGCTCGAGGATCTCGGCCTCCATCGCCACGTCGCGGAAGGCGTGGCCGCCCGCGCCGCCGGCGGTCGGCAGCCCGTCGAGATAGCGGCAGCTCGCCAGCTTGACCGTCTTCAGGGTCAGCTCCGCCGAGGTGCCGCCGATGACCACGGCGAGGTGGTAGGGCGGGCAGGCGGCGGTGCCGAGCAGGCGGATCTGGTCGTCGAGAAAGCCCACCAGCCGGTCCGGGCTGAGCAGCGCCGGCGTCTGCTGGTAGAGCATGGTCTTGTTGGCCGAGCCGCCGCCCTTGGCGATGAACAGGAACTTGTAGGCGTCGCCGCCGGTGGCGTAGATCTCGATCTGCGCCGGCAGGTTGGTGGCGGTGTTGACCTCGTCGTACATGGTGAGCGGCGCCAGCTGCGAATAGCGCAGGCTGGTGCCGGTGTAGGTCGCGTGGACGCCGGCGGCGAGCGCCGCCTCGTCGTCGCCGTCGGTCCACACCCGCTGGCCCTTCTTGCCCATGACGATGGCGGTGCCGGTGTCCTGGCACATGGGCAGGATGCCGCCGGCGGAGATATTGGCGTTCTTGAGGAACTCCCAGGCGACGAAGCGGTCGTTGTCCGACGCCTCCGGGTCGTCGAGGATCGCCGCCAGCTGGCGCAGGTGGCCGGGGCGCAGGAAGTGGGCGATGTCGTGGAACGCCTCCGCCGACAGCCGGGTCAGTGCGCCGGCTTCGACCTTCAGCACCCGGGTGCCGTCGAACTTCCCGGTGCCGACGCCGTCGGCGGTGACCAGGCGGTAGTCGGTGGTGTCCTCGGCGAGCGGGAACATGTCTTGATAGACGAACTCGGGCATGAGGCTTCCTTGGCGGCGGGGTCGCGGGAGTGGATCGGTCGTTACTTCTTGCGGAAGCGGTCGAGGGTGATGACGCGCTCGTCGTCGGTGTCCGGCGGCGCGGCATCGGCGGCGGGCGCTTCGGGGGGCGTCGGCGGCGCCTCTGCCGTCTCCGCCTCCGTCTGCGGTGCCGTGGCGCCGGCAGCGGCGTCGGCGGCGCCGAACTGGAGGCCGAACTTGACCGACGGGTCGACGAAGCCGGTGATGGCGTCGAACGGGATGACCAGCCGCTCCTGGGCGCCGGAGAAGCTCAGCGACACCGCGAAGGTCTCGTCGGTGACATCGAGGTCCCAGAACTGGTGCTCCAGTACGATCGTCATTTCTTCCGGGTACTGGCGCAGCAGGCTGTCGGGCAGGGTCACCCCCGGCGCACGGGTGCGGAAGCTGATGTAGAAATGGTGCAGCCCGGGAAGCCCGTGTTCCGCCACCAGCGTCAGCGCCTCGCGCACGACGCCGCGCACCGCGCGCTCCATCAGCCTGTGATATTCGAGAAAGTCCGGCGTCATGGGGTCCGTTTTACGGGCATTCGCCGTCCAGTCGCAAGGGTACGGCGGCGACAGGCACGGCGGGCGGGAACGGTGGGGGGCTTCTGTTGCCCGGCGCCCCCCGGGCCGCGCTTACCTATCAGGCAGCGAGAGCCACACGATTGTCGTTGGCATCTATAGAACGGCCCGATAACGGCGGATACCATGCCGGGCGAAAAACCTGTCTTTACACGCGCGTCGATCCTGTTTCGCCCCCGTCGGGCCGGGCCGCAGCCCGGAAGAACTGGTGGAGGCGCCGGGTACTGCCCCCGGGTCCGCATCGCTTATTCCACAAGCCGTTTATCGCCATAGCCGGCGAACCGGCACCTCCGAATATAGGGAGTCGGGCCGCCGATCGGAAGGGGGCAGATGGCTCGCCCGTGGTGGCGGGAATCGGTCGCTGTGGTTAAAGTGCCGCAGCGAGAGGGAGACCGAATGGCATGAGCCTGACCCCGGAACAGCGGGCGGAAATCGAGGCGCAGCGCGGGGCGAGCCAGCCGACCCGGCGCGCCACCGTGGCGGCGCTGGAAGAGATCCTGTTCCAGCCGATCCCCCTGCTCGACCACGGGTTCGTCCGCGTCATCGACTACATGGGCGACGACGGCGCGGTGGTGCAGGCGGCGCGCGTGTCCTATGGCAAGGGCACCAAACGGGTTAGCGAGGACCGCGGGCTGATCCGCTATCTCATGCGGCACCGCCACACGACGCCGTTCGAGATGTGCGAGATCAAGTACCACGTGAAACTGCCCATCTTCGTGGCGCGCCAGTGGATCCGCCACCGCACCGCCAACGTCAACGAATATTCGGCGCGCTATTCCATCCTCGACCGCGAGTTCTACATCCCGGCGCCGGAACAGCTGGCGGCGCAATCGGCGAGCAACCGCCAGGGCCGCGGCGCGGTGCTGGAAGGCGCCGAGGCGCAGCGGGTGCTGCAGATCCTGCGCGAGGACGCCGAGCTCACCTACGGCCACTACGAGGAAATGCTGAACGAGGACGCGCAGGGCAACGTCCTCGATCCGGCGCGCAGCGGGCTGGCGCGCGAGCTTGCCCGCATGAACCTGACGCTGAATACCTATACGCAGTGGTACTGGAAAATCGACCTGCACAATCTTCTGCACTTCCTCAGATTGCGCGCCGACGCCCATGCGCAGTACGAGATCCGCGTTTATGCCGACGCCATGCTGGACAGCGTCCGCCGCTGGGTGCCGCTGACGTACGAGGCCTTCGCGGATTACCGGACGGGCGGCGTGCATCTGTCGGCCGCGGCCCTGGTGGCCGTCAAGCGGATGCTCGCCGGCGAGCCGGTCGACGCCGGGGAGTGCGGGCTCAGCGCACGCGAATGGCGCGAGCTGATGCGGGTCCTTGACCGTGACGGATAGCCGGATGGCGACCCGCGCGACCGGTTGTCGCTGATCGTCCATCTTTCGAAAGGCACAAAGAGCCCCTATATCTTGAACAGGAATGATATCTTGAATAGAAATGCCGGGGCGCCCCGAAGGCGGCGCCTCTCGTACGCGAGGAAAGGGGGCGCGGAACATCATGATCAAGACCATCGTTGTACCGACGGACGGTTCGAGCCACGCGATGAAGGCCGTCGCGCTGGCGTCGGATATCGCCACGAAATACAAGGCCAGGCTCGTCATCCTGCATGTGCTGATGCGCGACGCCACGCCGACGCAGCTCAAGCAGATCACGAAGGGGACAAAGCTCTCCGCGAGGACGAGGAAGGAGCTGACCCGGCTGGAAAGGATTCCGGTGGACACGGCGGCCATCGCAGGTGCCTACGCGCCCATCGCCGTGCCCGTGCCCTACGATATCCTCGAAGAGGCCGGGACGGCGATTGCCGAAAAGGCGCGCGCCGCGGCCTCCCGCAAGGGTGTGAAGAAGGTTTCCGTGCAGCTCATCGCCGGCAACGCGGCCGACAGCATTGTCGCCGCCGCCAGGAAGGCCAAGGCCGACATGATCGTCATGGGCAGCCGCGGCTTCAGTGACATCAAGGGGCTGTTGCTTGGCAGCGTGTCGCACAAGGTCAGCCACCTGGCGGGATGCACCTGCGTTACGGTCAAGTGATCGGATAGAACAGCCATCCATCGCGAGCATTGACGCACCGCCCGCCGGAACCCCGGCGGGCGGTGCCGTTTTTGCCCTCTGGAACTGGCGTGAATTTTTTGTTAACGATTTTGGCCAAGACTCAAGACCCGATGGTCTTTTCGACCTGATGGGGGCTGGATTTGTTCAGAACGGCAACACATGCGCTCGCGCTCGTTGCGCTCCTGGCGGCGGCTCAGGCCGTGCCGGCGGACGCGCGGCAAAAGCGGTCGGAAAATCAGGTCGCCCTGCTTTCAACGCCACGGGTCGACCGGCTGGTGGTCCTCAAGGCACAGCGCCAGCTTGTCCTGATGCGCGGCGACGACGTGGTGCGGGTCTATCGCGTCGCGCTGGGACGCTATCCGGAGGGGCCCAAAGTCCGCAAGGGGGACGCGCGGACCCCGGAAGGCACGTACGTCATCGATGCGCGGCTGGGCGACAGCAATTTCTACAAGGCGATCCACATCTCCTATCCGAACCGCAACGATCTGGCGCGGGCACAGTCGCTGGGCGTCGATCCCGGCGGCCAGATCATGATCCATGGCCTGCCGAACCGGTGGACGGCGTACCAGGTCGGTCATCCCAAGCTGGACTGGACGCAGGGCTGTATCGCCGTCACCAATCGCGAGATGGATGAAATCTGGCGGTTGGTGTCGCTGGGCACCCCGATCGAAATCCACCCGTGATTCTTTTCTGAACCTCACGCCGGGCGGAAAACGGATTCGGCCGTCACCGCGCCGTCCGTCGCAACGCGGCCGGTTTCCGCCATGTGTTCCAGGTGCGCGAGCACGGAGCGGGATGCGGCACGGTGCATTTCGGGCGGAATGTGCCGGTACATGCGCGCGACCATGTCGGGAATGGTGGATATGCCGTCGGCCAGACAGCGCATTATCTCGCCCTCGCGCATCAGCCGGTGGCTGCGATAGGCGCGCGTGAAGGGTATCGGGTCGGCAATCGCGGGTCCGTGCGCCGGCCAGTAGGCGGTTTCCGGCCGCGCCAGGCAGCGCTCCAGGCTCGCCAGGTACTCGCGCATGTTGCCGTCGGGCGGCGACACCACGGTGGTGTTCCATCCCATGATGTGGTCGCCGGTGAACAGAATGTTCTCCTCGTGCAGGGCGAAGCACATGTGGTTGGACATATGTCCCGGGGTGTGCACCGATTCCAGCGTCCACCCGTCCCCTTTTACGATCGCGCCGTTGGACAGCGGCCTGTCCGGCGAGAAATCGTACTCGATGGATTCGGCGGGGCGCCGGTCACGGGGGATGTCGCGGGGCAAGGCGCCCCATATGGTGCCGCCGACGCGCGCCTGCAGCGGCCGTGCGGCCGGCGAATGGTCCTGATGGGTGTGGGTAACCAGGATGTGCTCCACCGTTTCGCCGTCGAGTGCGGCGACCAGGGCATCCAGGTGCTCGTCCAGCGGCGGCCCCGGATCGATCACCGCGACGCGGCCGCGGCCGACGATATAGCTGTTTGTGCCGTGGAAGGTGAAGTGGCCCGGATTGCGCGCGACGACGCGGCGGACCAGCGGCGTTACGTCGTCGGCCGCGCCATATTCGAAAATCATACGCTTGCGAAAGGGAATATCCGCCTGGCTCATTGTACGACGATTTTCGGGGCTCCCGGACGCCCCTTGCGGTCGCCCACCTTGCGCCAGATCCTTTCGGCAATTTCGCGATAGGCGCGGGCATGCGGGCTGTCCGGATTCGACACCACGATGGGGCTGCCGGATTCGGATGTTTCGCGAATCTCCATGTCGAGAGGAATCTCGCCAAGGAAATCCACACCCATCTCCCGGGCCGCCTTGCGTGCGCCGCCGTGGGTAAAGATATCGGAGCGCTCGCCGCAGTGCGGACAGACGAAATAGCTCATGTTCTCGATGATGCCGAGCACCGGCACGTCGACGCGGCGGAACATGTTGAGTCCCTTGCGCGCGTCGAGCAATGCGAGATCCTGCGGCGTGGACACGATAATCGCCCCGGCCAACGGCACCCGCTGGGCCATGGTAAGCTGTGCGTCGCCCGTGCCCGGCGGCATATCGACCACCATCACGTCAAGCGGTCCCCATTCGACGTCGCCCATCATCTGCTCGAGCGCGCCCATCACCATGGGACCGCGCCAGATCATCGGCGAATCGGGCGGTACCAGGAACCCGATCGACATGCAGCGCAGCCCGTATTTCTCCATCGGCAGCAGCCTCTTGCCGTCGGGCGAGACGGGCCGGTCGTGGATGCCGAGCATGAGCGGCATGGACGGACCATAGATGTCGGCATCCAGCATGCCGGTGCGGTGACCCGCGGCGGCGAAGGCGAGCGCCAGGTTCACGGCCGTCGTCGACTTGCCGACCCCGCCCTTGCCCGAGGCAACGGCGATCACTGCCCCTACCTCGGCGAGAAGCTGGCGCTGGCCCCCCTGAGGCTCGCCATGCCGGGCCGGAGGCGCCGGGTGCGCCGCGCCGGGCGCCGCGGTAGGCGCGGTCAGCACGGCCGTCACCGAAAGGGTGCCCGGCAATGTCGCGACGGCCTTCTCCGCCGCTTTGCGCAGCGGTTCGAGCCTGGGGCCGCGCTCCGGCGGCACCTCGATGGAGAACTGGACGTTGCCGTCCTTCACCACCAGCCCGCCGATCATTCCCAGCGACACGATATCTCCGTCGCGTTCGGTATCGCGCACGGTCTTGAGGGCGTCGAGAATCTGGGTTTCGCTGGGTCCATTCATCGATTGTCGGCTCCGCCGGGGATGCGTTTTCGGGCCTCTTCCGCACCGGCCCGCGTTGCGTCGGCACGCAAGTTAACATATATAGCCCACATGCGGTGCCGGGGAAGCCCCGGCCCGACCCGTGGCCTTGTACCGAATTGCAGCCCGGGTAAACCAGTTCCGACAGCGGGGTCATTCCATGCCTTGGCAACAGCAGGGAGGGGGCGGCGGTCCCTGGGGCAGCGGTCCCTCCGGTACGCAGCCACCGGATATCGAGGAATTGCTGCGCAAGGGGCAGGAACGGTTCCGGCGCATGATGCCGGGCGGCGTCGGCGGCGCACGTGGCATTCTCCTCGGAGTAGGCATTCTGGCCGCCGTGTGGATGGCCTCCGGGCTCTACAAGGTGCAGCCGGCCGAACAGGGCGTGGTGATGCTGTTCGGCAAGTACGTCCAGACGACGGGCCCCGGTCTGCACTGGTTCTTTCCCACGCCCATCGGCCAGGTCATTACCCCCGATGTGGAGCGGATCAATCCGGTTGAAATCGGATACCGGGGGGGCGCTGAAGGTGGCCGCGTCCAGGCGGCGCGCGATATCGCGCAGGAAAGCCTGATGGTTACCGGCGACCAGAACATCGCCGACCTGGATTTCACGGTATTCTGGAAGGTGAAGGAGGCGGAGGCGTTCGTTTTCAACATCCGCAATCCGGGAATCACGGTGAAGGCGGTGGCCGAAAGCGCCATGCGCGAGGTGATCGGCCAGACCACGTTGCAGCGGTCGCTGACCGGCGGTCGCGCGGAAATCGAGCAACGCACCCGCCAGCTTACCCAGAAGATTCTCGATTCGTACAAGTCCGGCATCCTCATCCGCGAGGTGAAGCTGTTGAGCGTCGATCCTCCCAAGCAGGTGATCGACGCCTTCAACGAGGTGCAGCGGGCCCGTCAGGACAAGGAACGCAAGCAGAACGAGGCGGAGGCCTATCGCAACCAGGTGGTGCCGACCGCGCGCGGCGATGCCGAGCGGCTGCTGCAGGAGGCGGAGGCTTACAAGTCGCGGTCCATCAAGGATGCCGATGGCGAAGCGAAACGGTTCGTGTCCGTCTACGACTCCTATCTGGCGGCCAAGGACGTCACGACCAGACGGCTCTACCTCGAGACGATGGAGGAAGTCCTCAAAGGCACGCAGAAGGTCATCATCGACAGCAGCGGCAGGGGTAGCGGTGTGGTGCCCTACCTTCCGCTTCCCGAACTTCAGAAGCGAGTCGCGCCGCCCGCCGCCCGGCCCGCGCCGCAGGGAGGGCGCTGACCATGAACATGCGTCAGATCGTTTTGGGCATCGTCGTGATCGTGGTCGGGCTGGGGCTGTTCAGCACCATGTTCACCGTCGACCAGCGGGAACAGGGAATCGTGCTGGAGTTCGGCGAGCCGGTGCGCGATATCCAGCAACCGGGGCTGCACTTCAAGCTGCCGTGGCAGTCGGTGGTCTATTTCGACAAGCGCGTCCTGGATCTCGATCCGCCCACGGAACAGGTGGTTCTGTCGGACCAGAAGCGCATCAACATCGACGCCTTCGCGCGCTACCGGATCGTCAACGCACTGCGCTTCTACCAGTCGGTGGTCAACGAGGCGCGGCTGCGCGACCGTTTCGGGGCGTCGCTAAACTCAAGCGTGCGTAACGTTGTCGGCCAGCATCCTCTGGTAGATCTCCTGTCGCCCAAGCGCGACGAGATCATGGCCCGCATCCAGGAACTGGTGAAGCAGGTGGCGGCAGACAACTTCGGCATCGAAATCGTCGACGTGCGCATCGGCCGGACCGACCTGCCCGACGACATTTCCGCCAACGTTTACGACCGGATGCGCTCCGACCGTCTGCGCGAGGCCAATCTGCTGCGCGCCGAGGGCGACGAAATCAAGCAGAAGATCACCGCGGAAGCCGATCGCGAACGCATTACGATCATTGCCGAGGCGAACCGCAAATCGCAGATCCTGCGCGGCGAGGGCGATGCCGAACGCAACCGGCTCCTGGCGGACGCCTACGGCAGGGCGCCCGACTTCTTCGCCTTCTACCGGGCCATGCAGGCGTACCGCTCGGCACTGGGGCAGGGCGACACCACCTTGGTCCTTAGTCCGGACAGCGAGTTCTTCCGCTATTTCGGCGATTTCGAAGGCAAGTTCGGCAACATCCAGGGCAAGCCGCCGCCGACGTCGAAATAGGCGTTGCCGGCTCTCATGGCGGACAACCTCGTCATCGCGGTTGCGCTCATCCTTGTCATCGAGGGAGCGCTCTATGCGCTGTTCCCCGACTTGATGAAACGGATGGTTGCGCGTATGGCGGTCATGCCGTCCGGCGCGCTCAGGATGACTGGGCTGGTCTCGACGGTTGCCGGGGTCGGCATCGTCTGGCTGGTGCGGCGGTGAGGCGACCCGGACGGCGGAGCCTGATTGCCGTACCGGCGTCCAATCCGCTATCCTGACCCGGTTGTTGGGATTCCACACGCTGGACATGACCCGTATGGGACCGAGGGTGAGAGGCGCGGGGGCTGTCGTGCTGTGCGTGCTGCTTGCCGGGTGCGCGGCGCTCGAAGATATGGCTGTTTTTTCCGGGGGCGACACCCCCGGCAAGGCCGAAACGGCGCCGGTGGCGGCCGTGCCGCCCGACATGAAGCCGGGGGAACCGTCTGAGGTATTGCCGGTGGACCCCGTCGATCCCAAGCGCCTGGTGGGGCTCACGCGAGAGCAGATGGTGGCATTGATCGGGTTGCCGGTGTCGGTAACCGACAAAGCGCCCGCGACCGTGTGGGCTTACCGGAGCGAGGGTTGCAGCCTCGAAGTGCTGTTTTACATGGACCTGAACACCAGAACCTTCCGTGCACTTACCTACGAGGTGCATCCCGCGGCGTCGGGCATGCAGGTGCCGGCATCGGAATGCGTCGGGCGGCTTCGGGCAGCGCACAATGAGCACTGAGAAACCGGACTGGAACGGCGCTCGTGTGCTGGTCGTCGACGACGACGAGCTTTTTCGTGAATCCCTTCAGCAGAACCTGCTGGAAGAGGGATTTGCGATCGCCGGTTTCGCCGACGGTCCGTCCCTGCTGAGTCACCTCGACGAGGGCGGCACGGCGTCGCTGATCCTGCTCGACTGGCGCATGCCGGGCATGAACGGAATCGAGGTGCTGCGGCGTCTGCGCGACGGCGGACGATCCATACCGGTCATCTTCCTGACCGCCCTTTCCGACCAGATGTACGAGGAAGCCGCGTTGATTGGCGGCGCAGTGGATTTTGTCGAGAAGTCGCGCAGCTTTTCCATCCTGCTCCGTCGCATCGAGCTCATTCTGCGCGGTCCCAAGGCGTCGTCCGTGACGGAGTCCGCCGAGCGCAACGGCGTGCCCGTCGTTCAAGGAATGCTCGAACTTCAGCCCGATGTGGGCCGCGCCACGTGGAAAGGTATCGAGCTGCCTCTCACCCTGACCGAGTTCCATATCGTCCACCTCCTGTCGGGGCGCCAGGGCAGGGACGTGCGATATCGCGAAATCTACGACGTGGTGCGGGGGTCGGGCTTTATTGCCGGCACCGGCGACGAGGGTTACCGTGCCAACGTGCGCGCCTTCATCAAGCGGATTCGACAGAAATTCCGCGAGGTCGATGGCGGTTTCGACCAGATCGAGAACTATGCCGGCTTCGGATATCGCTGGCGTGTCGAAGACTGAGCCCCGGCCACGCTTTCAGGTGCGTCTGGAGCGGACCTCGCGCGCCTTCGCCACGCGGCTCACCCTGCTGCTGGTGATTTTCATCGCCGTGCCGGCGATCCTCTACGGCCAGTTCCGCGCCGCCGACGCCGAGAAGCAACGGCTGTTGCTGCAAGGGGCGCACGAGCAGGGCCGGCTGGTCGCCGAAACGCTGAAGCCCCATCTCGACCGGTTCGGACCGCGGACCGCGGCGGAACTGAGCGGTACGCTGACGCGGATCGCCGGCGACGAAGCGAAGATCAAGGTTCTGTTCCGCCCGCGGGGCGCCACGGGGGAGTCCAGCATCTACTACGTGGCGTCGGCTCCGCCGGTGACCAGCCAGTACCTCGACGCAGAGCGCACCGAACTGGTGGAAAGCGGCATCTTTCGTCGTGTGCCCGCGACCTGCGGGCATGTGGACGCCACCGCGTCGCGCTTTACCAATCCCAGGGGCGAGCAGGAAGTGCTGGTATCTTTCACGCCCGTCAACACGGCGGCGGGATGCTGGGTGGTGATCATCGCCCGCGCCACCGCCGACTATCTCGGCAGCGGGCTGGCGCGGCCGTACTGGGAAACGCCGCAAGTCCGCATTGCCGCCATCATCTATTTTTCCATGGCGGTGTTCGTGATCTGGCTGTTCGTCGACGGTTGGCGGAGCCTGCGCCGTTTCGAGCGCCTCGCGCGTTCCATTCGTACCCGCCGTGGCGAGCCGGCGACATTCGCGGCCCTGAACCGGATGCCCGAACTCGACGGGGTGGCGGCGGAATTCGATAGGATGGTAGGCGCCCTGCGCGATTCGGCGCAGATGATGCGCTACGTCGCGGAAGACAATGCCCATGCCTTCAAGACGCCGATTGCCGTGATCGCCCAGTCGATCGAGCCGCTCAGGCGCGCTGTTGCGGCAGGGGACGAACGTCCGGCCCGGGCGCTGCAGATGATCGAGCAGTCGGTCGAGCGCCTGGACATCCTGGTGTCGGCGGCGCGGCGCATGGACGAAGCGGCTGCCGAATTCATCGATCCGCCGCGCCAGCCGGTGGATCTGGCCCGCCTCGTCCGCCGCGTCGGTGAAGATTACGCCGACCAGAACGCCGGTCGATCGGTGCGCGTGGAGGTGCAAGCGCCGGACAGAGCCGTTGTCCTTGCCGGCGAGGAGTTGCTGGAGACGGTGATCGAGAACCTGCTCGACAATGCCGTCAGCTTCTCGCCGCCGGGCGGCACCATTTCCCTTTCCCTCACCATTTCCGGTCGCCGGGCGCGCCTCGCCGTCGAGGACCAGGGGCCGGGCGTCGCGCCGGAAAATATCGCCCATATCTTCGACCGCTATTTCTCCCACCGGCCATCCCAATCCCGGGACGACGGGACCAGCGGTCACTTCGGCATCGGCCTGTGGATCGTGCGCCGCAATATCGAGGCCCTGGGCGGGTCGGCGACGGCGGAAAACCGGCCCGAAGCGGGGCTGCGCATGACCCTGGACCTGCCCCTCGCCTGATCCCTTCCGTCCCGGCCCCGCAGCCGGTCACAAAATTGTCTCCCCTTTGCCGCCCCCTAATCACACCGGATTTCTTAACCTTGACGGTAGCGCACGGCTACGGCTTCGCCCGGCGTCAACGGCAGAGGGAGACGGACATGCGCAGTTTCTTCCGGGCGGTTCTTCTCATGAAGAGCCTGATCGCCGTGGCCGGGTTTGGCTGGGCCATCGGGGCCGGTCTGTCCGGCGCCGGAACGGTGGAACAGGCCCAGGGTCGCGCCGATGTGCACAACGTTGCCCTGGTAGCCGCGCCATCGGGGCCAGAAGCACGAAACCGGAGGATTGCACCATGAAACGGGTCTTTGCGCCTGTCCTGATCGTTTCCCTGCTTTCGCTCGGCGCCTGTTCGGGGCTCGACGACAAGCAGCAGCGGGTCCTGACCGGTGGCGCCCTTGGCGCGGCTGGCGGTGCGCTGATCGGCGCCCTGGCCGGCAGTGCGGCCATCGGCGCCGCGGTCGGCGGCATTGGCGGCGCGGCCATCGGCGGGCTGACCCGCAGCGACCAGGTCCGAATAGACCCGCGTCCACAGCAGTAGCAGTAACGGCGAACGGGCCCCCCGGTCCCCGGCAGAATGGACTAAAGGCATGAATATCCTGCGATACCCGTGTTCGGTTGCCCCCGCCGACCATGAGCCGGGCGACCCGCCCCTCGACATCGAACGCGTCTTGTGGGACCTGGATTACCGGCGCGACATGATCGCCAGGCTGGCCCGGGAGGCCCGGTCGACAGGGTCCCTCGAGAGGTCCGATACCGGCGGCCGTTAAGGCCGGCTCCCGGCCGCTCCCTTCCCCCAACGACAGTGTCCTGGGGGTGGCCGGCTCCGGTTGCGGGATGGGTCAAGCTCAACGCCCCCCAGTCTGACCAGCCCGCGACGGACGTTGCCCCCCATTTTTGCTCACGACACGGTGAGGGGGTGGCAATTGCCTCGATTTATCCATATTTCATTGCCATAGCTTTAGCCGGTACGATACCGGATGCGGCTTGATGACCACTCCGGCCCGGAGCGGGAGGGGTACGGTTGTCGGTGCGCTCTTATGGAGAAAGAAGAATGAAAGTGGCCCGCCTAGCTGCTCGTTTCACCGATCGCGCGGTTCCTGTACATGCGCTGCGCGAAGCGATGATTCGCTCGGCCGCCATGACGCTCCTGGTCGCCATGACCCTCGCCGCTGCCGGCGTCTCTGCCTTTGCCCGCTCCGCGCCCGATAGTTTTGCCGATCTGGCGGCGAGGCTCGTACCGGCAGTGGTCAACATTTCGACCACGCAGGTGATGAAGCGCGACGCCGTACCGCAAATGCCGCAGTTGCCGCCCGGCTCCCCGTTCGAGGAGTTCTTCAAGGAGTTCTTCGACCGCCAGCACCGTAATGCGCCGGCACGCCGCGCGACCTCGCTCGGGTCAGGGTTCATCATCGACTCGGCCGGCCTGATCGTCACCAACAATCACGTGATCGCCGAGGCGGACGAAATTTCCGTGATTTTACACGACGAAACCCGCCTCAAGGCCGAAGTGGTGGGCCGCGACGCCAAGACCGACCTGGCGGTTCTGCGCGTCAAGACGGACAAGCCTCTGGTGGCCATCTCGTTCGGCGATTCGAGGCGGGCGCGCGTCGGCGACTGGGTGGTCGCCATCGGCAACCCGTTCGGCCTCGGCGGCAGCGTGACCGCCGGCATCATTTCGGCTCGTGCGCGCAACATCAACGCCGGCCCCTATGACGACTTCATCCAGACCGATGCATCGATCAACCGGGGCAACTCGGGCGGTCCGCTGTTTGACATGCAGGGCGAGGTGATCGGCATCAACACGGCCATCTACTCGCCGTCCGGCGGCAGCGTGGGCATCGGGTTCTCGATCCCTTCCACCCTGGCGCAACCGGTTATCGAGCAGCTCGTGAAGTTCGGCAAGGCGCGCCGCGGCTGGCTCGGGGTTCGCATCCAGACCGTCACCGAGGAACTTGCGGAGAGCCTGGGTCTCGACAAGGCGCACGGGGCCCTCGTTGCCAGCGTCACCGAGAAAGGTCCTGCCGAGAACGCCAGGATCCGGCCCGGTGACGTAATCCTCGAATTCGACGGCAAGCCCATCGACGAAATGCGCGAATTGCCCCGCATCGTCGCGGAAACAGCCGTCGACAAGAGCGTGAAGGTAACGGTCTGGCGTAAAGGCAAGAAGGTCGCCCTGTCGGTGAAGCTCGGCGAGTTTCCCGAGGACGACAAGGTCGCGGCCGCGGGCGTTCCCGATAACGCCGGCAGGCCGGAGACGAACCAGATCTCCTCGCTCGGACTTACCATGGCGACCATCAGCCCGGATCTGCGTCAGCGCTTCAAGCTGGACAACGAGGCCAAGGGCGTGATCGTCACCGAAGTGGATCCGGAGAGCGTGGCGGCCGAGAAGGGCGTTCGTCCCGGCGACATCGTGCGCAAGGTGGGACCTGACCAGGAGGCTGTGAATGCGCCTTCCGATGTGCGCAACAAGGTCGAGGCGGCGCGCAAGAACAAGATGAAGACCATCCTGTTCCTGACCGAGCGGGACGGGAATCCCCGCTTCGTGGCGCTGCGACTGCAGAAGGAGCAGGGATGACCGGCGGCCCCCCGCGGGGGCTTGCCTCCCGGCCGGGGCCGCATGATGCAATCATGCTCTAGCCGGTGCGGAAATCCATGCGGCGATAGCCCTGGATATACAGAAGCGCCGTGAGGTCGCCGTGCCGTATGGCGGCCTGCGCCTCGGCCTCGACCAGAGGTTTCGCGTGGTAGGCGACGCCCAGCCCGGCCGCCTTGATCATTGGCAGGTCGTTGGCGCCGTCGCCCGTCGCCATCGTGTCCGCCAGTCGGACGTTCCGCGTATCGGCGAAGCGCCGCAGGGCCGCCAGCTTTGCATCCTTGTCCAGCACCGGCTCCGTCACCCGTCCGGTCAGGCGATCTCCCTCGATCTCGAAGTCGTTGCAGTCGAAGGCGTCGAACCCGGCCGCTTCCGCAATCCGGCTGACGAAATAGCGGAACCCGCCCGATACCAGCAGCGTGAAAGCACCGTTGGCCCGCATGGTCCTTACCAGCACGTGCGCCCCGGGGTTGAGCTTCAGGCGCCGGTAGGTCGCTTCCAGCGACGCCACCCGCAGCCCTTTGAGCATGGCGACGCGTTCGCGCAGCGCCGACTTGAATTCGATCTCGCCGCGCATGGCACGAGCGGTGATCGCCGAGATCCGATCCTTGATCCCGGCCGCCTCGGCCAGTTCGTCCAGCGTTTCGCCCTCGACGATGGTGGCGTCCATGTCGGCAATCAGCAGCGCCTTGCGGCGCCCGGCGAAGGGCTGCACCACCACATCGAACGATTCCCCGGCGCATGACCGATCGAGAATGGCGCGTGCCTCGGCGATGGCCGGTCCGGTAAACACCACGTCGCATGCGACGCCGTCATCGAGCCAGCCCTTGCCCTCGATATCGGCACCCGCCGAGGCCAGTGCGCGGATCGCCGAATCGACGACCTCCTCGCCGAGATCGGCGCGCAAGGGGTCGGTAACGAATGTCGCCACGGTCTGCATGGGCGTCTTTATGCTGGGGACGGGGTGCGAAAACAAGCGGCAAGCCGCGGCGGTATGCGGGCGGCGGCGGCGCGTGGTAGCCTGCGCCGCGAAGCGAACCGAAGGAGAGCCGGAAATGGCCCGGTCTGCCCCCCACGATCCCCCGTTCCGCGTCGAGCATATCGGCAGCCTTCTGCGTCCGCCCGAACTGCATGCCGCCCGTGCCGGTCGGGCCGCGGGCAGGATCGACGACGCAACGCTGCGCGCCGTCGAGGACGCCGCCATCCGCAAGGCAGTTGCCCTGCAGCTCGAACTCGGGTTTTCCGCGATCACCGACGGCGAGCAGCGCCGGAGCGCCTATTCCGACAGCTTCACCGTCGATGCATTCGGGGGCGTCAGCATCGGCGGCACGATGGATGGCAACTGGACCTATTCGGATGCCACCGGACGTACCACGGAAGGGCGGGTGCCGCGGGTCACCGACCGGCTGGTGCTCAGGCAGCCGGTGAACGTGGAAAACTTCCGCCACCTCGCGTCGCTGGCGATGGCCGGCATGCCGAAGATCACATTGCCCGGCCCCTGCTATATCCACTTTCGTGCGGGGCGCGCCAACATCAGTCGCACGGCCTATCCCGATCTCGATTTGTTCTGGCAGGACCTGGTGGACGCGTACCGCTTCGAGTTGGCGGCGCTGCACGAGGCCGGCTGCCGCTACGTGCAGCTCGATGAAACGTCCATCGCCAAGCTGGGCGATCCGCGTATTCGCGACGGGCTGAAAGGGCGTGGCGACGACTGGACCACGCTGCTCGACCTTTACACAGATGTCATTAACCGGATCGTCTCGGCGGCGCCGGCCGGCATGCACATCGGTCTTCATCTGTGTCGCGGCAACAAGGCCGGCTCGTGGCAGGCCGAATCGGGCTATGACGATGTGGCGGCCAAGCTTTTCCGCAAACTGGCCGTCCGGTTCTATTTTCTCGAATACGACTCGCCGCGCGCCGGCGGGTTCGGACCGCTACGAGAGGTGCCCGACGACAAGACCGTGGTTCTCGGCCTCGTTTCCACCAAGACATCGACGCTGGAATCCGCCGACGCGCTCAAACGGCGGATCGAGGAGGCGAGCCGCTACATGCCGCTCGACCGGCTGGCCGTTTCGCCCCAGTGCGGCTTCGCCAGCGCCGAGGAAGGCAACGCGCTGAGCGCTGCCGACCAGGCGGCGAAGCTGCGTCTTGTGGTCCAGGTTGCGCGCGAGGTCTGGGGCTACAAACCCGCCGCCGCGGCGTGACCGGCCCGCTCCGTTCGCCGGAGCGGCGATGACCGCCCGTTCCCCGGCGCCGGTGGTCGTCATCGCCGGGCCGACGGCGAGCGGCAAGTCCCGCCTTGCCCTCGACGTCGCCGTGCGCTTCGGCGGCACCGTCATCAATGCCGATGCCATGCAGCTCTATCGCGGGCTGGCGGTGCTCACCGCGGCCCCGGACGCTGCCGCGCGGGCACGCGTGCCGCATCGTCTGTACGGGGTCGTGGACCCGGCGGATCCGTGCTCGGCGGGACGCTGGCGCACCATGGCGACGGCCGAGATCGAGGCGGCCATCGCTGCCGGACGCCTGCCGGTCGTCACCGGAGGGACAGGGCTTTACCTGCGTTCCCTGATGGTTGGCATCGCCCGCATTCCCCCGGTGCCGGCGGGGATTCGCGCCGAAGTGCGAGAGCGGCTGGCGCGTGACGGCGCAAAGTCCCTGCACGCCGAACTCGCCCGCTGCGACGCGGAGGGGGCTGTGCGCCTCCAGCCCGCCGACGGCCAGCGTGTTGCCCGCGCGCTCGAGGTTTTCCGGGCAACCGGCAAGCCGCTTTCCGCCTGGGTGCGCGGGCCGCCCGACGGAGGCGGCCTGCCCCGCTTCCGCTTCCTTGTCCTGCTGCTGATGCCGCCGCGCGCGGATCTCTACGCCCGGATCAACGGCCGTTTCATGGAGATGGTGGCGGCCGGCGCGCTGGACGAGGTGCGCGCGCTGGCGGCCCGCGGGCTCGATCCATCCCTGCCGGCCCTCAAGGCCCTGGGGGTCCCCGAGTTGATGCGTCACCTGGCGGGCGAAATCACGCAGGATGACGCAGTTCGTCTCGGCCAGCGGGCGACGCGGCGCTACGCCAAGCGTCAGGTCACCTGGTTCCGCCATCAGATCTCTGCCGATTGCGTAATTGAGACGCAATATTCGGAAAGCCTTGAGAGAGAAATCTTTTCACAAATTAGCAATTTCCTGTTGACCTCCGCCGGTTGAGTGTCTAGGTTGGCGCCCCCGTTGCGGCGGAATCGGCGCCGGAGGGCGCCGGGTTCGAGCTGCGACGGGGCTGTTTTGTGCTGGTTTTTCCGGCACATGCAGCGGCCTCGGCGGTCGACACAGGATGGGGAAGCCGGACGGGTTTCGCGCTGCGAAGCCGGTCTGGCGTTTTGCAAAGCGGAATACGGCGATGGCGCGACGCAAGCTGAGTGGATCCGAGATCATTATCAGGTGCCTGGTGGATGCGGGCGTCGATGTCGTCTTCGGCTATCCCGGCGGGGCCGTGCTGCCCATCTATGATGCGCTGTTCAAGCAGAACCGGTTGCGTCACATCCTCGTCCGCCAGGAAGGCGGCGCCGTGCACATGGCGGAAGGCTATGCGCGGTCGACGGGGAAGGTGGGGGTTGTGCTCGTGACCTCCGGTCCCGGGGCCACCAATGCGGTGACGGGGCTGGCCGATGCGCTGATGGACAGCGTGCCCGTGCTGTGCCTCACCGGTCAGGTGCCGACCCATCTGATCGGCAACGATGCGTTCCAGGAAGCCGATACGGTCGGCATCACCCGGCCGTGCACCAAGCACAATTACCTGGTCAAGGACGTGAACGACCTGGCGCGCACCATGCGCGAAGCCATGTACGTGGCGAAGGCGGGACGGCCCGGTCCGGTGGTGGTGGACCTGCCCAAGGACGTGCTGGTGGGCGAGGCGGCTTACGAGGAAGCGACGGCGCCGGTGAGGCACGAAAGCTACCGGCCGCGGACCAGGGGCGATGCGGCGAGCATACGCGAGGCGGTGGACCTGATGGCGAGGGCCAAGCGGCCGCTGTTCTACTGCGGCGGCGGGGTCATCAATGCGGGGCCGCAGGCATCCAGGGTGCTGACCGAATTCGTTCGCGAGACCGGGTTTCCCATCACGCTGACGCTGATGGGCCTTGGCGTCTATCCCGGCAGCGACCGGCAGTTCCTGGGGATGGTGGGCATGCATGGCACGTTCGAGTCGAACCACGCCATGCACGACTGCGACGTGATGATCAACATCGGGGCCCGGTTTGACGACCGCGTAACCGGGCGGCTGGCCGACTTTTCGCCCGGGTCGAAAAAGATCCACGTCGATATCGATCCGTCGTCCATCAACAAGAATGTCCGGGTGGACGTGCCCATCGTCGGCGACTGCGGCAGCGTGCTGCGGGACATGCTCAGGATATGGCGCGAGTCCGGGGCGCAGCCGGACCGCAAGGCGCTGGGAAGCTGGTGGGCGAAGATCGACGGGTGGCGGGCGCGCAATTGCCTGAACTACCGGAAGTCCGACAAGCTGATCAAGCCGCAATATGCGTTGCAACGGCTCTCTGCGCTGACCCGCGGCCGGAAGGACGTGTTCATCACAACCGAGGTGGGGCAGCACCAGATGTGGGCGGCCCAGTTCCTGAAGTTCGAGAAGCCGAACCGGTGGATGACCTCGGGCGGGCTGGGTACCATGGGGTATGGCATGCCGGCGGCGATCGGGGTGCAGATCGCTCATCCCGGAGCCACCGTGATTGACATTGCCGGCGAGGCGTCGATCCAGATGAACATCCAGGAACTGGCCACCGCGGTGCAGTACCGCCTGCCGATCAAGGTGTTCATCCTCAACAACGAGTACATGGGGATGGTGCGTCAGTGGCAGGAACTGCTTTATGGCGGCCGATATTCGGAAAGCTATTCGGCTTCGCTGCCCGATTTCGTCAAATTGGCCGAGGCCTACGGGGCGGTGGGGCTGCGCGCCACCCGGCCGGACGAAGTTGACGGCGTGATTGAAACAATGCTGAAAACGGATCGTCCGGTCATCGTCGACGTGGCGGTTGACCCGGCCGAGAACTGCTTCCCGATGATTCCGTCGGGCGCGGCACACAACGAGATGCTGCTGGGTCCGGAGGACGAGGCCGAGAAGCCGGTTTCCGAGGAAGGCATGGTCCTGGTCTGAGGCCGGGACGGGACGCGTATCGGCGGCGGCGCGTTTTTCACGCGCGGCCGCCGCTTTGTGGAGGACGGGGCGTGGAGCCGGCGGAACGACACACGATTTCGGTGCTGGTGGCCAACGAGGCGGGGGTGTTGGCCCGCGTCATCGGGCTGTTTTCCGGCCGGGGCTATAATATCGAGAGCCTGACCGTCGCGGAGGTCGAATCCGAGCGGCGGCTGTCGCGCATCACCGTGGTTACCTCCGGCACCCCCATGATCATCGAGCAGATCAAGGCGCAGCTGGAACGGCTCGTGCCGGTGCACAAGATTGCCGACCTTACCGTGGAGGGGCCGAGCGTCGAGCGCGAGCTGGCGCTGGTCAAGGTGAGCGGCACCGGCAACAAGCGGGTCGAGGCGCTGCGCATCGCCGACATCTTTCGTGCCCGTGCCATCGACAGCACCAACAGCTCTTTCGTGTTCGAGATATCGGGATCGACCGAAAAGCTGAACGCCTTTATCCGGCTGATGCAGCCTCTCGGGCTGGTCGAGATTTCCCGCACCGGCGTCGTCGCTATTGCGCGTGGCGGCAAGGGGATTTAGCTAACCGGTAGCCCGGCGTCCGGGCTACGTCCTGGAAAAACGAGTTTCTGAGCGAGGATCCGCCATGCGTGTTTATTACGACCGTGACGCCGACGTGAATCTGGTCAAGTCGAAGAAGATCGCCATCATCGGCTATGGCAGCCAGGGACACGCCCATGCCAACAACCTGCGCGACAGCGGCGTAAAGGAGGTCGTGGTCGCGTTGCGTACCGGCTCGGCCACCGCCAAAAAAGCCGAGACGGCGGGTTTCAAGGTGATGGCCCCGGCGGACGCTGCCGGGTGGGCCGACATCACCATGATCCTCGCGCCCGACGAACTCCAGGCGGCGCTGTACCAGGGTGACCTCCGGGACAACCTGAAAAAGGACAGCGCCCTGGCCTTCGCCCACGGGCTCAATGTCCACTTCAGGCTGATCGAACCGCGTCCCGACCTAGACGTATTCATGATCGCGCCGAAGGGACCGGGCCACACGGTGCGGGCCGAATACCAGAAGGGCGGCGGCGTGCCGTCGCTGGTTGCCGTGGACCAGAACGCCACGGGCAATGCCATGGAGATCGCGCTGTCCTATGCGTCGGCCATCGGCTCCGGACGGTCGGGCATCATCGAGACCACGTTCCGCGAGGAATGCGAGACCGACCTGTTCGGCGAGCAGGCGGTGCTCTGCGGCGGGCTCACCTCGCTGATCATGGCCGGCTACGAGACGCTGGTGGAAGCCGGCTACGCCCCGGAGATGGCCTATTTCGAGTGCCTGCACGAGGTGAAGCTGATCGTCGACCTGATCTACGAGGGCGGCATCGCCAACATGCGCTACTCGATCTCCAATACGGCCGAATACGGCGATTACACCCGCGGGCCGCGGCTGGTGGACGAGCGCACCAAGGCGGAGATGAAGCGCATCCTGGGCGAGATCCAGTCCGGCCAGTTCGCCCGCGAGTGGGTACTGGAGAACACGGCCGGCCAGCCCAGCTTCAAGGCCATGCGGCGGCGCGGCGCCGAGCACGACATCGAAAAGGTGGGCGAACGGCTGCGCGCCATGATGCCGTGGATCGGCGCCAACCGCCTGGTGGACAAAAGCAGGAACTGAGAGTGCCTCGTCCCGGTTTCGGCCGGGATTTTCCCCCGGGCGCTGGCGGGAAACGGCTGTCTGCCGGCCGGCGGTTTTCCTTCGCGACGAGCGAGGGGCCGGATTCGCCTGCCCGACAGCCCGGCGCGGCCGTCATCAGGGATTATCTCCGCATTTTCGGACGGTTTTTCGATATGAGCGGGAAAAACCGATTGCAAATACGGTTAAGAAAAGCGTAAGTATAAAAGGTTAGGTTGGTTTTGTTCAGATTCTTCCTTCGCCGGGCCGAGTAACCTTTGCCGGTGGAAGACAACTGAGGACGAGCGCCACGCTCAGCACGAGCCGGCGAGCGATGACAATGATGGCAGACGGATACACGCTGTACTTTGCCCGGCCTGGCCGGGCGCGGTCGGCCGCGCCCGTCTGTCTGCACATCGCCGCGGCCGTTCGGCTTGACGGGGCTCTTCGACTTAGGTGCCCCTGAGCGGGTCCGGTCGTGACCGGTATTCTGTTCAGGGGGGTATGCACCCGAATCGAAATCCGTCAACCGAATGCGCTTAAAAGGAGCTGAGTCATGAGCGCCGGCACCGATCCCAACCGAGTCGTTATCTTCGATACCACCTTGCGCGACGGCGAACAGTCGCCGGGCGCCTCCATGAATCTGGAAGAGAAGCTGCGCATCGCCGAGCTGCTCGAGGAAATGGGCGTCGACGTGATCGAGGCCGGTTTCCCCATCGCCTCCAACGGCGATTTCGAGGCGGTGCGCGAGGTATCGAAGCTGGTTCGCGATGCCGCGGTGTGCGGCCTGGCGCGCTCTGCCCGCCAGGACATCGAACGCGCCGCCGACGCCCTCAAGCCGGCGGCCCGCCCGCGTATCCATACCTTCATCTCGACCAGCCCCCTGCACATGAAGTTCAAGCTGCAGATGGCGCCGGAAGCGGTCTATCAGGCCGTGATCGACAGCGTGACCTGTGCCCGCCGCTTCACCGATAACGTGGAGTGGTCGCCCGAGGACGGCTCGCGCAGCGAGCACGATTTCCTGTGCCGCTGCGTAGAGGCGGCAATCAGGGCGGGCGCGACCACCATCAACATCCCCGACACGGTGGGCTATGCCGTGCCCGAGGAATACGGGGCGCTGATCCGGATGCTGATCGAACGCGTCCCCAACAGCGACAAGGCCGTCTTCTCCACCCATTGCCACAACGATCTGGGGCTGGCGGTCGCCAACTCGCTGGCCGGGGTGATCAATGGCGCCCGCCAGGTGGAATGCACCATCAACGGGCTGGGCGAACGGGCCGGCAACGCCGCGCTCGAAGAGGTCGTGATGGCGCTGCGCACGCGCCACGATGCCTTGCCGTTCACCACCGGCATCAAGACCGAGGCGATTACCCGTGCCTCGCGGCTGGTGTCCACAATTACCGGATTCGTGGTGCAGCCCAACAAGGCGATCGTCGGGGCCAATGCCTTCGCCCATGAGTCGGGCATCCACCAGGACGGCATGCTCAAGCATGCCCAGACCTACGAGATCATGACCCCGGAATCGGTTGGGCTGAACCAGTCCAAACTCGTGATGGGCAAGCATTCGGGACGCCATGCCTTCCGCGTCAAGCTGAAGGAACTCGGCTACGACATCGGCGAGAACGCCCTGCAGGAAGCGTTCCGCCGGTTCAAGGACCTCGCCGACAAAAAGAAGGACGTCTACGACGAGGACATCGTCGCAGTTGTTGACGACGAGGTGCTGCGGGCACACGATGCGATCAAATTCGTTTCGCTGCAGGTGGTGTGTGGCTCCAGGGGCCCGCAGACCGCCGAACTGGAGCTGGAAGTGGACGGCGAGGTCCGCACCCACAAATCGACGGGCGACGGGCCGGTAGACGCCACCTTCAACGCTGTCAAGGCGCTGGTGCCGCATACGGCCCGGCTTCAGCTTTATCAGGTGCATGCGGTCACGGAAGGCACCGACGCCCAGGCGGAGGTTACGGTTCGGCTGGAGGAGAACGGCAAGTCCGTCAACGGCCAGGGCGCCGATACGGACACGCTGGTCGCCTCGGCGCGGGCCTACGTGAACGCGCTTAACAAGCTCCTCGTCAAACGGGAGAAGACGGCGCCTCGGGCCATGACAGCATCGGGATGATGGCGTCGTCGGGTTGGATCAACACTTGCGGATGAAGTGAGGGCTCATGTTCTCCCGTTTGTTGGGCATGTTGTCGGCCGACATGGCCATTGACCTTGGTACTGCGAACACGCTGGTCTATGTGAAAGGCCGGGGCATCGTTCTCAACGAGCCTTCGGTGGTCGCGATCGCCAACGTCAAGGGCAAGAAGCAGGTTCTCGCGGTGGGCGACGAAGCCAAGATGATGCTGGGCCGCACGCCCGGCAACATCGAGGCCATCCGCCCGCTGCGCGACGGGGTGATCGCCGACTTCGAAGTGGCGGAGGAGATGATCAAGCACTTCATCCGCAAGGTGCACAACCGGCGCAGCTTCGCCAGCCCGCAGATCATCGTGGCGGTACCGTCGGGATCCACCGCCGTGGAGCGCCGGGCAATCCAGGAGTCGACGGAAAGCGCCGGGGCGCGCCGGGTGTTCCTCATCGAGGAGCCGATGGCGGCGGCGATCGGCGCCGGCCTCCCGGTCACCGAACCGACCGGTTCCATGGTGGTGGACGTCGGCGGCGGCACCACCGAGGTGGCGGTGCTGTCGCTGGGCGGGCTGGTCTATTCGCGCTCCGTTCGGGTCGGCGGAGACAAGATGGACGAGGCCATCGCCGCCTATATCCGGCGCAACCACAACCTGCTGGTGGGCGAAAGCAGCGCCGAGCGGATCAAGAAGGAGATCGGTTCGGCCAGCATTCCGGCGGACGGCGAGGGGCGGACCATGGAGATCAAGGGGCGCGACCTGATGAACGGCGTGCCCAAGGAAATCGTGATTTCCGAGCGCCAGATCGCCGAAAGCCTTGCCGAACCGGTCGGGGCGATCATCGAGGCGGTCAAGGTGGCGCTGGAGCATACCGCGCCGGAACTGGCCGCGGATATCGTCGACAAGGGTATCGTGCTGACCGGCGGCGGGGCGCTGCTGGGCAATCTCGACCTCGTGCTGCGCCATGCCACCGGCCTGCCGGTCTCCATCGCCGACGAGCCGCTGTCCTGCGTGGCGCTGGGAACCGGGCACTGCCTGGAGGAAATGCGGACCTTGAGGAACGTGCTGACAAGCATGTACTAAGTGTTAACGGTGGGTTAACCGGAATCGGCGGAAAACTCCGGATGAGGGCGGCGTGCAGGCCGCTTCGGAGAGTATTGCGTGAAGCCGAGAACAGGATCGTCGGTATTGCGTCTGGCGGTGCCATTCAAGGCACTGGCCCAGCGCTTTGCCGTTCTTTTTCTGGTGCTCGCCGCCTTCGGCCTGATGCTTCTCAGCAAGGCGGAGACCGTGGTCGTCGAACGGGCCGTGACCACCATCAGCGACATCGCCGCACCGATCATGGACGTGCTGTCGCGTCCGGCGGCGAGCCTCAACGCGGCGATCGAGACGGCGCGCGACCTTGCCTATCTCAGGACCGAAAACGAGCGGCTGCGGCGGGAGAATGCGCGCCTGCTGGCGTGGCAGGATGCAGCGCGCCGCCTGGCCGACCAGAACGAGGCGTTGCAGGCCCTTCTCGACTTCAAGCCCGATCCGCGCATGAACCATGTTTCGGCGCGGGTGATCGGCGATGCCGGCGGCGCCTATGCCCGTTCCATGCTGCTCAACGCCGGGCGGCGCGACGGCGTCGCCAAGGGCCAGGCCGTGGTCACCGGCGACGGGCTTGTCGGCCGTATCGTCGCGGCCGGCGCCTGGTCGTCGCGCGTCATGCTGCTCACCGATATCAATTCGCGCGTGCCGGTGACGGTGGAATCGTCGCGTAACCGCGCGATCCTTGCGGGCGACAACACGAACCTGCCACGACTGATATTCCTGCCGGCGAACGCCGTCGTACGGCCGGGCGACCGCATCGTCACCTCGGGGCATGGCGGCATATTCCCGCCGGGTCTGCCGGCCGGCCGCGTCGTCGCAGTGGGCGACAGCGGCGTTCGCATCCAGCCCTTCGTGCGGCTGGACCGACTCGAATTCGTGCGGGCGATCGGCTATTCGGGGGTATCTGCGGCAATCCCCGAAGAGGGAGACGACGCGGAGGCCGAAAGGCGGTGACCGGCACCCTGACGCAGCGAATGGACCGTTTTGCGCGCCATCTGCTGCCGCTCGCGATCAGCGTCGTCCTCGTCATACTGTCCGTTGTCCCGGTCTACCTGCCCGGTTATGGCCAGATCGCGGCCAACCTCGTCCTCATGGCGGTGTTTTTCTGGTCGGTTTACCGTCCCGACCTGATGGCGCCGGCGCCGGTGTTCGGCATCGGCCTGCTGCTCGACATTCTGAGCGGGATGCCGCCGGGCATGAATGCGCTGATCCTGGTTCTGGTGCGGTCCGTCGTGGTGACGCAGGGGCGCGTGTTTCGCGGCAAGTCTTTCCTGGTGCTCTGGTGGGGTTTCTCTCTGGTGGCGCTGGGGGCATCCCTTTGTCTCTGGTTGCTGAGCATGGGTTATTCGTTCGTCGTGCTCGACCCCATGCCGGGGGTATTCCGCTGGGCGCTCACGGTGGCGCTGTTTCCTTTCTTCGCGTGGATATTCGTGCGGGTGCAGAACGCGGTGTTGCAGTAGGAAGCGATGTATCGCGAGGATTCGAACCGCTACAAGGCATTCTCGCGCCGGGCGCTGGTCCTCGGCGGCGGGCAGGTGGCGTTGCTCGGCCTTCTGGTCGGGCGCATGTACCAGCTTCAGGTTCTCGAATCGAGCCGGTACAGGATGCTGGCCGACGAGAACCGCATCAACATGCGGCTCCTGCCGCCGCCGCGGGGCCGTATCCTCGACCGGTTCGGCCGGCTGCTGGCCAGCAACCGCGAGAATTTCCGCGCGGTGATCATTGCCGAACAGACGTCCGACGTGGAGCGCACGCTGGATATGCTGGCCCGGCTCATCCCCGTCACCGATCATGACCGGCGCCGCATCCTGCGCGATATCAAGCGGCATCGCAGCTTTATCCCGGTGACGGTACGGGAGAATCTCGACTGGAAGGACGTGTCGCGCATCGAGGTGAATGCGCCGGATCTGCCGGGCGTGGTGATCGATGTCGGGCAGAGCCGGGAGTATCCCATGGGCGCCGACGGCGCCCATCTGCTGGGTTACGTCGCGGCGGTATCCGAAAAGGAGCTGTCGGGCGACGACCCGTTGCTCGAACTGCCCGGATTCCGCACCGGCAAGTCGGGCATCGAGAGGGCATACGAAACGAGGCTGCGCGGCAAGGCGGGGAACAGCCAGCTCGAGGTGAACGCGCTGGGACGCGTGATCCGCGAGCTATCCCGTCAGGAGGGCCAGCCGGGCGACGACCTGATGCTGACCATCGATCTCGGCATCCAGAACGCCGCCACCGAGCAGCTGCGCGACAAGCTGAGCGCCGCCGCCGTCGTCATCGATGTGCGCACCGGCGGGGTTCTGGCGCTCGCCTCGGTGCCCGGTTACGACCCGAACGCGTTCAATGTGGGCCTGTCCGCCGCCGAATGGCGGACCATCACGCGCGACCCTTACGCGCCGCTTGCGAACAAGGCGATTTCCGGCATGTACGCGCCGGGCTCCACCTTCAAGATGATGGTCGCGCTGGCCGCTCTCGAGAACAAGGCGATGGCTGCGGACCAGCGGGTGTTCTGTCGCGGTGTGGTTCAGCTCGGCAATGCGCGGTTCCATTGCTGGAAAAGGCAGGGGCACGGCTGGCTCGACATGCACGGCGCCCTGATGCAGTCCTGCGATGTCTTTTTCTACGAGGCGGCAAAGCGCGTCGGGATCGACCGCATTGCCGAAATGGCCAACCGTTTCGGGCTGGGCAGGACCACCGGGATCGACATTCCGGGCGAGCGTTCGGGGCTCATGCCCACCAGCCGCTGGAAACGCAAGGTGACGGGCGTATCGTGGCAGAAGGGCGAAACGCTCGTGGCCGGAATCGGGCAGGGCTTCGTCCTCACGACCCCGTTGCAACTTGCGATCATGGCGGCGCGCATCGCCACCGGGCGGGCGGTGAAGCCGCGTCTGGTGTACGCCTCGGGCGCCAACGGGGACATGCGCCCGGCGGCGGTCGGGGAATTCCCCGCGCTCAGGATCTCGCCCGAATCCCTGCAGGTGGTGCGCGACGGCATGAACGCCGTGACGAACGTGCAGGGCGGCACCGCGTTCCGCGCCCGGATTACCGAAAAAGGGTGGCACATGGCCGGCAAGACCGGCACGTCCCAGGTGCGGCGTATCAGCAAGCACGAGCGCGAGACCCGGGTGCTCAAGAACGAGGAACGGCCGTGGAAGGAGCGCGATCATGCGCTTTTCGTCGCCTTCGCCCCGGTCGACGATCCGCGTTACGCGTGCGCCGTAGTGGTCGAGCACGGCGGCGGAGGGTCGGCGGTCGCCGCGCCGATCGCGCGCGATATCCTGCGCGAGACTCTGCGCCGAGATCCGCCGGACCGGGACGACGACAGCATTGCCGCCGGTGCCGCGCAAGGAAGACCGGCATGATCCGTCGACGGCGGGCGCAGGGTTCCGGGCGGGCCGCGCCATGATGCGGCTCGACATCGCCGCCGACCGGACGCCGAGGAGCATCGGCCAGAAGCTGTGGCACGTAAGCTGGTCGCTGGTGCTGCTGCTTCTCGTGATCGCCGCCGTCGGCTTCGCCATGCTGTATTCGGCGGCGGGGGGCAAGCCGGATCCCTGGACGTCGCGCCAGATGATCCGGTTCGGCATCGGGATCGTGCTCTTGTTCGGCATCGCCGTTACCGATCCGCGCATCTGGATGCGCTATGCCTATGTCCTCTACTTCCTCGTGCTGGCCCTGCTGGCGGGCGTCGAGATCATGGGCGAGATCGGCATGGGCGCCCAGCGCTGGATCAGTCTCGGCTTCATCCAGCTCCAGCCCTCCGAGGTCATGAAGATCACGCTGGTGCTGGCGCTTGCCCGCTATTTCCACGGCGCGACGCTCGACGAGATCGGCCGGCCGACGTTCCTGATCGTGCCCCTGCTCCTCGTCGCCGCGCCCGTGGTCCTCGTCATGCGCCAGCCCGACCTCGGCACCGCCGTCATGCTCCTGCTCATCGCCGGCACCATCTTCTTTCTCGCCGGGGTACGGGCGTGGAAGTTCGGCATCGTCATCGGCTGCGGGCTCGGCGCCCTGCCGCTCGCCTGGTCGATGATGCGGGACTATCAGAAGCGGCGGGTGCTCACCTTCCTCGATCCGGAAAGCGATCCCCTCGGCGCCGGCTATCACATTCTGCAGTCCAAGATCGCGCTGGGGTCGGGGGGCATTTTCGGCAAGGGGTTCCTGCACGGGACGCAAAGCCATCTCAACTTCCTGCCCGAAAAGCAGACCGATTTCATCTTCACCATGCTCGCCGAAGAGCTCGGGATGGCGGGCGGGCTGGTGCTGCTCGGCCTTTACGCGCTTGTGCTGGTCATCGGCTTCGCCGTCGCCCTCAGGGTGCGCAACCAGTTCGGCCGGCTGGTGGCGCTGGGCATCACGGCCATGTTCTTCTTTTACGTGTTCATCAACATCGCCATGGTGATGGGCCTGGTTCCCGTGGTGGGGGTGCCGCTGCCGCTGATTTCATACGGCGGAACCGCCATGCTGTCGGTGATGATCGGGTTCGGCTTCGTCATGAGCGCCCACGTCCACCGCGACCTGCGGATCGGCCGTCACGGCATCCCGGAATCCGACTGATCCCCGCGGCCGTTACGGCCGGCCCCCGCCATGCGGCGCCGTATTTTCCCTTATCCTGCCGGAGGTTGGCGAAAAGCGCCCGGCCTTTCGCCGGAGCGGAAGCATATGTCGACAAACCCGGATCGCTTTGCTATGTAGCGCGCGCGGGGCGCATAGCTCAGTTGGTAGAGCAGCTGACTCTTAATCAGCGGGTCGCAGGTTCGAGTCCTGCTGCGCCCACCATATTTTTCAAGGGGTTAGAGCGTAGTGACGAGACGCTCTAGCCCTTTTTTGATGACTATCTGATGACTTTCGGCTCGCTTGTACTACGCAATGGTGCGGAAGGAGGGGGGCGAGTCGAAGGCTTGCTATTCGACAAAAAAGGCTTCGTAAGCTTATCCCTGAGATATAGCTATGACACAGAATGACGATCAGATGCGGCGCATAATTGAGCGCGCCAACGAGCTTAAAGAGGAGTCTTTAGAGCCCGTTTGAAAACGCTTGGTGATTTGGGCGTCGGCGTGATTCATGTGTGGACGGCCCCCGTTGCGCAAGAGGTTGCGGCGGCGTTCTGGCGATCTGGTCAGGTTCATTCATGTGTCCGACC
>Ga0326597_10002017_pt1 | contig 31016 bp, 30 predicted proteins | sample RVTome_12_FD_203789 | JGI IMG/M metagenome (GOLD analysis project Ga0326597, IMG submission 203789) | Soil microbial communities from uranium-contaminated site in the Upper Colorado River Basin, Wyoming, United States - RVT100D185 | ecosystem: Environmental > Terrestrial > Soil > Contaminated >...
TCGCCGCCGCCACACCCCAATCGGCGAAATCCATCGTCCCGGTGGCACGCGCTAAGAGCAGGAATCCCAGGAACAACACAGCAAATCCCGCGTGGGTCATCACAAAGTAAACCCAGCCCGCGCGCACGGTATCCTCGCGCTCATGTTCCGTCATCACCAAAAAATAGGACGCTAGCGACATCGCTTCCCACAAAAACAGAAAGGTGAGCACATTGCGCGCTAGAGCTAGGAGAACCATCGCAGCGATAAAAACGTTAAATGCGAATCCCATCCCCGCAAGCGAATGTTTTCCCGAGTACTCTCGCGTATAACCAACCGCATACAACGCGGCGGGGATCGCGCCGACCGCGATCACCACTACAAAAAACGCGCTCAGGCGGTCCACGCCGAGCGCGGCGCCTCCAATCGGCAGTAAATCTGGAAGGGTCAGTTGTAGGTTACTGCCAACAAGTCCGGCGATGCCCAATGCGAAAGCGCCGAGAGCGCCCAGGAGCGCGCCCGCGTTTCCCACCAGGCGCGACAAATTCGTCCGGGGCGCCGTGACCAGCGCGCCGAATGCGCCCGTGCTGAAACAGGCGAGGGTGACAAGGAGTAAATCGAGCATCACGGAAGAATCAAGAATCATGGGGTTCACGTGAAAGCGAGATTTCGCGTTACGCGTCGCGTCACAGGAAAAGGGGGCTGAACACGAGACGTCATTTGCGTTTCTCCAGTGCAGCGAGGATGCCCAGCAAAATCGCCCGCGGCTCCGGTGGACAACCGTGCACGACCGCGTCGACGGGCAAAATCGCGGATACCGGCCCGACGACCCCATAGCCGCCCGCGAAGACGCCGCAATCATGCGCACAGTCGCCCACCGCGACAACGATCTTCGGGGCCGGCGTCGCATCATAGGTGCGCTTGAGCGGGTCTGCCATGTTGCGCGTCACCGGGCCGGTTACGAGCAGACAATCGGCATGGCGCGGCGAGGCGACGAAATGCATTCCGAACCGTTCGAGATCGTAGTACGGATTATTCAACGCACCGATCTCCAACTCGCAACCGTTGCACGACCCCGCGTCCACCTGTCGAATATGTAAAGACCGACCCAAGTGTTTGCGCGCGCGGTCATCAATCTGCTGCGCGAGGACTTCGATTTGTGCGTCGTCGCCCGCCTTCAAGGCTTCGGTGACAACAGGTGTTTTCAATATATATTCAAACAACGAGGCCATCGGTTCGGTTCTACGCTCCTCAATTCGCTATCGGCCTGCCTTCAAAGGAACACGTGGCTTTCGGCTTTTTCCCCGATGAGGCAAATCCTCGCAATTGCGGGACGAATGATATGTTCAACGTCGACAACCATCGACACCTAGAGAAAAGATACCCATGAGAACATGGCCGGGCAAAGTCCCAAGCTTTAGTTATTGAGTTTTGAGGTTCGACAGTGGAAGCAGTTTGCTTCGGCGGTTAAACTAAACACTTCGTCAACCACGGCTGCGATTCTCTCTACGTACAACGATGTTGATTGAAAGTAACGTCAAAGCGCAATTCCAGCCAAAAGGCACCCTCGTTTGCAAGACTACTCTTGTTAGCGACACTTAACAAATGCACCGGACCGCGAGGGCTCGCATCACGACTCTCGGATCATGTGCCGACTTATACAACGCTCTCCACGGAATACCTTCGTGTACAGGCCGTTGGCCGACCACATGTTGAGAAACTGACAAACATAAAAACGATCTTGTCTTTGCCTTTCATTTTTCGTGACGACCAGTTTTCATTAGAAGTAAGCTTCCACCTGCTTTTCGTGCCTTCATTGAGGCCGGCTCATCATGATGTTTTCGATTGCCTTTTCGACGGCCATTAGGAACCGCTGATGTTTTTCGCTGTCCATAATCATCGCCTCTAGAAAAGCGTCTACTACGTCTCCGTTCTCCAGACATGCTTGGCTTTTCAAAGAGCGACAATCGGCAACTACCGCCAGCTCTTTCATTCTGAGCCTTGCAATCCAAAACAGCATCGCATCTCTTTCCATCTCCACGCCGTCCGCGCCGGTTTCGCTTCCCTTCTGCACAGTCTGCTTGAGAGAGTGAATAATGTTACTTAAGATCGTGTGGTGGGCTTCCTCTTCTATGACAACCCAGTTAAGGAGAAGACTGACCGGGACACTTTCGAGCATCTCGGCCAGGGAGTGGTACTCCTCCACGATTTTACTCTCTTTCCGTAAAAGCCTTTCAAGCCCCACAACCAAGATCTCGCGTTCCTTTTTTGCGTTCACCGTTTTCCTCCGCGCGGCTGCCTCGTAGAGGCAGACATTGAGAACTGAAATATGCTCTACTTTCGTTGTAACGATGTGGTTCCGCGTTGGTGAGGCAGCCAAAACTCCTTTGATTGCGGTATTGATGCTCTCGGTTCCTCCGCTGGTGAAGACGATCTCATCGGGGTGGTTTGCCCCAAGAAGAACAGCAACCGAGTCTCGTGCTTGCTCAATTTTCTCGCGAACCTTAGTCCCTAATAGATGCGGGCTTGAGGGGTGAGCATAATGATTGGTAAGATAGGGCTGCATCGCGGCGAAAACCCTCTCATCAATCTTGGTTGAAGCATTGTTATCGAGATAGATGGATTCCACTATAGGCCGGTAGCCCCCTTAGCTTTCAGGAATCTGATTAGCTCTCTGTTCAGGCCCTTGGCCTCAGAAAAATCGGCGCCGACCACGATCGCACCGCGAAAGACGGTGCCGGCCAGATTTGCTTTCTTAAAGCTTGCGTTGATCAGCATTGTGTCGGTTAAATCGGCATTTGTTAGATCACTCGCCGCAAGTTTTCCATGACTCAACCGGCAACCCTTAAGATTGGCTCCTCTAAGATCCAAGTTGGAGAGGTCCATGCCGAAGAGATAGAGATTTCTGAGATCGACACCGGCCAAGCTTTCGTGTTTTTCAATTTTCTCTAAAATTTGTCTTACATTCCCATTTGCTCCCGCCATCGGTTCATCCCCCAATAGTTATGTAGTTGGCGCAGCCCTAACGACAAAATGCGCGCGCCGGTTCTTTCCCCAACAAGCTTCATTTTGCTCCTTGCACATGGGGAGCTCTTCGCCGTAACTGATGGTCGAAAGACGATCCGGTGAGATTCCGAGATCAATGAGGTAACGTTTCACGCTCTCGGCTCTCTTGGCACCCAATGCGAGGTTGTACTCGTTGGTTCCACGCTCGTCACTATGCCCTTCAATCTCGACCCGGACTTGAGCGTTGGCTTTGAGCCACGCAGCGTGACCCTTAAGTACGTCCCTCATATCTGGGCGAACATCGTAACGATCAAAGTCAAAGGTGACGTCTCGGAGGGGACCTTCCTTAGCACCTTTCCCCAAAGTTCCCTTTTGAAGAGCCTCGAGGCTTGAATCTTGCGCAGGCTTGGAAGGCGCTGATGTAGCCGATTTTCGTGTGGCCTCCGCTTTCTGTGGTGCGGTGGTTATCTCCGGGGGCTTAGATGGCGTCTGCTGAGAACAACCCATGATAAAAAACAGCCCTATGAAAAAAAGATAAAACCCGGTTAACATGTGTGCGCTCTTACTATGTTTTGTGTACATTTGATCTGCCTCCTTTTGTTAGACTCTCTGTTTTCCGAGATCAATTTTACGAGCCTTGCTACTCCAATGAAAACGGGAAGGCCGAGAGGAGGCCGCCGATCATTTTCCTCCCAGAGGGGAAAAGGTAACCTAAAATGTCTTCGTGCCGGCCTCTTGCTTTTCTGCTTTTTTTGTTTCCCCTGTAGCCACCGTGCCCCCCGGAGCTGTGTTGCCTCCCGGTTGCCCTTGGGTTACAGCGCCAGCGTCCGAGGGTACACTGGCCGCCGGCGCGGCGGCCGGTGCAAGGGTTGCAGCCGGAACCGGCTCTTCTTTCTTCTGACACCCAGCAAGGACGAGAGTAAAAGTAACAATGCCAGGTGCCAACCAAAACACGAATCGCCTGTCCATCCGTATCACCTCCCTTCGTTTATTAAATCAATCAGAATAGCCACGGATTCGCTCCATGACCTCTTGCTGTGTTTGTGGGTCTAATTCGTGAATATGCTTTCGCAGTTCTTCTGTCGCTTCGTCAACCGCCCTCGAGTACGGAAACTCAGCGAAAGAAATTAAGTTTGCAAGTTCCAGAGCGCGTTGTCTGAGCTTTTCCATTTCCGGTAAGCCTTACTGTTTCTTCAGAATTCCTAATGCCTCGTTGGCCTTTTTCACAGATGCAGCATGGTCCCCGTTATTGTGAAACTTCTGCGCCGCGTCCAGAAGATTTTTGATTCTATCTTCTTCCACTTTCGGCAGTTTGATTTTCGAGAGAGTATCCCGTCCCTCCTTGATCAGCGTCGGACATTGCCGGGCCCAGCCAGACTCGGCTGCAAATAATAAAAGCCCCACAAAGACAAAAATTCCAAATGTTTTTCTCTCCATCAGCTTATCTCCTCCTTTCCTGAACTTTGTAGATTGCTCTGCTGAGCCGAGATCATTTTCATCCCTGGCTAGCCACCAGGTCATCAACAACTTTTTTGATTTTTGCTCCTTCCACTGGCAGAGACAGGAATGACGTGGCGCCTTCTTCGAGGGCCCGCATGACCGTCTCGTGTCCTGGAACCGAGGTCGCAACCATGATGGGAATACCGTCTGCTATGGCGCGACATTCCTGCAATGTAGCGAGGTCATTCCTACTCGGGTGACGCAGGTGGACTATGATCAAATGAGGCTGAAATGCGTAAACCAAGACCGAGGCCTTTTGCGGTGACTCACAAGCAATGGCCTCGTACCCTTCTTTCTGAAGGGCAGTGAAAAGCTGGATATCCGGGTTCTCACCGATCAGCAAAATTTTTGTCCTGACTTCCTTTCTTTTCTCTTTCATCATGCGTTGTTCTCCTCTACCCCTTTTTCTTTTTCTCCTTGCAAAGGGCGCAGGACGCCCGCATGAAACGATGACAGACCGCCGCCTAGAATTGTTTTTCCGATTCAGATTCTAAGCCGTGGAGGACTCCTCTAACTGCGTTGGGTTTCAAGGGAAGAGACAAAAACTGCGGAACAACCCGTTTCAGCTTTTCCGTAAAAGCTTCGAGTCGTGACGCGCCTGTGGCAATGATAACGGGCACGCCGTCTGCCAGCGCGAGGCATTCCTGTAGCGCGTAGATATCCTTACTACTTAGGTGCTGAAGATGAAGAATGATGACATCGGGCCGAATTGGATAGACAAAACCCCAGGCCTTCTGAGGCGAGTTACACACGGTGATATCGCACCCTTCCTGCTCAAGAACGGCAAGAAGTGAAGTCTCCAATTTCCCATCGATCAACAGAAGTTTTTTCTTGTTCTCTATCTTTTCTGCACGCATTCTAAAATCTCCTTGTAGTTATAGGAGACCCAATCAATGCTTGAATATTGTTGAGGCCTTTTTCTCGTCCCGCTGATCTGACCGGTCCAGGTCAGCCAAAATTTTCCCGATGCCATACGGTCCGAGTGGAAAAGAGAGAAAGACGACGGCGACTTTTTCGAGAGCTGTGATAATGGCTCCGATTCCAGAGACGGGCGCCGCAATGACAATAGGGACGCCGCCGGTTAGGACACCGCATCCCTGCAGTGTGGAAATATCCGTTCGACTCGGGTTGGTTAGGTGGATAACGATGAAGTGAGGACGGAACGTCCACACTCGGCCCCATGCCTTTTGCGGCGACTCACACGCTATGACCTCATACCCCTCCTGCTGGAGAGCCATAAACAGTGAAGTATCCCAGTGATCGTCGATGAGTAAGAGTTTTTTTTTGGCTGGCGCCATTCGGTTATTTTCGCTGCCCTTCGGGAAAGTTTCCGAACACTCTTCGGTTTGCATCAAAGCGGTTGTTGTCATCAGCACCTCCTAGAGAGAATCTCCTGGGTAGGTTCTTTTTTTTCCGCTGGGCGATCAGATTCCAGACCCCTATTCCCAGCCCAAAGAAATTGCCTTTCATCCTCATGCAGCTCCCATCTCCGTAACGTCATGAATATCGTGTGAGTAGTCGGAGTGGATTTTTGTGCCATTGTTTCGTCGGTGGAAAGCAAGAGCCCAATGAGCAACGCCGTGGAAAACGATCCAAACGGTTTCATTTGTTGACCTGGCTAGCGGTCAACGCAAGATTAGGACCGTTAACACGGATGAAGCTAAGAGGCTAAAGTTACAGGAGAATTTTTTGGCGGCCCCAAGCTTTAGGGCAATTTTCCAATAGAAATCGGAATTTGAGTGCAAATTTTGCATTCATGATTGAAAATGGCCGGTCAAAGTGCCAAAACCGCACTAGATTTATCTCTTGCTGCGCATTAAGGGTGCATTTTTTGCACTCTTAACGGCTCGAAGGCTGCTTGGGGGTGGGGTCCAAACCGGTAAGGCCAAACTTTTTGACTTTATGATGTAGGGTGCGAAGCCCAATCCTGAGGGCATGGGCAGCCTCTTTTTTCGTCGGAAAATACTCCAGGTAGCGTCGAATGATTTCTTTTTCAGCTTCCTCCATGGTTACACCGACCGGGAATTTGATCTCTTTGGCATTCAGGCCGCCACGAATGTTTTGCGGGAGATTATCCGCATCCAACGTATCCCCTTCCGTCATCAGAACCACACTTTCCACAACATTCTTGAGCTCTCTGACGTTACCCGGCCAGGGATAGCGTTGTAACCGAGCAAGGGCCTCAGGCGTAATTTTGAGGTTGGACTTGCCACTGGTTCGCTCTAATTCCGCCAGAAAAGCTTTGATCAAGTAAGGAATATCATCCTTCCGCTCACGCAGAGGCGGGACAATCAGAGTGACCACTTTAATTCGGTAGTAAAGGTCTTCACGGAACTTCCGAGTTCCGACTTCATCTTCCAGGTTAACGTTCGTAGCGGAGATAAGCCTCAAGTTGGTTCTAACTTTCTTTGTCCCCCCGAGCCTACGAAATTCCTTGCGCTCTAATGCACGAAGCAACTTGGCTTGCGATCTGAGCCCCATTTCGTTGATCTCATCGAGAAACAGAGTGCCCTCGTCGGCCGTTTCAAATACCCCGATTTTTCTCTCGTTGGCGCCCGTGAAGGCTCCTCGCTCGTGACCAAAGAGTTCATTCTCTAAAAGCTCGTCTGCGACGGATGCGCAGTTGACCGGAACAAACGGATGGTTTCGTCTTGGGCTCAAGCGGTGAATTTCACGGGCGACAACCTCTTTTCCCGATCCGCTTTCACCACAGATGAGAACGTTACCGCCGTAAGGTGCAACGCGTTCCACGAGCGAAAAAAGCTCTCTCATCCCCCGCGAGACTCCGATGACCACGTTTTGGGGTTGAATGGTTTGCGCGGAAACATCGAAGGCTTCTCGGCCATGTTCTTGGCCCCATGTGCGCAGGGCCGTGTTTACTGCCTCGGTCAGATCTTTTGCAGTTACAGGCTTTGTCAAGAAATCCGCCGCGCCCATCTTCATGGCCTGAATGGCGGAACTCATAGTTCCAAAGGCTGAAACGAAAACGATGGGGCATTCCATGCCGTTTTTTCGGAGCTGAGCGAGAAGGCTCAGGCCGTCGCCGTCAGGGAGCTTAAGCTCACTAACGATGGCCGCAACTTGACCGTCGGAAGTCATAGAGAAAGCGGTTTTTAAGGAACTCGCCTCCAGCACATCAAAGCGTGCTTTTTTTAGGACTGTGGCCAAGCCTTCCCTGCTTTCCTGATGATCTTCAACGATTAAAACTTTCCGACGGTCCATTGTTTCTCACCGCTACTGCCTGAGGGGTAAAGAGATGATGAAGCTACTACCCTTGCCGACTTCGGAGGTGAAGGAGATATAGCCGTGGTGCATCTTTATGATTTCTAACGCCAGCGCAAGTCCGAGCCCTATCCCTCCCTCTTTGGTAGAAAAGAAAGGGTCAAAGATACGGTTGCGATAAGCCCGCTGAATACCTTCGCCTTGGTCTTCAACTTTAATCGATACGTTAGTGTCTTTCATTTCTGTGGCAAGAGTTATGGAGCCGCTCGAAGGGGAATTTTCAATTGCGTTGAGGAGAATGTTCAAGATCGCTTGCTTAATTTGTATCGGGTCACCCTGTATCGTCGGCACATTATCTTGAAGATTTATTCTTACGGTCAATTCCTTTTTCGATGACTCGGGTTTGGCAAATGTTTCTACTTCCCTGACCAGTGCATTGACGCCAACGGCCGTGATTCGGGGCTTTGGAAGTTCTGAAAGACGGAGAACCTCACAGAGAAGAGAGTCTAATTCCGAGATCGTATTCCGTATTCTTCTCAGTCGTTCCAAGCCATTTTCAATGTTAGTTTGGGTTATGTCGTCCTCCAAGCTGTCTGCGTTTAGCTGGAGAGCATTGAGCGGATTACGGATTCGTTGAATCAGCTCCGATGCTATCTTCTTCCCTGAGAAAGGTTGATTAGACACCTTCACCGGTAAAATATACCACGGCCATCGTGGAAAGGACAATTTGACGATCGACTTGTCAACCCGCTCGAAGTCAGGCTCGAATCTCAATCTTCTCACATTCCAAATCCGAGCTGTCCGACTTTTGGTATCTGAACCGTCCATCTTTAATTTGATCGTCGTTCCGGACATTCAGCGTTATGTTCTTTTCATTTCGGTCTCGAGAACGCGTTATTGAAACCGCCCGGGAGGTGTGTTAACTGAATAAGCCTCAAGGAATCTGCTGCGATGCAAAAGATCGATTTTGCGAAAGGCAATGGGCTTGTTCCTGTCATTGTCCAGGACCATGGCACGCGCGAAGTTCTGATGGTCGCCTACATGAATAAACAGGCTTGGGACAAGACCGTGAAAACCGGCAGAGCTCACTATTACAGCCGCTCGCGCCGGGGGCTTTGGTTTAAGGGAGAGGAATCGGGCCACTTTCAAGTCGTCAAGAATATCTTGATCGACTGCGACAACGACACGTTGCTCCTGCAAGTGCGCCAGATCGGCGGGGCGGCGTGCCACGAAGGCTACAAGAGCTGCTTCTTTCGCAAAAAAGCCAAGAAGGACTGGAAGGTTATCGCCAAGAAAGTCTTCGATCCCAGGGAGGTCTACAAGAAGTGAGCGAGCTTAAGTTGGGTTTGCCCAAAGGGAGTTTGGAGCAAGCCACCATCGACCTTTTCAAAAAGTCGGGATGGAAGATCACTGGCTCCAGCCGCAGCTATTTCCCGACGGTCGATGATGAGACGCTGCGTTGCAGCCTGGTACGGCCCCAGGAGATGTCGCGCTACGTTGAGTCCGGCACCCTCGACGCCGGCGTCACCGGTAAAGACTGGACCCTGGAGAATGCCTCCGACGTCGTTGTCGTCGCCGAGATGGTCTATTCGAAAGTGAGTTTTCGGCCGACCCGCTGGGTGCTTGCCGTGCCCCACGACTCGGCGATCAAGAAACTCAAAGATCTCGAAGGCAAACGGGTCGCCACGGAAATGGTCAACTTCACCAAGCGCTACTTCGCCGAGCGAAAAATTGCGGTGGAAGTGGAATTCTCCTGGGGCGCAACTGAGGCGAAAGCCGCCGAGGGACTTGTGGACGCGATCGTCGAGGTTACCGAAACCGGCACGACCATCCGCGCCCACGGTTTAAGAATTGTCGCGGATTTAATGGAGTCCTGTCCCCAACTGATCGCCAACAAAGCGGCTTGGAAGGACCCTTGGAAGAGAGCGAAAATCGAACAGATAAAACTCCTGCTCCAGGGCGCGCTTTCGGCCGAAGCCAAAGTCGGCATCAAGCTGAACGTCCCCGAGTCCGACCTGGACAAGGTGATACAACTCATCCCGAGCATCACGGCGCCGACCATCGCGACACTGTACCAATCGGCCGCGCTCAAGGGCGTGAAGTGGTACTCCGTCGAAAGCGTGATTGCGGAAAATATCGTGCGTGATCTGATTCCGAAGCTGATTCAGAACGGCGCGGTGGGGATTATTGAGTATCCGCTAAACAAAATTATCTAGCAGGCAGGCGCAGGGCGCGCCGTGCCTCTGCCTCTATTGCCTTTCAGTTCGTCCGTCCCGCGAGAGGAAATATTCCTTCGCGATCTCCGGAAACAGTGCATAGGAATCACGTCCTCCTCGCTGCTAGCCAGGCTGCCGATCTCTTTGCGCGCTGCACACCAACCAGAATGGTTCCTCGCTTTCCTTGGGCTTAATCACGTCGCCGTTAACCCCTGACAGAATTGTTTTGCTACGAGAGAGGATCGTTTTCAGATTGACATAACGCTTCCTCATCCGATAGTCTTCGCCTCGAAGGTCCATTGTACGGTCGAAAAATCGCAACGCTGAAGCGGCAAATTTTCGGGCAAACAGTGGAACGCCCAGGTGTACCGAGAACATGGGTATAGGCTGCACGAAATCACCGCCGTTCGTGCAAGTTTCGCAAGCTTAGACCAACGATTTACGCAAGAATCAACCCGAAAGGAGCTAAGAATGAGGACGTCGAAAGTATCTTACTTGGGCACTATCGCAGTCGGTATTGCCGCGTTCTTGACCTTTTATCCCATGGATTTGGGGAGCCAACAAAAGGCAGCGGTCGCCATTGATAAAGACGACATGGGCGGCGTGGTGACGAGCGCCAATGGACCGGAAGCCGGCGTCTGGGTGATCGCGGAAACGACTGATCTGCCCACCAAGTTCGCTAAGATCGTCGTTACCGACGAACAAGGCCGCTATGTAATTCCCGATCTGCCGAAAGCAAATTACAACATTTGGGTGCGCGGCTATGGTCTCGTCGATTCGCCGAAGGTTAAAGCTGCGCCGGGGAAGATTCTCAACTTGAAAGCAGTGGTGGCGCCGAACGAAGCCGCGGCGGCGCAGTATTATCCGGCGATCTACTGGTATGCGATGCTCAAGATTCCCGACAAAAGCCTGTTCCCCGGCACGGGAGAAAAGGGCAACGGCATGCCGGTGGCGGCGAAAAGCCAACACCAGTGGCTCGACACCGTCAAGACCAACGGATGCGTCGGCTGCCACCAGATGGGCAACCAGGCGACGCGCACGATCCCCAAGGAGTTTGCCGATTTGAAATCGTCACTCGGCGCGTGGCAGCGGCGCATTCTATCCGGACAGGCAATGACGAGCATGACGACTCAAATCGCTCGATTTGATGGTGGGCGCGCGCTGCAGTTGTACGCCGATTGGACCGACCGGATCGCCGCCGGCGAGCTGCCCTTTGCCAAGCCGGAGCGGCCCAAGGGCGTCGAACGCAACATCGTCATCACCATGTGGGATTGGAGCCGGCCCACATTCTATCTCCACGACGAGATCACCACCGACCGCCGCAATCCCACGATCAATGCCAACGGCAAGATTTATGGCGCCCCCGAATACAGCACGGACTATCTGCCTGTGTTGGACCCGGCGAAGCACCAAGCGAGCGAAATCAAGGTTCCAGTCCGCGATCCGAAGACGGGCACGTCGAAAACCGACGCTATGTCGCCGTCTCCTTATTGGGGCGCAGAACCGATCTGGGACAGCCAGACCAACACCCACAATCCGATGATGGATCAAAAGGGGCGGGCTTGGTTCACGAGCAGAATTCGTCCGAACGAAAATCCGGCTTTTTGCCAACAGGGATCGGACCATCCGTCGGCGAAGCTGTTCCCGACCAAAACGTCGGGCCGCCAGGTTTCCATGTTCGATCCCAAGACTAACAAGTTCACACTCATCGACACCTGCTTCGGCACGCACCATCTGACTTTCACTGAGGACGAAAATAATACGCTGTGGCTGAGCGGCAGCCGAGAAGTGCTCGGCTGGATCAATACGAAGATGCTCGACGAGACCGGCGATGAGCAAAAGTCCCAAGGCTGGACCGCTTTCGTCGTCGATACTAACGGCAACGGCAAGCGCGACGAGTATACCGAGCCCAACCAGCCGCTTGATCCAACAAAAGATCGGCGGCTCAATGTTAGTACCTACGGAATTGGTGTGGTCCCCGACGGTTCGGTCTGGACATCCATTCGCGTATTCCCCGGTTTCATCGTGCGCACCGTTCCCGGCGCGAACCGGCCTGCAACCGCGCTCTCGGAAATCTACGAAGTGACATGGGACAACGCCAAGGACACTGGCTACGGACCGCGCGGTATGGACGTCGATCGTAGCGGCGTCGTCTGGGTGCCGCTGTCGAGCGGACATTTGGCGAGTTTCGACCGACGTAAGTGCAAGATTCTCAACGGCCCGACCGCCGCGACGGGCCGGCACTGCCCGGAAGGCTGGACTCTCTATCCGTTCCCTGGACCGCAGTTTGCCAACGTCAAGGAATCGGGCAGCGCGGAGTCTTCTTACTACACCTGGGTCGACCAGTTCGACACGCTCGGTCCGGGCAAGGACGTGCCGATGGCTACCGGTAATTTAAACGAGGGAGTCCTTGCTTTAGCGGACGGGAAATTCGTCACGCTGCGGGTGCCCTACCCGCTGGGCTACTACATCAAAGGCATGGACGGGCGCATCGCGATTCAAAAGCAGGTTGGAAAGGCCGGGGCCTCTGGTCGACGACAAGCACGAGAGCGCCGTTCCACATGGAAGGCGGCAAAGGAACGAAGCCCAAGGTCGTAAAATTTCAGGTGAGACCTAATCCGCTGGCGAAGTGATCGAAAGTCGAGTGCCGGAGTGACGCATTCAAAATCCAACACTCGAACACTCCCAAACTCCAACATTTCGATTGTCTCGGGCAGCGGAGCTTGTGGAAAAAATTTTAAGGAAGGATAGAAAAATATGTCAAAGATCACACTGAACAACGTCACGGTGTCAGACGCATACATGGCTTTGCTCGCGGACCGGGGCATCGATTACTGGTTCGCCAACGCGGGGACCGATTTCGCCCCCGTCGTCGAAGCACTGGCGAAGGCGCAAGTCTTGGAGACGAAAGTTCCCACTGCTGTGACCTGTCCGCACGAGAATACCGCGATGCACATGGCCATCGGTTATTTTCTTGTGACCGGGCGGCCGCAAGCGGTGATGGTTCACGTCAACGTCGGCACCGCCAACGGGATGAACGGTTTGCTCAACGCCGCGCGCGGCCATGTGCCGATGCTGTTCACGGCCGGGCGCACGCCGACCAACGAGGACGGCTTGGCCGGACACCGCAGCCTCGACATTCATTGGACCCAGGAAATGTTCGATCAAGCGGGCATGCTGCGCGAATCGGTCAAGTGGGACTATGAGCTGCGCAACAGCCAGCAGCTCGAGACCGTGGTCGACCGGGCGCTGAGCATCGCGAAAAGCGAGCCCATGGGTCCGGTCTATCTCTCTCTACCACGCGAGGTGCTGGCGCAGCCGATGGCTGAATTCACTTACACGACGCCGTCGCGCCAGCATCCGGCTGCACCGTCTATTCCCAATGGCGATGCAGCCGATGAAGTCGCGGCTCTGCTCGCCAGCGCGGAAAATCCGCTGATCATCACCAGCTCGGCGGGTAGAGATCCCAAAGCATGGTCGGCGCTCGCGCAGTTCGCCGAGCGCTACGCGCTTCCGGTGATTCAGTATCGTAACCGCTACACGTCGCTTCCCAGCAACCACCCGATGAATCTCGGTTATGAGCTAAAGCCGCTGCTCGACGGCGCCGACGTGATCCTGGCGGTCGATGTCGCCGTGCCGTGGCTGCCCGCCTACGACAAGGTGCGCGACGACGCGAAGGTCATCCACATGGGTCCCGACCCTCTGCATGGCTATGTGCCAGTGCGCGGCCATCCTTGCGACATCGCGCTTGCTTGCGCGACGGCCGAAGGCTTGCAGGTGCTCAACGAAACCATGGCCGAGCATGAAGTCAATGCGAAGACGCGCATCGATAAACGCCGCGCGGCACTGGCCGAGAGGTGGAAGACGTTGCGCGAGAACTGGCGCAAGAAGTTGGAGTCGGTCAAGGGGCAGACGCCGGTTCATCCTGCGTGGATCAGCCACTGCATCAATGAGATCAAAGGCGCCGACACCATCGTGATCAAGGAATCGCCGCTGCTCCAAGAGCATGTTGATTTTTCCAAGCCCGCGACCATGTTCAACGCCGGCGCCGCCTCGGGGCTCGGCCATGGTTTGGGCTGCGCTCTGGGCGCCAAGCTCGCGGCGCGTGACCGGCTGGTGATCGGCACGCACGGCGACGGCTCGTATATGTTCGGCAATCCGATCTCGGCGCATTACGTCGGCGCCGAGCAGGAGCTGCCCGTGTTGACGGTGATCTTCAACAACCAGCGTTGGCAAGCGGTGCGTCGGGCGACGGTCGGATTACATAAGGACGGCTACGCGGCCAAGAGCCCGCACCAACCGATCACGTTTCTCGACAGCATCTCGAATTACCAGAAGGCCGTGGAAGTCGCCGACGGCTACGGCGAAAAAGTCACCGATCCCAACGATGTGATGCCGGCCCTCCAGCGCGGGCTCAAAGCGGTAACCGTGGAAAAGCGCCAGGCGGTGATCAACATCATTTGCTCGGCGTAGTGAAACCCGCACAGGAAGCAGGTCTTAAGTTCCACTGGAGAGATCTCTGTCGTGCGAGATTAGTCGATGAATCCATGCGAACGCTTGGTATCAGCATGGCCGCGTGCATGCGTGTCGGTAGCGGAGAACGGAGGGAGGTCAGCAAGATGAAAACTCTACTGTCCACGGGTATCGCGCTATTTTCTTTCTTGTGTCTAAACCTTTCGGCTTCGAAGGCGGCGGCACCGCTCCCACGAGTCGTCACCGCCTTCGCCAGTTTCAGCGAGAAGGAAGGGGCGATATTCGTCGCCGAAGATCAAGGCTTTTTTCGCAAATATGGGCTGGACGTAAAACACGTGTTTGTGTCGAGCGGCTCGATCGCGCTTTCCGCTCTGGCGTCAGGCGATGCTCATTTCTTCACCGGATCTCCCACCGGCGCGACTCTCGGTGCGGTTGCGGGCGGGCTGGATGTGGTTTTCGTCGCCGGTTTGGTCAACAAACTAAACGGCACCTTTGCCGTTGAACCTTCGATCAAAACTCCCGCTGAATTAAAAGGCAAAACCCTTGGTGTCCAGAGCATCGGCGGAGGAATCTGGATGATCACCATGCTGCTCCTCAATCATTGGGAGCTCGATCTTAAGCGAGACAATATCAAATTTAGCGCAGCTCAAGCTCGTCGCTGGGGCGTGCCGGCCAGGACGCCAACGGTGAAACCGCCAACTCCTGGGAATACTGCGGGCAATGGATTGATCGCGTGGAGCCGTTCTTCGACTGCATCCTCTGCCAGCGCTACGGCCATCAGCCCGAGCCATTAAATCCAAATTACTTGGCCAGTATGTCCATTATATCTAGACATACTGGCCAATAACTGGCATATTGACTGATGTGATCACGGCTCTGGACATTCGGGATCGGGTGCGCGTGGATGTGCTGGATTACCAGCAACTGGTGTCCTGCCTGCGCGAGTATGCGAAGCCGCGGGACCGGATTACCGGGCTGCTGGCGGAGGGCAGCCTAATTCGCCTGCGCAAGGGCCTCTACGTGTTTGGCGAGCGCTATCGTCGCAGCCCGCTTAGCCGCGAACACCTGGCGAACCTGATCTACGGTCCTTCGTACGTGAGCCTCGACTATGCCCTGAGCCACTATGGCTTGATCCCGGAGCGCGTGGAGAACGTGACGTCGGTCACCACCGGAGAGAACCGGCGATTCAACACGCCTTTCGGGGACTTCACCTACCAGCCGCTGCACCCGCACCGCTATGTGCCGGGCATCCGCTGGGCGGGCGAAGGGGACGCGCATTACCTGATTGCCTCCTCCGAGAAGTCCCTCGTGGACAAGGTGTGGACGGACAAGCGCTTCAGTCCCGCCAACCTGAAGGACTTCGACGCCTATCTCTTCGAAGATCTACGGCTGGACGAAGAGCGAGCGGCTGCGTTGGACCAGGAGCAGTTGGCCGCCATCTGCCGCGCCTTCGCATCGAGGAAGATCGACATGTTGGCACGGTGTCTGGCACGTCGTAGGAGTATTCGGTCATGAATCCAGCCATCGAACAGATGCTCGAACGCTATGCCTGTCAGACGCGCGACGACTACGTCGGCGCCCTGCGGGAAATCCTGCAACAGATCGCCCTGCTTGGGCTTTGGCGCGGCAAGTTCTTCGAGCACGCCGCGTTTTACGGCGGTACGGCGCTGCGTGTGCTGTACGGCTTGGACCGGTATTCCGAAGACTTGGACTTCTCGCTTCTCAAGCCCTCCACGGCTTTTTCTCTTGGTGCGTACGGCGATGCATTGCGCCGGGAACTCGCCAGTTTCGGTTTCGAGGTCTCTTTCGAAAGCCGGAAGCGGTATTCCCAATCCGCCATCGAATCGGCGTTTCTGAAGGCGAACACCTTACAGCAATTGATCGTCGTCAAAGCCGCTGCGACCGTAACGCGGCCGCAGCTTGCCGGCGAGGTGCTGAAGATCAAGTTGGAAGTGGATACCGATCCTCCTGCCGGGTTTGAGACCGAGAGTCGCGCGGTTCTCCTGCCGGTGCCTTTTGCCGTGTGCGCCTACAGCCTGCCTGATTTCTTTGCCGGTAAGATGCACGCGTTGCTGTGCCGCAAGTGGAAGACGCGGGTCAAGGGACGTGACTGGTACGACCTGGTCTGGTACGTCGGCCACCATCCGCAACTACGCCTGAGTCACCTGGAGTCGCGCCTGCGTCACTCCGGCGACTGGACCGGCCCGGCCCGTCTGACCCGGTCCGACCTGCTCGACCGGCTGCGTACGGCCATCAGCAGATTGGACGTGGACCAGATCAGGCAGGAGACGGACCGCTACGTGCGTGACAAGTCGTCGCTCGAACTGTGGTCCGGGGATTTCTTCCTGCAGATCACGGAGAAAATCGAGACGGTGTAGGGTCCAGGAGAGCAATGTGAAATTGGAGGGTATGAGCGCCACGCGGACGATCCGGCGACAGCACTTCCGCGCGCCGCCGTCGGCTGTCGCGGATATGCTCCTCTCTCTCTCGGAATACCAGGCTGCTCCGGACTGGCCCCGTAACTGCCGCGCATTGGCAGATCATGTGGCCGATGCTGGGCCCTTCGCGATCATCTTGTTCACCGAACCGCTCGCTCCCGAACACTGGCGGCGCCGCAGCCATACGCTCATGCGGCGCATCGAACTCGACTCGGAACTCGACGAGACCGTATACCGGCACTTCGACCCTGAACTCAACACTCGCATGGCCGAGTGGCTACGCGATCACCGCGACCCTGAGAATGTCCACTTGCGTGGCCTCGTGAGGGAATACTATCCCCAAGCCAGGGCCATCCTGCAAGCCGATTACCAAGAGCGCTATCCTCGCACGTGGAAGCGACGGTGGGCGGAACGTGGCTACCTGCGGCCCCGGCGCAAGGTGGAATGCCGGCGCCGATACGATCTGCCTCTTCCGCTGGGACTCTGGGGCACGGATGTGCCGCAGCAGTTCTACTTCATGCGTCGATCCAGCACCTACGAGCGGGGGTGCAGCACCGGTTCGGGGAGTCGCGAAGTTCACAGCTACTTTGGCCTGGCCTTTTTGGAACTGACGCGCCGCGGGGTATCCATCCCGTGCCACATCCTCGTCTACGACAAGCACAACCAGTTGCTCCTGGCAGACACGCTACCATCCTTCGCGCTTCACGCGGGCGCCATGGGGTCCAACTGCGCGGAGCCTCAGGACACGGTGCAAACTCTGATGCGGTCAGCGCGCACCGTGCGTGTCATCGAAGAGGACGATTGGTCCGGGATTCGCGAAGTTCACGTGACGGTGCCCCGAACGATGGAGATCAATGATCGCAACCACAAACGGCGTATCGCGCGTGCTACGTAGCAGGATTGCTACGTGTGCGGAGTACGCTCCAGCACGGCAGGAGTAGGCGATGAGCGGGGTTAAGGGTGCCGCTACGACTCGACCAATTCGAACCCTGCGCCGAATCCCGTGAGGGTCAGTCGTTCATCTCCCACTCGCATCGCGACTTGGAGAAGGTCCGTCAAATCCGCAACGAACGCGAACGGCGCGGGCATCCATCCTTCTCCCTCAAGTGCCTGATGGAGAACGACGCGACCCTGCCTGAACTCATCCGTTACCTGAAGACTGGCGAGATGGAGTAGCACGGGTACAGGATTCTTCAGCGCTACCATACTTTACATTTGGTAAATCCGAATGCATATTCTGCTGGCATGATTGAATTCACAAACTCTGATGTTTCGCCGTCAAGGGTGCGCTACGCTTTACAATTCGATAGCGCCAATTCCGTCGCGGTTTGAAATTTTCGTCGCGTAGCGCCGCGAAAGGCGGGTGACGCGCTCGCAAACTATCATGCGCCGGCAATTTGGCGACGACCGTTGTTATGCCAGCGCTGTCGCGTACATGGAAAAATTCCCGCTCTTCTTGGAGCGGCCAGAAGCGATTGTCGCTCATGGTTATATGCAGCCGAAAAACGTCATCACGGGAACGAGGAGCGGTGGGGCCTATTTGAAGAAGGAATTCGGCCGCCCGTGGTACGGCCTACGCTTCGGACGCTGCGATTTTAGTAAACGTTGTAACTGGCACCGAAACTGTCTCGTTCCAGTCTTGCTTGGTACGAATCGCATGCTCAATGGTTTTTGCCGCGCTGGCGTGTAAGTATTTCTCGCCGCATTGCCGGCAAACTCCAGCTGGGACTTCGCGGAAGACATATAACTTTCCTCTGTAGCGATAATCGAGCTCCACGAGATCTTCTTTTACCTCGCCGCCACAAAATGAACAGTCACCATATTCACGCATCGCGCACTCCTCTCCGTCTTCTCGTTCTCTCATCTTCCCACTTCGGCGGTTTAGGCAGATACACCGTGATTACTCGAATTGAGCGCGTCGAGGTGTAGCCACAGACAATATGGATAGGACGTGCTTCGGCATAGCCCAGAATCAAACAACTTTCACCACGGGGATCATCCGGATAATCTTCCAATACTTCGCCCTTGAGAATCGTCGCTTCGATATCAGCAAGGGAAATATCCTCGGCATACCGTTCCTTCTCCGCGTGGTAGCTAATTTCATAATCGCCCTGGCTGACTTTTTCTTGCACCGTGCGGATTTCCATTTACTTAATGCATAGGTTAGCACAGTGTCGTGTCGCCGGCTAACGACCGGAGTCTCTTTCACGCCCGCCGACTCGAAAGCCGTCCGCGTCTTCATCAGCAGCACCTTCCGCGACATGCACGCGGAGCGGGATCATCTGGTCACCGTCGTCTTCCCGGACCCTTCGACTTCGCTCAGGGCAGGATTGCGCGAGCGGGGCAATGCAGTAATCTTTCCACCATGAGCATGTTCAAAGTCAATGTCATCGCCCGCAATCCCAAGCGTGAGGAATTGGCAACCGCGCCCTTGGAGGTGCTGGTGTGACACCAGCTCGGAACTCACCTGTCTTCCAGCGGACGTTTTGAAGGGCGTCGGTATCACCCCACGCCGGAAGCGAATATTTGCCGCGGTCACGCAGCAGAAGATCGAGCGGGAGATTGGCTACGCCATCCTGAGCGCCGAAGGCTACGAAACCAACGACGAAGTGGTCTTCGCGGAATCAGGCGACATGGCCCTGCTCGGCGTTAGAACTTTGGAGGGATTTGGCGTCATGGTGGACAACATCGGCCATCGGTTTGTGGCTATTACGACAATAGTAGCTATCGCTGGCGAGTGAAACTCTGCCTGGACCTCACTGTCGCCGAGAAACTCAGCACCGCCTGCGACTACCTCGACGCGATCAAGAACCTTCCGATGCCAAGCGGGCCACAATACTAATTTTTATTGACTGAAGGCATTGGGCTCGACTCTGGTTATCCTCATCACGTCACGCAGCGGGGCGTGCGATCGGTGACGCGCATCGACGTTACACGCGCATAAAAAACTTTTCCGATAGTGTGCGCGGTTTCATCATGGTGTGAGTCCAGGCGATGCGTTGGTAAGAGACAAGAGCTTACTGGGACTGGTGGACGATTGGGGCAATATGCTGCACGTCCGACAGCATCCCTAGCCTACAGAGGCCTGATGCCAGATTTCCTGAACTACGCCCGCGAGTTCTTTCCGAAGCGCATTCTCCTTGCCTAACCCGTGTCCGCCTTTTTTAAACGTTACCAGGTCAAGGCCCCAGATCCGGCTTAGCTTCTCGGCATGTTCGAGTGGACACTGATCGTCATTGGTAGCGTGAATCAAGACGATTCTCTGTGCTGGCGAGACCCGTCTCGATGCCGCCTCTCTCCAGAAGCTTTTAGCTCGTGGCGCAATGAAACCCACATTCCCCGATCTCCCGTAACCTAAAACGCTTGCTATAAGAATGACCGTTCCCGGATAATTCTCTTCAGGGTCCACCAATGCATTCAGAATGATCCAAGCTCCAAACGAACGGCCTAGCTAGCTAGGATCAGATCATTGCTTGACAAACTGTCTCGAATGACACCCCGACACCAATCGACCTGTCCAGCAAAGGTCATTGTCGAAAATTCCCTATCAAAGTCGACGCTAATAATTTCGACCCGCTTACGCCGGGGCAGCCAAGCGAAAGACTCGCTCAAGGTCTCGTTCCGTCCAGGGATGCAGAATACTTTATTCACTCTCTAACGTGGGGGAAAATCAACATTCAATTTTCCGTCACAGTCTTGCACCAGCGGTCCAACAAAATAGAGTTGGACTGAACCACCTCGACCAGATGCTAGCGACGATGGGTATCGGCTATCGCCTCAACCCATCCTACCTAACAGCGTTAGAACGCTTTGAACCCGCGCCTCGCGGTCTTCTTTGCGTACGGCGCCTGTGATGAGATCGTCGAACCACGTCCCGATCGTCCTGAGCATGTCGAAGGATGCGGTTAAACCTCTTTTTTGGTTGCAACCATGACGGCTACGCATCGATGCTAGCCAACTCATTGAGCAAGGCCCGCACTTCCTTCGGCGTGCCCACTGTGATGCGCAAACAATCTTGCAATCCGGGCGTGTCGAAGTAGCGCACGAGAATGTTTCTGACCTTGAGCTGCTCGTAAACAGCGCTCATATTTTGCTCCTGCTTGCGCGCCAAGACAAAATTCGCGTGCGACGGGTAAACATGGTAGCCCAACCGCTCGAGACCCGACGTGAGCTTTTTGCGGCTGGACTGAATGCGCCTGACGTTGCGTGTCATCCAAGGAATGTCTTGCAGAGCCGCGGTCGCGGCAACCATGCTCAAACGGTTCACGTTGTACGAGTCCTTCACCTTCATCATGCCCAAAATGATTTCTTCCGGCGCAAAACCGAGTCCGATGCGCATGCCCGCGAGCGAAAACGATTTGGAGAAACTGCGTAGCACCACGAGATTGGGTAGCCGGCGGATGAGCGGCAGCGATGACGCGCCCTCGCTTCCGGCGAAATCGACGTAGGCTTCGTCGACGACGAGGATTCCCGCAACTCTCCGAGCTAATTGTTCAACCTCTTGCAAACCCGCAAGCGTTCCCGACGGCGCGTTGGGATTACATAGAAAGGTGAGCGCCGCGTTCTGCGCGGCTAAACTTTCCGGCAGGGAAAAGTCGCTCGGATACTCGACCGCCGCGCGCACTCCAGCTTGGATCTCGATCAACGTATCGTAGAGCGAATAAGTGGGAACCGGAAAAGCTACGCGGTCCCCGGGGCCGACAAAAATGCGCAGCAGCATCGAGAGTATCTCGTCGGAGCCGTTGCCGGCGATGATGTTTTCCGGGCGTACGCCGTAAACCTCGGCAGCTGCGGAGCGAAGCGTGTCGCTCATCGGTTGCGGATATAAACGCAACGATCCGTTGGTCGCCTTGCGCAGCGCCGCCAACACGCGAGGCGACGGCGGATAAGGGTTTTCATTCGTGTTGAGCTTGATGACGCTATCACCACGCGGCTGCTCTCCGGGGATATACCCCGTCATCGCGGCAATATTCGGTTTGAAATAACGTGACATGGAGGGGAATCTTATCCAGAGGCAGGTCCCTTTTCAAACCGCTGGCGCGGTGAGCATAGCAAGATCGGCCAAGCTGACCGGAAGTCCCTTGCGGGATGATCCTGGCGCTTACACCCTATGAAAGACATTTCTGTCCAAAATTATCCAACATTGTCCATAAATTGTCGCTTTTAACGGTTAGTCCGCCCCGGGCACCCCAGAACCGGACTGTAAGTGGTTGATTTTATGACGTTCCGTTTTTTTGCGGTGGCATGTATTTGGCACATCGTTTACCCGACCCAAACTACGATCTGAGAGTAAACCAATCTCGGGAATTCCTATGGAACTAATCAAGTACCAACGAAGCGCGCCGTCGGTCAAGCTGCTGAACGAGATCGATATCCTGCTGACGCAGGTGCGCCTGGCGGAACTTTACCTGAATCAGGCGCAAGCCGCCGCGGCAGATCAGGCCAGGCGCGTACACGAGCGCTACGAATCGGAGTTGGAGACTCTACGCGCCGCGATCGCTCAAAAAGAGCGCTCCGTTAACGAAGGCTCGCTGCGCATCGCCGAGACTGAAAACCTTCACGTCCAAATCCAAGATCTGCAAGCCCGTTTGGAAGCGCAGCGACGGCTGCTCGAAAACAGTGATCGAGAGCTCCAGCGAGTAACGGCGGAGATCCTATCCTCGCGGTCGCAAATCACTCAACTGCAATCAGCGAACGACGAAGCGCTCACCGCCGCGCGCGACGCGGAGCGAGTTCGCCAGGATTTGCAGACCGAACTCGGTAAACTGCGCGACGAAATAGCGCAAAAGACCCTTGCGCTCGAGCAGCACCGAACCGCGTCTGGGGAGTCGGAGCAACTTCTCCAAGTCCAACTGCGGCGGTTTCAGGATGAATTGGCTCTAGAGCAAGCCCGGGGTTTTGCCAAAGAGAATGACTTGGACCGCGCGCACACCGGTTTCGAAGCCCGGCTCGCAGAATTATCAACGGCTCTTGAACAAAAGGACCGAGCCTTACGCGAGCACCACGCGGCGATCGCGGATATCCAGGGCAGCCTGGAAATCCAAATCCGTGATTTAAGATCCCACCTCGATCAAAAGCAAGTATTGCTGGAAAACCGCGAAGCCGAACTGCATCAGATTCGATCCCAGCTGGCGGACCGGCAGGCACGCATCGGCCATCTCGAGCTCGTTAATCAGGAAGCCGCGGCAATTGCCAGCGATTTCGACTCTGCGCGAGAGCGATACGAAACCGAGCTGGAAGCGCTGCGGGAAAGACTCGATCGCAAAGATCAGAGCTTGGTGGAACAGCAAGCCGCCGGCCGAGCCCTGGAAGAAATCCACCGAAACGAGATCGCAGAGCTGCAAAACAAGCTGGCTCAATACCAGAGCGTACTCGACAAAAGCGGTGCGGATCTGCGCGAGACTCAGGCTCAACTTGCTAGCTTGCAGCAGCGAATTCCCGAATTGCAGGCCGAAGCGCGCACCGGGGTTGAAGCGCGGCTCGCGGAGGTAGAAACCACTCTGGCGCAGAAGGACCTAGCGTTGCAAGAGCGCGATGCCACGGTCGCCGCGATCGAACGCGATCTCCAGGCGAAGATTCACGATCTTGGCAGTCAGCTGGCGCAGAAACAAAACTTGATCGCCAGCCAGGAGAGCGATCTCGCGGCACTGCGAACCGAGATCAGCGAGAAGGACCGATCGCTGGCGGAACAGCAAGCCAGCCTGACGGCCCACCAGACGGATCATCAAGCTCAGACAGAAGCGCTGAAAGGGCAGCTTGCCCACAGCCACGGCCTGCTGGAAAGCAAGGACCGCGAACTAGAACAGATTCTCACTGAGCAATCGGCGCTGCGGGAACGAATCGCGCAATTGGAAGTTGCCGGCCAGGACGCCGAGGCTTCCGCCAATCGACAAAGCGAAGCGCTGCGACTCGGTTTTGAGACCGAGCTTAACGAGCTGCGCGCGACGCTCGCCGACAGGGAACTTTTCTTCGCTGAACGCGAGAGAGAACACAATATCTCGCTGGAGCACCATGCCACCGAAATTGCCGGGCTGCGCTCTCAGTTGGCCGATGGACAGAGTTCTCTCGAGCGACGCGCCGGTGAGATTCAGGAAGCACGATCTGAATTAGCCGCGCTGGGCGAACGAGCGGAACACCTCGATCTCTTGCAAAAACAAACCGAGCGATTGCTGGCGGTGCAGGCGGAACAGATCCGTCAACGAGTGCGCGCGGAATTGGAGGATCTCGACGCCCGCCTGGCGAGCAAGGACTGCGAGCTGCAAGCTGTCCGGGAGAGCGCAGCCGAGCTGCATGCAAGCCTCGACTCAACGATTGTCGCCCTGCGGCTAGAACTAGCGGAAAAACTGGAGTTCGCGGAAGGCCGCGACAAGGAAGTCAGCGACCTCAGGGAGAACACTCGCGGATTGCTGGAACAGATCGCCCAATTGGAATATTCCAACCAGCACCTGCAGGCCAGCGCGGCAGGCGCAGTGGATGGCAATCGCGAAGCCTATCAGGCGGAATTGGCGGCCCTGCGAGAACAACTGCGTCTGCGGGACGAGGCCTTGACCGAACAACAGACCGAATCGCGCGGCCTCGAAGAGCGGATGGTCGCGCAGTTCCAGGATTTCCAAGACCGGTGGGCTGAGCAGCAGCAATTACTGGAAAGTCGCGAAGACGCCCTGGCGCGCGCGCAGGAGGAATTTGACAACGGCCTGTGGCAAAAGGACGACGCCCTCCGGGCGCTACAGGCGCATGCCACCGAACTTCAGGATAGTCTCACCTCGAAGATAAGCGAGTTGCAAACTCAACTGCACGAAAAACAGCGGCGGCTCGAAGACACGATCGGCGAGAACGCCGATCTCAAGGCCAGCGTGAGCGGCTTGTCCGAGCAGATTGCTCAGTTGGCGTCGGCTGCACGGCACGCGGAATCGCAGGGCGCCGCGGAGTTGGAACGAGTTCGTCTGGAGCATCAAGCGGAGCTGCTCGACCGTCGAGAAGAGCTGCGCGAAAAACAGCACGCTCTGGCGGAACAAGAAGCGCGGGCAACGGAGCTTGAACGACGTCTTGGCACGCACATCTCCGACTTGGAAACACAGCTCGGTGCAAAACAACAATTGCTGGAAGAACAAGGGGAAGCGCTGAACACGGTGAATTCCTCTGCCGTGGCGTTGCAGGATCGCCTTACCCTGCTCGAAGCCTCGAGCCGGGACGAACAAATCAGCTCGGCTAAAGAAATCGAGCAGGTGCGGCGCGCCTTTGACGCCGAGCTGGCCGGGCTGCGAAACGAACTACAACAGAAGGACTGGGACCTTGCCCAGTGCCAGGCTTCGATCGACAATTTGGCGCAAGGACACGAAAGCCAGATTCAAACCCTGGAAGGCAAACTCGCCGAGCTACGGCACGTCGCCGAGAACCGCACCGCGGAAATTGACCAAGCAATCTCCGAGAGCCAGCAGATGCTCAGCCGCATCGGTCGATTGGAGAGCGCGGCCGCGGACGCAGAAGCGACGGCCATGTGCCGGGATGAACAAATCGCCCGCCGGTACGAGATTCAGATGGCCGCTTTACAGATTGAAATCGAGCAGAAAAGGGCGGCGTTGGAAGAACACGGCGCGGCGTGGAACGACGTGGAACGGACGCACCACGCCGAACTTTCCCGATTACAGGCGGAGTCGCAAGAAAAACACATGCTGCTTGAGAACCGCAACGAAGAGTTCGTGGGCGTGAAAAACGCTATGGAGTCTGTGCGCGAGCGCTTGACTCAACGGGAGGCGACCGCGGCGCAAGCCGAACAAGCGGCGGCGGAGGATCGAGAACGCCTGCGCGCGGAATATGAGGCGCAACTGGCAGCGCTGCGGGAGCAACTCAGCCAGAGGGAACGATCCAACAAGGATCAAGGCGCGGTGGAAACGGCGCAAACCAAACCAGGCCAAACCGTTTATTCTCGCAGTGACCGCCGGTGGCGTTCCTCTGGCGGGTGGAAGCGGCGCTGGAAAACCTAGCCGGCGCGCGTCGTCGGCTCGCTTCTCAATCTTTCGCGGGGTAAGCTGTGGGTACGCGAAAAATTGTTGAAAACGTCGCCGGGGGTTGACTCGTGGACCTGTTTATTTTTACCGCAAGTCATGTGATAGAAGGAAAGTTGTGATGCAAACAGACCGGGTGCCGACAGGCATCGCAGGCTTCGATGGCCTGGTCGAGGGCGGCCTTCCCAAAGGCCGGTCGATTCTCATCACCGGCGAACCGGGGACGGGCAAGACGATTTTTTCGCTTCAGTTTCTCTTCGAAGGACTGTTGCGCGGCGAGCGGGGCATCTATGTCGCCGCCGATGAAGAGCCGATGGACGTCCTCGAACAGGCCGCCTCACTGGGTTGGAACCTAGAAGAGTACGTCGAGAAGAAAGAGTTTGCGATCCTGAACGCCAGCGCCTACCTGAGCTCCGTGTCCGGCGCGTCTAAAGACCGCCAGATCGACATCCACAAGGCGATCGGCGACTTGGCGAGGTTCGTCAATCAGCTGGAAGCCAAACGCCTGGTCCTGGATCCCGCCGGACCCTTCGTGATGCTGCGCGATACCGCAACCCGTATTCAAGACCAGACTCGCCTGTTGATCAAACTGCTGCGCACCTCGATGCCGACCACCAATGTGCTGACCTCCTATGCGGTTCCGCGAACCGGCGAGCGGACCATGCGGGGCATTGAAGAATATATGGTCGCTGGAGTCGTCGTTCTGGAGATGATTTGGCGAGAGGAGCGGCTAGCGCGCAGCCTGATCGTCGGAAAAATGCGCTGCACGGACGCAAAACCGGTCCAGCATGAGTTCGATATCGTGAAAGGAAAAGGTATCGTCCTTCTAGAAAATGCGTAGCGCAGGGCGATTTCTGCTAATATCCAATGATGGACATCAAGCGCGGCACGGCCGTGCAGCCGGTTGAGCTTTCGTTCAAGATCGTGACCGACAACGGCTTGGTTCTCGACGCTCAGGATCATCAACCCATGGTCGTCCAAGACTCGGGCACGCCGCCCCTCGAGTTTTTTGAATTGCCGAAACAAGATCGAAAGTAGTCTCTCTCGATCCTCGCTGTGCACCACTCCGTTTCCGTCATCAAACGCCAATTGCGCAGTTGGCCCCCCCTCCAGAAGACTGTGTCTTAATGTCATTATGAGGCCCTTCGACCGGCTCAGGATAAACTCCGCCGAAGAATCTCGCCTTCGCAACATCCTGAAAATGCGAGATGCTTCGCGCTGCTCAGCATGACATTCTCGGGATTGCACGCATTGCGACGCAGTCTCCAGGCCGAGGGAAGAATGAGTCCCTGCCATTTTTGCAGCAGCTTTGGCATTTTGCCGCTTCGCTTGACAGCAACGGGATCAATGCTTAACTTTTCCGCAAGTTTCGGCGAAAGATATGCGCATCGATAAGCTTACTACAAAGTCCCAAGAAGCATTGCAGCAAGCCCAGCTCCTGGCGGAAAAACGCAACCACCAGGCCATTGACGTGGAGCATTTGCTGTTCGCGCTGCTAGGCCAAAAGGAAGGCGTGGTCCTGTCGCTGCTGCAAAAGCTGGGCGTTTCCGCCGGCACGCTGGTGGAGCGCTTGCAAACGGCTTTGGACCGCTTGCCCCAGGTAACCGGCGGTGCCGGCCAAACCTTCATCACGCCAAGATTGAAAAAGATCATCGAAGGCGCGGAAGCGGAAGCCGAAGCGCTCAAAGATGAATATGTCTCCACCGAGCATCTGCTGCTCTCGATGGTGCAAGAAAGCGGGGAAAGTGGAAAAGTTCTGCGCGAGATCGGCGCCTCGCGTGATAAGATTCTGAACGCCCTGGTTACCATCCGCGGCGCCCAGCGCATCACCGATCCCAACCCGGAAGAAAAGTATCAAGCGTTGGAAAAATACAGCCGCAACTTGACCGATCTCGCGCGCAAGGGAAAACTCGACCCAGTCATCGGGCGCGACGATGAGATCCGCCGCGTCATCCAGGTGCTATCGCGCCGGACGAAAAACAATCCGGTCCTCATCGGCGAGCCGGGCGTCGGCAAAACCGCCATCGTCGAGGGTCTCGCGCTGCGCATCGTCAACGGCGATGTGCCGGAGGGCCTCAAAGAAAAACGCCTCGTGGCGCTCGACTTGGGTGCGCTGATTGCCGGAGCGAAATTTCGCGGCGAGTTCGAGGACCGCCTCAAGGCCGTGCTCAAGGAAGTCACCGAAGCCGCCGGCCAGATCATTCTGTTTATCGACGAGCTCCACACCTTGGTGGGCGCGGGCGCAGCCGAAGGCGCGATGGACGCTTCCAACATGCTCAAGCCGGCGCTGGCCCGCGGCGAGCTGCGCTGCGTCGGCGCGACCACGCTGGATGAATATCGCAAGCGCGTCGAGAAAGATCCGGCGCTGGAACGCCGGTTTCAGCCGATCTACGTCGGCGAGCCTTCGGTGGAAGACACCATCGCGATCCTGCGCGGCCTGAAAGAAAAATACGAAGTCCACCACGGCGTGCGCATCACCGACGGCGCGATCATCGGCGCGGCCACCCTGTCGCACCGCTACATCAGCGACCGCTTCCTGCCGGACAAAGCCATCGATTTGATCGACGAGGCGGGCTCGCGCCTGCGCATCGAAATTGACAGCATGCCCATCGAGATCGACGAAGTGGAGCGCAAGGTCCTCCAACTGGAAATCGAAAAACAGGCGCTCAAGCGCGAGGAAGACAAAGCGTCGAAAAAAAGGCTTGCGCAGCTCGAACGCGAGATTCAAAACCTGAAGGAGACTTCCAGCGGCCTCAAAGCCCATTGGCAAAATGAAAAGGAATCGATTCAGCGCATCCGCTCGCTCAAAGAAAAGATCGAGTCGACTAAAGTTGAAGAGCAGCAAGCCCAGCGCAAAGGCGATCTGAACAGAGCCGCCGAACTGCGCTACGGCACGCTGACCCAGCTCCAGAAAGAGTTGGAGCAGGCCAACCAGAAGCTCGTCGAGCTGCAAAAAAACCAGAAGATGCTCAAAGAAGAAGTCGACGCCGAAGACATCGCCGAGGTCGTGGCGAAGTGGACGGGTATTCCGGTCTCCAAGATGCTGGAAGGCGACATTCAGAAACTGTTGAAGATGGAGGACCGTCTCAAAGCGCGGGTTGTCGGACAGGATAGCGCAATCCACGCCGTAGCCAACGCCGTGCGCCGCGCCCGCGCCGGCTTGCAGGATCAAAACCGCCCCATCGGATCGTTTATCTTTCTCGGTCCCACCGGCGTCGGCAAGACGGAGCTATGCCGCGCGCTGGCGGAATTCTTGTTCGACGACGAGCAGGCGATGGTGCGTTTGGACATGTCGGAGTTCATGGAAAAGCACTCGGTCTCCCGTCTCATCGGCGCCCCGCCGGGCTACGTCGGCTACGAAGAAGGCGGTTATCTTACCGAAGCAGTGCGCCGCCGCCCCTATTCGGTGGTGCTGTTCGATGAAATCGAAAAAGCCCATCCCGATGTTTTCAACGCGCTCCTGCAGATCCTCGAGGACGGCCGGATGACCGACGGCCAGGGCCGAACCGTGGATTTTAAAAACAGTGTCATCATCATGACCTCGAATCTGGCGAGCCAATACATCCAAGATTTCGCCGACGGCAACCGCAAGGAAATGGAGCAGCGGGTCACCGCCGCGCTGCGCGAAGCCTTCAAGCCTGAGTTTCTGAACCGGGTTGACGAAACGATCATTTTCAACAGCCTCGGCCGCGAACAGATCAAGTCAATCGTGGAAATCCAGCTCAAGCGGCTACGCCAGAATCTCGCCGCCCGAAAGTTGACGCTCGAAATCACCGAGCGCGCCAAGGCGCTGATCGCCGACCAAGGCTACGATCCGGCCTACGGCGCGCGCCCGCTCAAGCGCACGATCCAACGTTTGATTCAGAACCCGTTGGCGGTTAAGATTCTCGAAGGGGAATTCAAAGACGGGGATCGAGTCAAAATTGACTCTGACGGAGAGACCTTACTTTTCGATCGCGGGGAATCAATGCTCGAAAACGAGTCCGCGGCTCAAGCGACACTCCATTGACCGCCGTATCGAATAACAGTCAAAGCAATCCAGTTTCCATCGAACTGGCCTGGGATTATTCATGTTCCTGGGTGAAGCGGCCACACTGCGCAGACCGAGGGGTGAAGCTTGGAGGGAGAAGGCACCCGGACGTGCAGTTGCGTTAACTTGTATGGTGCTTGGTCACGCTGTTACTCGTTTCCACTGCTAGTCGCTCCGGCTGAGTGCTTGGCAATCCACGTCAAGGCACAGTTCTATTGCCTTCTCCCGGAAGGGTTTACCCCTCGGTCTCTTTCTACCATGAATAATGCGGGCTGGCCCGGGTACGAAAAGAGATTCCTCCAGCCGGCAATATCTTCAAGAGCAAAAAAACCGAAGGCCGCAAGCAGATCAGAGAGAAGTTGCGACGAGAGGTAAAGGAATCCTTCTCGGGTAAATCAAGTGAATTCGCGAGCGGGGTTTGAACCCCGCTCGCGACCAAAGGGGATGCTCGCCCCCTTTGGAAACCCCATTTAATTGTGCCCGCCTCAAGAGGCGGGGTTTACTCAGAATCATCCTAGGGAGTCTCGCCGATATTATTCGGAAAGGGGGGCAGGGAAATCATCGCTACCCCCGTTTCTGTTCTTGAAAAACATGGCTGAGCCAAACGCCGCAACCGAACAACAAGCGTATTTCCGCTTGGTTTTTTATCAGGTTTCGCTCGGGCTCATCTTGGTCGCGCTGAATCACCGGGCGATTCAGGTCGCCTTGCCTACCCTCACTCATGTCTTTTACACCGACGTTTCGTCCATTCAGTGGGTGCTGCTGGTCTACGACCTCGCCGTCATCGGCCTGGTCCTGACTTTTGGGAGGCTTGGCGACCTGTTCGGCCGCAAGTGGATTTATATCGCAGGCTTTCTACTGTTTACTATCGGTTCGGCGCTTTGCGGTCTGGCACAAACCCCGGTTCAGCTCGTCGGCTTCCGCGCCGTTCAAGGAATCGGCGGCGCAATGATCATGGCCAACGGACGGGCGTTGGTGACGGTGAATGCGCCGCCCTCGGAGCGCGGCAAGGCCCTCGGTCTCACCTCGACGGCGTATCATGTCGGCTACATGGCCGGGCCGACCCTCGGCGGTTTTATCATCGACACCATCGGTTGGCGCTGGATCTTCCATCTGAGCATCCCCCTTGGCCTCGCTTGCGCTTATT
>Ga0326597_10002018_pt1 | contig 31014 bp, 24 predicted proteins | sample RVTome_12_FD_203789 | JGI IMG/M metagenome (GOLD analysis project Ga0326597, IMG submission 203789) | Soil microbial communities from uranium-contaminated site in the Upper Colorado River Basin, Wyoming, United States - RVT100D185 | ecosystem: Environmental > Terrestrial > Soil > Contaminated >...
GCATGAGCATGCCAATCGTTCGGAAGGCGAGGAGGCGATTCTCTTTTCGATGAACGACGCGCCGGTGTTGAAGCCCTTTGGCCTCTATCGCGAGCAGGGACCGGGCGAGTCGCATCTGGGATTATAGTGAGGGGCCTTGCACTCTGCTGATTTCGATCACTCTGGGTTCGATTCCCCGCAGCTTGCTGCGCGGCGATTCAGGCGTAGGATGGGTTGACTCCTTCGGCCTGGCTCAGGATAGACTCCGCGATACCCATCATTTCCAACGGTGGGTATCGGCGCTTTGCGCCTTCACCCACCCTACAATTTGGCCCGCCGTCCCATTGCTCTGATACCCCGTAGCTCGCCGCGGGGCACCGGACCGCAAATGATTACTACCCATGAATCGATGAAATGCGCTATATTATTTTCAATCTCGCCATGTCAGCCGATCCCATCAGCGAACTTGAGACTCGTTGCAGAGAGCGGCCCGATGATCCGGCGGCGCTATTCGATCTCGCGGGCGCCTACGAGCACGCCGGCGACCTCGGCCATGCCTTTCTGACTTACTCCAAGGCAATAGAAAAAAACTGGGGCGCAAAATCCTGGATCGATTTTCACCTGCGGTTTTATGCCGATGCGCTGGCGGCGCAGGAACGGGTCTACGGCGAGATCGAAAAGCGCGCGCAGGAAAATCCTCAGCCGGCATGGCGCGCATACTGGGCCTCCGGCCTTGCCAAAGCAGGCCGATTGGAAACCGCGTGCACGGAACTGGCCCGGAGCGCAAGAGAAGTCGGCGCCGGCGGCGATCCGCCGCCTGAGTTCCTGCGCGAGGCATACCGAGCGGTCGCCACTGCTTTGCTCACCCGTGGACTCGAGGACCGCCATGAGTGGGTGCGCCGACAAGCGGCCCAAGCCCTCGCCGATCTGGGCGAGAAAGCCGGCATCCCCATTCTTGTGATGGCCCTGAGAGAGACGAGTTGGGTGGCGCGCGAAAACGCGGCGATGGCCTTGGCGGAACTCGGCCACACCGCAGGACTTACCGCCCTGGTCGATGGCCTCAGAGATACCGACGCTGAAGTCCGCAGAGACGCGGCCAAGGCTTTACTGAAATTGGCGGATAAGTCGGTGGTCTCGGACCTGCTGGCGGCCCTCGCCGACGATGATCCCAAGGTCCGAGTCGAGGCAGTGGTGGCGTTGACTCGGCTCGGCGACATCGCCGCGACGCCTGGGCTGAGGAAAGCGCTCACGGACGAGAACTGGAGCGTGCGCGTCTGCGCCGCCCGGGGCCTCACCCATTTGGGCGACGGATCCGGACGGGAATTTCTCGCCGCGACGCTCAACGACCGCTCCTGGCTCGCGCGTCATCTGGCGGCGGAAGCGTTAGCCGAACTAAGGGACCGCTCAGGAATATCCGTTTTGACGCAGTCTCTAAGGGAGTCGAACTGGACGGTGCGCTGGTCCGCGGTGCGCGCTTTGGCGCGACTGGGCGATCGGTCCGCGGCGCCCGCACTTCGGGCCGCACTCAAAGATGAGAACTGGGCCTTCCGCTGCTACGCGGCGCAGGCGCTGTTGAAGATAAAAGACCAAACTGGATTGCCGGCGCTGCGAGCGGCCCTGCAGGATGAACACTGGCCGGCGCGGCGATTTGCCGCCGTCGCGCTCGCGGAGCTGGGGCATAAAGAGGGCTTGGACGCGTTGATCTTGGCGATAAACAATCAGCAGGTTTGGATCCGCAAAAATGCGGCGGAAGCGCTCTCTTGGTTAGCCGACCGATCGGTGCTTCCTACTTTGGTGGACGCCCTCAAGGACGAAAACTGGGAGGTGCGGCAACTTGCCGCCCGAGGGCTCGGATGGTTGAAAGATACGACGGCGGCGCAGCCGCTGATAAACGCTCTCGGCGATGAGCGGTGGGAGGTCGGCAGCCAAGCGGCCGAGGCACTGGCGGAGTTGGGCGAGCATGGCGCCCTGGCGGCGCTTCTCGCCGCGCTCGAGGACGAACATTGGTCCGTGCGCAATGCAGCGGCGCGGGCAATCATTTTCATTATCGATAGAATATCGCCTAACGATTGATACTATCTCTCATTTTTTCTGCTGGACGTAAGGCGCGGACGTGTCGAGCGCAAACTCAACGTCTCCCTGCATGACCGATTCCGGGCAATAGACGAGAATGGTCGCTTCGCGCCCTTGAACTTTGACCTGGCGCAGAGCGCGCAACGGAATCGAACCGTCCAGTTCCGCCGCTGTATACTCACTGATCAGCATAGGCACACGCAACTCCTTGGTGAGCGCTTCGAGCCGGGAACCGAGGTTGACCGTGTCACCGATCGCGGTCAAGTCGGAGCGAATCTCCGAACCGATATTTCCAACCACCGCCTCGCCCGTGTTGATGCCGACGCCGATTTTCAACGGCCTGCCGATAATTTCCGTCCACTTGGGAGCGAGCGACTCCACCAGTTCGATCATCTCGATGCCGGTCTTAACGGCCCTTAGGGCGTCATCCCCGTGGGACTGTGGCCAGCCGAAATTGGCAAAAACCGCGTCGCCGATGAATTTATCGATCGTGCCTCCATGTTTGAATACGATATGAGAAACCTGTCCAAGATAGTCGCTCAGCAGCGTGACCACTTGCTCGGGGCCGATCTGTTCCGAGATGCTGGTAAAGCCGCGAATATCCGAGAACAGCACCGTGATATGCGTGCGCTTGCCGCTGAGCCCCAAGCCCTCCCGATGCTTGAGGATCTCCTCGGCGACATCGGCCGACACGTACTTGTTCAACATCGCGCGCGTGCGCAGCCGCTCTTTTTGTTCGCGAACGTAATGGTCCAGAATGATACCGCCGTAGCTCAACGTGCTCGCTGACATAGTCGCGACGACGGCAACCCAGAGATGATGAAAAGAGAACGCGTAGAGCGCGGCGAAGCCGTAGAGCACAATCAGCCCCAGCACCGCTGCGGTGGCCGGCATCGGTCTCAAATGAATGGAAGCCCAGATGGAAAGCGCCGAGAGAACCAAGAAGAGCGCTGTGGTGCCCCATCCGGGAATCAAGACGGGTGAATCGTTCGCCGCCAGCGTCTCTACGAAATTCGCCTGAATCTCCACGCCGGGGGTGGGCGCGTGGGCGCTGAAGGGGGTGGGAAACAGATCGTGCAGGCTCGGCGAATACGCGCCGATGAGCACGGTCTTGTCGCGGAAAACCGCCGGCTCGATCTCGTCCCGCAAAATTCGATAGTACGGCACCACGGGATAGCTGCGCGCCGGGCCGCGGAAATTGATGAGATACGGAGCCGTCGAGACTTCGTTGTCGTGAGGCTTCGTTTTGCCGCTCATTGCCTCGTAGATACGGTACGCGAAGCCGGGAAATCTCCTGTCCTGAAATGGTATGGCGAGCCGGCCGCTGCGAACGATCCCATCGCGGTCCGTGATCAGGTTGGCCGGCCCGTATCCTAGGGCATGCTGCCGAATCAGCGGGATCGGCAAGCTCAAACTCGACCTGGGGCCGAAATCGCTGGGAACCTCCGTCTGCTCGGCGGCGAGAATGACGTTTCCCGCATCCCTGATCGCGTCAGCGAGAGCGCGGTCTTCGCGCGGGTCCGGTTTGGGCTCGGTGAAGAGGATGTCGAAGGCGATGACTTTCGCCCCGGCTTGCATGAGCTTGCGGATCAACTCCGCATGCAGCGTTCTCGGCCAGGGCCAGGGAAGGTTGAGATCATCGAAAGAGTCCTGGTCGATGCTGACGATCACGAGAGGAAGCCGCGGCGCGATGGGCCCGCGCATTTGGAATCGCAGGTCGAGAGTCTTGAGCTCCGCGGTCTCAAGCAGCCCGCGCTGGGAAATCACGTAGACCAGCGTCGCCAGAGCAGCTCCAATGATCAGCGGTCGAGTGAGCTTTGTGAGTTTCATGCGGGTGGGCCTGATGACCTGCGAGGGTAAAGAGCGTCTAAGGCGGTGTCAAGCCACGCACCCATGATGGTGCGCATCGACAATACTTCGCCCCAAGGGGCGGGATTTTTGCGGTCACATCGCACCTACACTACTCGTCTGCCACCCCACCTAACTTGAACGAGTTTTTTTGATTCCAAGTTTCTCCATGCGCGAGCGCAACGTGCTCGGATTGATGCCGAGGATCTCCGCAGCGCCCTTTTTTCCGTGGATCACCCAGCCGGTCTCACTGAGAGCGCGCAGGATATGATTGCGCTCGACGTTCTCCAGCGTTTCCACCGGGGAAACCTGCGCCCCGTCGTCACCTCGCATCATCGAATCATCGACGTTGACGATCGGACCGCTGGCGAGCACCACCGCCCGCTCGACGACGTTCTGCAGCTCCCGGATGTTTCCCGGCCAGCTGTAATTTGTGAGACTTGCCATCGCCTTTTGTGAAACACCGTGAATCTCCTTGCCGAGTTTTTTCCCGAATCGGCTCAGAAAAAAGTTGACGAGCAGCGGAATATCGTCCTTACGATCCTTGAGCGGCGGCACTTCAAGCGGGAAAACATTCAACCGGTAAAAGAGATCGGCCCGGAACATCCCGTTGCGAACAATTTCTTGAAGATCCCGATTTGTGGCCGCGATGACTCTCACGTCCACTTTAAGCGTCTGGCTGCTGCCGACCCGCTCGAACTCTCCTTCTTGCAGTACGCGCAGGAGCTTGACTTGCGTGTCGGTCGGCAGCTCGGTCACTTCGTCGAGAAAGATCGTACCGCCGTTGGCCAATTCGAATCGGCCGATGCGCCGCTGGCTCGCGCCGGTAAATGCGCCCTTTTCGTGGCCGAACAGCTCGCTTTCAACTAAACCGGACGGAATCGATCCGCAATTGACCTTTACCAGAGGCCGGTCTTTGCGCCGGCTCCGATCATGCACCGCTCTGGCTATGAGTTCCTTGCCCGTGCCGGTCTCCCCTTTTATGAGCACGGTCGCCTCGGTGGGCGCCACCTGCTCGATCTTGCGCAATAACTGCTGCAAAGGCGCGCTCTGCCCGATGATTTCTTCGAAATTATGTTCGGTTTTGATCTCCTCTTGGAGGTAAAGCGCGTCGGCCTCGAATCTAGCTTTTAACGCCTCGGTTTGCTCATGGGTCATCACGTTGTCGACGGCCATGGCGATCTGTTTCGCCACGTCCATCAGGAAATCAGCGTCCGATTCCGTATAACGCCCCGTGGTCAGGCTGGCAACCGTGAAAGCGCCGATGCTGCGCCCGCGGATAACGAGAGGCAGGGCGCACAACGAACGAAAGCCGTTTTCGAACGCGCGATATTCCGACGAGAATTGTCGCTCCGCTTCCAGATCATGGCGCAATAGCGGCCGTTGCTCCTTGAACACCCAGCCGACGTGACTGTCGTCGAGACTATGGACGTTGCCGACCGGAGAATAATCCGTTCTCAACGGGCCTTCGTAGGCGACCAAGCGCACGGATTTTGTTGCCGCGTCGTATAGAGAGAGCGCGATGCGATCGTACGGCACCATCGGCGCCAAAGCGCCGCAGATGGCGCGAAAGACTTCGTCGCGGGTCAGCTTGGTGACGATCGCGTTATTGATATCGAGGATCGTTCGCTGCCGCGCCGCGCTGTCCGCGATGGTTCTGTTGAGGGCAGCGATCTCTTCGTAGGACTTCATGTTCTCAATCCCGATCGCGATCGGGTTGGCCACCTGCTCAAGAAATTCCCGGCGCAGGTGTCCGTAGGCGCCATTATCGGCCGCCATAAAGAACAACACGCCGTGAACGCGATCGCCGCCGATTAGTGGCAAGGCGCACAGGGACTCCATGCCTTGGCTAGCCATCACCTCAAACGTAACCGGAAAGCGCTCGCGAAATTCGTCCCGGGAGGCAGCGACAAACCAGACACGGTTCTGCATCACCCAATCGCACGCGGTGCCGGCGGCCGGCAACACCGTCGGCTCGGTTTCTTCCCCGTCCGTCGGCGTTCTGGACAGGATGTGCCCCTGAAGTTTGTCGCCCTCGATAGGAAATTCGATGCCGAAGCGCTCGGTCGGCACCAAAGTTTTCAGGCAGCCGGCAATGGCGCCGAACAACTTGTCGCGATCCAGATGGCGTCCGATGGCGCGACTGATATCGAGCAGGACCGCAAGCTCCGAGTTTAGACGCCGGACATCACTATGGGCGCGCTTGCGCTCCAGCTCGGCGCCTGCCCGTGTCGCAAAGATGCGGAGAATCGACAATTCATTCTCTCCAAACACTCTAGGATGGCCGTCCATCGCGACCAAGTGGCCGAGCACTTCTCCGGTTGAGTTAGTCACCGGTAAACCGACATAACTCACGACTCCCAGCGTCACCAGATCTCTGTCCTGGGGAAACAGCGACTGCATCCGCTCCGGATAGGTGCAGCTTTCCCCTTGGACAACGCGCTCGCAGGGAGTTCCTTCGAGCAGATATTCGACATTATCGGCAAAAGACTCCCCGGCCCACAATGCCAGAGTTCTAACTTGCTTCTTGGTTTCATCCACGCACTCGGCGACGAAGCAGTAACGGACCTGGAGTGCATGGGCCAAATGTCGCACCAAGGAGCGAAAGAACTCGTCGCCGGTGCTGCCGGCCGTACCTTCGGTGATATGCCTCAGCGTCCCTTCCATGCGCCTGCGCTCGGTAATGTCCCGGATGATGACGCTCGCCTTGGTCGCGCCCGATGGGTCTTGGTAGACGGCGCTCGAAACCTCGCCGAGAAAGGTTGAGCCGTCTTTCCGGATAAGCGTGAGCTCGCCTCTGACGCGGCCCGTCCGCGTGCGTTCCTCCAGGAAAGCCGCCAGACGCCGGTCCCGGCGATCTACCAGCCCCGCTCTGCCGACCTGGCGAATCTCTTCTTCGGTTCGCCCGAACAATTTACAAGCCGCCGGATTCGCCGCTTCAATCGCTCCGTCCGGGGTGGAAAGCAAGACCCCGTCGATGCTGTTTTCAAACAGAGAGTGAAACTGCTCTTCGCTCCTTTTAAGCGCATCGAGATTTCGTTTGCGGTCTGCAATATCACGGGCAAGGGTTTCAATGCGCTCCAAAAAAAGTTCCGCCGGAACGCAATTCGGGTTGTTCCGGAGCGGGCCAGAGCCGAACATAAGATAAGGATGGGTTTCAAAACCGCCGTGCTGGATGACATGTCCTGAAAGCGCCGGCGTGTCGTACATGCAGACAACCACGCAGGGAAACTGCTTCGCTGCCTCAGTGACTTTGGCTTCGAAGGCCAGCAGGCTGGCGTCCTCAGGCCAGCCGGGCTTGCCCCAGCCGATGTTTCCCAACAACCGGATAAGCGGCGCTCCGTTCGCCACCGCCTGCTGAAACGCCGCGCCGATGGATTGGAGAATTTCATCCCCCACGGGCCGCCCACCCAAGACCGTGATGCGGCCCGCCTTCGAAAGCCCCTTGGTGTCGAAGCCCAATTCTTCGAGATGTCGGCAAACCGCCTGGTTGGCTTCCTCATGGCCGAAGATCACGCAGTGATCGCTACGGCGCAGACCGGCCTCAAGGAACCGAACGGCAGTGGCGAACTCTTTTTCGGTTTCCCAGAAGTAAGCGACGTGAGCGGACCTGTGAGTCCGCTGCCCTTCGATGCCGAATTCAATTTCATCCGGACCAGCGAGGCTCGTACCGCCCCGCCCGCCCCCGGTGATCGTCATGAGAATACTCCCCCTCTCAGGAGAGTTTGGGTAGCCGTCATTGAACGAACCTGACGCTCGCCGCTTTGATACTCCGTATCGCGACATTTCGCAACCGTCGCGAAATATCGCGGCGTGGGGTCGTAACCGCTGCCACCGTCGAATGTATTTGTTCTTGTCTTTCAGATCCTTAGCCCCATGGCACGGACCGTGCGTTAGCGTCATGATATCTTATGGAGTGACAGCAGCATGCTTAGAATCACCGAAAACCCGGAAAATGAAAAAACTGTAAGACTCCGCATCGACGGCACACTCACTGAGATCTGTTATCCGGAGCTGGAATCGATTTGCGCCCGTCACCAGAAGAGTGACGGCATCGTACTGTTGTTGGACATGGCCGGCGTCGTGTTCATGCAGGACGATGTCGCTAGGAAGCTCGCAAGCCGGCGCGGCGACCGGCTGCGAATCATCAATTGTTCCCCATTTATTGAAACGCTTTTGGAGACGGTCACGAAATAGGTAGCCAGGACTATGGGGTGGATTTTTTAGATAGGAGCGGCGTCATGACGACATTTGAACCAATTACGGAATCCAGGAGCTCAGTCGAAACAAAATTCTTGGCCGCAACGGCAGGCGGACTTGAGCCATCATTGAGCAATCGAGCCTCCCCCAGGCGACAACGGAGATCGGGCAGGGACGAATCGGCGCTCATCGAACGGCTCAAGGCCGGCGATCAAGAGGCCCTTGAGACGATTTTCAACCTCTACTCGCCAAAGCTTTACGGCGTCGCACAGAGAATTCTCGGCGAAGTTGCCGATACGGAAGAAGTCATTCAAGATGTATTCTGGACGGTGTACCGCAAGGCGAAATCGTTTCGGGGAAATTCGCAGCTGTCCACTTGGCTCTATCGCCTTACGATCAACGCCGCGCTGGGAAAGATTCGCCGGGAGAAAAAGCACAGCAAAGAGGTCGAGTACGAAGAGTACCTACCTAAGTTCCAGGACGACGGCCACCACCTGGTGCGGCCGGTGGTTGACTGGTCCGATACTCTGGATGAAAAATACGCTAAACAGGAACTAGAAGGGCTGCTCAGCGCCGCCTTGGACCCACTGAAACTGCTCGACAAGAGCGTGGTCGTTCTGAGCGATCTGGAAGGCATGTCGGACAAGGAGATCGCGAAAACCACGGGGCTCACCGTGCCAGCGGTCAAAACCCGCCTGCACCGCGCCCGATTATTTCTACGAGGAAAATTAGCGGTGCATCTGGGATACTCTGCAGCGTAAAGGAAGGTCGGCATATGGTGAAACGGAAAGCGGCAGCCAAAGCGTTAACGAACAAGACCTGTCGACAGATTTCGGATCTGGTTTTCGATTACCTGAACGGGAAGTTAGCGCCGGCCGCCAAGCTGGATTTCGAGCAACATTTGAGCCTCTGCCCGGACTGCGTCAGCTTTCTTAACACCTATAGAAAGACCGTGGCGGTGACCAACTCGGTCAAGGTTGACCAATTGCCGCCGAAAGTCCGGGAAAATATTCTCGCTTTCTTACGCAAACGGATTCGGCGGATCGGCGCGTTCCTGATCTTTCTCGCGGCCTATTTAGCCGCCTGACGCGCCCGCCGCCCCGCGAGCGCGTGTCGCAACCATTTTCCCTTTCCATCCGTCTAAGCCATGTAGACTCCGCCGCTCAATTCATTTTGGGAGTCGGCGCGTAGTATTGGGTAAAACGCACATCAGGAGGGAGATTTGTCATGAACGCTTGGGAATCGATTTTCCGGCAAAGTCGAGTTAATAACGGTTATTACGATGAAAACAAGTTGCCTCAATTAAAATGGGATTGGCCCAGGGGAACCTGGCTTCAAGAGCGCTTGGATCAGACCCGGGAGCAGCATCCACTCATAGGCGTCAAAGCCGGCAGAGGTTTTAGCCGGAGCGATGAAATGCCCAGAATGTAACCTTATGACTCAATTCCGCTGCTCTCGTCCTGGTGAGAGTCGTGAATGAGGCACGTCGCTGTCGCAATTTATTGCAGGCGGCTGTGAAACTTTCTTTTGCGACGAAGCATCTAACCATATAACCATCAAAGACCTTCAGGGGGGCGAAATGATGAGACGCAAACAAAATGGTAAGCAAGCGATGAGCCGAGAAAAGAACGGTCCGATCCGGACGACTTTCATGGAACTAATTGAGGAGCTTACTAACCTGACCAGAGATGACGCTTTGGTGCTCGCCGCGGTTAGGGATATTTTTGGGACTTACCGGGTTCGCTTGGGGCATAGCATGGCTCCGGTTCGCCTCGTCAGCGCGCAACGGCCAATGACGCGATACAAACACCAGCGGGGACAAAGACTCCCGAGTTGGGCCTAGAAAGCAACCATTGCACCGTCTTACACCGGGAGGGATACAACCATTGACTGCCGGCACACCACGTGAACACCGCACTCCTCTTCGGTCTCTCCGTCTCAGGAAACCTTCCCGTTCGCGGCACGAAACCAAACGAGTGAAAGGGGCCGTCCGGGTTACGACATGCGCAACCGAGGTGGCACTGATCGGGGACTACCTCGCATCCAGGCTCAGTTCGCAGACGCTCAATGCTTTTGAAAAACATCTCGATGATTGCCCCGACTGCGCGTCGTTCCTACGAACCTACAAGAAAACCATGGAAGTAACCCGCTCCTTCCTTCGGCTGGAGTCCGCGAAAACGCCGGCCGCCTCACCTCGCCTATCGGCCGCTAGATAGCGCCAATTCCAACGGTTGAAATTTTTCCGCACCTTTTTGAAGTCCTCAATCATCTAATAGACTGAATTGTATTCCGCTTCAGTGAGATCCATCCGAACAACCAGAGGAGGTTTTTTATGAAGGCCGTCGCCGTAAAACCGGGTAAAAAATCAGTCGGAATCATCGATCAGCCGGAGCCGCGAATTTCAACGCCAACTGACGTCAAGCTGCGCATGATCGAGGCCGGAGTCTGTGGCACGGACAAAGAGATCTGCGCATTCGAATACGGCACACCCCCTAACGGCTCCGACCAGCTCGTCATCGGCCACGAGTCCCTCGGAGAAGTTGTGGAAGTCGGCGCGCAAGTGACGCGCGTGAAAATCGGCGACTTAGTCGTCCCCATGGTGCGGCGTCCCTGCCATCACGACAACTGTATGGCGTGCCGCGCGGGCCGTCAGGATTTCTGTTTCACGGGTGATTTCAAGGAGCGCGGCATTAAAGAGATGCACGGATTCATGGCCCAATACGTCGTCGACGACCAGATCTATATGAATCCGGTGCCTAAAGATCTGCGCGAGGCCGCAGTGTTGGTGGAGCCGCTCACGATCGCCGAAAAGGGACTAAACCAGGTCTGGCAGGTACAGCAGCGCTTACCTTGGGGCTGCCCTGTGACGCCGGGAAAGGCCGTGGCCCATTGCCACCGCGCGGTGGTCCTCGGCGCCGGGCCGGTCGGTCTTTTGGGCGCCATGGCGCTAGTGAACTCCGATTTCGAAACCTATGTCTACTCCCGCGAAACCGCGCCCAACCCGAAATCCATCTTGGTTGAATCCATCGGCGCCCAGTATATTTCGTCCGAAGAGCTAACTCCCGAAATGCTCCCGCAACAGATCGGCAACATCGACCTCGTCTACGAAGCGACCGGGGCCTCGATTCTTTCGTTTGAGATGATGAAATATCTCGGCACCAACGGCATTTTTATTTTCACCGGTGTCCCCGGCAGAAAAGGACCGATTGAAGTCGATACCGATCTCATGATGCGCAACCTGGTGCTCAAGAACCAAGTCGTCTTTGGCACGGTGAACGCGGGGCGCGACGCCTTTGAAAACTCCATCCGCGACGTCGGCACCTTCACCAAGCGCTGGCCGGAAGCCGTCCGCTCGCTGATCACGGGTCGGTTCCCGATGGAGGCCTATGCCGATCTTCTTCTTGGCCGCTCCGGTGGGATCAAGAACGTCATCACGTTGAATTGACTCGCCACTCCGCACCAGGGCGGAAGAAAATGTAGGATGGGTGGAGCGAAGCGATACCCATCAATCCCTAGCGGGAGTTTACTGCGGCTTAGACGGAATAATCCTCAAGTGATTGTTATCCAAGGGGATTAGGCGTTTGGTTTTGTCTTACCTACTTTTTTCGACATCAGGGTTTCGAGTCCGATGGCTTGAGCCAGCAGTGCTTGAGTTAAGGTTAGCTTGTCCTGGATGGTCGCAGTACGGTATGGACCTTTGTCGCCCTGGGGCGGATAGAGCAGGACATATTGCTTGATGTCTTGTAGCTCGTCTTTGAGTTGTTCGACTGTGATCCGGGGACAGACCTTCTGCATTTGAGCATGCAGGTAATTGAGCAGCGAGATGCCGAGCATGCAGTAGAAAGCATGAACCCTGATCTTGCTGTCGGTCCAGTGATACATCGGATCCCAGTTAAGCCAGTTGCCGTCTTTTAGTCCCCGGAAAATCTTCTCGATTTGCTGCTGGCCACCATAGCCGCCAACCACCTGTTGTGCAGTCCAGTTCATGCGGTTAGTCATTAGGGCTGTGCGACCCAGCCGCTGAGCCATCAGCCGATTGAGCGCGGTGGTGTCCATGTTGAACTGCAACCTCCACTTTGAGTCCTCTTGCCTCAGCTCGTAGTGAATCAACTCATCGAGAAATTGCGCCGACGACAACCAGCGAGAAATCTTGGTGCGGATGTGTTTTTCTTGCAGGCGACAATCCGGTTTAGTGAGTTCGATCGATAAGCGCCGAAGCGATTGAGTCACTTTTGCCAAGCTCGTGCTTAGGCTGTGAATTTGCTCGCTTAAGAAAGGCACCGAGTATTTGAGAACGCACAGCCGCTCTTTGCCGTGCACGAGCACTTTTTGCTGGTAAGCCTGTACTCCCGGTTGATCACTGCTTAATGGAGTGAACTGATCCAGCGGCGCTTCACGAAAATCCTTGGGTGCCTGATTCCAAGGCAGTGCGGAGATCCAGCCCAGGCCAGATTCATCCAGAGCCAGCGTGTTATAAAGTGCCGCCGACCCCTTATCGAACACCAGCGTGATGCTGTGGCGAGGGATCTGGTTCTCATCGACAAAGCGCAAAAGACGCGGCAAGGCAATGGAGAACTCTTCGGTATCGGCGAGGTTGCCGGGGTAGACGTGATGACAGAGAGAAAGGCCGTAGACCCCATCGAGGACGTATGACAAGCCGACCTGGCGCAGATTGTGACGCCCTTGTTTGTTGTGGCCGCGCTGGGCCAAGGTGTTGCGGCTGTTGGTGGAAGCAACAAAGGTATAGAAGTTGGTCGTGTCATAGGATAACAACCGATGACTGACCATTTGCTTGTCTTTCCACAGCGCCAGCAGCCCAAGTTGCGCCCGATCCAGATCATCCGCTTTACTCACCTGCGAACCCATCGGACTCAATTGAATTTGATCAAAACAATCCCAGAAGGCTTGTGAGGTAAAACGCTCAGGCGGGAAACGCCAGAGCGATTCTAGGACCGTGCTCTGATACCAGTCGGCGACTGCCGTTTTCGGTCCGGGCTCACAGATGCGATGAAAGGCTGCCAGCAGCAGGTAATGCGCTGTGGAGGGCCCCGACCTCGGAGAGGACCAGATCGATTGCAGCAGGTCAAAAACACCGGACTGCTGAGCGGTCAGCCACAGGGCAGCAGGCAGACCGGCTTTGCGGCTTGTTGCCGAAAGGGGCAGTGGCGCTGCGCGTTGCTGGAGCAGCGAAGCGACTCTTTCTGCGCTGCCGAGATAGATTTGGCTTGTGATGCGGGGTTTGCCCTCGACGCGTCCACTCTCGACCACGTAGTAATAGAGCTTATTGGCTTTTTTCTTAGCAATGAGAGATGCCATATGGGGTAATACATAGGCTACTTTCATATCAGATGTCAAGCACAATCTTGCATGACGCCAGATGCATTAATCGGGTTGTCAGGGTTAAAACTGCTGGGGTTGGCCAACAATATAATAGGGTAATACAATAAAATCAGGAAGGCTATTCCTCTATGTCCATCAAATCAAAAGACTTCTGACGAATGGGGGTAAAATATGGTGCGCTGCCGCAGTAAACTCCCGCTAGCCGTCGCGGTAACGGTCGCACGTACTCGATGGGTATCGGCGCAGGGTGCCTCCACCCATCCTACGGGTTGATCCTTGAAGCCGCATCTTTCCCTCGCCACGCGACATCTAATCGACCATGACCGACACGCTCAAACGCCATTGGCCTGAATATTTGATGGAAGCTGCCGGCCTTGGCCTCTTCATGATTTCGGCGTTCGGCTTCGGCACCCTGCTCGAACACCCCGCTTCGCCGGTTCACCAGGCGCTGCCGAATTCATTGCTGCGGCGATTCCTGATGGGTCTCGCCATGGGGGTTACGGCGATCGGAATTATTTACTCACCCTGGGGAAAACAATCCGGCGCCCATATCAATCCGTCGACAACACTGACTTTCTATAGGCTCGGTAAGGTTGCCAAATGGGATGCGGCCTTTTACATCGCCGCGCAATTCATCGGCGGCCTGATTGGCGCGATGCTAGCGTCGATCGCTCTCGCCAAGTGGGCCGGGCATCCTGCCGTCAATTACGTCGTCACCGCGCCCGGCAACGCGGGAATCAGCGTCGCTTTTATAGCCGAAGTCGCGATAACGTTCATTTTAATGACCGTCATCTTGAGCGTCTCGAACAATACTCGCCTGCACAAGCTCACCGGCCTATGCGCCGGCGCACTGGTAGCGACCTACATTACCTTGGAAGCGCCGATCTCCGGCGTGAGCATGAATCCCGCGCGCACTTTCGCATCCGCCGTGCCGGGGAACCATTGGACTGCCCTGTGGGTTTACTTTACGGCGCCGCTCATTGGCATGCTATTGGCCGCGGAAGTTTACGTGCGGACCCGCGGCAGCCGCAGTGTCGTCTGCGCCAAACTGCATCACGAAAACCCCAAGCGTTGTATTTTTTGCGGCAAACCGGCTACAAGCTAATTGTCCCCTCATATCATACCAACTATCGAGGGAGGTCCGTCCATGAATGCGAAAAACCTGCTTGTATTCGGCTGTTTCTCTGCACTGCTCGTTATCGCCGCCTGCGGCGTTGGGCAACAGGTCCAATCAGGCCGCAATGCCCTTCAAACCGGCCGCCCCGAAGCGGCCGTGCCGCACCTGCGGCAGGCGGCCGAACTCGACCCCGACTACCGAGTCTCTACCGACCTCAATGAAAGCGTCCTGGCTTATCTCGGACGCGCCTACTATGAGACGGGAAATTTCGCCGAGGCCCGATCGACTCTGGAAAAAGCGGTCGCCAAAGACGGCCCGGCGACGCGGCTCTATCTCGGGTTGACGTTGCTGCGCAGCGGCGACCAGGCTCGCGGCCGGAGCGAAGCCGAAAGGGGTCTCAAGGATATTTACGATCGGTTGGAATACGTCTCTGCCGAGAATTTATGGGGTACCTTCTGGGACCCCGGGCGGCAAATTCGTTCCGGCATACAAGCAGCCTTGAACGGGAAGTTGGAAGCCAACGAATTCGCCGCAGCGGCCGAGCGCATAGGCAAGCTTTTGGACGAGGAGATCGACAAAGCGCCGAGGAACGCGGCCCGGTCTCTTTATAGAACGGACAATTAGATTTACGCCGGGAGGTCTGCATCGTTTGCGACCGCCAAGGCATCAAAAAGTAATCGAATCGCAACCTGCGCTTAACCTCTCAGGGATAAAAAGTGAGCAGGTGATTATCATCGAATATGAGTGGCCAAGTGATATTGATTGTGAGGACTGCAACGAGGCGACGAGCATGATAGAGCATAACGGGGCCACGAAGGTTAGCGCGGAACCGGTTCTTCTCGATCACGAATGGGCAGTCATTTTGGCAGGCGGGGATGGAACTCGGCTGAAAACCCTCACGCGCAGAATTGCCGGCGATGAGCGTCCCAAACAATTTTGCCTGCTCCTGGGCCGTGCGACGCTCATTGAAGAGACTCGGGGCCGCGCCCCTTTGGAGTTGGCGCCGGAACGCACCTTATAAGTAGTCAACCGCGCCCATCAACCCTACTACGCGCCGATTCTCACCGGAGAGCCGCCGAAGAATCTCGTGATTCAACCGAGCAATCGCGGCACCGCCCCGGCGATTCTCTACTCTCTTCTGCGCATTGTCGCGGTCGATCCCCAGGCCATCGTCGCGTTTTTTCCCTCCGATCACTACATTTCCGATAACCGGAGGTTCATGGGCCATATCCGGACGGCGCTCGATGCCGCGCGCAGACGCCCCGGCTCGGTGATTTTACTCGGTTTGGAACCGGAAAGCCCCGAAGTCGAATACGGCTCGATCGAGCCGGCGAAAGTCATTCCCGGCGAAACCTGCGTCCGGGGCGTGAGGCGTTTTTGGGAGAAACCGAGCCGACGGCTCGCCCAAGTGCTTCAGTTGCGCGACTGCTTGTGGAATAGCTTTGTAATGGTCGCGTCCGCGCGGGCGCTTTTGGAAACCGTCGAGAGCGCGATCCCAGAGCTTTATCGCTCACTCGCTTGCGTCGCCCCGCTCTTCGGCGCCCGCGGTGAAGCCAAAGAGATCGACCGGATTTACGCGCGCATGGAAGAAACGAATTTTTCGCATCAAGTGTTGGCGCTTCGCCCCGAGCGCCTCGCAGTCGTCAAAGTGAGCGGCGTGCGCTGGAACGATCTCGGCGAACCGAAGCGCGTTATGGCTTCATTGACCATGGCTGGCCTCCGGCCACACTGGGCGGAGACGGTCGCACCTCAGCTCGCGTAACCGACTTCCGACTTCTGCCTATTCCCCGCTGCCTACTGCCTTCTGCTTACTGCCGTCCCCTGTCCCCATCTCTGTCTGTATCCCGCTCTTTTCCCGCATCTCTTTTCCGCGCTGCGACATCTAATCGACAAATGCGCCCGGTGCACGATAAAACGTAAATTATCTCTTGAGGAGAAGTCCATGAAATTGATCACGACCACATTTATCCTGTCGCTGGGTCTCGTTCTTTATTCCACCGCTCAAACTCAGACGCTCGAGAAAAAAGTGCTGACCTTGGAGGGAGCGAAAAAAGTCATCGCCGCCGCCGTTGCCGAAGCTAAAAGCAAAAACGCGCCGGGCGGCGCCATCGCTGTGGTCGACGACGGCGGCAATCTCGTCGCCGTGGAGCGTTTGGATAATACCTTCGCCGCCGGCGCCAATATCTCGATCGGCAAGGCGCGCACGGCAGTTCTGTTCAAACGGCCGACTAAGTTCTTCGAAGACGTGATCAACAAAGGGCGAACGGCTATGACCACGCTCAACGATTTCACGCCGCTGCAGGGCGGGATTCCGATCATCGTCGACGGGCAGGTCATCGGCGGCGTCGGTGTCAGCGGCGCCGCCAGCGCGCAGCAAGACGAAGAGCTCGCCATCGCCGGCGCCGCCAATTTCGAGACCGCGAATGAGCCATCGGCATCACCTGTGACCTACTTGCCCGCAAAACAGGTCAGCCATGCCTTCATGAAGGGAATGCCGCTGGTTCGGGGCATGAATTTCAAGATCGACGCCAGTCATCGCGACGAACCGGGCGTCGTCGAGGTGCACACGCGCGACACGGACATCATTTATATGCTCGAAGGCTCCGCCGCTCTGGTCACCGGCGGCGCCGTCATCGACGGCAAAACCATCGAGCCGGAAGAAATCCGCGGCCGAGAATCCAAAGGCGGCGAGAACCGCGTGATTACCAAAGGCGACGTTGTCGTCATCCCCAACGGCACGCCCCATTGGTTCAAAGAAGTCAAAGGACCCATCAACTACTACGTCGTCAAAGTCAGATCAGCAAACTGAGGTTGAATTATGAAGTCTCGATCATTCCTCCAAACAGCGCAAGGTCCTTCAATTCATCAGCGCTCCCTCGTATCCGAGTTCCCTCTCCCATCGCGGGAGAGGGCTAGGGTAAGGGGGACGGAACAAGCACCCTTACCTCAGTCCTCTCCCGTCAAGGGAGAGGAAGTAAGAAAAGAACGGCGCGAGATCAGCCACTTGGTCACGCGGCTAACAACCGCCTTTAAACTGGCTGCCTCAGTCACCGCCCTTCTTTGTGTTGCCGTCACCATCGCCCGTGCCGCATCCTTCGACGATATGCTCGCCAAACGCAAACCGGAGGCGGCGATCGATCTAGGCAAAAAGGAAGGTGTGCAACTCGTCAAGGGCGAGTGGCGCTACAGCGACACGAAGATCATCGAAGTCAATTTCACAGCCCCTGGCCCAGACGGCCAACCGGGCACCACTTCGAATAAAGCCTACGATTTTACGCCCCACGCGGGCCGAGCCGACTTCGACGATTCCAAGTGGGAAGTCATAGATCCAACCACCCTCGATAAGCGCCGCTCCGCCGGCAAGCTCGCTTTCAACTGGTACCGCATCAAGATCACCGTGCCGGAACGCATCGGCGGCTTCGACCCCGCCGGGTCAACGATCGTCTTCGCGACTTCGCTGGACGACTACGCCGAGATTTGGGTCGACGGGGAAATGCCCCGCGCCGCCGGCCAAAGCGGCGGTTCCGTGATCAAGGGCTGGAACGTCGAGAACCGGCTGATCATCGGCCGCGGCGTGAAACCCGGTCAGACGATCCAGCTCGCCATCTTCGGCATCAACGGCCCGATTTCGAATCCGCCGACGAATTACATCTACATGAAATATGCGAGGCTCGAATTTCACAAGGTGCCAGCCGGACCGATCGCCGACGCGCCCCACGAAGTCGACGTCGAAGTCGTACGGCTCGATCCCGCCATCGACGCGATCGTCCCGGCGAATCCGAAGATCTTCAAATTGGCCGAAGGGTTCCAATTTACCGAAGGACCGATCTGGGTGAACCCGGGTCATCTTCTCTTCAGCGATCCCAACGCCAACACGATTTATAAGTACAGCGCCGCGGACGCGAAGCTAACGGTTTTCAAAAAACACAGCGGCTACTCCGGCAAGGACGTCGCGGAATATGGCCAGCCGGGCTCCAACGGGCTGACCCTCGACCCGCAAGGCAGACTCACTATTAACCAGCACGGCAATCGCCGCGTCGCGCGCCTGGAAAAGGATGGCCGGCTCACCGTGCTTGCAGACAAGTATGAAGGCAAGCGCCTGAACAGCCCCAACGATCTCGTCTACCGCTCGGACGGAACTCTTTTCTTCACCGATCCACCATTCGGCCTACCGAAGTTTTACGACGACCCGCGTAAAGAGCTTCCTTACAGCGGCGTTTTTGCCCTGGGCAACGGGACACTGAAGCTGCTCACGACCGAACTCAAGGGACCCAACGGCATCGCCTTCTCGCCCGATGAAAAATATCTCTATGTCGGCAACTGGGACCCGGAGAAAAAAGTTGTCATGCGTTACGAGATCGACGCACAAGGTAACGCTTCCAACGGCAAAGTCTTCTACGACATGACCAAGGCGCAGGGCGAAGACGCCATCGACGGCATCAAGGTCGATCAACAAGGAAATCTGTACGTTTCCGGCCCGGGCGGACTATGGATCCTATCGCCGTCAGGCAAACATCTGGGAACGATCATCGCGCCCAAGCATCCGCATAACATGGCCTGGGGCGGCGCCGACGGCAAGACGCTTTACATCACTGCGCAAAATACACTGTACCGCATTCCGCTCAATATCCCCGGCATCCGGCCAGGCGAGGAGCAGAGAGTTGCGGCGCAACGCTGAATTGAGAGTCGGAGCGGATCATGAAACATACTCGGATCAACATTGTGATTTTTACCGCGGTTGTGCTCGCCGCGCTGTTCGTCGGTCGCAGCGGGGCTGAAATGAACAGCCTCCACAGAATCGACGTGGTTCGTCTCGACCCGCGCTTCGACAAGCTGGTGCCACTCAATGTCAAGATCGAGCGCATCGCCAGCCGCCACCGGTGGGTCGAAGGACCGGTGTGGAATCGCAAGGAGGGTTACCTACTCTTCTCCGACATCCCGACCAATTCCGTGATCAAGTGGCAAGAAGGCAAAGGAACCAGCGTGTTCCTGAAGCCGAGCGGTTATACCGGCAAGTCGCGGTTTGACGGCCCCGAGCCGGGATCGAATGGTCTGACTTTCGATCCGGAGGGCCGCCTTGTGCTCGCGGAGCATGGCGACCGGCGCGTCGGGCGCTTGGAACTGAATGGCAAGAAAACCACCCTTGTCGACCGCTACGAAGGCAGACGGATCAACAGTCCCAACGACGTTGTCTTCCGATCCAACGGCGATCTTTATTTTACCGACCCGCCCTTCGGCCTGCCAAAATCTTTCGACGATCCGCGCAAGGAAGTCCCGTTCCAGGGCGTCTACAAATACTCCAAGGATGGCAAGCTCGCGCTTCTGACCAAAGATATCAAGGCGCCCAATGGCATCGCCTTCTCGCCCGACGAGAAAAGGCTCTACGTCAGCAACGCCGACCCGGCCAACGCGATCTGGATCGCCTATGGCGTGAAACCGGATGGCACCATCGCCAACGGAAAAACTTTGTTCGATGCGACCGCGTGGACGAAAAACAAACCCGGTGTTCCGGACGGAATGAAAATAGACCGCGAAGGAAACATCTTCGGCGCCGGCCCCGGCGGCATCCATGTCATCTCCCGGGACGGCAAACATCTAGGCAGCATCGAGACCGGCGTTCCCACCGGCAACGTCGCCTGGGGCGAAGACGGATTGACGCTTTTCATCACCTCGAACACAAATGTCTTTCGCCTGAAGCTTACGACCAGGGGCGCAGGATTCTGAGCGAGTCCCGTCGCCCACGAAGTGGGAGGGTTAGGGTGAGGGCAAGCCGAACCCACCCTCACCTTTAATCCTCTGCGTCCTCTAGAGGGCGAGGAAAAATAAGTCGCCAAGCTACGTCATTATCAATTGTGTTGGAGAAAACAAGTCCCGGAAGATTTGACACCCTGAGAGTGCGTGAAAAAATCCGATCATGGTTCGACACGCTCACCACGAACGGGATGTTGTAGATAGAAATTCAAGTAGTTAGCCGTTCGTCCTGAGGCTCTCGAAGGGCGGAAGGCTATTTTTTCACACGCTCTGAGAGCCGGACAAGATAATGCCTCGATTGATAACACGGCAAGTCTGAGGATTAGCCTTTGCCGCTCTTGGGAATAAACTTGAGCGCGACGCCGTTGTTGCACCAGCGTTTTCCGGTGGGCGACGGACCGTCGTTAAAGACATGACCATGATGGCCGCCGCAGCGCACACAATGATATTCGGTGCGCGGCAGGATCAGTTTGAAATCCGTGCTGGTCTCGAAGGCGCCGGGAATCGTCGTAAAAAAACTCGGCCAGCCTGTGCCGCTCTCATACTTCATTTCAGAGGTGAAGACCGGCAGGTTGCAGCCCACGCAGGCAAAAATACCAGGGCGCTTTTCGTTGTTCAGCGGGCTCGTGCCGGGGCGCTCGGTGCCTTCCTCGCGCAGCACGTAGAACTGCGCGGCGTCGAGCCGCTTGCGCCATTCTTCTCTGGACAATTTGAGTTGCTCGGTGGGAAGCGGCACCGTTACCCCGTCGGCCAAAAGCGCCTTCCAGTTTTTTTGCAGCGTTTCAATTTCCTTCATCGACGACGGTTGCGCGGCGGACCCGCGCCCTGTCAGAACCGTCCAGAGACCTGCCCCCAGCAAGCTCCGTATTACACCGCGACGTGTCATGATTCCCTCCCTTCGCGCTCTACTTGGATGACCGTTTTAGTGAAAGCGATTCCTACGGCGCCATCTCCCCACGCCTTAACGATTAAATCAATCTGCATCGTTTGACGTTACAGAAGCATCTAATTTTCCGCGAATGAGTTCAACTGTTTCGAGGCCAAAATTGGGCCCCGACAAGACCAACCCTAAAGGAGGAAAGCAAAGTGTCTACGAAATTATTGAACATCGCCGCAGGTATAATCCTAAGTGTAACGGCAGTGGTTTCCGCTCAGGACGCCAAGCCGGCTAGATTCTCACCACGAAGGATCCGAAGGTTTCGGACATTGATATTATTAAACTTCTATAGTTGAAGACTAGCGCAGCTTGCGCAAATTTTCTGGGAGTCGAAAACTCTGGGATTCGGATATTGCTCCCGCCAAGCATGTCCTGAGCCTGGTCGAATGGGCGCCAAGACGCTAAGTGACAGGCCCAAGGCCTGTTATCCCGAGCGAATACGAGGGATCTGAGAAGAAGATTTCTCGCTCTGCTCGAAACAAGGATTTCTCTCTTCGTTCGAAATGACAATGCTCTTCCTTTGCGACTTTGCGTCTTTGCGGGAGACTAATCCGAGTTTGGTTGCGGTTCTGCCGCGCTAGTTCCTTCACGGTGATTATTCTTCTCGCTCATCCGCTCGATGATGGTCGCCGTTCTTGCAAGAACAACGTCAATCGGATATTCGGAAGCACATGGAATCGACCATCCGCCGGATCAGCCGATCCTCCTACGCCGTCATCGGCCCGGAGGGCGCCACGAACTTCGGCATCATCAAGGGCAGCGACGGCAGCGCCGTGCTCATCGACGCCGACATCCGCCGCATCGACGAAGTCGAAGAGGCGCTGGAGCTTACCGGATGCGCGGCGGTAAAATATCTAATCGATACCCACGAGCACTTCGATCACACCTCGGCGAATTTTTATTTCCGCCAGCGTGGCGTCCCCATCGTCGGGAGCGCGGGCTGCCTCGGCGCCATGGGCGATCAAGGCGGGCCGGACTTCGAGCGCATGACGAAGCCCGTCCCGGAGTTGTATGAGCGCTTCCCGGGCCTCTGCCTGACTTTGCCCGACGTTGTTTTCGCCGATACAACCAAGCTCACGCTGCCGGGCGTAACTTTACACCTCCAATACTGCGCCGAGAACGGCCATAGCCACAGCAAGGGCGATACGACGATTTACTTCGAAGAAGAAGAGATTCTGATCGCGGGCGATCTGCTGTACACCGAAGTCCATCCCGTGACTTTCTTCGGCAATATCCCCAACTGGCTCACCGCGCTCAAGCCGCTCTTTGAGAGCCATTACAAGCAGCTCGTGCCGGGACATGGGCCGGCGGTGGAGGGGGAAAAAGCGGGACGCGCCTATTTCAAAAAAATGTACGATTACCTCGAAGATTTTTACGGCCACGCCGTGGAAGTCAAAGCGGGCCGGGAGAGCGCCGAAGAAGCGGCCAAACACATGATGAGCGGGGCTTACGCGTCGTTGGGCAAGACCCGCATGGTACAAAGAAACATCAATCATTTTCTCACCGGTAGGTGGTTTTGATGCGGCTCCGGTTTTTATTCGCCGGCGCTGTTGTGCTCTTGATTACTTTCAAGGCGGCGCATTCTGCGGAAAAAATCCGCGCGGCCTACCCGGCGGTAGCCCCCGGACTTGCGCCTTCTTGGGTCACCGCGGAAAAAAGAATCTGGCACAAATACGGCCTCGACGTTGAGACCATTCTCGTCAGTGGCGGCGCCCGCGCGGTTCCGGCGCTGATCAGCGACAGTGTGCAGTTTCTCCTGGGTTCGGACTCGGGAGTGACCACGGCGCTGCTTCAGGGATTGCCGGTGGTCAGAGTGGGCGTGACCATGAACACGCTCGGTTCTTCATTGCTCACGCAGCCGGCGGTCCAGGCGGTTCAAGAATTGAAAGGCAAGACGCTCGGGATCTCCCGTGGACGGGACGCCAGCTACGCGCGCCTTGCCAAGCTCCTGCGCGATCACGGCCTCAACCCCGACAAGGACGTGAAGTTCTTACAAATCGGCGGCGGTGAAGGCGGGCGCTTGTCGGCGCTCAAGGCCGGCATCATTCACGGCACGATGCTTTTTCCCCCGTTGGACTTGATCGGCAGAAACGAGGGGCTGAAAGTCCTCGCTAAATTCGACGTGGCAACTCCTGCCGGCGGCATCAATACGACGGCGGCGATATTGAAACGAAACCGCAAACTAGTGATCAATTTTCTCAAAGGCTACATGGATGGAATCCATTACATGATCGGCCACAAAGACGAGTCGCTGAAAGTTTTCTATCGCTATTTTCAGAATTCCAACGAGGCAACCATGAGCTATCTCTATGACGAGACCACGCGCCGCCTCGAGAGGGATCTGCGCGCAAGTCCCGAATCGATCCGTTTTCATTTGGACATGGCCGCGTTGGACGATCCGCGCGCCGCAAGGTTGTCCGAAAAAGACTTCTGGGATGCGAGCGTCGTCGAGGAGATCCGCCGCTCCGGGTTCGTCGACCAGCTCTACAAGAACTAGCCTGGATTATTCATGCTTAGAAGCAAAGTCATTACCCGGTGTCGATTGAGGGGCGAAGGCAAAAAAGATGTTCAAGGTTCAATGTTCCAGGTTCAACGTATCAATTCGATTCGGACCTTGAGCCTTGAACTTTGAACATTGAACTCTGGAACTCCGCGCTCGCTCCGGAGGGCTCGCGCCTCAATCGCGGTTAACGGTGAATAATTCTAGGAGATCGCGCGTGGGCAACTATCGCAACCTCAGAGAGTACATCGAGATACTGGAAAGCCACGAAAAGCTGTTTCGCATCCGACGTGAAGTTTGCCGCGAGACCGAGCTGCATCCGCTGGTGCGCTGGCAATTCCGCGGCCTGCCGGAAAGCGAACGGCGCGCGTTTCTCTTCGAGAGGGTCGCCGGCGTTACCGGCCACAGGTACGGCATGTCGGTGCTTGCCGGCGCCTGCGCCTCCTCGCGCGCCATCTACGCCCTGGGCATGGGGTGCAAAGAGGACGAGATTTTCGACCGCTGGCTGAACGCGCAAAAAAATCCCATCGACCCGGCTGCCGTCTCCCAAGCTCCCGTTCAGGAAATAGAAATCACCCGTGGCATCGAGGACGCGGTGGACGATATTCCGGTACCGCTGTCCAATCCGGGGTTCGACAGCTCGCTACGCTTGACGGCGGCGCTTTGGGTCACCGCCGACCCGGAAACCGGACAACGCAACGTCGGCATTTACAGCGGCTATATTCGCAAAGGCGGAAAGATCTCCGTCGGCCTCGGCGCGGGCAAAGATTCCCGGATACACTTGGACAAATGCCGCGAGAAGGGAATTCCGCTCAAAGCCGCTGTGGTGATCGGCCCGACGCCCAATCTAATTTATGCCGCCGCCTCGACTTTTCCTTACGGCGTCGATGAGTACGCCGTTGCCGGCGCCATTGCCGGCAAGCCGCTGGAGCTGGTGCGCTGCCGGACTGCGGATCTTTACGTGCCGGCGCAGGCTGAAATGATCCTGGAGGGAGAAGTCTTGCCGGACGCGATGGATCACAACTGGCCGTTCGGCGAATTTTCCGGTTACATGGCCGGGCGCGGCAATTATCCCCGCTTCGTCGTCAAGCATATTACCCAACGCAAAAATCCGATCTTGCTCGATCTGGTCGCGGCGCACCCGCCCTGCGAAGGCAGCAAGCTGAAGCAGATCGCCACCGAAGCGATTTTTTACCACGGACTCAAAGAAAACATCGGCATCAGCGGCATCAAGCAGGTGGCGATTCACGAAGAGAGCGGCGGCTGGGGTTTATTCGTCATTCAGTTGAAAACCCGCCAACCCGCCCACGCCTGGCAGGCGCTCAGCTCGGCCGCGAGCTTGACCCCGGGCATTGGAAAAATATTCATCGTCGTCGACGAGGACATCGATCCCCATGATCTGGACGCTGTCATGTGGGCGCTGGTCTTTCGCGTGCAGCCGCATCGCGACATTCAAACCGTCACCGGCCGGCGGCCGATGATGGACCCGTCGGCCGTTTCACCCGCGCAGCCGGGCTGGCACCATCATTATCCCGAGCCCCATGGCTCCTCGGCACTGCTCATCAACGCGGTAAAAAAATGGAACTACCCTCCCGTCGCTCTGCCGGGAAGAGAATACATGGAGAAAGCGCGTGCAATTTGGCAAGAGATCGGGCTGCCGCCGTTGAAACCCAAGTTTCCCTGGCATGGCTACGAGCTGGGCCACTGGCCGGATGAGCTGCGCCAAGCCGCAGCGGCCGTGGTCGCCGGCCGGGAACCGGAGGAGACGAAGAAATGAATATCGAACGCGCCATCGTTGTTGTCTTACTTGGCCTCGTGCTGATTGCCACGGGTGTCGGGATCGCCCACGCGGTCGACGAGGTAAAATTGCACACCTCCGGCAGCACCAGCGCCAACGTCCTCGTCTACAAGATCGGCCAGGAAAAGGGCTACTACCGGGAAGAGAATCTCAACGTGCTGGCGATCACCGCGACTTCGCAGGCGGGCATTCAGGGACTGGTCGGCGGCAGTTTCGATTTCAGCCAGATTCTCGGCCAGACTTCTGCGGCGATTTTGCACGGCGCGCCGCTCAAGAACGTCATGGTCTTCGACACGCGGCCACTCTTCTGGTTTTTCGGCAGCAAGAAGATCAAGCGAGTGCAGGATCTCAAGGGCGGCAAGCTCGTCGGCGTCTCCAGCATCGGCGCCAACACCGATCAGATGACGCGCGAAATTCTGGCGATGAACGGCATCGACCCGCGCCGCGATGTGGTGATTCAAGGAACCGGCACCGGCGCGGTGCGCTTGGCGGCGCTGATCGGCGGCAGTCTCGACGCCGCCATCGTCAATCCCACTGAAAGCCTCATGGCGCGCAAACAAGGGCTAAACGAGCTGTTCTTTTACGGCGACTACGATCTGAACATCGTTTCCGGCGGGGCGGCATTGACGGAAAGGACGCTCAGGGAAAGGCCGGATTTCGTCCGCCGCTTTCTGCGCGGGACGCTGAGAGCTTTGCTGCGGTTCCGCGCCAACGAAAACGAGTCGGTGGCGCGCATGGCCGAGGGCTTCAAGATTTCGCGCGACGACGCGCTGGAAATTTACAAGGCGACATTGAAGAGCTATACGCTCGACGGAACGATTTCACGGGAGCTTCAGGAGAAGATCATCGGCTTCCAGCGCAAGCAGCTCAAGGTCGAGAAGGAAATCGCGCCGCAGAGCGTTTACGATTTCACCATCCTGCGCACCCTTAACGAGGAACTGAAAAAAGCCGGTCGCTGAGGAGAGTTGGATATGACTTTGCGCCGTATCGGCCCGCTGTTTTTATTATGTGCCACGGTTTGGATGAACCCATCGCAGCAGGTCTACGCGCAAAAGCTGGAGAAACTGATCATCGGCTACCCCGCGCCGGTGGCGTCGCTCGGCATCATCGAGGTGATGCGCAAGGGCGGGCTATTTAAAAAGAACGGTCTCGATGTCGATCTCGTTTTCATTCAAGGCAGCCCGATCCTGACCGCGGCGATGGTGTCCGGGCAGGTGCCGCTGAGCCTCATCGGCGGCGCGGCGATCGTTGCCTCCGCCGTCGGCGGCGCCGATACGGTTTACCTCGCTTGCGGCATCAATACGCTCTACTGGCGCTTCTTTTCGACGCCTGAGATCAAGACAGTCGCTGACCTCAAAGGCAAAAAACTTGGCGTCACGACCATCGGCTCGCAGGAAGACAGCGTCGTCCGTTTTTTGCTAAAGGAACGCGGCCTCGAAGCCGGCCGCGATTTCGCCGTGGTCGCCGTGGGCGGCGCTCCGACTCGGCTGGCTGCCTTGAGCAAAGGCGTCGTCCATGCGTCTACTTTTATTCCGCCGCAGGACATCGCCGCGGAGAAACTCGGCCTCCGTGAGCTGATCGACATGAGCAAGCTCGGCCTCTACAACCCCGGTAGTTGTTTTGCCAGCACCAAGACCTATGTGAAAAGCCACCGCGACACCGTGATGCGGGTGATGAAAACTTTTGTCGAAGGGCTGCGCTTCTACCGGGAGAATCGGGAGTTCGTCTTAAAGGTGACCGCCGACTTCGCCCAAAATCGCGATCCCGATGTGCTGAGGCCCACCTACGAGATCGTCACCCGTTTCCAAGACCGCGTTCCCTACGTCAACATGAAGGGCATCGAATTCATGCTCAAGACCCTAGAGATGCGCGACCCGCGCGCGAAAACCTTCGACCCGGCCAACGTGGTGGATTCCAGCTTCATTCAAGAGTTGGACAAAAGCGGCTTCATCGACGCGGTGTGGAAGAAGTAGATCGCGATGCACTGAAATATTTGTGGTGCTAACAGTCAACCGCACAGCCGACACGGTTCACATGGGCACGAGGATTTACAAGTCGCATTCAACAGCGGCCAACATGGCAAGACGGCTCGCGCGCGGGGAAAAAGACATTGCAGCCGGACGCACTCGACCCATCCGGTCTTTCCTCAAAGCATTCAAACATGCCCGCAAGGATTCGCGCTAGAATTACACGCGCAACGGAAACATTGTTTAGTTCGGCGTGCCTGCCCCCGGCGCCGCCGGTCGGGAGAAGCCTATTCCGCGCTCTCGACCGCCTTCGCTTTGTGGGTCATTTGAAAGCGGCGCAAGACTGTCAATCTCCCTGCTCTGCTCTTTTGCCATCAGTCGTCTTACGCAGCAAATTGGCTTGATTGATCCAATAATCAGACTCTTTGTGTGCTTCCGGATCATTGTATCCCAGAAAATATTGGTTCCCCATCGCGTCCTCTTCCCCAATCTTGTCCGTCGTGATCAAATCCCCGACAACAATCAGCTGATTTAACTCCTGCACGACCCCTCGTACTTCTGTTCGCAAAGCGTCGCCCGCCCCGATGGTTTCGACAAGCGCCCAGCAAATGATGACCCGATTGGAGATATTTACTTCCTTCCGATCTGATACCTGGCCGTAAACAGCTTCCCAACCTGGCTGTGCCGGAACAATTTGAAGAATCTTCCATCCCTTGGTTACATTCATATTTCCTCTACGTGCGTTAAACGGTTTCTCACGGCGCTTTAAAACCCAAGTATAATTTTATCTCAATCTATTAGACACCTCCCTTGAATGCAAACTTGGAATCCACAGACTTAACGCCCCGTAATCGTGACAAATTCAGTCGTCCGAGTAAAGCCATCTTGCCTTCCTTTTTCCCAGCCAACCCAGTGTTGCTATTCAATCGTCTTAGATTGCTACCTTAGAAATGTTGGACAAAACGACTGCCAGACAATTTATCGCGCCAAGACGCAAAGTGACGCTCCGTCTTATGGGGTGTCATTCCCTCAGCTCGACGGATCCCTTTGCGGCAAGAAAATCGCGGTTTTTCTTTGCCTCTAAGTACGAAAACTCGTAATATGCAGAGATTAGTATTTAGTTTTTGAAGATTCATACAGGATTGACGCGTTGCAACTTTTGCGTTCTTGTTTAGAATTTGGGCGACGTTTTACCGGCGCCACGTTCGCCACGGCGGTTTTGCTTCTATGCGCGCCCCTGCTCGACACCGTATTCGAAAGGTATGAGCCGGACACGCTCCTTCCCGTGCACGAACTCCGCGCCCGCGTGGGCGTCACGCTGCAACGCGGCGATACGCTGATATCCGTGCTGACACACCACGGCCTAGAGCGTTCCTTGGCGCACACGCTAATCGAGCGGATTGCTCCGTTTGTTAACCCGCGAAAATTGCGCCCGGGGGATAATTTCCAGCTCATTGTGGATCCTCGGGACAAATCCGTGCAGGGCATGGAGGTCGTTCTTGAAGACAATCTGCTCCGGCTCACCTCCACACCGGACGGTTGGTCCACCGAACGCTACGAGATTCCCTCCGTGCGGGCAAATGGAGTGAGACGCGGGAGTATTACCGACAATCTGTACGAGAACGGCATCAAAGCCGGACTCACGGCGCAGCAAATTTTGGATTTGGCGGGAGTGTTCGAATACGAAATTGATTTTTTCTCCGACTTTCAGCCCGGCGATGCGTTCGCCGCCTTAGTTGAAGAGACCCATTACGCCGACGGCCGTCGCACGCCGGGACGCATTCTCGCGGCCGAGTTGGAGGCCAACAACAAACCCGTATCGGCCTTCTATTTTGTTCCTCGCGATCAACCAGGCGCATACTACGACCAGCAAGGGCATTCGCTGCGGCGCGCTTTTTTGCGCGCGCCATTGAGTTACGCGCGCATCTCGTCGACTTTCACCGGGGCGCGGCGCCATCCCATCTTTCGTACCGTCCGCCCTCATCGGGCCATCGATTACGCGGCCCCCGCTGGAACACCCGTTGTGGCCATTGGCCGGGGGCGCGTTGAGTTTGCCGGCTGGCGCGACGGCTACGGGAATCTCGTGGAAATCCGCCACACCAATGATTTTATCTCGCGCTATGGTCACTTTTCTCGGATCGGCGAGGGAATTCGTCGAGGGAGTCAAGTCGATGCCGGAGATGTGGTCGGTTACGTGGGACAAACCGGGCACGCCACGGGTCCCCATTTGCATTTCGAGTTCTTAAGGCGCGGCCACAAAATCAACTTCCTGGCTCTCGATTTGCCCAAGATAGAACGGCTCAAGGGAGCCGATTTTGAGCGGTTCATCGAATCCCGCAACCAACGGATGGCCAGGTTAAGAAACGGCGGCCACGATACAGCGACGGGAATCAAGTTGGAATAGAGGGAAACGGCCGCTTTTTTCGCCGTCGGATATTATTGCCGGCTTTACGGAGAGGCAAAACCAAGAATCACGACGCGGCCTGCCCGCCACCCGAAAACAAAGGTTCTTTCTTTGCGGGCTTGGCGTCTTGGCGCTATAAAATTTCCTGAAGTTGTTCTATTCAACATTTTCGAGTTAAGAATCCAAAAGACTATTTTAAGGAAGCGAGGACTCTATGTCGGACAAAACGGTCGATGAACTGCGAGAAGAAGTGGCCACCTGCACGCGCTTGCTCGTCATGCAGGAGGTCATGGATTACAGCGGCCATGTGAGCGCCCGCATCCCGGGCACCGAGCGCATTCTGATCCAACCGCGGGACACCAGCCGCTTGGCGCTCAGCGCCGCCGACATACTCGTCGTTGACTTGGATGGGAAAGTGCTGGAGGGCGACCTACCGGCGCCCGCGGAAACCGCGCTCCACACGTCGGTCTATCGCGCGCGTCCGGACGCCCGAGCCGTCTGTCACGGCCATCCGCCCTTTTCCACCCTCTTTTCGGTCGTCGATCGCCCGCTCCTCGCGGTGCGAAACTTCGCCTATCGTTTCGCCAATGCCGTACCCGTCCACTCCGACACGACCCATATTCGCAGCGTCGAGCAAGGCCGCGCCGTCGCTCAAACGCTGGGCGACCGCCGGGTGTGCTTGCTGCGCGCCCACGGCACCGTCGTCGTCTCTGCGAGCATTCAGGAGCTATTTATGGATTGTTTGGATTTCGAGGGCAACGCGCGCAGTCTGATCTATGCCAGCGCGCTCGGTCCGCTGCTTCCGTTGACGTCTCGCGAAGAGATAGCGCTGCGCGAAAGCTACGGGCGGCAGGGGTCTCGCGCCGCCAAACTCTGGGAGCATTTTTTGCACAAAGGGCGCCTGGCCGGAGTGCTATAGTAGATTGCCGAGGATCGTGCTCGCCTGCGGCTCGCGCAAATCATCTGCGAGTCCAAGATTCTCGGAGTCGGAGATTCCTCCCGCCAAGGCGCAAAGACGCTAAGGGACAGGCCCAACGCCTGTCATCCCGAGCGAAGGCGAGGGATCTAGGAAAGATCTCTCTCTTCGTTCGAAATGACAA
>Ga0326597_10002019_pt1 | contig 31013 bp, 26 predicted proteins | sample RVTome_12_FD_203789 | JGI IMG/M metagenome (GOLD analysis project Ga0326597, IMG submission 203789) | Soil microbial communities from uranium-contaminated site in the Upper Colorado River Basin, Wyoming, United States - RVT100D185 | ecosystem: Environmental > Terrestrial > Soil > Contaminated >...
ATCGACAGCAATCCGGACTTCAGCGACGAAGCAGATTCTTGAACTCTCTGAGCGATTTCACCCCTGGAAACTCACGTTCGAAGAGTCTCTTCTTCTCCGGATCGATCTGGAAAGAATTGCGCAGGCATTCTATAGCTTCAAAAGTTCTGTTGAGCAGGAGCAATACCTTTGCCCGGCTATAGTACGGCTCTGCCGAACTCGGATACGCTTCGAGTGATTTGTCGAACGCTTTCAATGCCTGCTTAAAATAACCCAACTCAAGCAGCGTCTCACCGTAATCCAGCCATGCCTCGTGGTTCGTTGGCTCCAGCCGGGTTACCATGCGGTAACTGAGGAGGGATTCCCGAACCCTTCCCATGTTATACAGGAGATCTGCTTTCGCGTACCAGAGTTCCGGGTAGTCCTTGCAAATCGAGAGGGCTTTGTTGTAGTCGGTCAGTGCCCGCCGGTAGTGCTCCAGTGCGTCATGGCAGCTCCCCCGGCCGAAGTATGACTCATAATGTTCCGGATCATGCTTGGTGGCAAGCGTGAAACACTTGATGGCTTCCTCATAGTCCCCAAGCTCCTCGTATGCATTTCCCAGGTTATGCCATGCCGGCACGTCCTTTTCTTCCAGGCGCAGGGTCTCTTTGTAACAGGAAATGGCATCGTGCAAGCGGCCCATGTTCGCATAGGCATTCCCCTTGTTATACCATGCCGCCGGGAAGCTCTCGTGAATCGCAAGCGCCATGTCGTAGCTTTCAATGGCCTTGTTGTAATTCAGGGATTTGTTCATCACGATGCCGCGGTTGTACCAGGCGTTGTAGTTGTACGGGTCGAGCTTGATATGCTCGTCATAACAACGCAGAGATTCCGACGACTTGTCCATGTAATCATAGCAGTAACCAAGCTCGTACCAGGCATCCTTGTGTTCCGGGTTTCCGTCAAGAATGAACCTGAAGATCTGAATGGCGTCGTCGTATCGCCCAAGCTTCTCAAGCGCTATCGACTTGTTGAAGAGTGCGTCTTCGTTGGATGGGTCGACTTCCAAAGCCCGGTCGAAACATGCAATTGCCTCTTCGGTCCGACAAAGGTCATCGAGCGTTATCCCCTTGTTCACAAGCATTTCCGGATCGACGGGGTTCAGCCCGAGGGCGCGGTCATAGCACTCAATAGCCTCTTCGTAACGATAGAGATTGCTCAGGATAAGTCCTTTACGCTGCCATGTATCGGCACTATAGGGGATATAGACGAGCAACTGTGAGACAAAATGGAGGGCTTCTTCGTGCTTCTCGTTGTCGTAATAGTAGGATACGATCTCCTCAAGGGCCTCGATGTTGCTGATGCCCGAGGAGCCATCCTTCATCATGTCCTTCAGCTTCCTCAGCTCATCGTCGATGTGATCCTTCCGGTTTTGTTCCTCTTCCGGATCATCATCGAAATTGCCAAAGTCGAGTGTACTCATTCTCGCTCCTCGTGCCTTGTAGGTGGATCAGGCTCTGCTTACTGCCTCAATCCACTGGCGTTAAGAAAAACAAAATTGCACTGGAAATCAAGGTTTCAGGTTCCATGCGCCTTCATGACTGTTGACGAGAAACTTAACTCAATCCTTGGTCAATTGATTTTCTTTGTAAAATGGGTTATATTAAGCCCTTAATTTTGAATGATCCCTGAGAATATTGAGAAAGTACGGCATCGTATCGTTCACGCATGCCAGAAGTCAGGGCGAAAGCCATCAGAAGTAACGCTTTTGGCTGTGTCAAAGACGTTTCCGGCGGATTTCGTTCGTGAAGCAGCTCGCGCAGGAGTCAGGGATATTGGCGAGAACTACGTCCAGGAGCTTGTTGCCAAGAGGGAGTTACTCCCCTTGGAGGACATCAGATGGCACTTCATCGGCCACCTCCAAACCAACAAAGTCAAGTACATAGCAGACTGGATATATCTCATCCACGCTGTTGACAATGTTGGCCTCGCACGTGAGCTCAACAAACGGGCGGCAAAAGCCGCGAGGAAGATCAGCATTCTGATCGAAGTCAATACCACCGGTGAATCATCCAAGTTCGGATTAAGACCCGAAGACACGGTCGGGTTCGTGAAGACCCTTGATGGACTTGAGAACCTCGTCGTTTCAGGGTTAATGACGATTGGACCTTTTCTTCCCGATCCGGAGGGTTCCAGGCCGATGTTCAGAGAGCTCAGAAAACTCAGGGACAGGATTGCGCAGCTTGAGCAGGGGAACGTTGAGATGGCGCATCTCTCAATGGGGATGACGGGTGATTTCGAAGTTGCAATTGAGGAAGGAGCAACGATCGTCAGAATTGGAACGGCAATCTTCGGGTCGAGAACGGGTAAGCCCAACTGACACTGAGATTGACTATCAACGGGAGGACATGATGAAACTTACGCCGCTTGATATACGGAAACAGGAGTTCAAGAAGGTTATGCGCGGCTACGATCCGGTCGAGGTCGATACCTTCATGGAAATGATGGTGCATGAGTTCGAAGAGCTTCTGAAACAACAGAAGGAGACCCGGGATTCGGTAATTGAGTTGGAAACCCAGCTCAAGGACTACCGACTGCTTGAGAAGAGCCTGCAGCAGACGCTGATGCAGGCGCAGGAGGCAACAGGCAGGACATACGAAGCCGCCCGCAAGGAGTCAGAGGTGCTCATCAGGGAAGCCGAAGTAAAAGCTGCCAGGATTGTGGAGCAGTCGAACGCAGACCTCAACCGATTGAACAATGAAATCACCCGGCTGAAGGCAAAGAAGGAGTCGCTGATAGGTCGGCTGCGCGTATTGTTAAGCTCCGAACTCGAATTGATCAGGACACTGGACGTCGGGAGTGACGCCTTCCTGAGCAGCCCTTCATCGGAAGGAACCGGCAAGGAGTCCATCGAGCTTGAGGAAGTACTGAAGAATCTCAACGATGACCCAGCTTCGAAAGCAGATTGAGGAAGCAATTGAGTTTCTCCGGACCCGAACGAAGTCTGAGCCGGGTATCGGTATCATCCTCGGGACCGGACTCGGTGGCCTCGCCAAAGAGATCAAGCCGGATGTCGTTGTGGACTATGGCGACATCCCCCACTTCCCGATTTCCACCGTGGAGTCACATCACGGGAAGCTGATTTTCGGGACGCTGGCGGGGAAGAAAGTCGTTGCCATGCAGGGACGCTTTCATTACTACGAAGGTTACACCATGCAGCAGGTGACCTTTCCGGTTCGGGCGATGAAGTTCCTTGGTGTCAAGACCCTGCTGATTTCCAATGCGGCCGGAGGGATGAACCCGCAATTCCGCCGCGGCAGCATCATGATCATAACGGACCACATCAACCTGCTCGGGGATAATCCATTGATTGGTCCGAACGATGACTCGCTCGGTCCGCGTTTTCCCGACATGTCCGAGCCGTATAACCGGAAGTTGATCGGTTTGGCCGAAGAGGTGGCCCTCAACCTGAAGATCAGGACGGAACGAGGCGTGTTCGTTGCGGTGCCGGGACCGAACCTTGAAACCCGTGCAGAGTACCGGTTCCTGCGCTTGATTGGCGCTGATGCCGTGGGCATGTCGACAGTGCCCGAGAATATCGTTGCAAACCATATGAGTCTGCGAGTGCTCGGGTTTTCGATTATCACGGACGAGTGTTTCCCCGATGCCCTCCAGCCGGCAAACGTACAGGAGATCATTGCGGTTGCAGCGGAAACCGAGCCGAAGCTAACGGCGATCATGAAGGGTGTTGTGGAGAGGTTGTAAGACCGTGGAAGATGCCATGCAGCCGATGGGTAAGTTTTTGATTATGGTTGGACTGGTGTTGGTGGTTGTGGGGGGGCTACTCATGTTCTTCGACAAGATCCCATTTCTCGGAAAGCTCCCCGGGGACATCAATATCAAGCGGGAGAACTTCCAGTTCTACTTCCCGATTACGACCAGCATTGTGTTAAGCGTCTTCATCAGCCTGATACTCTGGCTGTTTTCTCAATTCAAAGGAAAGTGACGTCCATGTACAAGACCATCATCCTTTTTGTGCTGGCGATGTGTGCTCCAATTCTGGTCGCACAGACCACTGACAGGAAGGAGCCGAGGGAGAGAACCATTTCGGTGGGTGGTGTGGGAACCGTATCCACAACGCCGGATCAGGTTCGGTTGAGCGTTCAGGTGAATACGCGTGGCGAGTCGGCATCGACAGCCATGTCGGAGACGAGCAAGCGCACAAGGGCGATTCTGGCGATACTGAAGAGCTACGGCGTGGAGGACAAGGACGTACAGACCTCACGCGTGACAGTTACTGCAATCCTGGACTACGAAAGGCGCATCCAACCACCACCCATCGTTGGCTACAATGGGACGAACGAGTTCTCTGTTCTCTTCAAAGGCAAGCTGATGGACAGGGTGGGTGATTTTATAGATAAGGCGGTCGCTGCCGGCGCTTCGAGCTTCGGGGGGTTGGCATACGAGTCTTCAAAAGCTCGTGAACTTGAACGCGAGGCGTTAAGGAAAGCAGCACAAGACGCCCGCGCTCGCGCGGAACTCCTCGCGAAAGAACTTGGCGCCACGTTGGGCGACGTCACCCAGGTAGTCGAATCGTACAGGTCTCCTTCACCCGTCTTCATGCGCGGGCGTGCCGAAGCACTCGATGCAAGCTCTGCGGCCCCGGTGATGAGTGGCGAGCTGAAGATTGATGCAAACGTAACGGTGGTGTTCGAGCTGAAGTAAGACAATGTTCAAAGAACTCACGGACAAAATATCCTATCCGGAAGTTGAGAAGCAGATCCTCAGGTTCTGGAAGGAGAACCGGATTTTTGAGAAGAGTATCTCTTCGCGCGAAGGGAAGCCGGGTTTTACCTTTTACGAGGGTCCGCCGACCGCGAATGGACGTCCCGGAATCCACCATGTGATGAGCCGGACGTTGAAGGATCTTGTCTGCCGGTACAAGACCATGCGCGGGTTCCAGGTGCATCGCAAAGCCGGATGGGACACACATGGCCTCCCCGTCGAGATTGAAGTGGAGAAGCAGCTTGGTTTCAAACATAAGGACGAGATCGTGAAGTACGGCGTGGCGGAGTTCAACAAGAAGTGCCGGGAGTCCGTCTGGAAGTACAAAGCTGACTGGGAACAGATGACCGAGCAGATGGGCTACTGGGTTGATCTCACAAGGCCATATATCACCTTTGAGAATGAGTACATTGAATCAGTCTGGTGGGCGCTGAAGCGTTTCTTCGATGAGAGGATGATCTACCGGGGGCACAAGATACAGCCGTACTGCCCTCGCTGCGAAACACCACTTTCATCGCACGAAGTCTCGCTTGGCTATGAGGATGTCAAAGACCCAAGCATATACGTAAAGATGAAGCTCAAGAGCCAGCCGGACACTTCGTTCCTGGTTTGGACAACAACACCATGGACGCTGATTTCCAACGTCGCCCTTGCCGTTCATCCCAACATTGACTACGTGAAGGTGGAGAACAAGGGAGAGAAATTGATTCTCGCGGAAGCACGGCTTGCAGTTCTCGATGGTGAGCATGCTGTCATTGAGAGAATGAAGGGGACGGGACTTGTCGGGATCGAATACGAGCGGCTCTTCAACTTCCACCCTGTGGACCGTAAGGCATTCTACGTTGTCGGAGCTGATTTCGTCACAACGCAGGATGGCTCGGGCATCGTGCACATGGCGCCAGCGTACGGCGAGGATGACTACCAGACCGCCAAGAAGTACGACCTGCCGACGATCCATCCTGTGAACAAGAGTGGTGAGTTCGGCCCGGAAGTGACAGACTTTGCTGGTGAGTTTGTCAAAGACGCGGATCCGCTTATTATTCAGAACCTGAAGACGCGAGGCCTCCTATATAAGAAAGAGACAATCACGCACAGTTATCCTCATTGCTGGCGCTGCAAAACTCCGCTGCTCTACTATGCACGAGAGTCCTGGCATATCAGCACAACCAAATACTCCCGGGAAATGATCGAGCTGAACAAGCAGATCAACTGGGTGCCGCCTGAGGTCGGCGAGGGACGATTCGGTAACTGGCTGGAAGAGAACAAAGACTGGGCTCTCTCACGCGACAGGTTCTGGGGTACACCGCTGCCGATATGGGTTTGTGAAAAGTGCAAAGCGCAGAAATGTGTTGGGAGCATCTCCGAACTTCGCCAGGGAGAGAATGTCCCTGAGCCACTCGACCTGCACAAACCGTTCGTCGACGCGGTCACGTTCAGGTGTTCCTGTGGTGGAACGATGAGACGCACACCAGAGCTCATCGATGTTTGGTTCGATTCCGGTGCCATGCCGTTCGCACAATGGCACTATCCGTTCGAGAACAGACAGTTGATCGACTCGGGGGAACAATATCCTGCAGACTATATTTGTGAAGGGATCGACCAGACCCGCGGGTGGTTTTACTCCTTGCACGCTATTGGGACATTCCTCTTCAAGAAACCGGCATACAAGAACATCCTCGTCAATGAGTTGATCCTCGATAAGCAAGGCCAGAAGATGTCCAAGTCGAAGGGGAATACCGTTGATCCGTTCGATGTATTGGGGAAGTACGGTGCGGACACAACCCGCTGGTATCTTGTGGTAAGCAGTCCGCCGTGGCGTCCTACAATGTTCGACGAGGAAGGCCTTGTCGAAGTGCAGAGGAAATTTCTGGGCACGCTCTTGAATACATACGCGTTCTTCACACTCTATGCGACTATTGACAGGTTCACGTACGCCGGGCCGCGAATTCCCCTTCCCCGGAGGCAGGAAATTGACCGTTGGATAATCTCGGAGCTGAACACGCTGCTGAAGAGCTACCAGGACTCAATGGACTCATACGACGTTACCAGGGCAGCACGGAGCGTGAGCGACTTCACAATAGACAAGCTTTCGAACTGGTATGTTCGGAGGAACCGTCGCCGGTTCTGGTCGACGACTCGACTCGTCGAGAAGAGTGAAATGGGAGAGGATAAAACGGCGGCCTACCAGACCCTATATGAGTGTTTGATTACAGTGACGAAATTGATGGCGCCGTTTGCCCCATTTCTTGCCGATGAACTGTACCGCAACCTGAACGGGCCAACAAGAAAGGAAGGTGTGGAATCTGTTCACCTTGCGCTCATTCCGGAGGTTGAAGAATCGGCGATCGACGCAGATCTGGAGGATCGCATGGAGAGGGCAGAGAGGATCGTCATGCTCGTCCGGGCGATGCGAATGAAATCGAACCTCAAGGTGCGCCAGCCGTTGAAACGCATCATCCTCCCAATTACAAATGAGAAAGACCGGGCTGCCGTGAAGAGAATGGAAGATGTCATCCTCGATGAGATCAACGTGAAAGCCATTGAATTCGTCGGTGATGACTCCGGCGTGGTCAAGAAGAGGGCGAAGGCAAACTTCAAGTCCATCGGGCCTAAGTTTGGCAAGTCCGTCCAGAGAATTGCCAGCCGGATCAAAGAGTTGAGCACGGCAGAAATCGGCGAGCTGGAAAGGGTGGGGATGGTTCCTCTCCCGGTCAACGGCGAGACGTTCACCATCAACAAAGAGGATGTAGAGATTGTCCATGAAGACATCCAGGGGTGGATGGTCGAATCAGACGGTGTGCTGACTGTTGCGCTGGATACATCACTGGATGACGCGCTGCTTACCGAGGGATTGGCGCGGGAGTTCGTGAACCGTGTCCAGAACATGCGGAAGGACGCCGGCTTTAAAGTGACGGACCGAATCGCCATCCATTATCATACGGCGTCGGAGAGGCTTCGGGCCGCACTGCAAAAAATGGAATCATACATCAGGGGTGAAACTCTGGCACTGGAAATGGCTGACACGTTCCGCCCCGGAGAGTTCTCAGCAAAACTCGACATCAACGGAGAGGACGTTGAGGTCGGTGTGGAACGACGGACACAAGTGTAACTAACCCTCACCAAGGAGAAGGAAGGCAATGGCGAAAACCACCAGGAAGGCAATCGTGAAATCCACCGTGGAGATCATGAGGGAAAAGGCGAGTGCCCGGGCCCGGCAGATCAAGAAGGCGAAAGCAAACCTGAAAAAGGCGGCGGCGGTGCGCAACATCAAGCTCGGCATCGAGCGGGCTGCCTCCGGTCGGGAGATCCCCAGGACAGCAGTTACAAAGACATACAATCCCAAGGAGCTGCAACACTTCAAACAGTTGATCCATGAAAAACGGAGAGAAACCATTGAAGAGCTCGATACGTTGAAGGAGAGCATGATGGACGTAATGACGGGGGAATATGTCAGTGAGAACTCAACGTACTCGCTGCATATGGAGCAGGGGACCGATGCCATGGAAAGGGAGAAGACGTTCCTGTTTGCCTCGCGGGGCAGCAAGTTCGTCACACAGCTTGATGATGCCCTGGCGCGGATAGAGGCGGGCACTTATGGCGTCTGCAGAGTGTGCCAGCTTCTTGTCCCGAAGGAGCGGCTCGAAGCGGTGCCGACGGCGCAGACCTGTGCAGAGTACAAGAACACAGGCATGCCGTGTGAACGAGGTCGGCAGGCGCTTTCAAGGAAGAAGTGAGGCCGTACGTGCGCGTGTTCTGGGTTTCCGCTCTTATTATCGTCGTAGACCAGATAACAAAGTTGCTGGTAAAGGGGGTTGAGATACCATTTCTCGGGATCTCAATCGAAGGGTTGCGATACGGCAGCATCATCCCGGTCCTTGGTGACTTCTTCCGCCTTACGTATATCGAAAATCCCGGGATGGCATTCGGCATCGATATCGGGGGCAAGCTGTTTTTTTCTGTCTTCTCCATCATAGCCAGCGCGGCTATTTTCATTTACCTGTACCGTGCGCGGAATGAGCCCCTGGGGTTCCGCCTCTCTCTTGCTCTCATTCTCGGAGGCGCAATCGGAAACCTGATTGACCGCGTGTTCTATGGCGTGATCTACGGTGAAGCGCCGCTCTTCTATGGCAAAGTGGTCGATTTTTTCGACGTTGATTTCTTCGATATCAACATCCTGGGATACCACCTCTCACGATGGCCGGTTTTCAATATTGCCGACGCATCTGTCACCGTTGGTGTCATCCTCTTGTTGTTCTTCCACCGTAGCGTTGCTCGGGAAGGTGGTATCGCTGCATCCCTCACGCCGGGCGATGTTATTCCTGCTTCCGTTTCAACCGCAGAAGGGAGCAACCGCCCGTCCTCCGCGTCTTCTGTGGCGTCAGACCCATCAACTTCGAACCCGACCTGATTCCTTCTGCGATGAATGCCCTACGAATTTGACATTGTCGTTCCGCCGGGCAAGAAAAAAGAACGTCTCGACGTTTTCCTGACGAACCACATCCAGAACGCAACCCGCAACAAGGTACAGCGCGCAATAGTCGAGGGAAAAGTCCTGATCGACGGAAACGCGGCCCGCGCGAGCCACAAGGTCTCTCCGGGTGAGATCATCCACGTCACACTTCCCAAATCGCCGCCGCAGGATGCTGCGCCGGAAAACATTCCTCTGGATATTGTCTATGAGGACGATCAGCTGATCGTTGTGAACAAGCCCGCGGGGATGGTCACGCATCCGGCCCACGGGAATTACTCCGGAACTCTGGTCAATGCCCTGCTCTATCACTGCAACCATCTCTCGGCACTTAACGATCCGTTGCGGCCCGGCATTGTCCACAGGCTGGACAAGGATACCTCCGGCCTGATGGTGATTGCGAAGACCGATAACGCGCACGCCAGGCTTGCGAAACAGTTCGCGCAAAGGACAATCGGTCGTGAGTACTGGGCGATTGTGTGGGGCCTGTTCGAAAAGTCGAACGGACTGATAGAGACACAACTCGGACGGAGCAAATCGGACAGGAAGAAAATGGCGGTCGTGAAGGAAGGGAAACACGCCGTTACAGAGTACTCAGTCCTGAAGCAATTCAGTTATCTGTCTCTCGTCCGGCTGAAACTGCGCACAGGGCGGACGCACCAGATTCGCGTGCACCTTTCGCACATCAACCATCCCGTGTTTGGAGATCCAACATATAACGGCAGGCGCATTGTGTGGGGACCGGGAACGCCGCGCCAGAAGGCGGAAGTGCAGCGACTGTTGAAGGTGATGCAGCGACAGGCATTGCACGCAAAGACCATCGGGTTCGTCCATCCCACAACGCGGAAAGAGATGTTCTTCGATTCCACTCTTCCTCCAGACATGGGACAAGTCCTGCGGGTGCTTGAAGAGACAGAGAACTAGTGTCCCCTTCAGAAATATCTTGACGAGTCCGAGCGAACCGTGATGGCTGAGAAAGAAGAAATCCGAAAACCCAGGCACGAAATACGAAACAATCCGAAATGTTGGAGAGGCGTTTTGAATTTCGGCAACTATGTATTTGAACCTTGTTGCGGATTTCGCAATTGAGATTTCGTGCTTAACCAAGAGGTGTTTGTGCAAAACCACTCGTTTGTGTCCCGCATGGGCATCATTGTGATGTAGACAGCATCAAGCCGAACGCAGGCTTGTTTTTCATGGGACTTGGTAATATATTGCCAGCCCGACATCGGCCCGCCCGAACGCAGCAGGCGGGTGGGTCTGGCGGGCGTGCACTTTAACGGATCATTTTATTCTACAATCGGACGTTCATTGAACAACCAAGTCATAGGAGTCATGATGGTCAGAATGCAGAGACGTTTCCTATCGGTGAGTTTCCCGCTTCTTCCTGTTGTCGGGATGCTTCTGATGCCAACCGCTGCACGTGCGCAATCGGATCTTGATAAGGCCCTTGAGCATTTCGATGCGCAAACCGTGAAAGGCTACATCAAGCCCATGGCGGATTTCTTTGGCGCAAACATGAATGCGGGATGGTACCACTCCGCCGATATTCCGGTGACCGGGCTGAAAATCGAAGTGAATATCATCGGCATGGGATCACTCGTAGGTGACGACCAGAAGACATTCACCGCTACTGCGCCTCCGGGGTTCTCTCCCGCGACCTTTGAGACCGCAACCATATTTGGTGGCAAAGGGAAGACAATCAGGAATTCGTTTGATACATCGCTCACCTACAGCGGCTCCGATGGGATCGTCGATGCCACGCTCTTTCCGCTGGCGGTGCCTCAGTTGACGGTCGGATCGATTTACGGAACCGAATTGACCCTGCGGTTCGTGCCGTTTCCCGATATCGATGCATTTCCCAAGACAACATACTTTGGGGTTGGTGCTCGACACAGCATAAGCCAATATCTTCCTGCGGTGCCTCTGGATATTGCCGCGGGGGTATTCTATACGAGCTTCGAAGTCGGGGATCTCATCGATTTCAAGGGCATCTCCATTGGTGCACAGGCGAGCAAGACGTTTGTCATTGCGACCCTCTATGGTGGCTTGGCATGGGAGAACAGCACGATGAATATCACGTACGTGTCGAAGTTCCCTGGAGGTGGAAGAGTCGATATCGACCTTGATGGAGACAACTCGTTCCGTTTCACAGTTGGCGCCGGTCTGTCGCTTGGCTTCGTCAAGCTATTTGCTGATGCAAACTTTGGCGCGGTGACGAATTTCTCGGCGGGCATTGGCGTGGGTATCTGATTAGGGTTCCGTTCTCCCCGAATAAATACGTCCCTTATACACACTGAGGAGAAGTTATGAAAAAATGGTTGGCTGTACTTATGCTTGCGGGTTTTGCCTTCGGTGGCTCCGGTTGCGAGATCGTTGAAGGTTTTCTTGTTGCGGTAAACATCCAGGGACTTGTTGGACAGTACGTTATCCCCCCCACCGGAATACTCCAGGACCTGTGTACAGAATTCATCACTCCTGATGACTATCTCGATTCGGATTTCAGCGACGAGATAAACGATGTCCAGATATATGACATCAGAATAAAAACTGAAGGCGCATACAACGGAACAGTGAGTGGTGAGATAAGAGCAATGAGGGATGACCTGCTCAATCCACAGGTTGTCCTCACGTTTTCGGGGTCATGGGAGGATTTCAAGACACCGCAGTCGTGGCTACAGGCAAGAGCGGGAAATCCATCACACATTAGCCCACAGGACGGTGCAATCGCGTTCCTCATCAATGCCATCCGCGAGCGAAGACCTTTGAGGATCTGCGCAGATATAAGTGCAAGCCCATTGCCGGTTCCTGCCGGACTTGCCGTTACGGCGGAGGTTTTCGGTCAGGTCAGAGTGGCTCCGTAGCGAGAACAGTCCTTTCCTCCTCAGAGCCTTCGTCCCTAGTTCGTTGGGTTCGAAGGCTTTACTTTTTTCCATCAGCCACACCACCTTCGGCTTGATTGCATAAAAGCCCTTTCGTAGATTGCTTCCGGATGGAAACACGCCGCCATAACCTTCTGGGCCTTTCCCGCGATCAGTTGTCGGATTTTGTCGGGCAGATGGGTGAACCGCGCTACCGCGGGAAACAGATCTACGAATGGATGTACTCCAAAGGGGTCGCTCGTTTTGCAGACATGACAGATCTGTCAAAGGCCTTTCGCCATCGCCTCGAAGCCGCGGCAAAGCTCGAAGGTCTCACGCTTGTTGCGCGATATACTTCATCTCATGATGGTACCCGGAAGTTCCTCTTTGCACTCCCCGACGGCCTCAAGATCGAGAGCGTGCTTATTCCACCGGCCACCGCATTCAAGAGTATTGAAGCGACGAATGATGACGAACAGAAAAGGCTGACTCTCTGCGTCTCATCCCAGGTTGGATGCCCCCTCGATTGCAAGTTCTGTGCAACCGGAACCATGGGCTTTCTTCGCAACCTTACCCCGGGTGAAATCGTCGACCAGGTCCTGGAGGTGCGGCGTCTCACGGGAAGAACGATTACCAACATCGTGTTCATGGGGATGGGTGAGCCGATGATGAATTATGACAACGTGATGGGGGCGGCAGAGATCATCACGAACGGCATCGGGATTGCAACAGGGCGAATCACGGTTTCCACCGCCGGGTGGGCTGACAGGGTCCGGCAGATGGGGGATGAGAAGAGACGGATGAAGCTCGCTGTATCGCTTCACAGCGCCGACGATGAAACGAGAACCTTGCTCATGCCGATAAATAAGAGGTTCAATTTGGACGACTTGATGTCGGCAATCGAATATTACTACCGCAGGACGAAGCAGCGCGTCACGTACGAGTACATCTTCCTTGATGGCATCAACGATTCGGATAAGGACGTTGCGGGGCTCGTGAAACTGGCGCGCCGTGTGTCATGCAAGATCAACGTCATCCCCTACCACTCCATCGCATTTACGTCCCCCAGCGGCCTTGGCGCGTCACTGCGGCCCTCTCCTCGCATGGAGAAGATCGTGGGACGACTCAGGGCTGAGGACATTACCGTGTTCGTGCGGAGCAGTGCGGGTGAAGACATCGATGCCGCATGTGGCCAGTTGGCAATTGTGACAGACCGCCGTGCAAAGACGCGTACCAGGGTTGCATCACGCAAACGCGCGACATCCACCATTGTAAGTTCATTGCACTCAAGATGACCCCTCGGAAGTTTCTGCTTCTTTCTTCTCTGATTCCTTTTCTGGTAGGGCCACTTTTTCTCCATGCTCAATTCAAGGAGCGAGAACGAACCTACGATGTCCTCCACTACACGCTCGATATCCGTGTTGACGAAAAGAAAGGGAGCGTTGCCGGTACGGTGACGATGCGCCTGGTTCCGCTGGACCGACGAGGTACAATCGAGGTTGATGCGGCGGAAATGGACATTCACTCGGTGGCGCTTCAATCCGGCGTCAGCGAGCCCGTTAAGCTGCGGTATCGTCATGAGGGTCAGAAACTCACCGTGTCGTTTCCGCAAACCGTCGGGAGCACAGATACGCTCGCCATTGTGATGTCGTACTCCTGCAGGCCGAGAAACGGCATGTATTTCAAGAGCCCGGATTCCGGTTATCCGGATCGACCGTGGCAGGTCTGGACACAGGGGGAAACAGAGGATAACCATTTCTGGTTTCCGTGTTACGACTATCCGAACGACATGGCGACGATGGAGATGCGCGTCACTGTGAACGGGATGTTCATGGCAATTTCCAACGGTGCGTTGATGGAGGTAACGGCGAACCCTGTCGAGAAGACAAAGACATATTACTGGTATTCGGCGAAACCGTTCTCTTCGTATCTCATCTCCCTGATTGTCGGGGAGTATGTGAAGATCGAGGAGTCATACAAGAACATCCCTGTGCAGTACTTCGTATACCCCGGCCAGGAGCATGATGCGATGCGCTCGTTTTCGGGGACGGTGGGCATGATGAAATTCTTCTCCGAAAAGCTGCGTTACGATTACCCGTGGCCGAAGTATGCGCAGACGATCGTTTCCGAGTTTACCTACGGCGGCATGGAGAACACGAGCGCAACAACGCTTACGGACAAAACAATTCACAGCGAGAGGGCGCACCTCGACGTTTCGAGCGACAACCTTGTGGCACATGAGCTCGCACACCAGTGGTTCGGCGACCTGGTGACCTGTCGGAATTGGTCCCACGCCTGGCTGAATGAGGGCTTTGCTTCGTATTTCCAGGCGTTATGGGTTGAACACAGCCTTGGTCGCGAGGAGTTCCAATATGATATGCTCGGTAAGCAGAAAAGCGTCATTGACTCAGATACAGGGATGGAGCGGCGTCCCACGGTGACAGACTTGTATGAAGACCCGTTCGATGTCTTCGATGGCAGGATTTATGCGCGCGGAGCAGCAATCCTTCATATGCTCAGATTCGTTCTGGGCGATGAGTTGTTCTGGAATGGTATGCACCACTATCTCGATCTGCATCAGCATCAGCCGGTGAGTACGGATGATTTCCGGCGTGCAATGGAGGAAGCCGGGCGGGCCTCGGGGCAAGACCTCGATTGGTTCTTCAACCAGTGGGTTGTGAAAGCCGGAAATCCAGTGTTCGATGTCGCTTGGTCCTATGATGGTAAGACAAAGAAGATCCACATGACCATCAAGCAGGTGCAGCATGTCGACGATCTCACACCGCTCTACAGGATGCCCGTTGAGATCAGCGTTGCTACACACTTGGGGAAGTCCATTCACAGAGTGCAGGTTGAGGCCAAAGCTGAGCAACAGATAGAAATCTCATCGGGCGAAGAACCACTGAATGTCGTATTTGATGAGGGAGGATGGATCCTCAAGCAAACCCGTCAAACGAAACCGACAAGGCAATGGTTGTACCAGATGCAGCATTCCGGTGTTGCAGGGAGGGTGGAAGCGCTGCGCGCTCTTCAGGGTAAGATCAACGAACCGGACGTTCAGGCCGCGGTTTCCAATATTCTCGCACATGACGCATTCTGGGGTGTGCGCAAAGAGGCAGCGGAGGCTCTGGGTAAAGCCGATAGCGCAAGCATCATTCCCTTGCTTGCACCCGCGTTCCGTGATCCCATTGCCAAGGTTCGCCTTGCAGCGACCACGGCGCTCAGGTCGTTCAAGAACCTCGATGCCCTCGTTGCTCTGGGAAACCTGGTGGAGAGCGACTCGAGCTATGCAGTGATCGCGGAGGCAATCACATCGCTTGTTGCAATCGATCCCGACAACGGGATGAGGTACTGCGAGAAGGGATTGTCGCTGGACTCCCACAACGATGTAATACGTGCCGCCTCCGTGAAAGCAATGGGGACGCTCCGAACTGATGAAGCCCGACGGCGACTGGAAAAGCTCCTTGAGTACGGGCAACCGCGGGAGGTACGCGTGGCCGCTCTTGAGGCACTTGCCGGCAACTGGCCTTCCGACGATGACGTGCGGCGGATTCTGGAGCGTGGTGCCAACGACCGGTTGCAGCATGTGCGGAGAAAGGCGCTCGAGAAACTCTCAGGCTACCCAAAATCACGTGCGCATCTTGAGCGGGTGCAGCAAGAAGACCCTGACATCATCCTGCGGCGCGAGGCGAGGAAAGCACTTTTGCGAATCGATCGGCAGAACGCCCAATAACATGAACCAACACAAGAAGGAACAACGTCCAATGCGACTCATCCTCTTCGGCCCGCCGGGAGTGGGGAAAGGAACACAGGCAAAACTGCTTGCGCAGGAGTATAACATTCCCCACATCTCCACGGGCGATATGTTGCGTGCTGCGGCGGCGAAGGGGACGGAGCTGGGCAAAAAGGCGAAGGCGATCATGGACGCCGGTCAGCTGGTTCCGGACGATATCATGATCGGGATTGTACGGGAGGTGTTAAGCAGCCCCGAGGCGCGCAAGGGGTTTATCCTCGACGGTTTCCCCCGCACGTTGGAGCAGGCGAAAGCTCTCACAAAGATATTCGCCGAGCTTGGCATCGATACCTATACGGTGATCAACTTTGAGGTGGATGACGAAGAGATTATACGACGATTGAACAACCGGCTCGTATGCAAGAAAACCGGCAGGATCTACAATGTCGAGATCGATGGTGTGGACAGGAATTCGCCCTGCCCGGATTGCGGCGGCTCCCTCATCCAGCGTGATGACGACAAGGAGGAGACCGTCCGAAAGCGCCTGAAGGTATACCATTCCACAACAGCGCCCGTTCTCAATTACTACGAAGAGAGCGGTCTGGTGGTGAACGTTGATGGGACAGGCTCCATTGACGTGGTCAACCGCGAGATCAAGCTCATGCTTGCGGGGTGACCGACCATCGTGCCGGCGACGTTCATGCGGGCGGGACAGTAACTGATGAAGCACAAGAGACCCATCGTTGTTGCCCACCGCGGCAGTTCCGGCTCGGCTCCGGAGAACACGCTTGCGGCATTCCGGATGGCGATCGATCAAGGGGCTGACATGATCGAGCTGGATGTACGGATGACACGGGATTTCCACGTCATCGTACACCACGACCGCGACGTTTCCCGTACGACCAACGGCAAGGGCTACGTGTGGGAAAAGACACTGAACGAGGTCAGGTTGCTCGATGCCGGCTCCTGGTTCACCGCGAAGTTTAAAGGTGAACAGATACCCACGCTGCGCCAGGCCCTGGAAATGATGCCGCCTCACATGCTGGTGAACATCGAGGCAAAGACGGACGGGGACCCGCGCAAACGTCTGTCATTTGAAGAATGTGTCATCCTCATGATCATGGAGAAGAGGTTCGAGGAACGCGCGATCGTCTCCTCGTTCGACCACGCGTTCATCGCCCGGATGAACAAACTCTTCCCTGCAATCAAGACCGGGGCGCTGTACATGCCCGTACGCGACACGCGCAAGAAACCATCTACCATCGCCCGTGCCACGGGTGCATCGGCATTCATTTGCAAACACACTCAGCTTCGCAAGCGGTTCGCAGAAGACGCGCACAAACACAAGATCATGCTCGGTTCCTACGTGATCAACTCGGCGAAGGAGCTCGAAAAGGCACGACGGTACGGTGTTGACGCGGTGATCACGGACTTCCCGGGGAAGATAAGAGCACTGGTCGGGTAAGGATATGTGATCGCTGGATGCAGCTTTCTTCCTTGATCTTCCATTCTTGTATCTCCCCTCAAACTTCTCTATATTTTCCGCACGATAATCACACTGCCGAGCGATGCGATTCCCACACTTCTTTCTCAAATACACTTTCGTACTCGTTGCTCCAATTCTTGTTTGTCTCTCCGGCTGCGGTAAGGAAATAAGTCCCGAACAACGCCAGGCCGATTCGACCCTCGTGAAGGCGAAAGAAGCGATCGCGCAGGGTCAACACCGGACGGGTCGGCGGCTCCTTGCAGCAGCGTTGGAGCTGGACCGGGAACTGCAGAGAATTCCACAAGTCGCGGAGGAGCTGAGTCTCTTCGGCGCAAGCTATGCCGCAGCAGCACACTTCGATAGCGCGATGCAGTTCTACGCACAGGCCATTGAGCAATACAAGTCGCTCGCCGATCGGAAGTCGGCACGGTCGTTGACGCTGGAGATAGCCTTCCTCCACCGGCTGATGGGTGATGAGCGGAAAGCGTTCGCCATATACACTGAGACGTCTCGGCTTCACCAGGTGTTCAAAGACGCCGAAGGCGTCAGGCAGATCCAATGGGCGATGATACCCACATGCAGAGCTCTCGAAAAAAAGGAAGAGGAAACCCAAACCCTCACCGAGCTTTTGAATGCGTACACGACAGCCGGGGACATCGTAGCCCAAGCCAAGGTCAACTTCGAAATAGGAAGGTCGAAGTTCCTCCAACACAAGTACACCGATGCAGCCGAAGGCTTCCTGCGCTCCCTGGCGCTCGCTGAGCAAGTCCGGGATTCGCTTCTTGCAATCAATGTCCTTCTTCACCTTGCGAGGACGTACAGCGCGGAGGGGAAAATTCCCGATGCGTTCCAGATGTATACTGAAGGTCTCCGTCGTTCGGATATTACGCGCAACGCCCGCGCATTGCGCGAAGAGATGCTCGTCCGTGTAGGCAATATCTACCTGGGGAAAAGTCAACCTTCTGAGGCGGCACGGTTTTACCGTGCTGCGCTCAGCTCCGCGGTGTACCTGAAAAACAAGATTGCGGAAGGTTATCTGTTTATACAACTGGGCCATTGCGAGGTGGGAAACCGGTCCACCAGAGATAACGCCATCAAAAACTACCAGACTGCGCTGGAGTTGTTCACCAGCCTCTATTATCCTCCGGGGAGTGCATATGCCCTGCAGAGTCTGGCGCTGGCGGCCCACAGATCCGGACAGTTGACCGAAGCGTCCCGGTATTTCAAGCAGGCTGCCGAGCAGAGCGAGGTCTTTCTGAAATCTCGTGATCAGGACGACCTGTATCTTGAATGTGAATCGGTATTCTTCTCCGAAGGGAGTCCTTCGGACGGTCAGATGATGCCTACCCCCTATGATGGCATGATCAATCTCCTTCTTCAGCTTGGGAGATACGACGAGGCTTTTTGGTATGTAGGGCGCAGGGACGGTCGTGAGATGTTCGAGGTGATGAGTTCGCTTGACCCGGCCACGAAGTCCGACACCCTGAATGGTGCACTGCGTTCTTTTCGCCACCGGCACGGGCTGAGGATTGGTGCGGAAAGGCAGATCGCCCGTCTCTTGACTCATCGTGCGTGGGAATACGAGCTCCTGGATGTCATTCGCGAATCGCATGCTCGCCTTGCGAAGCAAGTGGATGAGGCAGCAGACCGGGTTGTTCAACTGAATGTCGCGTTCGCTCCGATGGTACGCATCACCCATCTGAGTCTCGCGGAGGTGCAGCGGGTGCTGCCCGAACGGACTGCACTTCTCGAGCATGTTGCGACCCGCCGGTCGACGTACACCTTCTTCATCTCGGGGTCGCGGTCAAGCGTTCAGGTTTCAGCGGTGGAGAGAGAGAAGCTGCTTTCGATGGCCAGGGAATACACAGCAACGACCCGACATCGTCAGATGTATACGGACTCCGGCGCGCACCAGACCGCCGACATGGAACGTCGCATCAGGGAGCTCACGGGCCTGTTGCACGGATCACTCGTCAGGCAGGTTGAAGCCAGTATCCCCGGACTTGTAAAGCTGTACGTTGTCCCTTTCAGGGAACATGCATCTCTTCCGCTGCACGCATTGCGGAGGGAAGCAGGCAGGTCGAGCGGCCGATACCTGACCGAGCAGTGCATGGTGAGTTATCTCCCCTCGCCGTTTGCACTGACACTCACGGGGACACAACCGGTCCAGACGAAAGAAGTTGCAGGATTGGGACATCCCGGTTCGACGTCGTGGGATGTGGAGTACGAGCTGCGCGATATCCGCGCGTTCTACAAGGAGGCGCAGCTCTATTTCAGTCAACAGGCGACGCTTGCCTCGCTGCAGAGGGTGCGCGCGGATATCATGCATATCGCGGCGGAGTTCCACTTTAACCGAAACACGCCGGGCACCGCCAACCTCACTCTCTCCGACGGCAAGTCTTTCTATACCAGCACACAGGTTCCCTGGGGTCAGATGTTCTCGATCCCCGGATTCTCAGCACTTGTCGTGGCAGATCTGAGTGAGGCGGGGAACGTCATCCATCCCGCGCAACCGATGATCTTCCTCATGAACGGCAGCAACCCGGTCATCCTTAACGGACTCCCCGCAATGCGGAAGGCAAAGAAATACTTCAGCGAGATCTTCTATACCATGCTTCTCGGCGGTGGTACCAGTCAAATGGCAATAAGGCAAGTCCATCTGGAGATGATCAAGAACAAGGACTACACGTTGCCGCATGTCTGGGCCCCGTTTTTTGTCTGGGGCAAGTAATCAGTAGAGAATAGAATGTTGATGAGGAATTGAGAGAGGGACGACCGTGGGAGAATGGAGGAGTGGTGCAAGAGGCTGAACGCTAGCGGCGACGAACCTTGACGCTCCCCAGCCCCGCCTGGATCCTGAGGTTCATTCTCCCCGAGGCGGTCTGGAAGTTATCTGTTATGTATTGGTTCTCTTGTGCAGACTGGAAATCCCTGTCGCAATCGATTCGTGACACCCAGCTCTCTTCGTAATAGATCTTCGCGCCGACGTTCTCCGGGACAATAATGGTAACTGCTCCAAGCCCTACCTCGACATCAACATCCACTTCACGATTCAATTGTCCGCTGAAGTCCAATGTGTACGTGCCCACGCCTCCCTGGAACCGGAATCGTTTGAAGTTTGCATTGCCGAGGTTGCGGCCATTGAATTTGCTCACTCCCGATTCGATGTTGAGGTTATCGATCGTCGCCTTGTTTGGCTCGTCGAACGCGAGGGTTACGTCGCTTGCGCCGGTGGAGAGATTGAAGTCTTTCACCTTGAGGCCGGTCAGGTCAAAGTCGCCGTTCCCGACACCAAGCTCCACGTCGAAAGAAATCGGGATGGCAGGGCTGTAGCGCAGGTACCACTTCCCGCCCTTGAAGTCTTTCACCAGGAACGCCCCCTTTTTCCGCTCGTGGCCTTCACTCTCCTCTCCAAGTGCAAGGTCCATATAGCCGATCCGGTTGCGGATGGAGTATTCGAGCTTGATCCCCGGGTCATCCTGCCGCCGGTGAACTCCGTCTGCGATCAGGATTTTCTCTGGTTCCCCCCGGGAGATATAGACGCTTCCGAACGACGATGAGAGAACAACTGTGACCTCCTTTTCGGTCGTGCGCCCGATTTCTCTGGGTCCGTCACCCGGAGCCAGAGGTGCTGCCTGGAGCGAGGAGATTGCCCCCCACGCGGCGGCGACACTCATGAGGATATTCTGGGCTGCGCTGCACATTGTCTTGTATGGTTTTCACTAATTGCTACGAGGATTCCCGGGGAATTGTTACGGGACTAGTAATTCCTGATCTTATCCCGGAGGTACTTGTAGAGAAGCTCCCTCGCCCTGAAAATATGGGCTTTTACGGTGCCAATGGGGAGTTTCAGCTGCTTTGCGATCTCCTCGTAGCTTTTCTCTTCCTGGTGCCGCATCCGTATAACGATCTTGTACTTCTCCGGAAGGCGTGCAATGGCACGGTTCATCAACTGTGCACGCTGGTCCTGGATCAGGCTGCGATCTGTTTCGTATGTCTCATCTGATAGCTCAAAGGTGTAGTCGCTGTCCTTCGACTCGATCGGTTTGTCGATGGAATACGTCTGGAGTCTGCGCTTCCGGATGTAGTCAATGGAGTTATTGGTGGCGATCTTATACAGCCAGGTGGAAAAAGCGTACTCCTCGTTGAAACTCTTCAGCGAGCCGAATGCTTTGATAAAGGCTTCCTGTGTCAGGTCTTCCACCTGTTCTTTATCACGCACCATGCGATAAATGAAGCTGTAGATCTGGTCGTGGTACTTCTTCATCAACAGCTTGTATCCCCGGTCGTTGCCCCCGAGTGCTGCCTGGATAAGCTGTGAGTCTTCTGCCCGTGAGTCAAGTCTTCGCTGTTCGTGTGCATCGACCGGTGGAGGTGTCTTATGTGGCCGGGGTTTCCTGGGCATCGAGGGTTGCGAAAAGTTACTCAAAACACCCTTCAGTAGCAAGGTGACTTTACCACGGAGGTTGACTCTCGAAAAGTAGATTCGTAAGTTACTTTGGTGTTGAAGTCTGTTTGCTAGACGGGGACGTAGGTGTCAATCACGTTTGCAATTCCCGCTTCCTGCGGCCCCCCTTTCTTGTTTGTCGATTAGACTTTTGTGCCAGCCGAAGTGAATTAGGTAATCCCCGCAACACAAAGCTAAGTTGTCTTACTTGCCCCTTTACATTGAGCAAGTGGTTCAGTCCCTCAAAGGAGGATCACAAATGAAAAGACTTGATGATTGGTACAAGACCATCAATGGGATCTATATTGACCGAAACTACTACAGATCGCTAGAATCAATTTACCTTCACTTCATTGAGGTGGTGACCTCGCTTAACACTGCGGGTGAAACGTCCAGGAAGAAGAAGATCAACGCGGAGTTATTCCTGCCCAAAGCAATTGCTTGGTTCTTTGCCTATTGTGGACGCGCTGGGATTCCCAGTGTGGAAAGAATGATTTGGGCAAAGTTTCCAGGAGTATGCCCCTATTGTAGATTGGCTGAACACAAGAGTAGGTTTTGCAAAGAGAACGATCCGAAGAAAACAGAAATCAGTTGGGATGATTTGCGCTCAATCGCGGCAGCTAACCTCAGTGGCATGCCCAAGTCATTGGCGGGCTGGCAACGAATGTTCAATACAATATATACTCGCGATGAGAATACCCATCATGATCTTAATATCAAGCGGATTGGTGAAGAATGTGGAGAGTGTGCGGAAGCAGTCCGTGTGATCCCCCTAGCACCCCAATACATAATATGTGAGGCGCCGGATATTTTCGCTTGGCTTATGGGTTTTGCAAACCAATTCGATGCTCATCGCAAGACGGAAGCTCATGACTACGGTAAGAAACTGGAAGAAGAAATGGCTAAGCAATATCCGGATGGATGCGTGCCTTGCGGTTTTAGTGTATGTAGGTGCCCGGCAATACACCCCGACACATTAGGTCGCATCGCTAGGGGAGGCCCTCTGTACGAGGTGTTCCACGAGAAGCCCGGTCTATTCTCAATTGAAGAATCTGTTCAATACTTCAGTAATTTTCAGAGAGGTGTGAAGATCGGTGATCAGGAGTTCAAGCCCAATGATTACCATAAGTTCAAATCAGATATTGAATTGATAATTGGGAAACTGGATTCAATCCAAGGTATTGGGACTGGTACACTGGTTGAACTTACTCGCATATTATCACAGTTGCAGACTTTGTCCAGACAGGGGACACTGGTCCAATCTGATATCGATAACATAATTGAATTTGTGCGGGCGCAACCCTCCCCAACGCGTTCTCTAATCACTGATTTTCTGGTAAATCTTTCAGCAAGCGGTACATATGGTGGCCTGACGATCGCTTTGTTGGAGATACTGAAGAGAATTTCTGGCTAGGCTTGCCAAGGATTGCAAGTGTGAAGTCTTATCAAGAACCCATCAGGTCTGAAACGGCTCTAACCCACTGACAATGATTTGACTTTTGGGACAACATTAACTAAACTCTGCGTGCGTTCACTCTTTCTCACTTGCCGAAATTACGACCAAATGAAGAAATACAAGCTAAAAAAAGGTATTCTGATCGCAATCGAGGGAATTGATGGTGCCGGCAAAACAACTCAAGCCATTCGGCTACGAGATCATTTCACACAGAAGGGGTTCGATGTCAATACGTTTAAGGAACCAACAGATGGTGAGTACGGGCAACAAATCAGGACTCTGTCTAGGTTTGGCAGACACCTTAGCCCAAAGGATGAATTTGAATTGTTTTTGAACGATAGGATTGAGGATTGCAGGATGAACCTAGGGCCTGCGTTGACGAAGAACAAGTTAGTGCTCATGGACAGGTATTATTTCTCAAACATAGCCTATCAAGGAGCTCTAGACCTCGACATGAAGTACATAATCGAGCGCAATGAAGCCGTGGCGCCAATTCCCGAGCTCGTTATCATTCTTGACGTAGCCGCAAAGATCGGATTGAGCAGAATCCTTCACTCAAGAAAAGAAGAGCATAACCATTTTGAACGAGAGGAATACCTAGACAAGGTGAGAAAACTATTCAGGAAAATGGAAGCTCCGTACATTCAAATAATCGATGCCACCTCTGACGAGGATACTGTCTTCAGCAAGCTGAAGAATATCTGTCAAAGCATTATCGCTCCTTACTCTTCGGAGGATGACAGCCAAATCGACTTGTTTGAAGCAATCTGGCAGAAGGGAAACGCCATTCATTTAAAGAACTAGTTCGGTAGGTTTTAGGACATTGGAGTATGCTAAGCAAAAAGCCGGATTGACATCCGGCTTGTTGGTTTCGCACAAGTACCAGCCCATTGACTCCACATAGCAATTTCGTTACGTTGCAATTGGCTAGTATTACGTGATTGCAAATCAAACGTGGAATGTGGTCGAGCTGATGCTACCCTACTTACTCATTACATAGCTTAGGGGAAGAAAGGAAATGGAGAGAGCGTCTTATCGGATCGAGGGACGAACCATTCTGGTTGGAGCTATGCTGGTTCTTTTCGTTGGCATCATCAGCGGGTTCATCCCATCTAATGACAACGACTATTTCTTCAAGATCAACAAGAGCATCGATGTATTTGGCAGGGTCTACAAGGAGATTGCATCGAACTACGTTGATCAGGTCGATCCTGAGAAGTTCATGCAGGCGGGGATTGAAGGAATGCTCGGTACACTGGACCCATATACGGTGTACATCGAGAAGGAGGACGGGGACGAAGTTGATCTTCTGACAAACGGCAAGTACGGGGGCATCGGCGTCACTATCGGCCATCGCGAGGGCACGATCCAGGTTATCAGCGTCATGGATGGCTACTCCGCCCAGCGCCAGGGTATCATACCCGGCGACAAGATCATCGAAATCGATGGTGTAAAAGTGAGCAACAAGAAACCGGACGATGTCCGTTCTAGGACACGTGGTGAGCCGGGCACAGAAGTCACCGTGACGGTCGAGCGAGAGGGTGAGAAGCAACCGCTGCAGTTTGTTCTCATCAGACAGGAAATCCAGATCAAGAATGTGACGTATGCAGAGTTCATCGAAGAGGGGATCGCCTATATACGGCTGGAGCGTTTCTCGAGACGGGCCGGGGAAGAGGTCCGTCAGGCGATCAAGGATCTTAAGCTGAAGGGTGAGATTAAAGCGATGGTGCTGGACCTGCGCGGGAATCCAGGCGGACTGTTAGACGCTGCAGTCGAAGTCGTTAGCAAGTTTGTGCCGCGCGGCAGCCTGATCGTCAGCACCAAAGGACGAAGGTCTGAAGCGGACAAAGAGTATCGGTCGAGGGAAGAACCGGCATTGGCAGACGTACCCCTCGTCGTTCTCACAGACCGTAACAGTGCAAGTGCAAGCGAGATAGTGGCAGGGGCTGTGCAGGACCTCGACCGTGGACTTATTCTCGGCACGCGAACATTTGGGAAAGGGCTGGTGCAGACGATACTCCCGCTGAGTTATGGCGCACAACTCAAGATCACCACGGCCAGATACTATACTCCAAGCGGGCGCAGCATCCAGGAGATCGACTATATCCGCAGGGACAATCATGGCCTCTTCACCGCGTATGAGGACTCGGCGAAGAAGGAATTCAGGACCTCTTCCGGTCGCACGGTCTATGAACACGGAGGCATTGCTCCGGACTCCACTGTGGAAGAGCCGGACCCAGGCCCGATGGTGAGGGAATTGTATCGCAAGTTGCTTTTTTTCAAGTTTGTCAACAGATACAGTGCGGGCAACAGGAGCCCCCTCGAAGCGGGAGTGACGGACAAGATGATGGAGGAGTTCAAGAAGTTCCTTGAGGAACAGAAGTTCTCCTACCAGGAGGAAAGTGAACAGAAACTGAGAGACCTGAGAGAGCTCGCAGACAAACTGCACTACAGCAAGGCGGTTCTTTCGGATCTTGATGCACTCAAGAGTGATCTTGACAAGGAAAAAAGTCGTGGCTTTGAGCGATACGAGGACCACATTAGCAGAGAGTTGTCGGTGGAGTTGATGTCCCGGGTGAAAGGAGAGCAGGGGAGGATTGAGGCGTCAATCAAGGATGATGTACAACTCAAGACCGCGCGTGAGTTGCTCAAGGATCAGACGCTGTATGCGTTAAAGATCAAGTCATAACCTGTCCCCACATTGGACGCGTTCAGTATTGCCTTCTTGCTGGTCGCAGGCGGCATCACAGGTTTTCTTGCGGGCCTGTTCGGTGTTGGAGGCGGGATCATCCTCGTTCCCCTTCTTCTGTATTACTTTCAGATTATTGGCGTCTCTTCTCTTGTCGCAACCCATCTGACGTTCGGGACGAGCCTGCTGGTCATCGTGTTCGCGTCGAGTACCTCGGCATACCAGTATTCCGCGAACGGACACGTTGTGTGGAAGGCCGTGCTGGTGATGGGTCTTGCGAGTGTGGCGGGAGCGGTCTTCGGGTCAAGTGTTGCTGCTGCCTTGCGGGGAGGGACGCTCCAGCAGATATTTGCCACTGTCGTAGCGGTGGCCGCCATCAGATTACTCACGGAAGTCGGCAAGCCGAAATCAGATCCTGTGCCCAACACAGGTCCGCCCGGACTTATACTCACCGGTGTTACCGTCGGACTGGTCTCCTCACTCGCGGGTGTGGGCGGCGGTGTCTTCTCCATCCCCATCATGTACTATTTCCTGAGGTTCCCCCTCAAAAAAGCGCTTGGCACCTCAAGCGCGACGATAGTGATCACCGCACTTGCAGCGGTTGTGGGCTACGTCATTCAGGGATGGGATGAGGTTGCGCGCTATGCACCGCAGATGACGGGCTACACGCTTGGGTTCGTCGACTACCTTCACGCGATTCCCATCATCGTCGGAACTCTCCCCGCAGCACGGTACGGCGCGGTGGTTTCGCACAGGACGCAGGTTGACACCCTGCGCAAAGTGTACGGTGTATTCCTTCTGGTGATCTCTATGAAGATGTTCTTTTTTTGAGTTTTCTCTCGATCATACCCACCACCCTGTTCAGGTCACCTGCGTTGTTCACAAAATCCAGTGAGTCCGATTCCACGGCAAGCAGAGGTCCACGCTTATAGCGGCCGATCCAGGATTCGTAGTGCTTGTTGAGTTGCTCAAGGTATTCCCGCGTGATGGATTGCTCGAAGTCCCTCCCCCGCAGGGAAATCTGCTTCATGAGCGTATCGACATTAGCACGGAGGTAGATGAGTAAATCCGGCGCACGAAGGTATTCAGTCATGACGTCGTAGAGAGCTATGTAGTTCTTGTAGTCCCGTTCCGCCATTTTGCCGATCTCGAAGAGGTTGCGCGCAAAGATTTCCGCATCCTCATAGATAACTCTATCAAGGATGACCGAATCCCTCCCTTCGGTGATCGCCTTGTGATTACGGAAGCGGTTGGAGAGGAAGTACACCTGAAGGTTGAACGACCAGCGCGTCATGTCAGCGTAAAAATCGTTGAGATACGGGTTGTCCTCCACCGACTCAAAATAGGGATGCCAACCGAATCGCTGGCTGAGCAGCCTGGTGAGCGACGATTTTCCGGATCCGATGTTGCCCGCGACGGCAATGAAGGCCTTCCGTCGTCGTTGCCTCCTCGGGTGAGTTCGTTGTTGAGTCTTCTTCTTCATTTCGCTTTCCGGTGAACGATGGTGTAGAGAGTCTCCAGGGCGTCAATTGCGCGTGGTCCCGGACGCGACACAATGTCGGCGTCGATGTCGAACACATTCTCATGCTTGATAGCCGACAGTCGCTGCCATTCGGGAAAAAGACGGATGAGCTCGCCGGGATCTGGCATCAGGCCGGACATGATGATAATGACATCTGGATCTTGGGCCAGCACGGTTTCCCGGCTATATGTCGGGTAGCTGGAAGCCGAGCCGCGTGCAATGTTCTCGGCGCTTGCGAGATCCAGCAACTCACTCAAGAATGTCCCGCTGCCGACCACGATGAGCGGCTGGAGCGACACCACGAGCATCACCTTTCGCTGGATTCGCATTTCGGTGCTTGCAGTAATTGCCGTTTCTCTCGACTGCATCGATTGCTCCAGACGTCGGGCCTCCGCAGTCCGTCCGGTGAGCAGCCCCAGGTCGTTAATAGACTTGTAGATTCCCCTCAGCGTTCTCGGGTTGCTGACGAAGACGGGGACGCCCAAACCAGTGAGCTTGACAAAGTCCTCGCGCACATTGCCTTCCATACTTACGATGAGCAGATCAGGATTGAGACCGACGACCGCCTCAATGCTCGGGTTGGTAATTCCGCCGACTCGCTTCTTTGCTCTGGTTGGTTCGGGATAGTTGCAGTAGTCGGTAACGCCCACAATCTGGTCTCCCGCGCCAATTGCGAAGAGTGTCTCCGTGATGCTTGGTGCGAGGGACACCACGCGCTGCGCAGGTGCAGTGAGGGTGATGGCACGGTTAAGGTCATCGGTGAGGGAGATCTGGGCTCGGGATGCCCATGTGACGAAGGCCAATCCGACGAACAGCAAGCAGGACGAGTTGAAGCGGTAAGTCATGGAGATAGTTGGACCATGAGGGCAGAGCCAATATACCCGAACCGTGTCGAAGATGCAAACAGTCGCGCAATGAAGAAAAGCGAAACATACCACAGGCTTCAGCCCTGCTCAGTCTGACGGCTCGTTGCACGATCCAAACTGATCTGCTAACGGAGGGCACAAGCGCACGAGCCCATCGCATTTCTGCAAAGGGCTCGGTGATTGAGATGTTCGTACTTCTGTTCATCAACGTCCAACCAAAAAACGGTGGACGCTTGCGCAACAAACAAGAACCTACTTGAGTAAGAGCATTTTCCCCGAACGTATGGCTTTCCCGGCGCCGTCAAGAGGAGTGCCTTCGAGCTTGACGAAGTAGACACCGCTCCCCATGCCAACCCCTGAGGCATTGCGACCATCCCAAGAGTGCTGATGGGCTCCGGCAGACCTTTCTTCATCCACAAGTCGGATGATCTCTTTACCAAGAACGTCATAGATTGTGAGAACCACTCGCGACGTTTTGGGCAGAACGTATCCTACCCTTGTCGTGGGGTTGAACGGGTTGGGGTAGTTCTGTTCGAGAACGAGCTTCGATGGCTTTCCGGACGTCGGGTCCGGTGCACCAGTAGATGTTGTATCCGGTGTGTACCTGGTGATATACTGGAGATTTGTGCCTGCGAGAATTGTTCGCACGAGGGAGCCGGTCGTGGAATCGATTTCATGAAGTCCGGTACTGTTTGTCGTGAGGAAATTCCCGTTGGCAATCTGCGCGACACCGCGGTTGCCTGTTACACCGGAGAGCAATCGTATGAAAGTGCCATCGGACTGATACAACCGTATACCTGTGTTGCCGGTGCCCGAGAAATTCGCGACCGCTATTCTGCCGTCCTGGAGTTCGATGATTTGCTGTGGGAAGGTCGAGATGGTCGTCCATTGGGCGAGGTACCCGCCGTTGAGGTCGTATTGCTTCACACCTGTCGGTGCGCTGGACTGGCTCACCAGTAGATCACCAGTTCGAAACAAAATCCCGAACGGGCCATTCAATCCACCGGAACCGTTTGCGATGAAGTTGCCGATGTAGTTTCCGGTCGAATCGAATTGCGCGAGCGAATGCGCGTTCGCGCCGCTTGCAACAGCGACCACCAGGTTGCCGTTGGGCCTATACGCGTGGCCGCGGATGTTGTCGAGAATTGAGGTGTTCACGCCGCCGGCAGGAGCGAAGATCCCCAGATACGCACCGGATGTGTCGAAGCCCTGGACTGCGTCAGTGATCTGATCAGACACCGTGATGGTTCCGTGCGGGCTAAGCAATGCCTCCTTGGGTGATGCCAGTATTCCGGGCGAGGAAGGGATAAACGATGTATCGACCGGGTTGCCTGTTAGGGCATCGAATGCCATGACCTTATCGTTGGACCAATCGGGGATCAGCAGGAGTTCTGCCACATCCTGCGACTGAAAAACTTTGCCTTGAAGGAGGACTGGACTATTTTGCAGGACCACAGCCGCGGAGAGATCAAACATCTCTATCAGATCCTCGTAGTACGCTGTCCGGCCACCGTCCAATGGATGCGCGAGGTTGGTCATCACACCATACACGGGACGACCTTCCTTGAGAGCGAGCACTTCGATGATCACACCTTCGTGAAGGTATAGGCTGACGGGAAGACCCTCCGCGCGGGCGACTCGTTGTGCTTCCAACGTGGCACGCGGGTCCAGTTCTTTGCTGCCCAACAGATCGGACAGGTTTGCCTGTGGCTGGGCGGTTGCAGAGAGGCAGAACAAACAGATCGTAATAATCAATGTCGTGATTCTGAAGCACATGGATACATCCTCCTGATGAATGGAAGTTTGAACAACGATGAATGGGTAAGGGAAGGACTTCAACGAGCTGAGATGCTCAGACAATTGCCCCTTCGAAAGTATAGTCCTCACAGCGAACAAAGTCAAGCGTATTCAACCGGCTCTTGCTCACTCAGAAAATGTCTCGACCTAACTAGTCTTGATCAGCCCTCGTACAGATGCTACTGGGTCGGGTGCGACTAATGCACTACCACTCTTCGGGTTATGTTGACTTTCCCTCCCTTTTTGGTCAAATTGCCAGACAACTGGGAAGGAACAAGGCCCCTGTTGCGGAGTATCAAATATTGGAAACCCAGGTGGCGAGGACTCATTGGACAAATTCATCATCCGTGGCGGTCGAAAACTGAGCGGCAGCGTCACGATCAGTGGTGCAAAGAACGCGACACTCGCGCTCATGCCCGCGGCGCTCCTTGCGAAAGGCACGTTCCGTCTTGCCAACACCCCCGACTTGCGCGATGTGGCAACAATGTCAAGCCTCCTCAAATCGATGGGGGTGAAGATCCAGTTCAAGGACCATCTTCTTACACTCGACACAACAGAGGTTCACAAACAGGAAGCTCCTTACGCGCATGTCAAGAAGATGCGTGCGTCCATCTACGTGCTCGGTCCTCTGGTTGCACGGTACGGGCGCGCGAAGGTCTCGTTGCCCGGTGGCTGTGCTTGGGGGCCGCGACCCGTCAATTTGCACATTGAGGCGATGAAGAGGCTAGGTGCGGAGATTGAGCTGAAACGCGGGTACATCCACGCAACGGCAGGCCGACTGTATGGCGCCCGCATCCATTTTGATGTCTCCAGTGTTGGGGCAACCGGCAATACGCTAATGGCCGCTGTACTGGCGAAGGGAACCACCCTCATCGAGAACGCGGCAATCGAGCCGGAAATCACACAGCTTGCGCAGTTCCTCGGAGCAATGGGAGCGAGAAT